>Ga0065723_100456_pt1 | contig 24045 bp, 24 predicted proteins | sample TheenrcuSG05Z960_FD_59110 | JGI IMG/M metagenome (GOLD analysis project Ga0065723, IMG submission 59110) | Thermophilic enrichment culture from UC Davis - Sample SG0.5Z960 | ecosystem: Engineered > Solid waste > Grass > Composting > Bioreactor | place: USA: University of California, Davis
GAGAGGCGGAAAAACCGCCTCTCAGGTGCCGCGGCGGTGTCGGTGCGACGTTGAGAGGCGGAAAAACCGCCTCTCAGGTGCCGCGGCGGAGTCGGTGCGACGCTGAGAGGCGGAAAAACCGCCTCTCAGGTGCCGCGGCGGTGTTGGTGCGACGCTGAGAGGCGGAAAAAACCGCCTCTCACAGGTACGCCGTGCGCATCCGCACAAAGCTGAGAGGCTTGTACATTGCTTTTACAGGACATAATTGTGCGCCCGGTCATCCAGCACATAGGCTCTTATTTTTTGCCTGCCTTGCCCTGATGGCCGAATGATCCGTTTGGCCATGAGCTGTTTGAGCACATGCCGGCCGGCGTCTTTTTTCACGCCCAGACAAAACTGGACATCCCGCATCTGAATCGGCCGGTTGACCCGGAGGGCATAGCGCAGCACTTCCCGTTCGTAAACCGTCAATTCTCGCAGGGACGGATCGTCCGAGCCTGTGTATCGGCCGAGAAATTCGTACAAATAACGTTGGCAAGACTCGGCTTTCCGGTCCAGCTCATCCCAGCTGAACGGGATGTACTTATACCCGTACAAGGCAAGCGTACGGATCCTCATGCGTTCAAACGCAAAACGATCCCGGGTGATGTTTTCCGCATGGGGGACAAATCCCTCGCTTTCGAACGCCAATCTGAGCGGATGATAAAGGGCATCGACGAAAATGCTTACTCCCGACGTGCTCTTGATCTCATATTCCAGGCTGAATCCGTCGAAGGAACGAAAAACCGGCCAAAGCACAGTCTCGAACATTTTTTCTCGCCGCTCAGATCCGCCATCAACCTCTCCAGCCGTCTGCCGCTCGCCGTTTTCCGCTCCCGTTCCAGAAAAGCCGCCCATGACTGCTCAAAATTCATTCTGTTCACCGCCCATTCGATAAAGGAAAATGTGAGAAATAACAAAAAATATCTTTCCTTATACATTACTGGAAAAGGAACCCGAAGTCCATTAAGGCATCATACGTTTCCGGTTATACGATAGCGGTGCCTGACTGCAAATCGCCTCACCACAAGCGGGGGCGAGTTTCTTTGTTACAGCCAAGCCGTTTCTTTCATGATGGGCCATATTACACCGCCAATTGCAAGATTGATCTGCTTAAAGTAAAATACTGCCAATACAATGGGAGGGAAAGAAACCCAGGGGAGGAACTATGGAGCCGGTCAAACTGATCTTGTTCGATCTGGACGATACGTTGGTTCATTTTGACGATTATTGGGGTCAAAGTTTGGTGGAGGCGTTTCGCCGGCATGAAGCGACCCGGGATTTGGACGCCGAAGCTTTGTTCGAGGCTGTCCGGAAGCACAACGCCGTTTTCGAAGCCAAGTATCTCAAAAAAAGAAATTACGCTGAGAGATTACTGGACTTTCACGCTCATCCATGCCCTTGCCGATTTCGGCCGAGCGATCGATGCGGGTGTCGCCCATCAGTTCCATCAGTTCCATCATACGCTCAGCTTGTCATTTATCAAGCCCGATCCGAAAACCGTCGATCTGCTTGCAAGATGGAGCCGCCGCTATCGGTTGGGGATTGTGACGAACGGCACAACCGGCTGGCAGATGGGGAAGCTTGAGGCTTCCGGACTGTTGCGGTTTTTCCCTCGGGAACACATTATCATCTCCGAAGAAGCGGGATGTGAGAAGCCGGCGCCGGAGATCTATCAGCGGGCCTTGTCGGCGTCGCAAACGGCAGCGGAGCACGCTTTGTTCGTGGGCGATTCATGGTCGAACGACGTGGTCGGTCCCGGCCGACTGGGGATCCGGGCGGTATGGTTCAACAGGAAAGGAGAGCAGGTTCCGCCGCAGTCCAATTTGGCTGGGGTAATCTCCAGACTGGAAGAGCTTGAGGCATATCTGTAGAGCGGACCTTAAGACGGAACGAAAAACTCCCACCGCGATCCGCACGATGGATGGTTTCCTGTCACGATGGATCGCGCGTGGGAGTTTGTCGTCAGGAAGTCTTGATTTCGCCCTGCATGATAAAACCGTCTATCAGCGGTACAAGTCGGAGGGAAACGGTTCATATGGAAGAGAATCAACCGCTGCTTCGGTTTGACCGGGTGACGAAATGTTATGGCGGACGTGCGGTGCTGCGCAACATTAGCCTGTCCGTCCGCCGGGGGAAGCGGTGGTGGTCGCAGGCCCGAATGGGTCCGGCAAGAGCGCGTTGCTGCGCCTGGCGACGGGACTTGTCAACGTCGACAGGGGCCGTATCGAGCGGCCGGGGCTTCCTGCGCCGCCGCGAATCGGTTATGCGCCGGACCGGTTGCCGCCGCAGAAGTTCACCTCAACGGAATACCTTCTGCATATGGGCAGGATTCGGGGCGTTCCGCGGGAGAAGCTTCTGATTCAAATCGCCGAATTGCATGAGCGTTTTCGGTTGGCGGCGGGGCCGGCACGCATGTCCGAGTTTTCCAAGGGGATGGTTCAGAAGGTAAACCTGATGCAAACGTTGTTAGGAGAGCCGGATTTGTTGCTCCTGGACGAGCCGCTCTCCGGACTGGACGATCGCTCGCAGCGCGAACTGCTGGCTGTTTTGGAAGAGAAGAAGCGGAACGGGGTGGCCATCCTGGCGGCCGCCCATGAACCGGAACTGGCCGCGCGCCTCGCCGACCGGTGCGTCACGTTGAATCACGGCGAGCTGGCGGGCGAGCCGGAACGGCCGCGGGCGACCCTTCGGCGTATTGTGTGTGCGGCGTCGATCAAAGTTCTGGAAGAGTTGAGAACGGCAGACGGTGTGGAGCGGGCCGATCTGGCGGATGGGCGCGGGAGTTATCTCCTGCGTGCGGAGGCGGCCGACCGGTTTCTTCTGACCGCGCTCTCGGCGGGAGCGTCCATTGAATCGGTGACGCCCGATGCGTAGGAGGGGGACAGAGGCGCCTGTGGCTTCATTTTTGGCGTTGCTTCATTACTGCCATACCGGTTACATGCGCTCATTCCGCTACATCGCGCCGATGCTGCTTTATTTCGGCAGCTTCGCTTCGCTTTACATGGTTGCGCCGAATCCGGTCATGTCCAGCTACGGTTTTACTGCCGTTCTGCTCTATGCGGTCTCCGCATGGATTGCCTTTGGGTACATCGACGCCGAACCCGAAGCGCAGCAGATTGTGACGGCGCTGCACGCGCAAAGTTTCCTGAAGTTTGCGACCGCAAAACTTGCGTACCTTGCGTTGCTTACGGCGCTGTTTGCGTTCGTAGCCGTTTTCGGTCCGCCGCTGGCCGGCGTTTTCGAGCGGGCGGCGACGGCGGAGGAACTGGCGCTTGCGCTGGCGGGCCATCTGCTGCTTTCGTGGCTCGGCATTGGCACCGGTGTACTCTTTAGCAGACGGTTGTTTCCCGGAAAATCCTATAAACTTCATGTCTTGTTGCTGGTCATTGCTTCTTCCGTCGGCGCGGAAGGGATCCGCAACGGCTGCCCGCCTTCGCCGCGCCCGTCGTCTGGCTGTTCCCGCCGGTCCGCCTGGTCATGCGCGTTTTTATCGGTGAAGACGGAACCGGCCCGGCGGCGGCGATGACGGCGGCGGCCGGGTATGCCGCGTTGCAGTTTGTGCTGTTTGTCCTGATCCTCAAGCGGAAAGGCTTGTGACGGTGACTGGGCTGGAGAGTACCCCAACCCCCGCAAGGCCTCCCCCACGCAAAAAAAAAGCCCGGGCGGCAAAACCTATGCCCGGGCTTCCCATTGATACACTTGAATGACGCCGTCGTCCAAGAGAAACAGCAGCTTTCGCGCCGCATCCACGCGCAGGATGGTCCCGCCTATCGGCAGCGGTGACCAGGAGGCGCCGCCGTTGAGCGAAACATACAGTCCCCCTTCGGCGGAAACAAACATCAGTTCCGGCGCCGCCGGGTCAAAGGCGATGCCGGCCCAGACCTCAAACGGCAGCCGGCGCACTTGCCAGGAAAGTCCGCCGTCCCGGCTCGTCATCAGCCACGAGAAGCCGTCCCGGCTTTTTTCGCCGACATACAGCGAGCCTTCTCCGATTTTCGCCACACCGTACAAACGATCCACTTCGTCCAGGATGACCCAATTTCGCCCGGCATCCTCCGAAAGCAAAACGCGATCCTCCGTGTCTGCGGAGAAACCGAAGCCGTCGGAATAACTCACGTTCGCCGTGAGCAGCACGCGGCCTTCCTTGGCCGGGTCCGGCAACGGCGGCGACGGGAACACAAACCGGAGGCGGTCATCCCCGTTTACGCCCGTTTCCGTCCAGGTCCTTCCGCCGTCTTCGGACAGAAACACCCCGGAGACCGACGGCATGCGCGTGTCGTGATCCAGGCTGGCGTAGATGCGGGAAGCGTTCGTCGGATCGGGAATGTAACGCGCCGGGGGGTACTTGTAAACCGCTTCCGGAAGAGGATCCTCCCGCACCAGCTCCCAAGGTCCTCCCGCCACCGAACGATAAATGCCGCCATCGAAACTGCTGCTGAGGAGCCGGACACCCGAAGCGACGCCGGATTCGCCGCCAGCTTCGCCGCCCGTTTCATCGCCCGCTCCGCCGGGCACGAATCCGATCGCCGACGGCCACAAATTGCCAAACGCCGCGGCACTCGCCTCCGTCCATTCCAAGCCGTCTTTCGAAATCCATACGGTCGGCAGGGAGGCGTTGCGGCCGGTGATGATCGCGAACAGTTCCCCCGTCGCCGGGTTGACGGTCAAATCGTGCACCCAGCCTTCCGGCAGCGGATGCTCCACCCGGCGGAACAGAAGCGGATGGTCCGCCAGCGTCGCGTCGGATACCCGCTGCGTCCGGATCTTGACCGTGGGAAATTTGTCCGGCAGCACCGCTTCGACCTGTTCCAGCTCCCTGCGCAGCGCCTCGCCGTCCACCCGCAGCGTCATCGCCCATGAGACGGGCCCGCTCATTTCCACCCGAACGACGGAATAATCCGCCGAAATCGCGAGATCCGCGTTTCCCCCGATGACGGTTTCCCCTTTGGCGTTCACCCACTCATCCAGGTGCATATGTACATACCGCGCCGGTTCCTTCACGGGGGCGCCGACGGCAAGGGGAGATTCGTTCAACAAAGCGATCAGGCGATCCAGAAAATGATTCGCCGCCCGCTGTTTCGCATCCTCCGTCGGACCCGGATACCGGGAAACCCCCCAGCCTTTCGTGTCGGTAAGGAGGAAGTAATTCGCGGGACCCAGGCGCGCGGGTCGTTTGGCGATTTGCACAATCCGCTTTTCCGGATGCCAGACCACCTCGGCACCCAGCCCCTCCGCCACGGCACGGATCGGCACCAGCGTCCGTCCCTGCACGATGACGCTTCCGGCCGGAATTTCCACCCGTTCGCCGTCCGTGAAGATGATCACCGTTTGTCTCCCGGCGTCCCACTCCACGTCGGCCCCAAGCGCTTCCGCAATCCAGCGGATCGGCACCATGACCCGGCCGCCAACGATTCTCGGCGGCACGTCCGGCCATATCTCCTCGGCCGTTCACCTCCAAACGTCACCGAAGCCGCGGCGCGCGATGCGGCAGGAACGGCCGAAAGCGCCACACCGACTGCCAACATGACGCCAAGGGGAAGACGAAAGATGTTCATAATCAGCCACCTCAAAGAATCATGACCATATCTAATCCTATTCATGGAAGTTTGAAGTTTTTCCTTTACGGGTCGACATATTCCATCCGGTCACGCATGCCCGGTTGCCGGCGGTTTCGCGTTGCGGGGCGTAACGGGCGGAGGACCGGTTTTCAACCCCGGGGAATGTTTATGGGAGTTGATCTGGCATGAGATGTTTAATATTATAATAATGATGTTAAAAACAAACGTTTTCTTCATATAAAACAAACATTAACCGGAAGGTGGCGCTTCATGTCCGTTCAAGCCAGACTCAACAGATTGTTCAGTCCGCAAGGAAAATGCTTTGATGTTGCAATCGATCACGGTTTTTTTAATGAATACTCGTTTTTATCCGGAATTGAAAATATGCGGAAAGCCGTTGCAACCATCGTACGGGCGAATCCCGACGCGATTCAGCTGACCGTGGGACAAGCGCACATCCTTCAATCGATCCCGGGCAAACATAAGCCGTCGCTTGTGCTCCGCACGGATGTGGCGAACGTATACGGGAGAGAATTGCCGCGGTATTTGTTCAGCCAACTGATCCATGATCCGGTGGAACAAGCCGTTGCGCTGGATGCCGCTTGCGTGGTCGTCAATTTGCTTTTGTTGCCGAACCAGCCGGAACTGTATCATCAATGCGTGAAAAATATTTGCCGGTTGAAACCCCAATGCGAAAAATACGGCATGCCGCTGATGGTGGAGCCGCTCGTCATGCAGCCGAACGAAAAGGCGGGCGGCTACATGGCGGACGGCGACATCACCAAAATTGTTCCGCTTGTGCGCCAAGCCGTCGAACTCGGCGCGGACATCATCAAGGCGGATCCTTGCGACAACGTGGAGGAATACCACAAGGTCATCGAAGCGGCTTCGGGCAAACCGGTGCTGCCGAGAGGGGGAGGCCGGGTTTCCGACGAGGAAATTTTGACCCGCACGTATCAACTGATGCAGCAAGGGGCGTCCGGCATCGTGTACGGACGAAATGTGTTGCAGCATCCGCATCCGGAAGCGATGACCCGGGCGCTGATGGCCATTGTGCATGACGGTGCCGATCCCGCGCGGGCGATGGCGATTTTGAGGGGAGAGGGGGGAGGAGGAGTCGCTGATGAGCCGGCGGATCCTGAAATTCGGCATCATCGGATGCGGATTGATGGGCAGGGAATTTGCCAGCGCCGTCGCGCGCTGGTTCCACGTGCAGAATGTGGACGTTCAACCGATGATCACAGCGGTCTGCGATACGAATCCGCAGGCGATGGAGTGGTTTCGGCAACACCTTCCGACTGTTACAATGGTGACGACGGACTATAAGGAATTGTTGGCCGCTCCGGAAGTGGAGGCGGTTTACTGCGCCGTTCCCCATGATCTGCACCGGCAACTTTATGTGGATATTATCCGCGCCGGCAAACACCTGCTTGGCGAAAAACCGTTCGGCATCGACAGGGAAGCGAACCGGGCGATCCTGCAGGCCGTCCGCGAACATCCGGATGTGCTCGTGCGATGCTCATCGGAGTTTCCGTTCTTTCCCGGGGCTTATCAATTGACGCAGTGGGTTGCCGAAAAGCGGTTTGGCAAAATCATCGAGGTGGAGGCCGGTTTTTGGCATTCCAGCGACCTGGATCCCGACAAGCCGATCAACTGGAAGCGGAGAGTCGCGACGAACGGGGAATACGGATGCATGGGAGACCTTGGGATGCATGTGCTGCATTTGCCGCTCAGGTTCGGATGGAAGCCGCGAAATGTCCGGGCGTTGCTGTCCAAAATCGTGGATGCGCGCCCCGACGGCAAAGGGGGCATGGTTCCTTGCGAAACGTGGGACAACGCCATCCTCGCCTGTGATGTGAAGACGGCAGACCAGCAATTCCCGATGATGCTGTCCATGAAACGAATTGCGCCCGGTCATTCGAATACCTGGTTTATCCGGGTATACGGCACGGAGGGTTCCGCGGAATTTACCACCAAACAGCCAAAGCAGCTGCTCACGATGTCATACACCCCGGGCGGAGAACAGGCGTGGCGCGTCATCGACGCTCCTTACCGGAGCGCTTATCCGACGATTACCGGCGCGATTTTCGAATTTGGATTTTCCGACTCGATTTTGCAAATGTGCGCGGCGTTTTGCGATGAAGTCGCGAACGGCCAAAACATGCGCCAGCCCTTCACCTGCGCGACGCCCGAGGAGACGGAAGGGAGCCATCGCGTATTTGCCGCCGCGCTGGAATCCCATGCCACCGGGCAAACCGTATCTTTGTCCTGGGAGGGATAATCCCTTGAAGGAGCAAGCTGCGGACGTCGTCGTGGCCGGCCATATTTGTTTGGATATCATCTCCTCTCTGCCGAATGCGAGGGGTGGGCTGGATCAGATCCTCGTACCCGGGAAGCTGGTCCGTGCCGGCCCGGTGGTGGTGTCCACGGGCGGGACCGTGTCCAATACCGGAATCGCGTTGCATCGGCTGGGGACGTCCGTGTTGCTCATGGGGAAAATCGGCGACGATTTGTTCGGTCGGGCAGTGCTGGAATTGCTCCGAAGGCAAAGTCCCGAACTGGCCGAAGGCATGATTGTGGTTGCGGGTGAACATACATCCTATTCGATCATTATCAATTCGCCGGGGATTGATCGGATAATTCTTCATTGCACCGGGGCGAACGACACGTTTCAGGCGTCGGACTTGAGGTGGGAGCTGCTGACGGGCAAGAGGCTGTTCCATTTCGGTTATCCTCCGCTCATGAAGCGCATGTACACCGACGGAGGAACCGAACTGGCCGGCATGCTCCATAAGGTGAAGCGAATGGGACTGGCGACGTCGCTGGACATGGCCAAGCCGGATCCCGCTTCGGAAGCGGGGCGTGCGGATTGGATCGCCATCCTGGAAAAGGTCCTGCCCGAAGTGGACGTGTTTTTGCCCAGCGTTGAAGAAATCTTGTACATGCTGGATCGACCGTTTTATGAACGGCTTGCTTTGGCGAAGGGGGACATCGCGGAACACCTCGACGGTGAACATTTGGGAGTGCTGGCTGATCGCATGATCGGCATGGGAGCGGCGATCGTCGCGATCAAATTGGGGGAACACGGCCTGTATTTGCGCACCGCGGGTGAACGCCGGCTTCAATCGATGGGGGCCTGCACGCCGAAAAATATCGGAGAATGGGCCGATCGCGAACTGCTGGCGACCTGTTATCAAGTGGAAGTGGCGGGGACGACGGGCGCGGGGGACTGCACCATTGCCGGATTTTTGGCGGGCTTGCTGAAAGGCCTTTCACCCGAGGCGGCCTTGCGCGCGGCGGCGGCGGTTGGCGCCTGCAATGTCGAGCGGGAAGACGCGGTCAGCGGCATTCCTTCCTGGGAAACCGTGCGGCGCAGAATGGCAGCGGGGTGGCCCAGGCGCGCCAACCGGTTGAGACTCGACGGGTGGCGGTTTCATGCGAGCGAAGAACTGTGGATCGGGCCGAAAGATGGCAAGATCACGGTTTGAAATTTTCAATAAGGGATGGGTTGCGAAAATGAAACGAAGTGAAGTATTATTGGCGCAAAAGCGCGCGGCGGAAATGTTTGCAAGGGCCGGAATCGTACTGACGCCGCAGGAGCGCGACAATATCGAAATCGCGGACTTTGGATTGGGGGAGCTCGAGCGTCAGGGGTTGGAACTTGTCACTTACATCAACACCGAACGGTATTGCGCCAAAGAACTTGTGCTGTTTCCCCGCCAAACGTGTCCGGAGCACAAGCACCCTCCCGTGGGCAGCGACCCGGGAAAAATGGAAACCTTCCGCTGCCGGTGGGGAAAAGTATGGCTGTATGTGGAAGGCGAGCCGACCGCAAACATCCAGGCGCGGGTGCCTGAAGGCAGCGAAACGTATTATACCGTCTTTCACGAGATCGAATTGAATCCGGGAGAACAATATACGATTCCCCCCAATACGCTGCACTGGTTTCAGGCGGGGGATGAGGGGGCCGTCGTCTCGGAATTTTCCAGCACGAGCAGGGATGAATACGATATTTTCACCGATCCCCGAATCGTGCGTATCCCGCGCATAGATGAAGATTGATTGCCCGGGGGAGAAGCGATTATATATCATTTCGAATTGAAAATATTCCTTAAACCCACAACATAAATATGAGGTGTATCAATGTATCCCGGATTGAACGAACGCCAGCAACAAATCATGGAGATGCTGTCCCGTGAAGGAGAAGTGCGAATCAGCAATCTGAAAGAGCATTTTTCGGTCACGGAAATGACGTTGCGACGGGATTTGGAAAAATTGGAGCAGATCGGGGTCCTGAAACGCACGTTCGGAGGAGCCATTTCCATAACCCAAGACATTCGCAAGCGGTCGATCAAAATGATCGAGGAAAAAATCCGCATCGGCAAAAAAGCGGCCGAATCCGTCCAGCCGGGTGAATCCATTTTCATCGACGGCGGAACGACGGCGCTCCAGGTGGCGAAGCATTTGCCGGCGGGCATGCGCATCTCCGTGGTGACCAATGCGCTGAACGTGGCCAACGTCCTTCTGGAAAAAGGCATCCGTACCATCGTTACGGGGGGGATTGCGCTGGAGACCACTTCGACCTTGGTCGGGCCGCTGGCCGTTGAAGCGATTTCCCGAATGGCGTTCGACCGGGCGTTTATCGGGGCGTCCGGATGCAGCGTGCAGCACGGATTCAGCAATTCGGACCCGTATGAGTCCGAACTGAAGCTGAGTGTCATCGAACGCGCCATCGAAGCCAACATCGTTATCGACCATACGAAATTCGGGCACCGTTCGCTCGTATCCTTTGCGGATCTTTCGAAAGTGCACGGCATTTATACGGACCGGCTTCCCGATGATTCCGCCCTGCTCAGCGCATGCAAGGATGCGGGAGTTCGCCTGATCGAATGTGAATGAATCTGTCGAAAACAAACGTTCATTTCGAACAGGCGCGGAAGGAAACAATCGCTCCGAAAACCGATAAATTACGGGATGCTTGTATTTTTTTAGCCGAAAATGTTGTTTTCGATGATGAAAACAAAAAAACAGGGGGGAGTGAGTTGACCAAACGAACACATAAATGTATTATAATAACACAATGAATTTTGAAATTAACATTTTGTGAAACCGGAATAAACGTTTCGGGTGCGGCAAACATATATGTTTCCGTAATATGCGGCAGGCGATCCGTCAGGGAATCGGTTGCATCCCGGCGGAACGTCACGGTGAGGGGACATATGGGCGCTTTCCCCCATGAATAAAATGAAATCGCATACATAATCGTGCCAATATTCAGAAATAGTCGGTTTGGTGTACACCGCCGATTATTTAAATCATGGATTGATGGGAGGGTTTACCATTGAAGAGACTGTTGTCGTTGGTATTCATCGTCGCTCTGGTCGTGATGGTCGCCGCGTGCGGCAATGGTGGCGGCAGCGGCAGTGGCAGCAGTGGCGGCGGCGGGGGTGGCGGTTCCAAGGACCATTATTTATTCGGTTACACCTCCATGACCCAGAATAACCCCTTCTTCATTGTCTTGGAAAAAGCGATCCGGGAGAAAGTCGAAGCAAACGGGGATAAAATGATTACGCTGAACCCGGCGATGGATGTGGCGCTGCAAATCAACCAGATCGAAGACATGATCTCGCAGGGAATCGACGCGATTTTCCTGAATCCCGTGGACTGGGAAGGGATCCGGCCCGCGCTGCAAATGTTGAAAGAAGCCGGCATTCCGATCATCAACTACGATACCGAAGTCAAGGACTTTGAATATGTTACCGCTTACGTCGGCTCGGACAACAAGAACGCCGGCAGGGTTGTCGGCGAGGACCTTGTCAGACGCTTCCCGAACGGCGGCAACATCGTCATCCTCGACAGCCCGACCATGAATTCGATCAACGACCGGGTGGCCGGTTTCATGGAAGCCATTGAAGGGAAAAACTTCAAGATCGTAGCCCAGCAGGATGCAAAAGGAGATTTGGAAACGGCCCTGGGCATTACCGAGGATATTTTGCAAGCCCATTCCGACATCGTGGCCATCTTCGCCGGCAACGATCCGTCCGCGCTCGGCGCGCTNGCCGCCGTCAAAGCCGCCAACCGCCTGGAGATNGCNATNTACGGCGTGGACGGTTCGCCCGACGCGAAAGCGGCCATCGCCGAAGGCGGACCGTTTAAGGGGTCCGGGGCGCAGTCGCCGATCTCGATCGGNCAGCTTTCCGCGGATGTCGCTTACAAGATTTTGAGGGGCGAACCCTACGAAAAACGGACGCCGGTGCCAACGTTNCTGATCAACGAGGAAAACGTNCACGAGTACGGCATAGACGGATGGCAATGACGAAACGACGGGGAGGGTGATGCCCATCACCCTCCCGTCCTTCATCGAGGTGGAACGGATGGGTCAAACTTTGCTTCGGATGAGCGGCATTTCAAAGCGATTTGCCGGCGTTCACGCCCTGAAGGGTGTCGATTTCGAACTGGAAAGCGGTGAAGTTCACGGTCTCCTCGGTGAAAACGGCGCCGGCAAATCCACGTTGATGAAGATTCTCGCAGGCATCCACCCCGTCGACGAAGGGGAGATTTTCATTGAGGGGAACAAGGTTTCCATAAACAGCGTCAAAGATGCCCAGACCCACGGCATCAGCATCATCCACCAGGAAATTTCGCTGGTGCCGCATCTGTCCGTGGCTGAAAATATTTTTTTGGGCAAGGAACCGGTCACGAAGACCGGCTGGATCGACTGGAAAAAAATGCGCGAAGAAACGCGGAAAGCCCTGCAGCAATTCGGCCTGGAACTGTCGCCCGAGATGCCGGTCAAAAAGCTGACGGTGGCGCAGCAGCAGATGATCGAGATCATCAAGGCCGTATCCTTCCGGGCGAAAATGATCGTGATGGACGAACCGACCTCCTCGCTGACGGAAAAAGAGGTCGAGTTTCTTTTTCAAATTATCGGCCAACTGAAAGAACAGGGCGTCGGCATCGTGTACATTTCGCACCGGATGAACGAATTGTTCGCCATCACCGATCGCATCACCATCCTGCGGGACGGTACCCTGATCGGAACCGTCAGAACGGAGGAAACGACAACCGACCAGCTCATCTCGATGATGGTCGGCCGGGAGCTCACCCAATATTACATCAAGGACTCCGCCCCGGTAAGCGGCGGGGAAGTCGTGCTCAGCGTTCGCAACCTGTCCAAAAAAGGCGTGTTGAACGATGTCAGCTTCGAAGTGAGGAAAGGGGAAATTCTCGGATTTGCCGGTTTGGTCGGCGCGGGCCGGTCGGAGCTGATGAAGTGCATTTTCGGTCTGGATTCCTTCGACAAAGGGGAAATTCGGATCGACGGCAGGCCGCTGACCGTTCGAACCCCGAACGATGCGATCAAAAACGGCATCGTCTATGTGACGGAAAACCGGAAAGAGGAAGGCCTGTTCCTCATCCGTTCGGTTCAATACAACATCACCATCAAGCTCCTGGATCAGTTCATCAAATGGTTTCGGGTCAATGCCCGTTTTGAAAACCAGAAAACCCGGCAATTCATCAACGAATTGTCGATCAAAACCCCGAGTCCGGATCAGGAAGTGCGAAATTTGAGCGGCGGCAACCAGCAAAAGGTGCTCATCTCCCGATGGCTGGCGACCAACCCGCGCGTCCTGATCCTGGATGAACCGACCCGAGGGGTCGATGTCGGGGCCAAAGCGGAAATCTACGCGATCATGAACCGGTTGGTGAAAGAAGGCGTCTCCATCATCATGATCTCTTCGGAATTGCCCGAAGTGATCAATATGAGCGACCGGATCGCGGTCATGTACAAAGGCGGGATTCGAACCATTTTACATCGGGACGAGTTCAGCCAGGAGACCATCATGCATTACGCCACTGGAGGTTAACATCATGTCCATGGTTTACGGAATACGATCGTTCATTCGAGCCAATCTCGGCATTCTCACCGGACTGGTGGTTTTATGCGTCGTCATCGCGGTGCTCAATCCCAACTTTCTGACGACGAACAATTTGCTGAACGTCCTCCGGCAAACCTCCACCAACCTCTATCTGGCCCTTGCCATGACCATGGTGATCATCCTGGGCGGCATCGATTTGTCCGTCGGCTCCGTCATGGCCCTGTCCGGGGTGGTGACCGCCATGCTGATCGCCCTGTTCGGAGCGCCGCTTCTATTGGCCGTCGCCGCGGGACTTCTCGTCGGCACGTTATTCGGCGCGCTGAACGGTTATGTGGCGGCGACCACCGTCATACCGCCGTTTATCATCACCCTCGCCACACTCAATATCGGACGGGGAGCGGCCTACGTATTGACCGACGGCCAACCGGTTCGGGTCATGTCGGATGCCTTCAACTTCATCGGATCCGGCTATATCGGCGGGGTCCTGCCCACCCCCGTGCTGTATTCGATCATCTTCGTGATCCTCTGTTACCTCATCATGAACAAGACAAAGATGGGCCGGTACATTTATGCGGTCGGCGGCAATCCGGAGGCGGCCCGGTTTTCCGGAATCAATATCAGGCGGGTGAAATTTTTCGCCTATACGTTCAGCGGTTTCATGGCCGGTTTTGCCGGTATTGTGCTGGCTTCGCGCATGTTCTCGGGTCAGCCGACGGCGGGCGTGGCGGCGGAGCTGGATGCCATCGCCGCCGCGGTCGTGCTCGGGGGAACGAGCATGACCGGCGGCTACGGAAGAATCGGCGGCACGGTGATCGGCGCGCTCATCATCGGTGTGCTCAGCAACGGTCTGAATCTGATCGGCGTCAGTTCCTTTTGGCAATACATTGTCAAAGGGATTGTGATCCTGATCGCCGTATATGCCGATGTGTTCAAACGGAAAACGGCCTGAGCGCCTCGGCCATTCGCCGGATTTGACTTGCGGCGCGCCGCTCGGCGTCCCCGATCGGCGCGCGCCAAAAACGGTTGCATCGGATGCGGATGTGTCACTATACCGCCAGGGCAAGGGACATTCGTGCAAAAAATGGACAAGAGAACGCGGAGGAGGAACGACGGGATGAGAACGATCAGGCTCGGCACGAGCGCGCTGGAAGTGCCGGTCATCGCCGTGGGATGCAAGCAATCGAAATGCGGCATTCGCAAGGGAGCTCAGCATCACCCATGCGACGATGATTTCGGCGTGCATCAACGTGAACGGCAGCGACAAATTCCCCGAACTGAACCGGAAGCTGGACGAAATCGCCGGGCGGTACGGCGTATCCTCCGCCGCCATCCCGATCGCGTGGCTGCTGCGCCATCCGGCGCGCATGCAGCCGGTCATCGGCACCGGCAACATTCATTCCGGTTTGTCTTCCGATTTCAGGGATCCTACCCAAACATCTCCTGCGCGGACACGGTACAATGTATCCGTTTCGCCGTTTTGCAGCTGAATGACGGTTGTCTTGTACGCTTTTTGTCGAATCGAAGCCGCCGCTTTCTCGCTCATCCAACCTCGCCGCAACCCATCCGTCAGGTCACTTTCCGCATACGTATCGCAATCCACATACAAACGCCAGTCGAACAATTGCAGCTTGTCTTTTAATTTCGGATACTTGTGGAACGGGAACGGCTTTTCGATTTTCGGGGCATCAAAAGCTTGGTCGTAAAAATGAAGACCATCTTTGTAAGCCGCTACGATTTGCGAGCGGATGAAATGAGGATCAAAGATCCACAATTTCAAATAGTACGGTTCGCCTGTCGCCAGCAGCGTCTTGTTCCAATTGGCGTATACTTCCATCATCGCTTCAAGAAGCAAAGCGTTATACCAGGCCGGAGGATTGCGGCGAGGAATGGCGTAAAACGGATGAATCCAAAGCTTCGCATAATCCCGATGAGAGGTTTGAAGATGCTCCATATCCAAGTCCATGACCCGGCGCTTCCACTGCTCGATTTTTCTGATATGCCTCTTCCACCCTCTGATTTTTTTCTTGTTGCTAAGCATTCACTCCGCTCCTTTGGACGCTCAAGCGTGCCTAAAGCCTGTCGCTTAAGTATATTTTCTCCCATCTGGCCACCGCTCGAAAAGCCCCGAACGCACGGCTTCCCGACAAACGGATCACGCGCCCCCGACACGCTTGACATCCCAAGCGTATTAAGCGTATAATACAGCCATCCAAGTGTATGAACCAATTAGTACACACACCTGAAGGCGAGACGCGGTCTCGGCGGAACCTGTACCTGCATCAAAATGAATCATTGCCGGAAAACAAGGTGTTGCCGTGTGAAGAAGGACGGTGCCGCGAGATGGATTCCGCCGTAAAGAGAGGTGGCATCATGGCAGGTTTGGGCGATTTTGAAAACGTCGTGTTCGACCCCCGGGTACCGGTCTATCTGCAGGTCGTCCGCCATTTTAAAGAATTGATCGCGACAGGCCGGCTGCGTTCCGGCGAGGTCATCCCGTCCCGCCGGGAACTGGCGGCCATGTTGAACATCAACCCCAATACGGCACAGCGCGCCTACAAGGAGATGGAGGAACAGAAGTTGATCGTCACGGAAGGGAACAAAGAAAGCCGGATCACCACCGACGAACAGGTGTTGCGATCGGTCCGTTCGGAACTTATTGAATCGGAAGTGGAAGCGTTTGTGCGGGCGGTGCGCAAAATCGACGTGCCGCTTGAAGAATTGATCGACCTCTTGCAACGCAAATACAAAGAACTGGCGGGAGGGTAAGAGCATGATTGAGCTGATCGACGTCCGCAAGCGATATCGCCTGCGCCAGGTGTTGAAAGGCGTCTCCTTTACGATCCGGAAAGGGCAAATCACTTGCCTGATCGGGGTGAACGGATCGGGAAAATCGACGATCATGAAAGCGATCATGCGGCTCGTGCCGATTCAAGCGGGGCAAATTTTGATCGACGGGAAGCCAAGATCGGGAGCGGATTTGTATGAAAAGGTGGCGTTCATTCCGGACCGGCTGACGATGCCTCCGGGCATGAAGCTGTCCGACGCGATCCGGTTTATGCAAGAGTACCACCGGCGCTGGAACGAGGCGCGCAGCCGCGAACTGATGGCGTTTTTTCGGCTGGACGCGTCGGAACGGATCGGCAACTTGTCCAAAGGAATGGCGGCGAAATTCAATCTCGTGCTCGGTTTGGCGCAGGAAACCGATTATGTGCTGATGGACGAACCGTTCGCCGGCATCGATATGTTCAGCCGCGAACAAATTTCCAAAGTGTTCACCAGCGACCTGATGGAAGGGCGCGGCGTGCTTTTGACNACGCATGAAATCGGGGANATGGAACAACTGCTTGACCGGGCGGTGTTTTTGCGGGACGGCGTCATCGTGCGGGACATCGACTGCGAACGCTTGCGCGATGAGATGGGCAAGTCGGTGATGGATGTGATGAGAGAGGTGTATGCACCATGAACATGAAGAAGATCACGGGATGGCAAGCATTCGTCCGGTTGCTGAACTTCGAAATTCGCCGTTTCCGCTGGATGCTGGTCGGTTTGATGGCGATCACCGCCGTGCTTCAGATCGGCTCGCTCGTCATCACGCTGTTGGCCAAATTGGAAGCGCGGCGTCAGGATCTGGCTTCATGGAACCATGGCGCACAGCAAAACGCCGAACCGCAGTGGACCCCTTTTTCATTCGTCGACCTCGTGGAAGGCGAGCTGCTCAGGGAGTTCACGTGGCCGATCCTGATCGGCGTCGCCGTCATCGGAATTTACATTTTCTTCATTTGGTACCGGGAATGGATCGGCAAGGACACGTTCATTTACCGGCTGCTGATGCTGCCCCACCCGCGGTTTCACATTTATTTGGCCAAAGGATGCGCCATTGTGCTGTTCACGTTCAGCCTCGTCGCGTTTCAGATCGTGTTGATTCCGCTCGAGCAATGGCTGTTTCACCTCATCGTGCCGGAGGAAATGCGGCTGCCTTCCGATTTTTCCACGGCGGTGCGCGCGCATCCGGCCTGGGAAGTTTTGCTTCCCGAAGCGGCGGATCAGTTCGTCTTTTCGTATGGAACAGGCATGATCAGCGTGATGGTCGTCTTTACGGCCATCTTGCTGGAGAGAAGTTTCCGCGGGATCGGCATCGTGTACGGCATCGGCTATGCGGCGGTATGCGCGGCGGCGATGTCGCTGCCCATGCAAGTGCTCGGGATGCAGAATCCGGACGCCTGGCTGTATCCCGGGGAAATCCTGGCGGTCGAACTTGTGGCGTGCGCCGTCGTCGCGCTCGTCTCGCTCGGACTCGGATATTGGCTGCTCAACAAGAAAATAACGGTGTGAAGGGGATCGGGATGAAAAAATACGGATGGACGATCGGACTGTGTCTGTTCAGCGCCGTCGTCATCGTGACGTTTTTGACCTACTCGGCGTTTGACCGGCTGCCGCAATATGCGCTGGTGACGGCGGAAGGCGATGAAAGCGCGGCGGCGCGCATGGAATTGTTGGGCGTGACGACCGTCTCCGGACGTCCCGAAGCACTGGCCCTGACAACGCAGGGCAGCATCTATGACTCGGAAAAGTCGGCCTATCGTAAAATGATTGCGGAAGCCCGGTCCTGGCTCGATTACATGCCGGATATCCGCAAGCTGCAGAACGATTACCGGCAGTTCATGCGCGGCAAAGGGAATTACCGCGGGTTGTTTCAGGATGACGAGTGGCTCGTTTATGTGAAGACGTCCANAACGAAGGCCGCGGGAAAAGGCATGGTCGTCACGTTTCACGTCGACATGTTGGACAAGACGGGGAAGAAAAAGAACCGTTTCGACACGACGATCACGCTGCCTTCCGAACCTTCGCTGCCCTATTCGTTCCAGGATGTCGATGTGATGGACGTGCAGCGCGTGGGCCGGGAGCTGCATGTCATGACGATGCAGCACGATACCTGTATCGTGTTCGTCCTGGATCCGGACAGCGGGACCTTGCTCCGCGCCCACGCATTGGATTTCGCGGCCTTCGGAGACGGAAGCGCGATTCCGGTTCAGATCATCGGGGAAACGAGGCGATCGTATCCGAGCGAATATGTGGTCATCCGGCTGGAAGAGTGGCCTGCCGTCACGGAAGGCGTCACCGCTTCGAATCCGGAGCGCGAATACTTGGCCGCTTATCATTACGCGACCGGAGAGATCCGGCCGATCGAGGGCATGGAGCGGGATCGGAGCGAAGATACGAACAGTATTTACCAAATGGAGGATGGCACGTTCTCGCTGATCAACTATAACGCCCATCAGGCGGAATTCAGGAGCATCCGCCTGGATGGCGGCGAAGTCCAATCGCTCGTCGTGCAACCGCAACAGTTTGGCGCGGAAGCGATCAGCTCCATCAAATGGAAGGAAGGAAAACTGTATTTGCTGTTGCAAGGAAACGAGACGTCGGCCGTCATATTGGACGCCCCCGGCGGGAAACTGCTGTATCGCGGCGTCGTCCAAGCGGAAGGAAACGCGGAAGAAGCGAAACACCTCATGGAAGAACTGTGGTTTTACAATCTGGAAATTCACGCGTGAGAGACAGGCCTATCCCGGCATGGGAGGTGAGACGGCCGTGCACCCGGCCCAAAAAAGGGAGACGCTTCGCCAATTGGAAACGTACGCCTACCAAATCGCCTATTATTTGCTTCGTGACGAAGATAAAGCCGTCGCCGCCGTCACCTCCGCACTCATCGATGTGTACCTCGACGACGCGTTCTTCCGGCGTTCGCCCGCGGACATGCGCCGGTCGTTGAAGCGGACGGTGCTGAAACATTCGCTGCGGGCGTTGCACCGCGAAGCGCAACGAGGCCGCGCTCCGCAGCCGTCGTCTTGATCGGCCGGCGCAGTGGGTCGGGGAAGCCGGCGGCGGCAGCGGACGGCCTGATCTTGCCCTTGAACGCCAACGGCACCCGCGCAGGGTGCCGTTTTCATTTTCGCTTCCACGATCTGCATTGATTCCGGTACGCCCGAGGCGACAACCCGGTGACCTGGCGGAACGTCCGGTAAAACGGCGTCAGTCCGGAAAAGCCGACGGCAAAGCAGATGTCGGTGATCGTCCGGCCGCTGTCCGCCAGCAGGCGCTGGGCCGCTTCCACGCGGATCCGGTCCAGGTACTGCTTCGGGCTTATGCCCGTATATTTTTTGAACAGCCGCTGCAGATGAAACGGGCTTACGCCCACGCGCCTGGCCAGGCTGTCGAGCGTCCATGCGTCGCGATACTCCCGTTCCAGCAGCTCCCGGATCTCCCGCACCGTTTTTTCATGGGGATCGTACACGGCTTCCACCAGGTCGGGCCGGCACCGTTTGCACGGCCGGAATCCCTTCTCCATCGCTTCCCGCGCGGTGCGGAAAAATTCCACGTTTTCCCGTTTCGGCGGTTTCGATTTGCAGGACGGCCGGCAGAAAATCCCCGTCGTTTTCACCCCGTAGAAAAAGATCCCGTCATACTCCGTGCGGCATGAAATCACCGCGTCCCACAGGTTCTCAGGTTGCATCCGCATGTCCGCCGCCTCTCCCTGTCCGGTTCCGCAGACTTGCGAGGGTGCCGGCCAAGTCTTTCCTCTTATATAAAATATACAAGACCGCAACCAGAATGGGCAGCACAAAACGGACCCCCAGGAACGGAAGAAACATGCACAGCATGGCGAGGGAAACAACACCGCTCCACCAGGCCGGCGAAAAACGCCTGAACCGTTTCACGGCCGCCGCCATCGACAGCACATAGACGATCATCCCCAGCGAATTGGGTATGAACAGCAAATGCGAGACATGAACATGGAAAAAAGCGGAACCCAAAACGCCGCCGCAGGCAAAGAGAACGACCAGCCAGACCACCCTTGCCGGCGTTCCGGTGCCCGGGTGCCGGCGGCAAAACCACGCGGGGAACGCCCGGTCCCTGCCGAGGGCATACCCGAGCTGCGCCAGACTGGCGACATACGCGTTGACCGTTCCCGCACAGATGACAAAGGCCAGGAGCGCCGTCGCGTATTGCGCGGACAAGCCAAGGGAACGGTGGAGCATGAGTCCGAGCGGCGCGGTGTCGGTTTCCGGGCTTCCATACGTTCCGCTGCCGACGGTCACGACGGCCAGCCCCATGAACACCGTCCCGGTGATCACGGCGCTGATCATGGCGCTTCTGACCATGTCCCGCTGCGGGCGCGCAAAGCGGTCCGCCAGGTTGCAGATCGCCTCCCAGCCAAAAAAGGACCAAAAAATAAGCACGATCGCTTCGCCGACCGGCATCCATCCCTTGGCGAAGAACGGCCGGAAATGGTCCGGCCGGACATGGGAAACGGCCGCCGCCACCGCGAGGAGCAGCAGGCCAAGCAGGAGCGAGCTGAACAGCAGGGACACCCTGCCGCTCGTCCGCAGGCCGAAATGGTTGGTGACACCGCCAAAGAGCAGGATCAGGCAGGCCAGAAGCGACGTTTCCGCGGCGGACAGTCCGAAGGCGGATGCCATGTAGCCGGCGCCCGTCATGGCGACGATCATCTGTCCGACGGACGCGGTCAGAAAATAGAACCAACCGACCAGATTGCCCGGATGTTCGCCAAACGCCATCCGGACGAAAGTGGCGGCGCCTCCCGCATCGGGATGCGAGCGGGACAGCGAGGCAAAGGCGTACGCCAGCGGAAAACTGAACACAATCATGATGAACCACGAAAGAAACGAGGCGGGTCCGGCCACCGTCGCGGCGCTGGATGACACAAACAGAATGCCCGATCCGAGAATGGCCGCGACGTACAGCGCGATCGCCTGCGGCAAGGTGATCGTTGCTTTCATGGCAGAGGGTCTCCCTTCAAACCGCAAACGGGTTGATGGACGCGCGTCTACCTAAACCTTACCGGCCGGCATTACGAAAAACATCTCGAATTGTTGCGATGCAATTCGACGTTTCGTTTCGGCCGCCGGACAGCCCTCGCCGCAAGCTCGCGGAATGGCGTTTTTATTCCGCAAAAGCATTGTGCATGACAACCGGAGTTGACAATGGCTGAACCCGGGATGTGAGAGAACGGTGCCGTTCCTGGTAGTCCTGCTGTTTTCAAGCAAAAAATGGAGTGCGCGCATTGACTTTCCTCTTCTTTCGTGCAAAAATGTACACGCGTACATCAAACGATTCCGGCGCGACAGAGGATCCTGGCTTCAGACGGGAGAAGCGCCGTTGGAGGGGTGAGGCGCAAGGGTGGCAACCCGCAAGGAAGTGGCCGAACTGGCGGGCGTCTCCGAAGCGACGGTCTCGCGCGTGCTGAACGGCGTCGGACCGGTGCGGGAAGAGACGCGGCAGCGGGTGCTGGAAGCGGCGCGGAAGCTCAATTACCAGATCCACGCCTTGGCCGCCAGCTTCGCGCGGGGCCGGAGCGGCAACCTCGGCGTCGTCCTGCCGCATGTGCCGAAGGTGCGGCTGTTTTCAACGTATTATTTCTCCGAGATGCTGGGCGGCATTGGCGAAGTGACGCGGGAACGCGGCATGGGGCTCCTCCTCCTGTACCGCACGCCGGGAGAAGTCTACGATTACGTGTCGCTGTTCCGCTCGGTGCGGATCGACGCCTGCATCGTCCTCGGGGCAAGCAGCCTGCCGGAGGAGGAGGCGGGCATCCGGGCGATGGCGGACGAGGAGTTGCCATTCTGTCTGATCGACCACCGGAGCGAAGACGGCCGGGCGAGCACCGTCGGCGCAGCGCATGAGGAAGGCAGCGTGCGGGCGGTGAAACATCTGATTGAGAGGGGTTACCGAAAAATCGGTTTCCTCAACGGTTCGCCTTGGTATTCCCCCAGCAGGGAGCGGGAAGCCGGTTACTTGCGAGCCTTGCGGGAGGCGGGTCTCGTGCCGGACCCGAAGCTCGTCTTCTCGGGCAACTACAGCCTCACGAGCGGCCGCTTCGCGGCCGAGGATGTGTACGCCCGACTGCGCGACCTGGATGCGGTGTTCGTCGCGAACGACCGGATGGCGATCGGGCTGATGCAGGCGCTGCGCGAGCGCGGCGTCCGCGTGCCGGACGACCTCGCGATCGTCGGCTGCGACGATTCGGACCTGGCCGCGATGACAGACCCGCCCCTGACGTCCGTCCGCGTGCCGTTCGTCGAGATGGGAAGGACCGCCGCGGAGCGGCTGCTGGACCGGCTGTCCGACTGGCGGGGAACCGAATCCGTGTTCCACGAGACGCTGCCGACGGAGCTCGTCGTGCGCGAGTCGTCCGCGCCGCGTCCGTAAGTCGGCCGGGGCCCGCGAGGCGGCCCGGATCCGCATGCCACGTATGGGAGGAGTGATTCGCATGAAGAAGTTCAACATCGGCATGGTCGGGTACAAGTTCATGGGCAAGGCGCACAGCCACGCCTACAAGGAAGCGCCGATGGCCTTTCCCGGCGCGCCGGTGCCGGTCATGAAGGCGATCTGCGGCCGGAACCGGGAGGGCGTCGAACGGGCGGCCGTCCAGTTCGGCTGGGAGACGGTGGTCACCGACTGGCGCGAGCTGGTGAACCGGGACGACATCGACATCATCGACATCAACGCGCCGTCGGACGCGCACAAAGACATCGCCGTCGCGGCCGCCCGGGCGGGCAAGCACGTGTTCTGCGAGAAGCCGCTGGCCTTGAATCTCGCCGACGCGCGCGAGATGCTGCGGGCCGCTGAAGAGGCCGGCGTCAAGCACATGATCTGCTTCAACTACCGGTTCGCTCCGGCCGTCCAGCTCGCGAAGAAGCTGGTGCAGGAAGGGCGGCTCGGCCGGATCTATCATTTCCGCGCGTGGTTCCTGCAGGACTGGATCGTCGATCCGGATTTCCCGCTCGTCTGGCGGCTGGACAAGAAAGTCGCCGGCTCCGGGGCGCACGGCGACCTCGGCGCGCACCTGATCGACCTCGCGCATTTCCTCATCGGCGACATGGAAGAGGTCGTCGGCATGAGCGAGACGTTCATCAGGGAGCGGCCGTTGCCGTCCGAGATGACCGGCCTCAGCGCGAAGGGCGACGCGTCGGCGCCGAAGGGCGAAGTGACGGTCGACGACGCGACGCTGTTTCTCGCGCGGTTCGCAAACGGCGCGCTCGGCAGCTTCGAGGCGACGCGCTTCGCGCCGGGCCACCGCTGTACGAACGCGTTCGAGATCAACGGCTCGAAGGGCAGCGTGAAGTTCGATTTCGAGCGGATGAACGAGCTGCAGGTGTATTTTACGGACGACGCGGAAGACGTGCAGGGCTTCCGCCGCGTCATGGCGACCGACCCGGCGCATGCGTACATGGACGCGTGGTGGCCGGCCGGCCACTCGATCGGTTACGGCCAGACGTTCACGCACGTGGTGGTCGAGCTGCTGAGCGCGATCGCGGAAGACCGCCAACCGGTGCCGAATTTCCATGACGGCGTCAAGTGCCAGGCGGTGCTCGAGGCGGTCGAGAAATCGGTGGCGGAGCGTCGCTGGGTGCGCATCCGCGAGATGTGACACGGTTCCGGCGGGGCGGACGCGGCGGGAGCGTTCCCGTCCGCGTCCGCTTCACGGCCGGGCCGTAACGGAAAGTCCAGCGGTAAGATGTCAAGTCCCTGATTCGTGAAAATTGGAAATTTTTTTGGCCTTAAAG
>Ga0065723_101225_pt1 | contig 23819 bp, 23 predicted proteins | sample TheenrcuSG05Z960_FD_59110 | JGI IMG/M metagenome (GOLD analysis project Ga0065723, IMG submission 59110) | Thermophilic enrichment culture from UC Davis - Sample SG0.5Z960 | ecosystem: Engineered > Solid waste > Grass > Composting > Bioreactor | place: USA: University of California, Davis
AGCCATCATCCAGCGGACCGGCATCGAGCCGCGGGTGACGGTGCTCGGCCATATCCAGCGCGGCGGATCGCCGACGCACAACGACCGCATCCTCGCCAGCCGGCTCGGCGATTTCGCGGTCCGCAGGCTGATGGAGGGCGAATCCGGCAAGGGATGCGGCATCATCAACGGCGAGCTGGTCGCGACGGACATCGAGAAGATCGTCACCTCGAAGAAACCGTTCAATATGGAACTGTACAATCTGGCGCTGCGGCTGTCGCAATAAGCGCCGCTTGACAGGGAAGGGCTGCGCCCCGCAGGGCGCAGCCCTTCGTTCAATATTGCACGCCGGCCGTGTACTTGTTGCCCGCGTTCCAGAGCATGAATTCCTCGATGCCGGTGTCGGCAAGCGCCCGGATCTGCGCCTCGACTTCCGCCTTGCCGTACGGGATGTAATGCCCCTTGCCGAGCCAGGTCGCCGTAAAATCCTGGATCCACGGACGAATGATCGGCTTCATGCCGCCGAGCGGCTCCAGCTTCTCGTGCGTGTCCTCCATCGCCCCTTTGATGGTCGCGTACGGCTCCTTGTCCGGATCCTTCAGCCCGAACCAGCCGGTGCTGTAGTGGCTCGGATAGACCATCGGACTGATCACGTCGACATGCTCCGAGATCTTGACGAAGTCCTGCCCGATGCCCTCCGCGGCGGGAACCGAAGCGGCGTAGCCGAAAATATCGACCGACACGCGGACGCCCAGCGGCTCGAGCTCCTTCTTCGCATATTCCACGAATCCGCTGACGACGTCGACGCGGCTCTCGTCGGTCTTGTCGTACAGGAGCTCGTCGGCGCGCTTCTCGAATCCTTCCGGAAAGCGCACGTAGTCGAACTGGATTTCCTTGAAGCCGAGCCGGGCCGCTTCCTTCGCCACCGCCACGTTGTATTCCCACACTTCGCGGCGGTACGGATTGACGAAGCTTTCGCCCTTGCCGTTCTTCCAGACGGTGCCGTCGGATTTCCGGAACGACAGATCGGGCCGCTTCCCGGCGAGGACGGAGTCCTTGAACACGACGATGCGCGCGATCGGGTAGATATCGTCCGCCGCGAGTCTCCCCATCAGCTCTTCCATATCCCTGATGATCTTCTTCGTCGTTCCGAGCTCGGCCAGCTCCGGATTGTCCGCCGGCCAGGTGATATACCCGTAGTCGTCCTTCACGTCGATGACCATCGCGTTCAGATCGGTGTTCCGGACGAGCTCGAGCAGCTCTTCCATCCTTGCGCCGCCGGCGCTGTGGGCCGTCACGTAGATGCCCTTGATCTTCGGCGCGCCGGGCTGCGGATCGGTCTTGCCTCCGCCGGTTTTGCCTTCCGCGGCCGTTCCGGAACCGGGGGCGTCCGCGCCGGAACCGGCCGAATCCGTGCCGGGAGCTTCAGCGACGATCTCCCCGCCGCCTTCCTGCGGCAACATGCCCGCCAGACCGTCCGGATTGCCTGCGCCGGACAGGATGCCGTGCAGCAGCAGCAAGATCGTAAACAGCATATCCATGGTTTCTCCGCTCCCCGCAAGCTCTTTCCGTCAATCAATACATATTATACAGAAGGCCGTCATCCGCAGACAGAGGATTTTGTCGGGAAAATGCGTGAATTTGGCGACTGTCGTCGACGGAAAATAATCGAAAAAAAACAAGACGGGAACGGATGAACCGTTCCCGCCCGCAAAGGTCAATGCAGAATCTTGTGTTTCTGCTGTTCGCAAATGCTGTAACGCACGATCTCCAGCGCATCTTCCGGCTCGAGCCTGTCGAATCCCGCGCGAAGGACGATGTTCATGTCGAGTTCCTTCCGCGTCAGGAACGGGAGCAGCTCGGGCGCGTGCCTTTCGACGATCTGCCATAACGTCACCGTTGCCATTTCCACTTGCATCACCCTCCCCGAACGGATTGAAACCAATGCCAATTACAGGGCCGGACGCAGACGGAAAGCCCGGATGCATTTTCATTATAGCATCTCGGGGCGGACGGTGAACAGCTGAAAATCGCTGGATGCGCGGCGAACGTCAGACTTGGCGGAAATCGCCCATGACGCTGACGGTTTCGACAATGGTGACGAACGCTTTCGGATCCGTCTCGCGGATCATGGCGCGCAGCGCCGTCAGTTCGTACCGGGTCGTGACGGTCATCAGCATCAGCTTGTCTTCGCCGGTGTAGCCGCCCTTGATCGGGATCACCGAGATGCCGCGCGGCAGGCGGCGGAGCCTCTCGAGCATCCTGGCGGGCTTGCGGCTGATGATGAACACCGTCACCTTGAGCTGCCGGATATGGATCGTGTCGATCACCTTGCTGCTCACGTACATCGACAGCATCGAATACATCGCGCCCTCCCAGTCTTCCGACCAGATCGCCTGGAGAACGACGATGATCACGTTCATCATCAGCAGCAGCATGCCGATCGGCACATCCCGGCGGCGCGTCACGATCGTCGCGACGATGTCGATGCCGCCCGACGAGCCGCCGTAGCGCAGGGCGAGTCCGGAGCCGATGCCGACGGCGACGCCGCCGAAGACGGCCGCCAGAATCGGGTCGGCCGCGAGGGAATGGACGGGCGCGAGCCGAAGCAGGATCGACGTGACGGCGACGGCGTACACGCTCCAGATGATGATGGCATGGCCGAGGGCGAACCAGCCCCAAATTAAGATCGGAAGGTTCAGCGCAAAATACAGGATGCCGGCATCGAGCCCCGTCGCGTAGCTGAGCAGCATCGACACGCCGGACACGCCGCCGCTGAGCAGCCGGTGGGGGATGAGGAGGAAGTTGAAGCCGAAGGCGATCAGGGCGGCGGCGCAAGTCATGACAACCGCCGTCCAGACGCGGCGAGCGGCGACCAAGGACATCGCTCCTTTCCCGCGGTGGAAATGGGCAATGGCACCGGCTAGTATCGCCGTTTACCGTTCGCTGGTATTCGCAAATTGATCTGTGCTATAATGAGTGGGATATTCTTTAAGAAGGCACAGAGAAAGAAAAGGAGTTTGAGGAGAGTTTGAAAACATTCGCTGATTTCGGCCTGGAGCCGAAAGTGCTGCAGGCCGTTACCGAAATGGGTTTTGAGGAAGCGACGCCGATTCAGGCGAAAGCCATTCCGATTGCGATGAGCGGTACCGACCTGATCGGACAAGCGCAGACGGGTACCGGGAAGACGGCCGCCTTCGGGATTCCGCTCATCAGCAAGATTCCGCCGGAAGAAGAGCGGATCGTCGCGCTGGTCATGACGCCCACGCGCGAGCTTGCGATCCAGGTGGCCGACGAGCTTGCCAAGCTCGCCCGCTACAAGGGCATCCGCACGCTGCCGATCTACGGCGGACAGGACATCGGCCGGCAGATCCGCGCGCTGAAGAAGAAGCCGCAGATCATCATCGGGACGCCCGGCCGGCTGCTCGACCACATCAACCGCAAGACGATCCGGCTGGACGACGTTCACACGGTCGTGCTCGACGAAGCCGATGAAATGCTGGACATGGGCTTCATGGAGGATATTACGACGATTCTCAGTCTCGTGCCCGAAGATCGTCAGACGATGCTCTTCTCCGCGACGATGCCTCCCAACATTCAGAAGCTGGCGCAGCAGTTTCTGCGCAACCCCGAGCATGTGTCGGTCATTCCGAAGACCATTACGGCGCCGAGCATCGAACAGACCTATTTCGAAGTGCATGAGCGCGAGAAATTCGAGGCGCTCAGCCGGCTGCTCGACATGGAATCGCCGGATCTCGCGATCGTGTTCGGCCGCACGAAGCGCCGCGTCGACGAGCTGAGCGAAGCGCTGCAGAAGCGCGGCTACTCCGCGGACGGCCTGCACGGCGACCTGTCGCAGAACCAGCGCGACGCCGTCATGCGCAAGTTCCGCGACGGCAGCATCGACGTCCTCGTCGCGACCGACGTCGCGGCGCGCGGCCTTGACGTGTCCGGCGTGACCCACGTCATCAACTTCGACCTGCCGCAGGATCCGGAGAGTTATGTGCACCGGATCGGCCGCACCGGGCGCGCGGGCAAGGAAGGGGTTGCGTACACGTTCGTCACGCCGCGCGAGATCGACCATCTGCACTTCATCGAGCGGGTGACGCGCCAGCGCATCACGCGCCGGCCGCTGCCGAGCCTCGCGGAGGCGATCGAGGGCAAGCAGCGCGTGACGGCCGAGAAGCTCATCGAGATCATCCAGCGGGAAGATTTCGCCGAGTACAAGGGCATCGCGATCCAGCTGCTCGAACAGTACGATTCGGTGCATCTGGTCGCGGCGGCGATGAAGCTGCTCACCGGCGAGAAGAAGGACGTCGAGATCGAGCTGACGCCGGAAGATCCGATCCGCGCGAAGAAGCGCAGGCCGGATATCCGCTCGAGCGGACGGCGGTTCGGCGGTTCGTACGGCGGCTACGGCGACCGGCATTCCCGCGGCGGAGGCCGCGGCGGCTACGGCGGAAGAGGAGGCTACGGCCGGACCGACGGCGGCCGTCCGCGCGTCGGCGGGCGCAGCTACGGCGAAGCGCGGCGGTCGGGAGGCTGGTCCGAGGAATAAACCGGAAAAGGCAAAGACCGGGGCAACGGGAAGGGGTGCTTTCTTCCGGCACCCGGTCTTTGCCTGTTTGCGGTTCGCTGGGCAGAGGAGTCTGGTTAACGGAGGGATTCACCGATGGAAATGCGGGGCTTGATGGGCGGCTTCTACAAACTGTCCGAATGGATCATGCGGCTGTCGGTCACGAATTTGCTGTGGATCATCACGACGCTGCCGTTCTGGTTCCTGTTCCTGACCTTCTTCATCATGCCGTCCGCGAATCCGGATCTTTCGTCTCTGAGCGAGGATGAAATGCTGGGGCATTTGTACACGGGGCTGTACACGTGCGCCGCGCTGTTGCCGTTCGTGGTGTTTCCGGCCACTTCCGCGATGTTCACGACGGTGCGCAAATGGGTGATGGGCGACGTCGACGTGCCGCTGTTCAAAACCTTTTTCCGTGGCTACAGGGAAAACTACAAAGTCAGCATGCTCGGCGGCATTGTCTACACGCTGATGTTCGTGATCATCGTCCTCGACATCCAGTTCTACAACAGCACCGGCGGAACGCCAGGGCTTGAACTCATCGCCTACGTCTTCATGGGCATCGCGATTCTGCTGCTGGTGTCGCTGTTCAATTTCTTCTCCATGGTCGTCCACTATCACATGAAGACGTTTCAGTTGATCAAGAACGCCGTTCTCATCACGATCGGCCGGCCGTTCCGCTCGCTGTCGTCGGCGATCGTGGCCGTGGGCGTCATCTGGATCAGCACGCGCTTTACGTTCCTTCTGCCGTTTTTCAGTTTTGTCATTATCGCGTATCTGGCGTTCCTCAATTTCTACCAGATCTATCTGAAGCTGAAGGAGCAGCAGGAGCGGATGGAGCAGGAGCGTCAGGAACAGGAACAAGAACAGGCACAGGAGCAGGAACCGGCACAAGAGCAGGAGCCGGAACAGGCGCAGGTGCAGGAGCCGCCGCGCCTGGAACAGGAACGGGATCCGGAACGGCGGGAAGCGTCCGAAGAAGCGGCGGAGTCGAAGAAGTGACGTTTCCCGGTTTACTTTTGCCCCGGACGGGGATATAATACGAGTACATCCTGCGGTGTGCGTTACGGCCTCCATCGTTGTTTTGAACCAACACCGATAATAAGGGAGACCTACATCGGAACGCGGCTGAAATGCCCCCGAAAGGGGACTTCAAAAGCGTTCCTGCGGTCACCCACCTGCCGAGAGCGGGTTCAGAAACACACAGGCCGGACGGCATTTGCGGGGATTTCCGACGCTTGAACGCGGTTTCGCACCGCAAGCACGGGCCTCCGGGTGCTCCGCTTGGCGCATCCGGAGGCTTTTTTGAGTGCTGGCTATTGGGACGGATGGTTTTCTTCCGCCATCTTTTCATGGTATCATAAGAGAAGCTGGAAAGAGGCCGGAGGGGAGATCTTTTGCTGAAGCGTACGTTGATCGGGCTGATACGGAGCTTCGAACAGACCGGTGACCGGGCGAAGGACCCGCTGCTGAGATCCCATTACTACAAATTGTCGAAGGAGAAAGCCTGGGAAGAGGTCGTCTCGACCCTGAAGAAAATGCCGGGATACAAATTGCTGCACGCGGTGGAATCGGTCGGCGAAATCGTGCTCGAGAAACGGACCGCCTTCGGACGGACGATGGATATTACCGTGCAGGTCATTCCGACGGGCCCGGTCACTTCGGCGGTCGACATCTATTCGGCGTCGCGCGGTTCTCTCGGCGACCTGGGGTCCAATTATCGGGTGATTCTCGACATATACCGTACGCTGGACAAGAAATTGGCGGCCTACAAGACCGAATCGCCCTGAAGTTCAAACCGTTGCCGCAGTCGTCCGTTCGGCAGAACGCGGACGGCTTTTGTTTTGCGCGCGGCCCGTCCGGCCAGGAAAAACCGCCGGACCGATGGTCCGGCGGCGGGACGCGGTTATTGCAGCAGCTCGCGGACGGCGGCGAGCGCCTTGTCGTAATCCGGATGGCTGGTCATCTCTTTCACATATTCGACATAACGGATCGTGTCGTTCTCGTCGATGACGAAGATGGAACGGTGATCGAGGGCGAATTCCTTGATCAGCACGCCGTAGGCTTTGCCGAAATTGTTATCCTTGTAGTCCGACAGCATGACGACGCGGTCGACGCCTGCGGCGCCGCACCAGCGGGATTGCGCGAACGGCAGGTCGACGCTGACGGTCAGCACGACGACCTTGTCGCCGAGCTTGGCCGCTTCCTCGTTGAAACGGCGGGTCTGCGCGTCGCATACGCCGGTATCGATCGACGGCACGACGCTGATCAGCTTGATCTTGCCTGCGAAATCGGCGAGCGACACGGTCTCGACAAGCGACTTGCTCAGCTTGAAATCGGGCGCCTTGTCTCCGGGCTTCAGCTCGGGGCCGATCAGCGTGATCGGATTCTCTTTGAACGTTACGACGCCAATGCGTTCCTGGGACATTTTCGAAACACCCTCCTTGCGAAAGTCGAAGTTCAGCCTCCATTATAATCGCTGAACGCGGCCATTGTCCAATCCATGGAAGCGAGGGACAAGCATGATTTTTCTGCGCTATGAGAGCTTTCGCCAATATTTGCGGATGTATCCCGTCACGTCGGCCATTCTGGCGATCAATTTGCTCGCGTTCATCGCGGATCTGGCGCTGGAGGGGAGGCCGCTGTACGCTTACGGCGCCTTCTTCCAGCATCCGGTCATCGATCCATACGGCCTGACGGAACCGTGGCGCTATGTGACGTCGATCTTCCTCCATGCCGGCTGGGAGCATCTGCTGTTCAACGCGTTCTCGATTCTCGTGTTCGCGCCGCCGCTCGAGCGGCTGATCGGCCATGTTCGGTATTCGGTGTTCTATTTGCTTGCGGGAATTCTGGGAAATGCGTTCAGCGCCTGGGTGAACTTCGGCGGCGATTACCGGGTCGCGGTCGGCGCATCCGGCGCGGTGTACGGCGTGTTCGGCGCCTATCTGTTTCTCGCGCTGTTTCGGAAGCCCGTCATGGACGAGGCGTCGCGCAAGACCGTCTACTCGATTCTGCTGTTCGGATTGCTTTATTCGGTCATATCCCCTAGAATTGATATCTGGGCTCATGCGGGAGGCTGTCTGGCCGGTTTTCTCATGCTGGGCATGCTGGCGCAGCGCCGGAGAGAATAAGGGTCCTTAGTGACACGGGCGGGAGCAGGTTCGGATGGAACTCAGGCAGTTGTACTATTTCGTGAAAGTCGCGAACCGCGAGCATGTGACGCGGGCGGCCGAGGAGCTGCACGTGGCGCAGTCCGCGGTCAGCCGGCAGATCCATCTGCTGGAGGAGGAGCTCGGCGTCAAGCTGTTCATTCCGAAGGGGCGCAATCTGCAGTTGACGCACGCGGGGAAGCTGTTCCTGAAGCGCGCCGAGGCGATACTCGCCGATCTGGACCGCGCCATCGCGGAGATCCACGAGCTGACCGATCCGGAGCACGGAGAGGTCCGGTTCGGGTTCCCGCACAGTCTGGGCACGCATCTGGTGCCGACGGTGATCGCGCATTTCCGCAAGCTCCATCCGGGCGTGCGGTTCCAGTTCCATCAGGGGTCGTACGCTTCGCTGATCCGGGACGTGCTGTCGGGCGAGATCGACCTGGCGTTCATCTCGCCGCTGCCGGAGAAGGACGATCTGCTGTGCGGCCACGCGGTGCTGAAGGAGAAGCTGCTGGCCGTCGTGCCGCTCCACCATCCGCTGGCCGGCGAGCCGGTCATCGAGCTGGAGCAGCTCAAGGACGAGCCGTTCGTGCTGTTCCGCGAAGGCTACTCGCTCCGGCCGATCGTCTGGGAGGCGTGCCTCAAGGCGGGCTTCACGCCGAAGATCGCCTTCGAGGGCGAGGAGACGGACACGATCCGCGGACTGGTGGCGGCCGGAATGGGCGTAAGCCTCCTGCCGGAAATGGCGCTCGAGCAGACCGGTCCGCTCATGCCCGCCAAGATCGAACTGAAGGAACCGGTCACGCGGACGATCGGCATCATCCACCGGGCGGGCGAGCCGATGCCGCTCGTCGCGCGCGTATTCCATCAGCACTTGCTGAATTATTTCCACGACCGATACGGTGCCGTGACCTGAGAAGAAGGGCCGCGGGCGTCAAGGCGACGCTCCGCGGCCCGTTTTGTCCATGATCGGGGGGAAGGGGAAGTCCCGTTATTCTTCCCGCGCCGACGTGAAGATCATGATGTACTTGATGAGCTCGAGCAGCGCGATCAGCGCGGCGGCGACATACGTCCAGGCCGCGGCGTTCAGCACCTTCGCGACTCCGCGCTCCTCGTCGCGCGAAATGAAGCCTTCCGCGATCATCAGATCCCGCGCCCGGCTGCTGGCGTTGAACTCGACCGGCAGCGTCACGAGCTGGAAGGCGACGGCCGCGCTGAAGAAGATGATGCCGAGGCCGATCAGGTTCAGCGCGCTGAGCAGGAAGCCCGCGATGAGCAGGAACGGCGCGATGCCGGAAGCGAACCGGACGACCGGGAACATGCGATGGCGGAGCACCAGCATCGGATAATGCTGCGCGTGCTGGATGGCGTGTCCGACCTCGTGGCAGGCGACGGCCACGGCGGAGATCGACCGTTCATAGTAGACCGGTTCGGACAGCCGCACGACGCGATGGATCGGGTCGTAGTGGTCGGTCAGCACGCCGCGCACCGGTTCGATCGGCACATCGTACAGTCCCTGCGAGTCGAGCATTCTCCGCGCCGCTTCATATCCGGTCAGTCCGCGCATGTTCGGCACTTCCGCCCAGCGGTTGAACGTCCCCTTGACGCGGAACTGCGCCCACAACGAAATGCCGAACGCGATCAGAATCAGGAAGTCCATCGGATGAAAAAACAATTTGTACCCCTCCGTTTCAGTTGAGTAAAACGCTTGATGTCTTCATGACAATCATTTGCGTCGTCTTCGCGGGATGGCGAATCCGACTTTGCCCCGAGGAACAGGACATCGCCGCCGGGCAGCGTCCGTCTACATGATCGAAGCTTTGTCCAACAATAGCATCAGCGCTTCGACGCAGGCGGCGGTCTGCGGCATGAGACGCTTGTAGACGCTGCGTGCCTGGTGCGGCTTCAGCCGGCTGAGCACGGGTTCCAGTTCCTTCACTTCGCGCTGCAATCTGGCCAGCGACAACTGCAGGTCCTCCAGCCTGCGGCTGATCTGCTCTTCGGAAGCGATCCGCTTCCATCCGTCGAGCATCTCCTTGATCTCTCCGAGCGTGTATTTCTCCTTCTTCAATTGTTCAATACGTTTCAGGCGCTCGATCGTCTCGGGACCGTACAGCCGATAGTTGCCGGCCGTTCGTTTCACGGGGCGGATCAGGCCGATGGAAGTGTAGAAGTCGATGGTGCGCGGACTGACATTGGCCTTCGCCGCCAGCTCGCCGATCCGGAACAAGGTCTGGTCCAAAGCTCTCACCACCCTTCAGACGACGAACCTCTTCTTATATACCTATGATACCCAATCGCCGTGCATACAGTCAAACGTGATGGTTGCGGGACGAATTTGCGGACATCATGTCAACTTTTTATACATATAATTCAAGAGACGGGCGGGGAGGTCCGTTTCAGACGGGCGGCAAAGGCGAAGATTGGGAGGTGAAAGCCGCCGGCCGCGGCGCGGAATGGGTAAAAAAACTTAACGTTAACGACCGAAATATAGACGAACGTTAGATTTTTTTGCACTAATCAGCTAAAACTCGAAAATCGCATATTGTCAAAGTACAGGGTTCTGACTATAATGACATTAAGTCTTTCCCGAAATGTAAGATTAAATGACATGGGAGTGGTCAACATGCTGAAGAAACTGACTTTGGCTGTGGGCGCGTTGCTATGCCTCTTCCCGGCAATGGCGCTCGCGGCGCCGTCGACGGCATTGCTGGACATGGGGATCAACACGCTCTGGGTCCTCATCGCCGGCGTCCTCGTCCTCCTCATGCAAGGCGGATTCATCCTGCTCGAGACCGGTTCGACGCGGATGAAGAACGCCGGCCACGTGGCGGGCAAGACGATCTTCACGGTCGGGCTTGCGTCGCTCGTCTACTGGGCTGTCGGCTACGGCATCGCGTTCGGCGAAGGCAACCTGTTCATCGGTCTGAGCGACTTCTTCTACTATCCGCCGCTTAACGGCGAGGAAGGCGATTCGTTCGCGAACGCCGCGTTCTGGGTGTTCCAGACCGCGTTCGTCGCGATCTCGCTCTCGATCGCGTGGGGCGGATTCGCGGAGCGCGCGAAGCTTTCTTCCTATTTAATATTCACGCTGTTCTTCGCGAGCGTCATCTATCCGGTCGTCGCGCACTGGATCTGGGGCGGCGGCTGGCTGGCTGAAGACGGCGCGCAGGACTTCGCGGGCTCGACCGTCGTCCACCTGACCGGCGCGCTCGGGGCCTTCGCGGCGACGGTGCTGCTGAAGCCGCGGATCGGCAAGTACAACAAGGACGGCACGGTCAACCAAATTCCCGGCCACAACCAGGTGTACACGGCTCTGGCGGTTCTGCTGCTCTGGGTCGGCTGGTTCGGATTCAACGCGGGTTCCACGGTCTCGGTCGGCGACGGCTTCTTCGGCTTCGTCGCGTTCAACACGCAGCTCGGCGCGGCCGCCGGCGCTGTCGCGGCTCTGCTGATTTCCTGGATCGTCAACGGCAAGGCGGACGTCACGACGATGCTGAACGGCGCGCTGGCGGGTCTTGTCGCCATCACGGCATCCTGCGCGTTCGTCGAACCGTGGGCGGCTGTCGTCATCGGTCTCATCGCGGGCGTCCTCGTGTTCTACAGCGCGAAGATGTTCGACAAGCTGCGCATCGACGACCCGATCTACGCGCTCTCGGTGCACGGCGTTGCGGGCATCTGGGGCACGCTGGCNAANGGNCTNTTCGCGACGGAAGAACTGGCCGNGNAAGTCGGCGTCGGNCAAGGCGGCCTGTTCTACACGGGCGACTGGTACCAGCTGTGGGTGCAATTCGAGTCGGTCGTCGTCTGCGGCGCGTTCGTCCTCGTCGCATGCTTCATCGTCCTGGGCATCATGAAGGCGCTGATCGGCTTCCGCGTCTCGGAAGAGCAAGAGATCGTCGGTCTCGACCTGAGCGAACACGGCGTGTACGGCTATCCGGAACAAATGAAGAAGGCGCAGGATGCGCTGAACGCCTGATTCGTATTACAATAGAATCGGCATAAAGACGGAAATGCGCCGGGGGGAGAGTCGCAGATGAACGATCCGACGATTGTCAGCCTGATGGAGAGCATCGGTTCGGCCGGGAACGCGGATGAACTGCGCGATATCCGGGACCGGCTTCATCACCGGCTGGAGTCGATGATCCCCGGCGATTCGGTGGAACGGTTCAACGCCATATTGAACGGGATGCACGACGCGCTGATCCGGCGCGCCGTCTTCCTGTCCGAAGAAGCGATGGCACGGGCGGGGAAAGGCGCTCCCCCCGTGCCTTACGCGTATATGCTGTTCGGCAGCGGCGGACGCCGCGAGCAGACGCTCTCGAGCGATCAGGACAGCGGACTGTTGTACGAAGATCCCGGACCCGGCCTCAATCCGGACGAAGTGCGCGCCTGGTTCCGCGAACTGGCCCGCCTGATCGTGAAGACGCTGGAGAAGGCCGGCTATTCGCCCTGCGAAGGCAACGTGATCAGTTCTAACGACGCCTGGTGCGACGCGCTCAAGGTCTGGACGGCAAAGATGGACGGCTGGTTCGCCGATCCGCTCTTCGAGCACGTGCGCTACCTGCTGATTCTGTCCGACGGCCGCGCGGTCTGCGGCGACGAACGGTTGGCCGGGCAGCTGAAGGATCACTATTTTCTCAATGTGCGGAAATATCCCGGCATCGCGGAGCGGATGCTGCAGAACACGATGCGCCACAAGCCGCTCGTCGGCCTGTTCGGCCAGTTGCTGCCCGAACGATACGGCGAAGACACCGGGAGCATCGACATCAAGTACGGCGCCTACATTCCGTTCGTGAGCGCCGTTCGCCTGCTGGCGGTGATCGGCGGCGTACGGGAGACGTCGACCCTGGAGCGAATCAGGGGGCTGCGCGAGAAGGGCAGGCTCTCGGCGCAGGATGCGGAAGCCTGCGAGGCGGCGCTGACCTTCTTCCTGAAGCTGCGGCTGCTGGCCGCGTCGCGCAACAAGGACGGGCTGTACGCGAACAACGGCAAAGTGGCGGTACATCTGCTCACGAAACCGATGAAGCGCGAGCTCAGGCAGCATCTGGGCACGGTGCAGCGGCTTCGGCACACCCTGCAGCGGCAGATTGCGGGCAAGTTCCGACCGGCAGATGATGGTGGTGATCAGGCATGAAGGAAGGTGAGCGCGGCGTCGGGCGAGCCTGGAGTCTCTACAAGATGGGGGGATTGACGCCGGCCATCGCTTCCATGCTCGGCGCCCCCGGCGCGCAGCAAATGGCGTTCATCCGCCAGGCGGCGAAGGAGCAGCGCAAGCAGCCCGTGCTCGACCAGCCGCTCATGGAACTCGAGACGGTGGTCTTCGATCTGGAGACGACCGGCTTCTATCCGGAGAACGGAGATGAAATTCTGTCCATCGGCGCCGTGCGGATGCGGGGACCGGAGCTGATCGAGACCGAGCAGTTCTACCGGATCGTCAATCCGCGGCGCCGCGTTCCCCGCCATATCGTCGAGCTGACCGGGATTACGAACGAGATGGCGGAGCAGGGCGAGGATCTCGTGCAGGCGCTCAGCGATTTCCTCGCGTTCGTCGGCAGACGGGTGTTGATCGCGCACGCTTCGGGCCACGACAAGCAGTTCTTGGGCGCCGCGCTGTGGCGCACGTCGAAGGTTCGGCTGACCCACCGCGTGCTGGACACGATGATGGTGGCGAAATGGCTGGAGCCGGATCGGGACAGCTACGGGCTCGACGAACTGCTGGAATCGAACGGGGTGCCGATCACGCAGCGCCATCACGCGCTGGAGGACGCGATCATGACGGCGAAGCTGTGGCAGCGATATCTACAGCGGATCTCGGCGCGCAACATCGTGACGCTCGGCGATCTGTACGCGTATCTCAGCCGGCACTAGCGGCGAGCCCGGATCACCGCCGCGGGCGAGGCGCCAGGCGGCAACTTCCGGCCGACCGGAGCCGCGAAGCGAGACAATCCAATAAGAGAAATCCGCATCCGCGATGCGCAACCAGCCGCCGAGATCGGCGGCGGACGGCACCGGAGGAGAAGCGGGATGGGAGTGATAGAAGCCGGCGATTCGTCGCCGGCTTCGCCGCGTCTCCGACCATGCCCGCACCCAGTCGGCGGGATCGAAGCGGTAGGCCTTATCCGGCCGGGGATGCGCGTTGCGCACGGGGCGGATCCCGTCGATCGGATCTTCGGGGCCGCCGGAGGTGAGCAGCAGGCCGCAGGCTTCCTCCGGACAGGCGGCCAGGCAGGTTTCGATCAGTTCTCTGTAAGCTTCGCTCGCGATGACGATCATGGCATCCTCCCGTCTTCCGTCATCATCCCCGGTATAGCCCCAGTATAGCGCATGCGGGCGGCGGACGTCACATGGCGTCCCCGGCCTGCCGCGGCGGTTTGACCAGGAAGAAGACGAGGGCGAAGGCGGCTGCGGCCAGCCCCGTCACGGCGCCGAACAGCACGCCGCGCGAGATGCCGGCAAGCCAGCCGAACGCCGGCGGCCCGAACGCGACGCCGAGGAAGCGCAGGCTGCTGTACAGCGACGTGATCATGCCGCGGTGGCTGCGGTCGACGGCGCCGGTGATCAGCGTGTTCAGGCAGGGGAGGACCAGTCCGGTTCCGACGCTGCTTACGGTCAGCAGCGCGACGAGCATCGCCATGCTGCCGGCGAGCCAGACGGCCGCCGCGAACGCCGCGGCCTGGAGCGCGAGCCCGGCGTTCATGAAGCCGCGCATCAGCTTCCCGTTGTTCTTGATGATCCTTCCCGTCGTATAGGATGTGACGACGAGGCCGAACAAGGGGATCGCGAGGACGCCGCCCTTCGCAAGATCCGTGATGTTGAGCGGCGGCTTCTCGAGTTCGTCGGAAAGGAAGAACAGCACGCCGAACAGGTTGAACAGCCCGATCGAACCGGCGAGAAACGCGGGGATGAGCCAGCGTCCCTTCGAGCGGAACACTTCCTTGATATGGCGGAAATAGACCCTAAGCCCCGGGCTTTGCCCGGTTCCCGGTTCACGGATCATGAACGCCATGGCCGCCAGCGACAGGACGCACAGGGCGGGGAAGGCGAAGAACGGCGCCTGCCAGGCGATCAGCGCGAGCAGGGAGCCGAGGATCGGGCTGAGCACCTTGCCCGTGCCGTTCGACGCTTCGATGAGCCCGAGCGCTTCGCTCTCGGCGCCGTCGCGGTACATGTCGCCGATCAGCGCCATCGTGATCGGCGCCGTGCCCGCGGCGCCGAGTCCCTGCAGCGCCCGCGCGGCAATCAGCAGCGGATAATTCTTCCACAGGACGGCAAGGCCCGCCAGGAGACCCGCCGCGCCGAATACGGCGAGGGAGGGGAGGATGACCGCCTTGCGCGTGAACCGGTCGGACAGATAGCCGGAGATCGGAATGAACAGCCCGGCCGCCAGCGAGAACAGTGTGATGACGAGGCTGGACTGGATGGCGGCAATGCCCAGATGCCGCTCCAGGTCGGGCAGGATCGGCACAATCATCGAATTGCCCAGCACCATGACGAGGGGAACGGACGCGAGCGCGGTGTATTCGGCCCATTTCGCCCGTCTGCCCGCCCCGGTTCCGGAGCGGCGCCCTGAATTCGGGCGGGAGCCGGACCTGCCGGAAATCGCAGACCTGCTCCGCGCCGCCGCGCCGCCGCTTCCGGCGGTGATCCACCCGGGTCTCGCCTTCTCCATCGCGAATTCCTCCGATTGCGAATCGTTCCGCCATGCGACTAATGTGCCCGCGTCTTCCAGCGGCTATACCGAAGCGGAGCGGCTGCTTCATGACGGGTTGATCGGCAAAAACGGGCATGATAAGATGGGGACAATCGAACGGGAGTTGAATGCGGAACATGAAACGCGCGTGGTCCATGACCATCGTCATTGCGATTCTGGCCATCCTGGCCGTCAACCAGAATCTGTCGGGGACGGCGAAGATCTCCGCCGCGTCGGAAGAGAAACCCAAGATCGGCTATCGGGCGCCGGCGTTCGAATTGCCGGATCTGGAGGACCGTCCGGTCCGGGCCGGGGGAGCGTCGGACAAGCTGACAATGATCAATTTCTGGGCGTCCTGGTGCGGTCCTTGCATCCTGGAGGCGCCGGATTTGCAGGAGCTGCATGAACGGCACAAGGACCGGCTGACGCTGCTCGGCGTGAACAGCACGAAGTACGACCGGGAGCGGGAAGCCCGCGCGTTCGTCGACGAGCACGGGCTCACCTTCCCGATCCTGATGGACAGGGAAGGCGCCGTCACCGAGCTGTACAAGGTGGGGCAGTTCCCGACGACGCTGCTCGTCGACAAGGACGGCGTCATCCGCGAGCGGGTTGTCGGCGTGCTCTCGAAAGCGCAATGGGAAGCGCTGATCGACAAGTGGAGTTGATCGCGCTTCCCATTTTCTGCGTCAAGGGGCGTATGCGGTTCAGTGATTTGCGGTTCAGTGATTGACGATGCCGATCTGCTCGCGCCGGTCTTCCCGGGCAACCGGCGTCTTCTTCGCGTTCAGCAGCGCGTAGCGGAAGCTGTCGACGAGCGCCTCCCAGCTCGCTTCGATGACGTTGCTGGAGACGCCGACGGTGCTCCAGGTGTTCTTGAAATCGCTCGTCTCGATCAGTACGCGCACCTTCGCGGCGGTGGCGTCCTTCTCGTCGAGCACGCGGACCTTGTAGTCGGTCAGCGCGATGTTCATGATCTCGGGATAGTATTGGACAAGCGCCTTGCGCAGCGCGTTGTCGAGCGCGTTCACCGGGCCGTTGCCCTCGGCGGCGGTGTAGACGATGTCGCCGCCCACGTCGAGCTTGACGATCGCTTCGGACACCATCCGGCCGTCCGATTTCTCGACGAGCATCTTGAACGATTCGAGCTTGAAGATCTGCGTCTCCTCGCCGAACGCGTCGCGCAGCAGCAGCTCGAGCGAAGCGTCGGCGCCTTCGAACGAATAGCCTTCGTGCTCGAGCTCCTTGATCCGCTCGATGACCGTCCGCGCCCGTTCGTTGCCGGAGCTGATGTCGAGCCCGAGCTCTTGCGCCTTGTGGATGATGTTGCTCTGGCCGCCCAGCTCGGAGACGAGAATCCGCCGCTGGTTGCCGACCAGCTCGGGCCGGATGTGCTCGTAGGTCTTCGGATCCTTCAGAATCGCGGAGACGTGGATGCCGCCCTTGTGCGCGAAGGCCGCGTTGCCGACGAAGGGCTGGCCCACCGGCATGGCCGTGTTCGCGATCTCGCTCACATAACGGGCGACGCTGGTGAGCTGCGCGAGCTGCTCGTCGGAGATGCAGCGATAGCCCATCTTGAGCTGCAGGTTCGGGATGATCGAGCACAGATTCGCGTTGCCGCACCGCTCGCCGTAGCCGTTGATCGTGCCCTGCACCTGGCGGGCGCCGGCCTGGACGGCCGCGAGCGTGTTGGCGACGCCGAGCTCGCAGTCGTTGTGCGTATGGATGCCGATCGGCCGGTCGATCGCCTTCACAACTTGCGAGACGATCTCGTGGATCTCGTTCGGCAGCGAGCCGCCGTTCGTGTCGCAGAGCACGAGCCAGTCCGCGCCCGCTTCGGCCGCCTTCCTGAGCACTGCAAGCGCATATTCGGCATTGTGCTTGAAGCCGTCGAAGAAGTGCTCGGCGTCGAAGATCGTCTCCAGGCCGCGGTTCTTCAGGAAAGCCACCGAATCATAGATCATGGACAGGTTCTCTTCCAGCTTCGTCTGCAGGGCGGTTGTCACGTGGAAATCCCACGACTTGCCGACCAGCGTCGCCGCCTGAACGCCGGATTCGACGATGCGCAGAAGGCTCACGTCCTGGTCCGCCCGGCTGTTCTTCCTGCGCGTGCTGCCGAAGGCGGTGATCTTCGCGTTCAGCTTCATGTCCCGTATTCTGCGGAAAAATTCAAAATCCTTGCTGTTGCTGCTGGGGTTGCCGCCTTCAATATAATGAACGCCCAACTGATCCAGCTTCAGCGCGATCTTGACTTTGTCCTCCGCCGACAGGCTGATCCCTTCCCCCTGGGTGCCGTCGCGAAGCGTCGTGTCAAACACGGAGATTTCGACTGTCATTCCAAGAGCGCCTCCCTGTAAGTCCACTCAACTCGATCATAATTTTCTATTATAACATTGATGTTTCCGGCGGGAAACCCTTCGCGGCGAGCCCGGGAACGCGGCCCAGGCGGAGACTGTCCATCGGCGGCGGGACGTTTTATGATAGGAATGATACGGGCCATCTGACAGAACTAATGATATTATTAATGAAAGGAGCAACAACGCGTTGACCAAAGTCGGACTCGTCATGCGCAAAATCCAGTTCGCCGAGGCCCAGGGCCCGCGCATCTACGCGGAGCGGCTCAAGGCGATCGCCGCGGACGAAGGCGTCGAGATCGTGTTCGTGCAGCCGGAGCGCCATGTGAGCGATTACGACCAGGCGCCGGGATTCGAATATGAGAAGGGCGATCTCGTCAACTACGACATCGTGCTCGAGCGGCTGTACAAGGAAAAAATCGACCATGTCATTTACACGGTGTCCGGATTCACGTTCCTGAAGCTCTTTGTCGATAAGTGCGTGCTGTTCCCGCATTCGTATCCGCATCCGGACCTGACCGGCCATCAAATGATGCGGCCGTTCTATTCGATTGTCGACAAGGCGATCGTCCAGACGGAATATCTGAAGCGGCGCTTCGCCGAAGACTTCGGCGTCACCGACGTGGACGTCATCCCGATCGGCTTCGAGGAGGAGCTGGCCCGGCGGCATTACGATCCGTCCGCCGTCGTGAAGAACCGCGTGCTCTGGATCGGAAGGGACGAGCCGAACCGGCGGCCGGAGGTGCCGATCGCGTACGCGAAAGCCCGTCCGGACGTCGAGGTCGTCATGGTCTTCGGCGGCCTCCGGTACAGGGAAAGCGTGAAGAAATACGACATTCCGCCGAATGTGAAGCTGCTGTTCGCGCTCGGCCGGGACGACATTTTCCGCCTGATGAATTCGGCGAAGGTGTACTGGAGCACCTCGGTGTTCGACACGTTCGCGATGCCGCTCGCCGAGGCGATGGCGATGGGCAAGCTGATCGTGAAACCCGATCATCCGTGCTACGGGCACATATCGGGCCGCCACGCGTTCGCCGGCAATCCGGACAACTGGTTCGAACTGGTCGACATGGCGCTCGCCGCGCCGGCCGCCGTGTCGGAGGACAACCGCGAGCGGGCGTTCGAACGGTTCTCGGAGCGGGTGATGCGGGAGGGGTACCGGAACTTCTTCGCGTCGTGGATCGGCTGAAGGAGAACGAAGGGCGGGCGCCTCTCCGGCGTCCGCCCTCAGGTTGCGCATTGTCGGCCTGTCCAAGCCCGTCAATACAGCGATATGGTGCGGGTGTCGTGCTCGTGCATCGCGTGCAGCGTCGCTTCGCTGCCGACGATCTCGATGCTGATGAGCGACTGGATGCAGCGGCGCAGGGCCGCCTTGCCGGTCGAGAGCTTGCGGTTCAGCACGTCGACCAGCGCGTCGAGCGCCTTCTTCGGATTCGTATCGTGCATATAAACGGGAATCGGCCGGTCATGCAAGGAAATGAACGTTCGCATTGCCAATCACCTTCGCGAAAACTATGAAGCCATTATAGCGAAATGAGATTAAAACTGTCTTAAAAATCATTCAAAATAAGGCGGCAAACGATGCGGCGCAAGCAAAATTCACAAAATGTTCACAATTCGCTCGTGCGGCGGGCGGAAATTTGCGGCGGGCGGACGGATTCCGGTAAGATGATAATCAGAAACGCGGCGCGGCGGCGGTTTTCGGCGGGCTTGCGGACGCCGCCGGACGCGCCGGAACGCGAGGGAGGACGGATCATGAGAATCAACGTGCTCGGCGCGGAAATGCGCCGGACGGAAGACGGCTACGTCGGCTCGGTGCGGTTCGAGGTGGAGGGCCACCGGCACCCGTACGAAGCGGCGCTGCACAGCAAGGACGGCAAGGATTGGGCGTACGGGCTGTTCTTCATGAGCGAGTCCGGCAGCGAGCGCGACATCGACCGGGTCGAAGCGTATCTGGAGGAGAACGACGAAGCCTTCGATTCCCTCGTCGAAGCGGCGTGGCGGACGCTGGAATCGTAAGGCGCGGCGGTGAAGGTCCGGCATCGGCGCGCGGAACCGGAACCCGCGGATGGCGGCGGGCGGACATCCGCCGGCGGCGATTCCCGCGGATGCGGCGATGCGCCGGGAGGATGGGGCGTTTCCGCTGACGGATGCCGCCGCGGCAAGGTCGATCAGCCGCAGAACGGCGAGCGAGACGAGCAGCGTGAAGACGACGTTGAACTCGAACGGCTCGTCCGGCGCAAGCAGCGCGTATTGATACGGCAATTGCGAGAGCAGCGCGATGGCGGCCAGACGCAGCGCATAGCGGCGGAAGCTGCGGGTTCTGCCGTAGCCGAGCGCGAGCGCGTGCGCGTAGAGCGGCATCGCCAGACGGCCGATGGAGCGGAACCACGGGTTATCGGGAAACAGGACAATGCCGAGATGGTCGATCAGCATCGTCAGCATGGCGAGAATCTGCATCGGCTTCGCTCCCCGCGCGGGCATCCGGCCGGCCGCGGCGGCGCCGCGGCAACCGGCGTCCGGTTCCTAGTGTTTCCGGGTTTCGGCGGAAGGCCGGTGGACGGTCACTTTGTTCTTGCCCGTCGTCTTCGACACGTACATCGCCTCGTCCGCCCGGCGCACCGCTTCCTCCACCGACAGGCCTTCGGCCGCCGGACAGACGCCGACGCTGACGGTGACGTCGGTCTCCCGCTCGACGCGCCTGCGAATCGCCTCGGCGATCGCGGCCGGATCGGCGCCGGGGCGGGCGATTGACGCGACCAGCTCCTCGCCGCCGTATCGGCCGGCCGCGCCGACGCCCGACACTTCTTCGTTCAGAATCGCCGCCACCCGTCTCAGCGTCTCGTCAGCGGCCTGGTGCCCCTTCGTGTCGTTCAATTTCTTGAAGTTGTCGATGTCGCAGAACAGGATGGATACCGGCAGGCCGCGGCCGGCGTAGCGGCTTGTTTTCTTCAGGAAATGCCGGCGGTTGTAGAGGCCCGTCAGGCTGTCCCGGATCGACGAGATATAGACGGATTGCATCCGTTCCAGCGAGCGCCGGAACAGGATGAAGAACAGGAGATGGAAATATGCCGTCATCAGCAGCCGGCCGATTGCGGCCATCCAGACCGGGAGCGCGGCTTCCTGGCCGGCATCCGCGATGGCGATCAGCCGGCCCAGGAAGAAGCAGGCCTGCGCGGCCGCCGTCATCGCCTTCTGGCCGACGCGGGGCAGCACATAGGCCGGCATCAGGCCGGAGACGACCAGCAGCATGAGATCGACCGGGCTCAGCACGCCCGTCCAGCCGCCGCCGAACCAGCCGGCCGCAAGGCCGTACTGCAGGGCGGACAGGGAGGCCGCGAGCGCGATCAGCGCCGCGAGCATCCACAGGTCGCCGCGCCGCACCGCCGAGTAAAGCGCCAGCACGGCGAAATTGACCAGGATGAAGGCGAGAAGGCCGGCGCCCGACAGGACCGCATCCAGGGCGGCGCCGGACGGCGCGATCCAGATCGCGGGCGAGAGCAGCATCGCCGCGATCATCAGCCGGTTCGACGCGTTCCGGCGGTTCATTCGCCATTGAAGGTACGACATGACGATCATCAGGCCGGCGCAGGTCAGCGCGGATGCGGCGCAAACGGTCCGGCCGGCGGGGGACAGGATCCATTCGAATGCTGCGGTCATCGTATCCCTTCCAAGCGGTCGTAATGGCTTCCTTTACAGAAACATATGTTCTATTATATCATGGTTTTGGCGGTCGCGTAACCGACCGCCTGAGGAGGAAGTCGGTAATGAAGGTGTTGCAGGCGTTGTTCTTTCCACCGGAGCAGCCGGGCGGCGTTTCCTCCATGGTGCCGTACATCCAGGACCGTTTTCTGAAGATGGGATGGGACATGGATCTGTTCTCCATCCCGAAGCGGGTGCGCGGCAAAGGCAGCGAAGGTCTCGAGTTTTCCACGTTCGATGCGGACCGCTACCGGGGCTATCCCGTTGTCGACAAATATCTGCAGACGATCCGCGACTACCTGTGGTGGACGCGGCTCCGCATCAACCAATCCTATGATCTGATCCACGCCCATCATCCGATTCCCGCCCTGGTCATGAAGAAGCTGTTCCCCGACACGCCCGTCGTCATGACGATCCATTCCAGCTACGAGCGGGAGCTCGCGCTGAACGGGCGGATCGAGCCGGGCGGGCCTGAACATCAATTCCTGACTTCCCTGTACGGGGAACTGGAGGCGAAGGTCGACCGGCTGCTGACCGTGTCGTACGCGTTCCGCAGCTATCTGGCCCCGCATGTCAAGAATCCGGACAAGATTACGGTCATCCATAACGGTTTCGATGAGAAAAGATTCCGCCCCGTCTCCCACGAGAACGAAATTCCGCAGCTTATCTCCGTCTGCCGGCTCGTTCCGGCGAAGGGGCTGGATATTCTGCTGAGGGCGTGCGCGCTTCTGAAGCAGAGGGGCTACACGTTCGTGCTCCACATTATCGGCGACGGTCCGATCCGGCAGGATCTGGAGAAGATGGCCGCCGATCTCGGCATATATGACGATACGATTTTCTACGGGTACATGCTGCATCCGGAAGAGTTCATGCCGTTCTTCGACATTTTCGTCCTGCCGTCGCGGGCGGAGGCGTTCGGTTCCGTGTTCGCCGAGGCGGCGCTCTGCCTGCTCGCGCTCGTCGGCACGAACGTCGGCGGCATCGCGGAACAGATCGAGGACGGCGTGAACGGCCTGCTCGTGCCGCCGGATGATCCCGAGGCGCTCGCCGGCGCGCTCGAGAAGGTCATCTCGGACCCGAGCTACCGCTACAATCTGGCGCGCGCGGCCTGGGAGAAGGCGAAGCGCGATTATTCGCTGCAGCGGGTCATCACGCAGTTGAAGGAGATCTATCTTGAGCTCGCGCGGAAGCCGTGCGCCGACGGAACGGAGGCGCATGAGCACGCGCGGGAAGCGGAAGCGGNCGNCGCGCGGCATGCGGGAACGGACACCGCGCGGGCCGCGGATCGGGAGAGCGCGCCTGATACGGCTCCGGGCGCCGGGCCGGAAGACGCACGCGAAGCCGCGGGCCGTCCCGACGAAGCCGCGAGGGAAGGGAAGGCGACGTGAATCCGTTTCGGTTCATCCACGCGGCGGATCTGCATCTCGGCAGCCCGTGCAAGGGGCTTGCGAACGCGCCGGAGCACGTCCGCCGCGGCCTGGCGGAAGCGGAATTCGCCGCCCTGCGCCGGCTGACGGAGGCGGCGCTTCGGCATGAGGCCGATTTCGTCGTGCTGGCCGGCGACCTGTTCGATGCCGCGGACCGGTCGCTGCGCGCCCAGGCGGCGCTTCACCGGGCTTTCGGCCGTCTGGCGGCAGCCGGCGTTCAGGTGTTCGCGATCCACGGCAATCACGATCCGCTGGGCGACGGGCGCGCGCCGTTCGATACGCCGGAGGGCGTGCATATCTTCGGCGCGGGCGCGCCGGCGGAGCATCGGCCGGCTTGCCGGCGGGACGGCAAGCCGGCCGCTTTCATTTACGGCATCTCGTACGACCGGCGGGCGGTCACGGACAATCTCGCGATCCGCTACCGGCCGGCGGCGGGTGCCGAGTTTTCATATCGCGCTGCTGCATGCGAACGTCGGCGGCGATCCGGATCACGACGCCTACGCGCCGTGCGGATTGTCCGATCTGGTCGGGGCCGGATTCCAGTATTGGGCGCTCGGCCATATCCACAGGCGGCGGGTGTTGCATGAGTATCCGCACGTTGTGTATCCGGGCAATTTGCAGGGCCGCCATCCGGGCGAGACCGGCGCGAAGGGCTGCTGGCTCGTCGACGTCGACGCCTCCGGCGGCGTGCGGATGACGTTTCTGCCGCTCGACGAGGTGCGGTGGCTGACGTGCCGTGTGTCGATCGAGGCGATCGCGGACGAGGAGCGGCTGCTGGAGCGGATCGAGGAAAGCGCGCTGCGCGCCGCGGCGTCGGCGGAGGGCCGCTCCGTGATGCTCGAGGTGGTGCTGGAGGGGCGCGGCCCGCTGCACCGCCGGCTGGAGGCCGGCGGCGCGGAGGAGCTGCTCGCGGCGCTGCGCGACCGGCTGGAAGAGCCG
>Ga0065723_100063_pt1 | contig 23583 bp, 21 predicted proteins | sample TheenrcuSG05Z960_FD_59110 | JGI IMG/M metagenome (GOLD analysis project Ga0065723, IMG submission 59110) | Thermophilic enrichment culture from UC Davis - Sample SG0.5Z960 | ecosystem: Engineered > Solid waste > Grass > Composting > Bioreactor | place: USA: University of California, Davis
GTCGGCCTGGCCGTCCGCCACCACGGCCTCGGCCTGCGCCGGCGTCGTGATCAGGCCCACGGCGGCGCTGGGCACGCCCGCGGCGCGCACCGCGGCCGCGAACGGCACCTGGTAGCCGGGCGCCGCGGGGACCTTGGCGTACGGCACCGCGCCGCCCGACGAGCAGTCGACGAGGTCGACGCCCGCCTCCCGCGCGTGCCTGGCCACGCGCACGGTGTCGTCCACCGTCAGGCCGCCCTCGACCCAGTCGGTAGCCGAGACGCGCAGCCACACCGGCACGTCCTCCGGCACGGCGGCGCGCACGGCCCGCACGACCTCGAGTAGCAGCCGCTCCCGGCCCTCGACCGAGCCGCCGTAGGCGTCCTCGCGCCGGTTGACGAGCGGCGTGAGGAACTGGTGCAGCAGGTAGCCGTGCGCCCCGTGCACCTCCACCAGGCGGAAGCCCGCGTCCACGGCGCGTGCCGCGGCGGCGGCGAACGCCTCCACGACGCCCCTCACGCCCGCCTCGGTAAGCGCCTCGACCTCGCCGTCCTCGGACCGGAACGGCTCGGCGGTCGGCCCCACGGGGGTCCAGCCGCCCTCGGCGACGGGCACGCGTCCGCTGCGCGGCGCCCAGGGCCTGAAGGTGGAGGCCTTGCGGCCGGCGTGCGCCAGCTGGACGCCGGGCACGGCGCCGGCCGCCGTCACCGCCGCGGTCACGGGGCGCCAGGCGTCGACCTGCGCGTCGGACCAGAGCCCGAGGTCCTGCGGCGTGATGCGGCCGCGAGGCTCCACGGCGGTGGCCTCGGCGATCACGAGGCCGAAGCCGCCTATCGCCCGGGCGCCCAGGTGCGCCACGTGCCACGGCGTGGGCCTGCCGTCCATCGCGTCGGCGGAGTAGGTGCACATCGGCGAGACGCCGAGGCGGTTGCGCAGCCTGACGCCGCGCTGCACCAGGGGCTCGAACAGGCGGCTCACGAACCGGCCCCCACCATGGCGGGGCCGGAGGGCAGGTCGACCCTCACGCCGTCGAGGTAGAGCTCGGGCTGAAGCACGACGCCGTCGGCGTGGTAGGCGACGCCGTTGTCGCCGCCGAACGAGACGTCGTTGCCGACGGCCACGTGGACCGTGCCGGAGACCTTCTCGTCCAGCAGGGTGATCCCCTGGACGGTGAAGGCGGGGTTCATGCCCAGGCCGAGCTCGGCCAGCTCGCGGCTACGCGGTCCCTTCTCCTCCAGGACCGCCTCCAGCTCGGCAGCGCGCTCGCCCTCGACCCGGACGACGCGGCCCGCCTCGAACGTCAGCGTCAACGGCGAGGCCAGGAGGCCCAAGCCGGGCCAGGAGCCGTCCACCACCAGCACGCCCTCCCCGGTGCCGTCGTCGATGCCGCAGGCGGCCTCGCCGGCCGGGAGGTTCCCGACCATGCCCGGCTCGGTGTAGAGGCCGGTCTCGGCTAGCCCGCGCTGGCCGGCGATGCGGAAGCGGAGCTCGGCGCCGCCGCCCGAGCGGACCAACACCTCGGAGGCGCCGTCGAGGAACGCGGCGTAGCGGCGCGCGTCGGCGGCGACGTCGCGGTAGTCGACGAGCAGGCCCGAAGCGAGCTGCTCCTCGTTGAGGCGGCTGTTCGTGGCCACGCGCACACCGCGCTTGGCGGCGGCGCGGACGCCGTCGGTGTGCGTGTACGACCGTCCCGTGGTGATGAGGGCGGCCGTGGCGTCCTCGAGCAGCGCCAGGGCGTACGGGGGAAGCTCGTAAGCGCCCTCGGACTCGAGCACGGTCGAGACGAAGCCCACCCCGCGGGCCCGGCAGGCGGCCTCGATCGCGGCCTCCAGCCACTCCTTGCCGGGGTCCGCGACCATGGCGAGGACGTCCCCGGGACGCAGGCCGAGGTTCACTTCGAGGAGGTTGTGTGCAGCGGAGCGCAGAGGTGTCATCGGCGTCGGCTCTCCTTCAGTAAACTGGAACGAGAGTTCAGCTAGTTGTACTCACCGGGGGAGGGATGGGGAGCGTGATGGACCGGGAGAACCTTGGGCATAGGCTGCGCGCGGTGCGTCGCGCCCGCGGCTACACGCTGGCCGAGGTCGCCAAGCTGTCGGGGATCTCCAAGTCCTTCCTGTCGATGCTGGAGACGGGCAAGACCGACGTCTCGACCCATCGGCTCCAGCGCCTGGCGGCCGTCTACGACCTCACCGTCAGCGACCTGCTGCCCGACGACCGCAGCCGCGGGCTGATCCAGGTCGTGAGGCGCGGCGAGGGTGCCAGCCTGCAGGGCTTCGGGCCGGGCATAGAGGCGACGCTGCTGGTGCGCGGCCCTCACCAGCGCATCCAGCCGGTGCGGCTCGTGCTCGCGCCAGGCACGACGCACGCGAACGCCAGGGGCCATGCGGGAGAGGAGTTCCTCCTCGTGCTCACGGGCCGGGTCGGGCTGTCGCTCGACGGCGGCCCCTTCACCGCGCTGGAAGCCGGCGACAGCGCCTTCTACCCGAGCGCTCTCTCGCACGTCTACCGCAACGACGGACCCGAGCCCGCCGAGCTGATAACCATCAGCGCACCCAACACCTGGTCGCACCTCTGATCACCCCCGTCCGACGAGCGTAGGGCGCGCTTCCTGGCTCGCGTCCGCGACCTGCTCCACGGCCGGCGGCGAAGCCGGCCCGGCGGCCGCAGACGCAGCGTCAGGGGCGGGCTCTCCGGTCGCCGAGGAGACGTGCGGCCCGGCCATGGGCTGGCGCCCCGGCCGCGTGGCGCCGAAGTGGTTCACGAGGGCGACGCTGACGAGCATCACGGCCACCCCCACCCACTGCAGGGGCGAGTGCGCCTCGCCGAACAGCAGAGCGCCCCACACCAGCGTCAGCACCGGCTGCAGCAGCATCAGCACCGAGACCTCGAGCGCGGGCAGGGTCGCTAGGGCGGGCGTGATGAACAGCCAGCCCAGGACCTGGGAGGTGATCGCCAGCGCCAGCAGCCAGCCGTAGGAGGCGAGCGGCACCGCGAGCGTGAAGCCCGGGTCCGTGGGCGCCACGGCCAGGCTGACGACCGCGGCGGCGACGGTGAGGACCGCCAGCACGCCCGCCGGCCCCTCCGCGCGACGGGCGGCCTCGCGGAACAGCAGGGTCCAGCCCGCGTTGAGCAGGGCTGTGGCGATGCCCAGGGTCATGCCCAGCAGCGGCCGCTCGACGTTCGCCGCCTGGCCGACGACGCCGCTGAGGAGCGCTACTGCGAAGACCATCACGGGCACCATCACCAGCGCCAGGCGCGTCGGCCGCTCCCCGTAGAGGAGCCAAGCGACGAGCCCTATGAACACGACCTGCGCGTTGCCCATCACCGTGGAGAGGCCCGTTCCGATCAGGTGGATGTTGTGGTGCCAGACCGTGATGTTCACGGCGAACACCGCGCCGGCACCGAGCGCGAAGCGGCACGCCGATGGGCTCAACGCCCTCAGCGCGCCGCTGCGCCAGGCCACCAGCAGGAGCACCGGCGCCGCGAGCGCCATGCGCAGGAACGCGGAGGTCGAGGGGCTGACCGCGGCCAGCGCCACGAAGATGGCGGAGAACGAGATCCCGGCGACCCCGCCTACCGCGACGAGTCGCGTCAAGGCAGTACCGGCTCTCCGCAGTTCACTCGCGGCCCCGCAGGCGGCTGTCGAGCAGGTCGCGCAGGCCGTCCCCGAGGAGGCTGAACGCCAGGACCGTCAGCGTGATCGCCAGGCCCGGGTAGAGGGTGACGTGCGGGGCGGTCTGGAACGCCTCGCGGCCGACGCTGAGCATGCGGCCCCAGCTGATCGCCGGCGGCTGCGTCCCTAAGCCGAGGAAGCTGAGGCTGGCCTCGGCGACGATCGCCGTGCCCATGCCCATCGTGCTCATCACGAGCACGGGCGCCCACGAGTTCGTCAGCACGTGGCGGAAGAGGATACGCGCGTGCGAGCTGCCCAGGGCGCGGGCGGCCTCGACGAACTCCAGCTCGCGCAACGACAGCACCTCGGAACGCACCAGGCGCGCCATCGTCGGCACGCGCACGATGGCGATGGCCAGCATGGCGTTGACGATGTTCGGTCCCAGCGCCGCGACGATGGCGATCGCCAGCAGGATGCCCGGCAGCGCCAGGAGGACGTCCATCACCCGCATGATCACGTCGTCGATCCAGCCACCGAAGTAGCCGGCCAGGCCGCCGAGGAGCACCCCGAGCACCAGCGAGATGCCGGTGGCGATGAGGCCGACGACGAGGGAGACGCGCGAACCCATGATCAGGCGGCTGAGGACGTCGCGACCGAGCTCGTCGCCGCCGAGGACGTACTGGGTGTTCAACCGGCCGTCGACGAGCAGGCCGTGCGGCGGCTCGTAGCGCGTCCACAGGTCCTGTCCGTTCGGGTCCATCGGGGTGAGGAAGGGGGCGAAGACCGCGCAGGCGACGAGCAGTAGGATCAGCGTGCCGCCGACGAGGACGTTGATGTTGCGCAGCCAGCGGGGCAGGCGGCGGCGCCTGGCGGCGGCGGCAGGGGCAGCGGCAGCGGCGCTAGGCATAGCGGATCCTCGGGTTTATCAGCGAGTAAGAGAGGTCCACGAGCAGGTTCGCGACCACGAACACGGCGGCGAGCATCAGGATGCTGCCCTGCACGACCGGGAAGTCGCGCTGCGAGATCGAGTCGACGATGAGGCGGCCGATACCGGGCCAGGCGAAGACCACCTCGGTGACGATCGCGCCGCCGAGCAGGGCGCCGAACTGGACGCCGATGATCGTCACGACCGGCACCATCGCGTTGCGCAGGGCGTGCTTGAACACGACGCGCAGGTCCCGCACGCCCTTGGCGCGCGCGGTGCGCACGTAGTCGAGGTTGAGGACCTCGAGGAGCTGCGAGCGCGTCAGGCGGGTGATGAGGGCCATGATGCTGGCGCCTACGGCGATCGAGGGCAGCAACAGGTGCCTGACCGAGTCGAACAACGGCTTGACGTCGAGGCTCGTGACGAACGTGCCGATCGCGGCGAGGAAGCCAGGGCCGCGACCGAAGACCGGCACCCAGCTGACGTTGGCGGCGACGCCGGAGAGGAGGATGAGGCCGATCCAGAAGTTCGGCGCCGCCACACCCACCAGCGCCACGACCATGCTGGCCAGGTCGATCACGGAGTTGCGCGTCATGGCGGCGAGCACGCCCAGCGGTATGCCGATCAGGACCGCCAGCACGAGCGATGCGATCGCCAGCTCGACCGTCGCGGGAAGGCGCTGGCCGACCAGCTCGACGACGGGAGTCTGCGAGCGGATCGACACGCCGAGGTCGCCGCGTAGCGCGTTGCCCAGCCACTTGAGGTACTGCACTGGCAGGGGCTGGTCGAAGCCGTAGATACGGTTCAGGCGCTCCACGTCGGCGGGGCGCGCCTGCTCACCGAGCATTATCCGCACCGGGTCGCCGGGCGCGAGGTGAACGAGCAGGAACACGATCACCGAGACCCCGAGGAGGGTCAGCGCCAGGGCGAACAGGCGTCTGGTCACATACGCGATCAATGTCGATAGCCGATCCCTGTTGGCGAGCGGCGCGCCCGGGCAGGTGACCCGGGCGCGCCGTGGAGAAGCCTAGAGGCTCAGCGCTCCTTGGTGACCTTGTGCAGGTCCTGGAAGGTGGCGCTGGTGTAGGGGTGGATCTCCCAACCCTGGACGTACGCCTGGTTCAGGCCCACCTCTTCGGTGTTGTTGATGAAGGCGAACGGCGCGTCGGCCATGAGGATCGCCTGGGCCTCACGGTAGACCTCGATGCTCTCGGGGCTGTTCGGCGGCAGCTTGCGGCCGAGGTCGAGCAGCTCGTCGAGGGCCGGGTTCGAGTACGCGGTGTAGTTGGAGCCGCCGTTGGTGTGGAACAGCTCGTACATCGCGTAGTTCGGGTCGACGTTACCGCTCCAGCCGAGGATGAAGAGGTCGAAGTCGGCCGTGTCGGTGTCCATGATGCGGTCGATGAACGCACCGAACTCCTCGACGAAGATCTCGATCTCGATGCCGACCTTGAGGGCCTCGAACATCAGCACCTCGGCGATCTGCGGGCGGACCGGGTTCTCGTTCGTGTGGAGACGCACCTTCAGCGACTCGACGCCGGCCTCGGCGAGGAGCTCGCGGGCGCGCTCGATGTCGTAGTCGTACTGCGGGGCGTCGGGGTTGAAGAAGACCGTGTCGGGCGAGATCGGGCCGAGACCGACCGAGCCGACGCCCTGGTAGATGCGGGCGACGATCGCCTCACGCGGCAGCAGGTGGCTGATCGCCTGGCGGACGCGCACGTCGGCGAGGACCGGGTGACGTAGGTTCATGCCCACGTAGGCGTGGCCGAGGCCCGTGGTGCGCTGCACGACGTAGTTCGGGTTCTGCTCGAGGCGCGGCAGGGCGCTGGAGACGACCTGACCGTGGTAGAGGTCGATCTCGCCGGCTTCGAAGGCCAGGAGGCGCGTGGCGTCCTCGGGGATCGGGCGGAACTCGACGACGTCCACCTGGGCACGGCCGCCCCAGTAGTCGTCGAAGGCGCGCAGGACCATCTTGTCGTCACGCGTCCACGACTCGAACACGAACGGGCCCGTGCCGACAGGGTTGCGGCCGAAGTCCGGGTTCTCGCCGAGGTCAGCGGGGACGATATGCAGGCGAGCGATGTAGTTCATGATGAACGCGTTCTCGCCGCTGAGGTGGAAACGGACGGTGTACGGGTCGATGATCTCGACCTGCTTGATGTCCTCGTAGAGGCCCGGGTTCGCGGCCGGGTTCTCGGGGTTCAGCATCCACTCGAACGTGTACTTCACGTCCTCGGCCGTGAACTCGCGGCCGTGGTGGAACTTCACGCCCTGGCGCAGGTAGAAGGTGATCGACGACGCGTCGTCGGCCCACTCCCAGCGTTCGGCGAGGCGCGGCTGGTACGACAGGTCGGTGTTGAAGACCAGCAGCGGCTCCATGATCGGGTACATGCGCTGGTACGAGTAGACGTCGTACGTCGTGCGCGGGTCGAGGTCGGACGCCTCGGCCACGGTGCCCACGACCAGGGTGGTCTGGGCGCTCGCGGCGCCGAGGACGAGGCCGAGCGCCAGCGCGCCCAGTAGCTTCGTGATGCGGTTCATTCCTTCTCTACCTCCGTCTTCCTTCAGCGGGGGAAGTGGCTGGGTGGTCGTGGCCTAGACCAGGTAGATCTCGGCCGGCGGGTGGCTGAGGAGCTCGATCCCGTCCTCGGTGACGAGCACGTCCTGCTCGTGACCGACTGGCGAGCCGTCGACGCCGGTGCGCCCGTGGACGACCGGTTCGATCGTGTACACCTCGCCGGCGCGGATCGCGGCCTTGCCGCGCTCACCGTAGCGAGGGTTGAGGGGGGCGAGCGTGGTGCCGCCGTCGTGCACAGCGCGACCGATCTGGTGGCCGAGAGCGTGCGTGTACGGCTCGATGCCGGAGGCAGCCTGGTGGTCGCGGGCGATCTTGTCCAGCTCCCAGCCAGCGACGCCGGGCTTCATCGCGGCGAAGACCTTCTCCATCGCGACCTTGCCGATGTCGAAGCGGTGCTTGATCTCGGCCGGCGCTTCGGTCTCGTCGTCGCGGCGGACGTACCAGGAGCGCATCACGTCGGACGTGTAGCCCTCGTAGTACACGCCCATGTCGATCACGACCGTGTCACCCTGCACGACCTCGTGGTCGCCGACCGGGCGGTGGCCCATGCCGACGTAGCCGACGGCGACGTTCGCGCCGTCACCGAACGAGTGCGTCACACCGTAGTGGCGGTGACGCGTCTTGATGAACTCGGCGATCTCGATCTCGGTGCGGCCCGGGCGGATGAACTCGCCGACCTCGTCGAAGACGAGCTCGGTGATGCGCACCGCCTCGCGGATGCGGCGCACCTCCTCCGGCGACTTGAGCGCGCGCAGGTCGGCCAGCACCTTCTGGGCGCTGGAGACGCGCTGCTCGAAGCCCTCGACGGGCCAGGCGCGCTTCAGCTTGTTGAGCATGCCCACGGTGAGGCCGTCGGCGAGCGGGTCGCTGTCGCTGAAGTTGAGCGCCAGGGTCTGGGGGGCGACGCGCTCGAGCAACTCGGTCAGCGGCGCCATGAAGCCGCCCTTGCCGTAGGCGACGACCTCGAAGACGCCGGGGAGCTCGATCGGGTGCACGTCGTAGTCGGCGACGATCGCGTACTTCTTCCCGGTCCGCGTGAAGAGGAACGCCGCCTCACCCACGAGGCCGAGGCCGGTGAAGAGCTCCGTGGAGACGTCGCTGTGCTCGCGGGTCAGCACGAGCCACGCGTCGGCCTCGAGCCCCGGCAGCAGCTCGTCGAGCTGTGCGTGCTTCTCTCTTACCAGGGTGATGTCGTTCTGTTTCACAGGCCTCCTCGCGCGCCTGCGGCTCCTCGTGGGTAGACCACGAGGCAGCGTAGCGGGTGGGCCGAAGCATTACCCACCGTGCACGGGCAAGTCAACATATTGAACAAGGTTCAGTACAGGGTTAGGCTCGCCACGCGATGCCAGCCCCACGACCAGCGACGGGCTCGGCCCGTCACGCCGTCGCGGCCGGCGCCGAGGGCCTCTTCGGCACGTACCCCGGCACTGTGGCCGTCGTCACGTCGCGCCTCGGCGACCGTGTCAACGCGATGGCTGCCGGCTGGCACACCGCCCTCTCGTCCCGGCCCCCGCTCTACGGTGTCGCGATCGCCCCCGAGCGCCACACCTACCGCCTCGTCGTGGGCAGCGGGCGGTTCGCGGTCTGCCTCCTCCCCTTCGCGGCGGTGGAGAAGGTGGCAGGCGCCGGCGTCCTCAGCGGCGCCGACGGCACCGACAAGCTTAGCCGCCTGGGGCTGACGTGGTACGAGGGTCCGGACGGCCTGCCGCTGCCGGACGTGGCGTACGCCTGCTTCGCCTGCCGTGTCGTCGACCGCGTGCCGACGGGCGACCACGAGCTGTTCGTGGGCGAGGTGGCGTCGGTCCACTACGACCCCGAGGCGTTCGACGGCCGCGTGAAGTCGCCCAGGCGCGTGCCCGCCGCGATCTACTACGGCCGCTCGACCTACGAGGCGACCGGCGCCGGCGAGCTGCGCCGCGTCCCGCCCGAGCTGTTCCGCGACCCCGAAGCAGGAGGCTGAAGATGAACTACAACCCCGACCTGTTCCAAGCGATAGTGCCGCTCCGCCGCGAGGCGGAGGTGGTCAACGAGTGGCGCGCCAAGCGCATCGCCACGGTCCTGCCGGAGGTCATGCGCCGCGAGGGCATCGACCTCTGGATCGTCTCCTGCCGCGAGTACAACGAGGACCCGGTGATCATGAGCCTCCTTCCGGCCCCGATGCTGTCCGCGCGTCGCCGCACGATCCTCGTCTTCCACGCCCCTGAAGAGGGCGGGTTCGAGGCGCTGGCGATCGCCAACGCCGGCATCGGCCTCGATTCGCTCTACCGCCCCGTCTGGGACAAGAAGCAGACGGAGCTGGCAGCCGAGACTCAGGAGGAGTGCCTGCGCCGCGTCGTCGCCGAGCGCGACCCGAAGCGCATCGGCATCGACGTCTCCACGACGTTCGCCTTCGCCGACGGCCTCACCCACACCGAGCACGCCCTCTTGATGGAGGCCCTCGGGCCCGACCTCGCGGCCCGCACCGTCAGCGCTGAGGGCGTCGTGATCGGCTGGCTCGAGCGCCGCCTGCCCGAGGAGCTGGCCGCCGCCGACACGAACAACCGCATCGCTCACGCGCTCATCGCCGAGGCGTTCTCCAGCAAGGTGATCCAGCCCGGCGTGACGCGAGCGACCGACGTCGCCTGGTGGCTGCGCGAACGCACCCGCGCCCTCGGCCTGACGTGCTGGTTCCAGCCGTCCGTCTCGATCCAGCGCCGAGGCGAGTACGTAGGCCCCATGGGCGCCACGCCGGACGTCGTGATAATGCCCGGGGACCTGCTGCACTGCGACTTCGGCTTGCACTACCTCGGGCTCGCCACCGACACGCAGCAGAACGCCTACGTGCTACGCCTGGGCGAGACCGACGCCCCGGAGGGGATGAAAGCAGCCCTGCGCACGGCTAACCGCCAGCAGGACATCCTCGCCGCGGAGATGGTCGCCGGCCGCACCGGCAACGAGGTGCTGATGGCCGCCCTGGCGGCGCAGCGGGAGGCCGGCATCGAGGGCCGCATCTACACCCACCCGATCGGCTACCACGGCCACGGCGCTGGGCCCATGATCGGCCGCTACGACACGCAGGCTCCGCTGCCCGGCACCGGCGACGCCCGCCTGCACCACGACACGATGTTCTCGTTCGAGATGTACATCGAGCAGCCGCTCCCGGAGTGGGGCGGCCAGACGATCCGCATCGCCACCGAGCAGATCGTCGCCTTCACCGCCGAGGGCGTCTCCTACCTCGGCGGCCGTCAGACGGAGCTGCACCTCGTAGGCATGCGCTGAGCGCGAGCCGACGGACGAGCGCGGCGCGCGGGGTCACCCCGCGCGCCGCGCTGCTTCAGGCCGCCCTCGCCGCCGTCAGGCCCAGCTGAGGATGACCTTGCCCGACCGCCCCGAACGCATCGCGTCGAACGCCTGCTGGTACTCCTCCATCGTGAAGCGGTGGGTGATCACGGGGGTGACGTCGAGCCCCGCCTGCAGCAGGGCGGCCATCTTGTACCAGGTCTCGAACATCTGCCGGCCGTAGATTCCCTGGATCGTGAGGCCCTTGAAGATCACGTCGTTCCAGTCGATCGCGACCTCGCGGCTGGGGATGCCGAGCAAGGCGACCTTGCCGCCGTGGATGACCGTGCGCATGATGTCGCGGAACGCGCTAGGCGCGCCCGACATCTCCAGGGCGACGTCGAAGCCCTCCTTCATGCCCAGGTCAGACATCGCCGCCTCGATCGCCTCGCCGCCGCCCGAGACGTCGACCGCCAGCGTCGCTCCCATGCGCGGCGCCATCGCCAGGCGCGCCGGGTTCACGTCCGTGACGACCACGTGCCGGGCTCCCACGAACCGCGCCACCGCCGCCGCCATGAGGCCGATCGGACCGGCGCCGGTGATGAGGACGTCCTCCCCCACCAGGTCGAACGCCAGCGCGGTGTGCACGGCGTTGCCCAACGGGTCCATGATCGCGGCGACCTCGTCGGGTACGCCGTCCGGCACCTTGAAGACGTTGACCGCGGGTAGCGACACGTAGTCGGCGAAGGCGCCCTGGCGGTGAACCCCCACGCCGACGGTGTTGCGGCAGAGGTGCCTGCGTCCGGCGCGGCAGTTGCGACAGTGCCCGCACGTGATGTGCCCCTCGCCCGCGACCCTGTCGCCGGCTTTCAGACCGCGCACCTCGGAGCCGACCTCGGCGACCACGCCGACGTACTCGTGGCCGGTGATCAGGGGCACCGGCACGGTGCGCTGCGACCAGGCGTCCCACTCGTAGATGTGCACGTCGGTGCCGCAGACGCTCGTGTGCGTCACACGGATCAGGACGTCGTTCGGACCGACCTCGGGCACCGGCGCGTCGACGCGCCAGATGCCCTCGCGCGGCTCGAGCTTGGCCAGGGCGCGCATCGTGCGGCGCCCGGCGGTGCCCTCCTCGCTCACGCGACGAGCCCCAGCTCGCGCCCGACCCTGGTGAAGGCGTCCACCGCCCGCTCGAGCTGCTCGCGGGTGTGCGCGGCCGACATCTGGGTGCGGATGCGCGCCTGCCCGCGCGGCACGACCGGGTAGGAGAACCCGACCACGTAGACGCCCTCCTCGAGGAGCCTGTCGGCCATGCGCGCCGCCAGCGCCGCGTCGCCGATCATCACGGGGATGATCGGGTGGTCGGCGCCGATCAGCGTGAACCCTGCGGCCCGCATCGCCGAGCGGAAGTACTCGCTGTTCTCGCGCAGCCGCCGCCTGAGGTCGTCCGAGCCCTCGAGCATGTCGAGGACCTCCAGCGAGGCCGCGGCGACGATCGGCGAGAGCGAGTTCGAGAACAGGTACGGGCGGCTCCTCTGCCGGAGCCACTCGACGATCTCCCGGCGGCCCGAGGTGTAGCCGCCCGAGGCGCCGCCGAGGGCCTTGCCGAGCGTGCCGGTGATGATGTCGACGCGGCCCATCACGCCGCGGAGCTCGTGCGTGCCGCGGCCCTTCTCGCCGACGAAGCCCACGGCGTGGCTGTCGTCGACCATCACCAGCGCGTCGTACTCGTCGGCGAGGTCGCAGATCGCCTCCAGGTCCGCGACGACCCCGTCCATCGAGAACACGCCGTCCGTGGCGATGAGCCTGAAGCGCGCGTCCCTGGCGGCCTCGAGCTGGCGCCGCAGGTCGTCCATGTCGTCGTTGGCGTAGCGGAAGCGCTGCGCCTTGCAGAGCCTGATGCCGTCGATGATGCTGGCGTGGTTCAGCGCGTCGGAGATCACGGCGTCCTCGGGGCCGAGCAGGGCCTCGAAGAGCCCGCCGTTGGCGTCGAAGCACGACGAGTAGAGGATCGTGTCCTCGGTGCCAAGGAACTCCGACAGGCGCCTCTCCAGCTCGACGTGGACGTCCTGGGTGCCGCAGATGAACCGCACCGACGCCATGCCGAAGCCGTGCTCATCGGCCGCGCGCTGCGCCGCGGCGACCACGCGCGGGTGGTTGGCGAGGCCGAGGTAGTTGTTCGCGCAGAGGTTCAGCGCCTCGACGCGCTCGCCGGAGGGGAGCTCGACCTGGACGACGGCGTCCTGCGAGGAGACGATCTTCCGCTCCCGCTTCGTCAGCCCGGCCTCCTCGACCTCCCGGAGCTGCGCGGCCAGATGCTCCTTGAAACGCGCGTAGGCGCCCATGGCGCCAGGTTATCAACCGCCATGGAACGCGCGGGCCCGGGCGGCTCGCCGCCCGGGCCCAAGCGCGGGCGCCCTCCGGCGCCCCTGACGGAGACCTACTCGGTGACGACGAAATCGCCGAACATGCCGAAGCCGGCCTCCGGCACGGCGTGACCGGGGACCGTGCACAGGTAGGTGAACGTGCCGGCCTGGGTCACCTCGAAGACGACGCTCACGGCACCGGCCTCGCCGGCGCCCGTGGTCAGCTCGGAGTCCACGCCCAGGTCGGGGATCGCGAAGTCGTGCTGCATGCCGTCGGCGCTGATGACGGTCACCTTCACCACGTCGCCGACCTTGGCCGTCAGCTGCGGGTTGCGGACGCCGTCGATGTCGCCGCCCTGGCCCACGAACTCGAAGCCCTGCGTGCCGATCTGGCCCACGAGCGTGTACTCGACGGTCGGGGTCGGCTCGTCCTGGGCGAACGAGGCCCCGAACGACAGGGCGACGATGGACGCGAGGGCCAACCTCAGGATCTTCGACATCTCACTGCCTTCCCGGCCCGCGGCGGCGGTGGTCCCTAGGGCTCGCCGGGGCCTAACCGCCGGCCGCCTTCGACCTCGGCGGCCGGCCGCTCTGAGTTCCCTGGGGATGCTAACGGGGTCGCCTGGGGACGAACGTCCCGGTTCGGACCGAAGCGGTTAACCGAACCGTCATCGTCGTCGCAGCCGCCGCTCACCCGCCGCTGGGCGAGCCCTCACTCACCGTACGGGACCCAGATGTTCTTGACCCGCACGGCGTGGCGCAGGAACTCCTCGCCCTCCGCCTGCTCGGGGTCGAACCAGTCGCGCTTCCGGCCGTGGTTCACCCACGTCGCCTTGAGGTTCCCGGCGGACTCGCGCTCGACCATCGCGCTGCCCTCGCGCGAGCCGAAGTACCACAGCGCCTCGACGGCGTCGTGGCGGGCGAGCACCTGCGCGAGCTCGTCCCGGTCGCCGGGGAGGATCGACAGGGCGCCCGCCGGGAGGTCGGAGGTGTCGAGCACCTGGTAGAGGTCGGCGGCCGCCAGCGGCCAGCGCGACGAGGGCACGGCGACGACGCGGCAGCCCATCGCCAGGCCGGGCGCGACGAGCGAGACGAACGCGAGCAGCGGCGCCTCGTCGGGGCAGACGACGCCGAGCACGTCGTAGGGCTCGTTCATCGCGAGCGTGACGTTCCTGTACGGCGTCGGGTGCACGGCGCCGTCGAACTTGTCGGCGTAGGCGGCGTAGGTGAAGAGCCGCTCGACGGCCAGCTCGACCTCGCGCGCGGCCCGCCGGCGGCCCGCGCCGGTCATGGCGCGCAGGCGCTCCTCGAACTCGGGGGCGCGCAGCGCCAGGTTCTCGGCGACGTAGTACAGGACCTGGGCGCGGTTGTGGGCGGTCGCGCGCGTCCACCTCTCGCCCTTCAGCGCCGCCTCCACCGCGTCGCGCACGTCCTTGCGGTTCGAGAGCGGCGCCTCGCCCACGCGCTCGCCGCGCGGGTTCAGCACGGGGTAGCTGTAGTCGGCGTCGGGCCGCTTCTGCACGCCGCCTACGTAGACCTTGGCCGTGCGGTCGACGGGCGGGCCGTCGGCGGCGGGCGCGCCCTCGCCGAGCGCCGCCGCGCTGGGCGGCGAGGTGAGCTCGTCCTCGCGGTAGTAGGGCAGCTTCCTCTCGAACGCCGGGCGCAGGTACTCGTACATGCCCTCGCGCCCGCCCTCGCGGCCGAAGCCGGACTCGCGGTAGCCGCCGAAGCCGGCGGCGGCGTCGAAGAGGTTCGTCGAGTTCACCCACACCACGCCGGCCTTGAGCTGCGGCGCGATGTCGAGCGCCAGGTTCACGTTCTCGGTCCAGACGCTGGCGGCCAGGCCGTAGCGCGTGTCGTTCGCCAGCTCCACGGCCTCGGCCGGCGTGCGGAACGTGAGGCTCACGATGACGGGCCCGAAGATCTCCTCCTGCGCGATCGTCGCGGCCGGGGAGACGTTCGTGAACAGCGTCGGCGGGAAGTACCAGCCCTGCTTCGGCGCGGCCCACGACGGCTGGAAGCAGGTGGCGCCGGAGGCCTTGCCCTCCTCCACGAGCTGCGCGATCTTCTCGAGCTGCACGGGCGCGATGATCGCGCCGATGTCAATCGACTTGTCGAGCGACGGCCCCTCGCGCAGGCGCTCCATGCGCTCGCGGAGCTTCGTCTCCATGCGGGCGGCCACGCTCTCCTGCACGAGCAGGCGGCTGCCGGCGCAGCAGACCTGGCCCTGGTTGAACCAGATCGCGTCGACGACGCCCTCGACGGCCGAGTCGAGGTCGGCGTCCTCGAACACGATGAACGGCGACTTGCCGCCCAGCTCCAGCGAGAGCTTCACCTCGCGCCCGGCGGTCTGGCGGCGGATGATCCTCCCCACCTCGGTCGAGCCGGTGAAGGCGACCTTGTCGAGGCCCTCGTGCGCGACGAGCGCGGCGCCCGTCCTGCCGTCGCCGGTGACGACGTTGAGCACGCCGTCGGGGAGCCCCACCTCCTGCGCCAGCTCGGCGAAGGCCAGCGCGGTCAGCGGCGTGAACTCGGCGGGCTTGAGGACGACGGTGTTCCCGGCGGCGAGGGCCGGCGCGACCTTCCACGCCAGCATCAGGAGCGGGAAGTTCCAGGGGATCACCTGGCCGCAGACGCCCACGGGCTCGTAGCCGGGGAACTCCTTCTCGAGGAGCTGCGCCCAGCCGGCGTGGTGGTAGAGGTGCCGCGCCACCAGGGGCACGTCGATGTCGCGCGTCTCGCGGATCGGCTTGCCGTTGTCGAGCGACTCCAGCACCGCGAGCAGGCGGGCGTGCTTCTGCACGTGCCGCGCCAGGGCGTAGAGGTAGCGCGCGCGCCCGTGCCCGCCCAGCGCCTGCCACCTCGGCAGCGCGGCCCGGGCGGCCTTCACCGCGGCGTCGACGTCCTCGGCCGTGCCCTGGGTGACGTGGGCGAGCTCGGAGGCGTCCCCCGGGTGGTGGGTCGGGAACGTCTCGCCTGGCGCGGTGAAGCGGCCGCCGATGAAGTGGCCGAAGCGCCGGCCGTGGCGGTCGAGCCAGGCGAGGGCGAGGTCGGCGGCCTCGGGCGCCGGCCCGTAGTCGAGGGTCTCGAAGATCTCGCGAACGGTCATGCGGACAGCCCCTTGCCTCACCCGAGCGGGTGGCGGTGGAAGGCGGAGTAGCGCCCCGTGACGTGGTGCTCGAGCTGGCGCTCGATGTCGGCGAGTAGCGAGCTGGCCCCGAACCGCAGCAGGTCGGGCTCGAGCCAGCGACGGCCCAGCTCCTCGCGCACGAGGATCATCCAGGCGAGCGCGTCCTTGGCGGTGCGCAGGCCGCCGGCCGGCTTGAAGCCGACGGCGAAGCCGGTGCGCTCGTGGTAGTCCCGGATCGCCCTGACCATGGTCAGGCTCACGGGCAGGGTCGCGTTCACCGACTCCTTGCCGGTCGAGGTCTTGATGAAGTCGGCGCCGGCCATCATCGCCACGAGGCTGGCGCGGTAGACGTTGCGCAGCGTGCCGAGCTCGCCGGTGGCGAGGATCACCTTCATGTGCGCCTCGCCGCAGGCCTCGCGGAAGCTCCGCAGCTCGTCGTAGAGCCCCTGCCAGTCGTGCGTGAGGGCCAGTCGGCGCGAGATCACGACGTCGATCTCGGTCGCGCCCGCCGCCACGGACCGCACGATCTCCTCCACGCGCGTGGCGAAGGGCGACAGCCCGGCCGGGAAGCCGGTGGACACCGCCGCGACCGGCACGCCCGAGCCCCGCAGGGCCTGCACGGCCACGGGCACCATCTCGTGGTAGACGCAGACGGCCCCGACGGTGAGCCCCAGGTCGGCCACGCCCAGCTCCTCGAGGAGGTCGCGCCTGACGGGGTTCAGGGCCTTGGCGCACAGCCGGCGCACGCGGCCCGGCGTGTCGTCGCCCGACAGCGTCGTCAGGTCGATGAGCGTGATCGCCTTCAGGAGCCACGCCGCCTGCCACTGCTTCTTGACGCTGCGGCGCGTCGTCAGGGTCGACGTGCGGCGCTCGACGGCGCTCCGGTTCACGCGCGCGGCCTGCACCCAGTCGAGCATCAGCTCGGTGCCGGGGTTGCGCGGAAGGGCGCCGACGGGGGCCTCGCCCACGTGCCAAGCCTCGGTACTGACCCTCATGAGCCTTCCTCCCGGGGCGAGTTGCGCCCGCGATGCCATGAGACTAGCGGCTCGCGACGGGTCTCGGCGCGTCCTCGGGGTGCGGCGGAAGGCCCAGCCGCGCGGCCGCCTCCCGGCCGTCCTCGGTGAAGAGCCGCTCGACGATCAGCTCCGCCTCGCGCGGCGAGAAGAGCCCCTGGCGCACGAGCGGCCAGGTCGGGAGCTGGTCGGGCGTCACGAGCCGCTGCACTCCGGTCGCGAAGCGCACCGGCACCTCGTCGTGGCCGAGCGCCGCGAGCACCGCCACGCGGTGGAAGCCGGAGCGGATCAGGAAGCGCGTCTCGCCGTGGGCGAGGAGGAGCTGCCCGCGGATGCCGTCGCGGCGCGGCGGCCGGTACCCGTTCGCGCGGATCGAGCCCACGAGGCGCTTCAGGCGCCACACCTCGAGCTCCACGACCTTGCGCCCGACCGGGCCGTGCGTCCTCAGGCGCAGCTCCTCCGGCGCCGACTCCGGCCAGCGCTGGACCGCGGGCGTCCACGGCCAGAAGTAGGTCGTGTCGGCGGCGGAGAACCGCCACAGGGGCGAGCCGGGGCCGACGTCCGTCTCCGGCGACGAGTAGAGGCGCTCGGCCGCGGTGCGGGGTACGAAGCGCTCGAAGAAGCGCGCCAGCACCGTCTCCTCGGCCGGGACGTCCGGCTCCGCGGCGACCTGCCGCGCCGTCGCCTCCCAGGCGTCGAAGGCGCCGGGCCCGAAGCCGAACAGCGAGACGTTGCGGCAGGAGGCCACGGGAACGTAGAACGTGACGGCCTCGCGCAGGTGGACGGCGGTGAGGGGGTCGGGGGCGGACGCTCGGTCGAGCGGCTCGGGCTCCTCGCGCCGACCGCCGAGGAGACGCTCCAGACCCCTGGCCACGGAGCGGCGCAGCCTCTCGCCGGCCGTGGGGTGTCGGTACCCGCCCTCCACGAACTCGTAGAGGCGGGCGAGCTCCGCCTCGCTCGAGCCGCCGTCGCGCACGGCGGCCATGCTAACGGACCCCAGCATGAGACTTCCGACCAGGACGTGCTAACTTCGGCGTCGCGGCCGGCCCCCCGCGCTCCCTGGGCGGCCGCGGAGGTCGACCCATGCAGCTCGCCCGCTTCCCGCGCCGCCGCTACACCGAGCACCCGACGCCCCTCGTCCCGCTGCGCCGCCTGAGCGAGCACCTCGGCGGGCCGACGATCTGGCTGAAGCGGGACGACATGCTGGGCCTGGCGGGCGGCGGCAACAAGGCGAGGAAGCTCGAGTTCCTCGTCGCCGACGCGTTGGAGCGCGGCGCGGACACCCTGGTCACGACGGGCGCCGTGCAGTCGAACCACTGCCGGCTGACCCTGGCGGCGGCGCGCGCCGAGGGCCTCGAGTGCCGCCTGGTCGTCGAGGAGCGCGTGCCGGGCAGCTACGACGTGGAGGCCTCGGGGAACAACTTCCTCTTCCACCTGCTCGGCGCCGAGCGCATCAGGGTCGTGCCCGCGGGCACCGACCTGGCCGCGGCGATGCAGGCCGAGGTGGACGACCTAGCCGCCTCCGGGCGCGTGGGGTACGTGATCCCCGGCGGCGGCTCGACCCCCCTCGGGGCGCTGGGGTACGTGGCGGCGGCGAAGGAGCTCCTCGCCCAGGCCGACGAGCTGGGCCTGGTGATCGACCGCGTGGTGGTCGGCAGCGGCTCGGGCGGCACCCACGCCGGCCTCGTCGCCGGCCTCACCGCGCTCAGCAGCGGCGTGCGCGTGCTGGGCGTGAGCACGCGCGCCGACAAGGCCGCGCAGGAGGCCAAGGTCCTCGACCTGGCGCGGCGCACGGCCGCGCTGGCGGGCTCCGCCGTCGAGGTCCGTCCCGAGGACGTCGAGGTCGCCGACGGCTACGTCGGCCCCGGCTACTCGCTGCCCACCGCCGAGATGGTCGAGGCCGTGAGGCTGTTCGCGCGCCTCGAGGGCGTGCTCCTCGACCCCGTCTACACCGGCAAGGCCGCGGCCGGCCTCGTCGACCTGGTGAGGCGCGGCGAGCTCGGCGGCGAGAACGTCGTGTTCGTCCACACCGGCGGCTGGCCCGCGCTGTTCGCCTACCAGGAGACGTTCCGGTAGTGAGCCGCGCGGCCCCCCGCCGGCCGCTGATCGGCGTGCTGGGCGGCATGGGCCCGGCCGCGACGGTCGACCTGTACGCCAAGGTCGTGGCGCTGGCGGGGGCGCGCCGCGACCAGGACCACGTGCGGCTGATCGTCGACGGCGACCCCGAGGTCCCCGACAGGCAGGCGGCGATCGCCGGGACGGGCGAGAGCGCCGGGCCGGCGATCGTCGCGAAGGCGCTGCGGCTGAAGGCCGCCGGGGCCGAGGTGCTGGCGATGGCCTGCCACGCCGCCCACGCCTACCGGCGCGACGTCGAGGAGGCCACGGGCCTGCCGTTCGTCAGCCTCGTCGACGTGGCCGTGGAGGCGGCCGTGCGCGCGGCGCCAGGCGCGCGCACCGCGGGGCTCCTCGCCACGCCCGCCACGCTCGACGCGCGGCTCTACGAGGACGCCGCCGCGGCGGCCGGGCTTCGCCTCGTCACGCCCGACCACGTCGCTGACGGCCGGCGCCGCCTGATGGACCTCGTGTGGCGCGTGAAGGCTGGCGACAGCGGGCCCGGCGTGCGGTCGGGGATGGCGGCCCTGGCGTCCGAGCTCGCCGCGGCCGGGGCGGAGGTGCTCGTCGCCGCCTGCACCGAGGTACCGCTGGTGCTGACGCAGGCCGACGCGAGCGTGCCGCTCGTCGACGCCACGGCGGCGCTGGCCGAGCGCCTCGTGGCGCTGGGCTCCCGGGGCTGACGCGAACGACGGCCTCGCGGCTAACGTCCGAGGCGGACCGCGTCTCCCCCAGCGGTGCCTGCGAGCGGCACTAGGGCGGGCGCTTGACCGTCCCTTCACCTGCCTGTGAGGGAGTTCACATCGCGTGCTAGGCTTGCCGCGCACGGGCGCCCGTCCGGGCGCCCAGCTAGCGCACTCTCTCCAACGGAGGCCCAAGTGAAGCGAACCCTCAAGACCCTACTGGCGGTGGTCCTGGCCGGCACGATGTACGTCGGCTTCGCCCAGGACGGTGTGGTGCCGGAGACGCTCGTCGTCGGCATGGTCCCCAGCCGCGACATCGACACCATCGTCGACAGCCTCGACCCGATCGCCGAGATGCTCTCCGAGCGCATCGGCATCCCCGTCGAGACGTTCGTCAGCACGAACTTCGTGGGCCTCGTCGAGGCCATGGGCACGGGCCGCGTGCACGTGGGCATGTTCGGCCCCGCCGGCCTCGTGCAGGCGATGGACGCCCACGGCGCCGAGCCCCTCCTCGCCTCGGTCCGCCAGGGCAGCACCACCTACCGCTCGCAGTTCAACGTCCGCTGCGACAGCGGCATCGAGTCGTTCGAGGACCTGCGCGGCAAGACGATCGCCTGGGTCGACCCCGGCTCGGCCTCCGGCTACCAGTTCCCGTACGTGACGCTGCGCGACGTCTACGGCATCGACCCCGACACCGAGATGACGGGCATCTTCGCCGGCTCGCACGACGCCGCGATGCTCGCCGTCTACCTCGGTGACGTCGACGTGGCCGTCACCTTCGGCGGCACGCCCGGCTCCGACGGCCGCACGACGATCGAGGCGGACTACCCGGACGTCATGGAGGCGGTCTGCATCCTCGGCTACTCGGTCGACATCCCGAACGACGGCATGGTCGTGCTCCCGAACCTCGACGCCGACCTCAAGGATCGCATCGCCCAGGCCTTCATCGAGATCGCCGACACCGAGGAGGGCGAGGCCCTCACTCAGGCCCTCTTCAACGTGACCGAGTTCGCCCGCGTCGAGGACCCCTCCGTCTACGACGTCGTGCGCGAGGTCAGCAAGACCTTCCAGCGCTGAGTCGGCCGGGCGGCTGCTAGGGCCGCCGCGCAGGCCGCGCAGGGCCGGCCGGGAGATCCGTCCCGAGCCGGCCCTCACCTTTGGGTTACTCTCACCCGTGTCCCACATCGAGTTCCGCGAGGTGGAGGTCACCTACAAGACGGGCCTGAAGGCCCTCAAGGGCGTGACCTTGTCCGTTCCCCGCGGCCAGTTCCTTGTCGTGGTAGGCCTGTCGGGCGCCGGCAAGTCGACCCTGATCCGGACCGTGAACAACCTCGTGGTCCCCTCGCAGGGCAGCGTCCACGTGGGCGGGGTGAACGTCACCGCCGCCCGGGGGCGTCAGCTCCGCCAGGTCCGCTCCGACATCGGGATGATCTTCCAGACCTTCAACCTCGTGAAGCGCTCGAGCGTCCTCAGGAACGTTCTCGCCGGGAGGCTCGGCGACGTGCCCGCGTGGCGCGGCGTGCTCGGCCTGTTCCCGCGCGAGGACGTGGCCTACGCGCACGAGTGCCTCGCCCGCGTGGGCATCGCCGAGAAGGCGTTCGTGCGGGCGGACGCCCTCTCGGGCGGCCAGCAGCAGCGCGTCGGCATCGCCAGGGCGCTGGCGCAGAAGCCCTCGGTCATGCTCGCCGACGAGCCCGTCGCGAGCCTCGACCCGCCCACCTCGCACGCCGTGATGAGGGACCTCAAGCGCATCGCGCGCGAGGACGGCATAACCACGATCGTGAACCTCCACTTCATCGACATGGCGCGCGAGTACGCCGACAGGATCGTCGGCATGCGCGACGGCCAGGTCGTCTTCGACGGCACGCCCGAGGAGGCCACCGACCAGGCCTTCGAGGAGATCTACGGCCGGCCCATCGACGCCGAGAAGGACCTGCGTGGCGCCTGACGCGACCCCTGCGGCGATCCCGCGGCCGCCGCTGGTGGGCCGGCTGCGGGGCCTGTTCTCGCTCGCCGTCGTGGCGGGGATTGTCGTCCTCGCGTTCCGCCAGACCGGCTTCGACATCGCGGCTCTGTTCACCGGCGCCGCGGACTTCTGGCGCTTCTTCGGCCGCCTCGTGCCCCCGCCCTCCGAGATCGGGTCGAACTGGGGCACCTACCTCCCGCAGCTCGCGAAGCCCCTGATCGAGACCCTGCAGATCGCGTACGTGGGCACCTTCTTCGGGACGCTGCTGGCGCTGCCGCTGATCTTCCTCGCCTCGGCGAACACGGCGCTCGACCCGGTCTCGATGTGGGTGGCGCGCGTGCTCCTGACCGTGCTGCGCAGCATCCCCGACCTGCTGTGGGCCGCGATTCTCGTGCCGATCCTCGTCGTGGGCCCGCTGCCAGGCGCCGTCGCCCTGACCATGTTCTCGATCGGCGTGCTGGCGAAGCTCGGCTCGGAGACGGTCGAGGCCATCGACCCGGGCCCGCTCGAGGCGCTGCGCGCGGCCGGCGCCGGCCGCCTGGCGACGATCGTCTACGCGGTCGTGCCGCAGGTCGCCGCCACGATGGTCTCCTACGTCCTCTACGTCTTCGAGATCAACGTCAGGGCCTCGGTGATCATCGGCTACGTCGGGGCGGGCGGCATCGGCTTCACGCTGCAGAACCGCCTCAACTTCTTCGACTACACCGGGGTGGGCCTGATCATCGTCGTGATCTTCGCGGTCGTCCTCGTGATCGACGGGCTCTCCGTGTGGGCGAGGTCGCGGCTGATATGAGCCGGCCCGCCGCCACCTACCGCGTCCCGCCGACGCCGCCCCACGTGCGACGCGGTCGCGTGCTCGCCGTCTCGCTGGCGGTCCTGGCGCTGGCGCTGCTCGTCGTCGTCCTGGCCACCATGAACCTCCCGACGTGGGAGCGCGTGCGCTCGGGCCTGACGCGGACGCTGCCTCCCCTGTGGCGAGGCTTCACGCACCCGGACTGGGAGGTCTTCCCCTTCGCCTTCCGGGCGATGCTGGAGACGCTGTTCATGGCCGTGCTCGGCACGCTCCTGGGCGGCGTGCTGGCGTTCGGCCTGTCGTTCCTCGCCGCCCGCAACCTGCTGGGCGGCACGGCGCAGGCGGCCCCGGGCAAGGCCCTGCTCGTGGCGATCAGGACGTTCCCGGAGATCCTGCTGGCGATCATCTTCGTCGCCGCCGCCGGCCCCGGGCCCACCGCCGGGATCATGGCGATGGGGATCCACTCGATCGGCTTCCTCGGGAAGATCTTCTCCGACGTGATCGAGGGCATCGACCAGGGCCCGATGGAGGCGATACGCGCCGCCGGCGGGAACGGGGTGCACGTCTTCCTCTACGCGGTCGTGCCGCAGGTGCTGCCCGAGTTCGCGTCGAACGTGCTCTACCGCTTCGAGATCAACCTCCGCGCCGCGACGATCCTCGGCCTCGTGGGCGCGGGCGGCATCGGCGGGCCGCTGATCCAGCGCCTGCAGTTCCGCCGCTGGGACGACATCTCGACGTTCCTGATCGTGATCGTCGGGTTCATCGTGGTCGTCGACTTCCTCAGCTCGACGATCAGGCGGCGCCTGGTCTAGGGCGAGGCGCCCGCGGCGCCGTGTCGCCCTGGGACCTCCGGCCCCCGCCGCGCCGCGCGGCGGGGGTTAGGCTTCCGCCGGTGGACCCCGTCGCGCCCGGACCGGGGAGGGGAGCGCTCGCCGCCTGGCGGCTGGCGCTCGCCTCCTTCACCCTGGCGGCGCTGACCGGGGCGTTCCTGCGCTTCGGCATGTACCTGGGGCTGCCGTGGGGCCTGCAGCTCGGCGACGTCCGCCACGCGCACTCGCACCTGATGTTCTTCTCCTGGGCGACGCCGGCGCTGGCCCTGGCGGCGCACGCGGCGCTGGCGCGGTCCGGGAGGCGGCTGCCGGGCGGCGCCGCGCTGGCGGCGGCCGC
>Ga0065723_100782_pt1 | contig 23516 bp, 19 predicted proteins | sample TheenrcuSG05Z960_FD_59110 | JGI IMG/M metagenome (GOLD analysis project Ga0065723, IMG submission 59110) | Thermophilic enrichment culture from UC Davis - Sample SG0.5Z960 | ecosystem: Engineered > Solid waste > Grass > Composting > Bioreactor | place: USA: University of California, Davis
GGGGACCGCCGGCTTCCGGCCCGCGGCGGCCTGCCGCGCCTGGATCCGGTTCAGCCAGCTTCTGCGCTTGCTGCTCCTGTAAGCCAGCTTCACCTTCTCGATAATCTCCCTGCCGACGACATGGAGATTGGATGAGACGGTTCCGGACGGCTTCGCGACATAATCGAACGCGCCCAGCGCCAGCGCTTCGAAGGTCGTCAGCGCCCCCTCCGTCGTGAGCGAGCTGATCATGATGACCGGGATCTCCGGATGTTCGTGCAGAATATGCTGCATGCTCGTCAGGCCGTCCATGACCGGCATGTTGATGTCCATCGTGATGACATCGGGCTTCAGGGCGCTCGCTTTCTCCACCGCATCCCGGCCGTCCCGGGCCGTTCCGATCACCTCCAGCTCGTCGTCCGTCAGCATGATTTCCTTCAGCGTCCTTCTCATCAAAGCGGAGTCGTCGACGATCAGAACTTTGATGCGATGTTTCAACTCGTCTCACCCTTGAGCCTTGAAAATTGATTTTCCCCAGATTCGCTTCGCGCCCGTGCGCCGCTCTGGGGAAAACCACATCAAGCCGTCAATTGTCGAAATCCGATCACTTTCTCCAGATTCAGAATCAGAATCATTCTCCGGCCGTCGTTCAGCTTGCCGACGCCTTCCACATAGTCGCTGTCGACGCCGCTGCTCAGCAGATCCGGCGGCGGTTCGATGAGCGACCTCTCGAAGCGGAGCACTTCCGAGACCGAATCGACGACGACGCCGGTCTTCATGCCGCCGTGGTCCACAATGATGATGCGCGTGGCGTCCGTCGCCTCGGCTTCGGCCAGGTTGAACCGTTTGCGTAGATCCAGCACCGGAATGACGTTGCCCCGCAGGTTCACGATTCCGTTGATGTAGTGCGGCGCGCGGGGAATTTTCGTCACTTCGGTCAGCCGGTTGATCTCCTGCACGTCGCGGATCTTGATCCCGAATTCCTCGGCATCGATCCTGAACGTCACCAGATGTTCCTCATCGAGCGCCTGCTTCCCGTCGCTTCTCTCCTCTTCGAAGCGCGGCCCGTCGTCCCGCGAGCTGCTGATGGCCTCGTACTGTTCCGCGGACAGCATGCTTTTCGGTTCGAAAAGGATGATCAGCCGCTTGCCGCCGTTCAGCCTCGCGACGCCCGTCAACTGCTCCCCCGCCTGCATCGAAAATTTGGGGAGCGGCTGGATGACGTCGGCGCGGATCCGGAGCACCTCCAGCACCTTGTCCACCATGATGCCGGCCGGGAATCCGCCCATGTCGACGACCACGATCCGGGTCTGATCCGTGATCTCCTGGTACGCCATGCCGAAATAAGTGCGAAGGTTGATGATCGGCAGCAGGTAGTTGCGGATGGACACGACCCCTTCCACATAAGCTTCGCAGTTCGGCACCTTCATGATCTCGGGCACGCGGATGATTTCCTTGACCCGTCCGATCCCGATCGCGTATTCTTCCTGTCCCAGAAGGAACGACACCAGCTGATCGTCCTCGCCGGCGTCGGCTTGCTTCGATTCCGCGGCGGCGAAACCGGATGCCGCCTGTTCATGGAGCTGCAGCGCCGCCGTCCGGTCGGCGTCCACGACCCGGAGGATGTCGAGCAGCATGATGAGCCGCTCTCCGCCCTCCAGCTTGACGACGCCCTGCAGCCAGTCGGCGCTCACATTCCGCACGATCCGCGGCGGCTCCTCGATGTCCGACAGGCTGACGCTCAGCACCTCGGACACCCGGTCGACAATCACGCCGATCGCCGCGCCGTCCGCGTCGATGACCAGCACCCGGTTGTTGACATCCCGCTCTTTCCCGGCCAGACCGAGCCTCGTCCTGCCGTCGAGGATGGGCAGCACCTGCCCCCGCAGGTTGCAGACGCCCACGATGTATTCCGGGGCGTTCGGGACGCGCTTGATGTCCGGCACCCGGACGATTTCCCGCACATTCCGGATGTCGACTCCGAATTCGTCTTCCCCGAGGTGGAAGGTGACCAGTTGACGTTCGGCATGGTTCATTTGATGATCACTCACCGTCATCGCGCCATCCCGTCCCGTCACATATTTTGCAGCTCGTCGGCGAGACCGGAAATCTCCTCGATCGCCTCCACCAGTTCTTGCATGCCCTTCGACTGCTCAGCCGCGGCGTTCGTCGCTTCCTCGGCGGCGCGGCTCGTCTCCTGGGCGGCCGCGGCAATCTGCTCCACGCCTTTTCTCGCCTGCTCCAGCGCAACCATCGATTCGTGCGCGTTCTTCTGCACTTCCTTCGCGTCCGCGATGATCCGGACCATGCTTTCCTCGATGACCATCAGGTTATCCGTGATTTTCCTGGCCTTCTCCACCTCGGCGAGCGACGTCTTGCTGGACGAATCGATGTCGGCGGCGACGCGCTGGATCTGGTTCTGGATGCCCCGGACCAGATCCTTGATCTTGTCCGTGTTCTCCGCCGATTCGTTCGCGAGCGACCGGATGTCGCCGGCGACCACCGAGAAACCGCGGCCGAATTCGCCGGCCCGCGCCGCTTCGATCGATCCGTTCACGGCCAGCATGTTCGTCTGGATCGTCACGTTGACGATCGAGTCGACGATCTTGTCGATCTTGCGGACGGTCTCCTCCAGGCTCTGGATGTTCCGCGCCGACACCAGGCTCGCGTCGGCCGCGGTCGATATGCCGGTGATCAGGGCGTCCACCGCGATCTTGTTGTTCTCCAGCAGCTTCTGCAGCTCGAGCAGCTTCTCCGTCGACGCGATCGCCCGTTCGTTCATCTGCTTTGCCGCGACGGCCAGCCGCTCCGCGAGCTGGAGCGACTTGTCGGTCAGCTCCGCCTGCGCCTGGGCGCCGGCCGAAATCTGCTGCATCGCCCGCAGAATCTCGGCGGACGTCGCGTTGCCTTCCTCCACGTTGGCGGACAGCTCTTCCGCCGCGGCGGCCAGCGCTTCGGACGATTTCTGCGTGTCGGTGGACACCTTCAGTTCCTCCGCCATCTGGACCAGATCGGAAGCGGCGGCGTTCAGTTCGCTGAACGCCTTGTTCTGCGTCTGGAGCAGCTTGGCGATCTCCTCGGTGCTGCTGCTCTGCTCCTCGGCCGCCGCCGCCACCTGCTCGGCGAGGGCGAGGAACTCGGCCGCTCCCTTGCTCGCGTCGACGGCATTCTGCGTAATTTCCGCGACGCCCTGCTGCACCACGATGACTTCCTGGGCGATTCTCAGCAGGTCGGCCGTCGTCTGTTTCGCCTTCTCCACTTCCTCGTTGGCCGCCTTGCCGGCGTTCTCGATATCCGTCACGACGACCTTGACGTTGCTCTGGATTTCGTTGACCAGCTCGCGGATGTCCCGCGCCGATTTCTCCGAGATTTCGGCGAGATTGCGCACTTCGTCGGCGACGACGGCGAATCCCCGGCCGTGCTCGCCGGCGCGGGCGGCTTCGATGGCCGCGTTCAGCGCGAGGAGATTCGTCTGGTCGGCGATCCGGACGACGGCCTGCACGATGTTCCCGATCTCATCCGATTGCCGCTCCAGTTCCCCGACCAGTTTGACCGATTCGAGATTGACTTCCGCGGACACCTGGATGCCCTTGATCATCTCTTCGATGTCCCTCGAAGTGCCCTCGATCAGCGACTTGGCCAGATCGACGCGCTCCAGCGATTCCTTCGCGTTCTTCTCGGACACGACGGCCGCTTTCTCGATCTGATTGATGGCCGCCCGCGACTCTTCGGCCGCCGAAGACGCTTCGTTCGCTCCCTTGGCGATCTGCTCCATCGTGGCGCCGAGTTCTTCCGCGGCGCTGCTGGCCTCTTCGATGCCGGCCGCAAGCTGCTCGGTCGCGGTGGCGATGCGCTCCGCGAGCTGCTGCTGCTTCGCCAGCGTTCTGGCCCTGACCTTGTCCTGGGCCTGCTTCTTCGCCAGCGCCCGCTTCCGTTCGAGGTCGGCGGAGTGGGCTGAACTTTGCGCGCCTCTCCTGTCTTGCTGTTGATGCGCCGGCGGACTTGCGAGCTTCTTTTCCATGTTCATTGCGCCTCCTGTTATGTATGGAAAGTGTAGCGGGAACCAGTGCTTCATGTCCGCATCAAACAATGGATGTACGCCCGGATGTGGTGATGCGCTTACGATTCGGGACAATACATAACAAAGTACATGTTCACGCCGTCCCCGGTCGGCTCGTTGCCCAGATAACCGTCGCGGTACAGCGTTTGAACCCTTCCGCGGATGTCCTCGATGCCGGTATGCACGCCGGCGGCGGCGACGATCTTGTGCGCTTCCGCCAGCGTGAAGAACTCATGTTCTCCGCTTCTCAGCATTTTGAGCAGCTCATCGTCGGAAATTTCTGACATTTTTCGCATGATGATGTTACCTTTCATACGAGAATAACAAATATGGGACAACTCCCCGCCTCATTCGGCGTACGGCGGAAACAAGGTTCATCAGATGCGGCGCGATTCCCTGTATTTTCTTGCAAAAGCATCTTCATGATTTGCCGAATAAATATGGTTATCCCAAAAGTGTGTCGAACAATATTTGTTGTTCGACAACTTTCGAGTCACACATTTCCAATAATTATGTATGAACACTGGAATTGGGATGCGGTTTTTTCCCGTATTCTGGATGAGAACCCTTTATGTGTGTTATGTCGCCTCCGCCCTGTTTCCGTCTCTGAATCGGAAGGGCGCGATCGACGCTTTTCGGAGGATATGTTTGGCAGGGGTATGAAGCTGCAGTACGGTTCAAGATCCCTTTTTCGACCGGCATCGATAAACAAAGCCTTGACAGTTCCGATGGCGGCAATAATATAATAAAGTCGATCAACAAATATTGTGCGACAAGCCATGGCTGCCGAATTGCTGCAAGCATTACCGCGCAGACGTGGAAATGGATGCGGCGACTCGCAAGCGTCCAGGATGTTCAGAACCGGATATCGGCCCGTATGAAATCTCTCAGGCTGTCCTCGACGTAGTCGGGGGCGGCTTTTTTTATCTGCTCCACGGTGTGCAGATAGCGCTGGGTTGTGTTGATGTGGGAATGCCCCAGGTTCTCCTGCACCTGCTGCAACGTCGCGCCGTTCAGCAGAGCCAGCGTGGCGTTGGTATGCCGCAGCCAGTGGGGCGTCACCCGCTTCTTGAGCCGGATTTTCTCGCAGGCGCCGCGGATGATGCGCTCCACCTGCCGGGTCGAGAGCGGGAACAACCGCTCGTCCGATTTCATCCAGCCGTCTTCGTCGGCTTCGTTACCCGACGCTGCGGAAGCGGCCCGGCCTTTCATATACCGCGAAATGGATTCCCACAGTTGTTGCGGCACCTTCACTTCCCGCGTCTTCCCCCCTTTCCCCTTCTCGACGGTCAGCCAGACGGAAGATCCGAGCGGATCGGCGAAAAAATGATTTCCCCGAATGGACACGAGCTCCGACACCCTGAGGCCGAGCAGAATCAGCGTCAGTCCGATCAGATAATCCCGGAATCCCTGACTTCTGAGCTGCTCCAGCAGCCTGCCGATTTCCTGCCGGGTCAGGTAATGATTCTTGCTGTTCACCGGAATTTTCGGCAGCCGGACGCAGGAGGTCGGATTGTGCGGAAACAGCCCGATGTTGGGATCGCTTCCCCATTTGTACAGGGAGCGCAGCGGCGCAATCAGGCTGGCGACGGTGGCCTGCGACAGCGGCTTTCCGGAACCGCTGCAGTATCCCTTCATCAATCCGATCTTGTACGCCTCGATTTCCCGCCATGACACCTGACCGAGCGGCTTGAATGAGATGAAGTGGCGAAACCGCTCGATGGCTTTCTTGTAGTTCCGGTACGTATACGCCGATCTGCAGCAGACGGACAGAAACATATCGACGATCTGGTCGTCGGTACAGTGCGGCGGCTGCTGCGCATCGTCCAGGAATGACAGCGGTACGGCAATCTGCATGGAAACTCCTCCCTTTCTCCGGATTTTCACACCCCGGCGCGGAGCGTGTTAATTCTTAGGTTATATCAACGCGATNNAAAAGAGAACGACTTCCCGCCGAACGGAACACAAAAAGCCCGAAGGCTTGCCTTGCGCAAACCTCCGGGCTGTGCCTGCGGCGCCGGCGCCGCGGATCAGTCGAGCATCGTCTTGTCGCCGTAGAATTGCTCCCACTTCGCCTTGCGCTCGTCGATGATCGCCTGGCCGCCGGATCTGAGATAGTCCTGATAGCCTTCGTCGTACACCTTGTCGAACTGATCGATCGGCGCGACAATCGCCTGGTTCAGGATGACGTCGCGCTTCTCCTTGAGCGCCTGGCCCATGCCGGATTCCGCGGCGATCTCGCCGACGTTCGCGTTCTTGCCGATGCGGCCCTCGTTCGTCGTGATCTTGTGCGCGATCTCGATGAACCGCTTGTCGACGCCGGCATAGCCGTTCGCGATGGACTTGACGGTCAGATCAGGATCGCTCAGCTTGATGCCGTTGACGGTGATCGTGTAGTCGATGTTGTTCGGCGAGTTCATGATCTTCTCGCCCGTCACGGTCAGCGCCTTGTAGGAACCGTCCGGCATCTTCTCGTGCGTGATGCCTTCTTCGCCGAATTGCAGGAACAGACGGTTTTCTTCCTTCGAGATCCAGTTCAGGTAGAGCAGCGACGCGATCGGTTCCTTGTTCGTCGCCGGGAAGAAGACCTTCCGGTCGACCGGAGCGGACAGATACTTCCTGTAGACGCCGGCGTTGTTCGGAAACGGCTCGATCGCGATGTACGCCGCGTCCGGACCGACCAGGCGCTGCAGCGCGGCGTGGATGCCGTCTTCGCCGTTGCGGTACGGATAGTCCCAGTTGTGGATGAACGCGCCGACATAACCGGCCTTCATCAGGTTGTCTTCCGTCGGGTCCCCCGCGGGATAGAGCGAGAAGTCCTTCCAGATCAGTCCTTCATGGTACCACCGGTTCAGAACGCGGATGGCTTCCTTGTAGTTCGGATACATGAATTTCCGGTCGTCGAAACCGTAGACGAACATGTCCTTGTCCGTAATGTCGTCCGGAATGAACGATGCGATCAGATGGTCCGCGCGCCAGCCGACGTCGGAGCTGAGCCCGAACGGAATCATCTTGTCCGCGTCGGCGCCCAGCAGCAGTTCGGCGTTGTCGCGGAACGCGCGCAGCATGTTCTCGAATTCCTGCAGGTTCGTCGGCGGATTCAGATTGAGCTTCTTCAGCCAGTCTTCGCGCACGAACGTGTTGATCCGGTTCAGGACGGCGAGACGCGCTTCGATCGCCCAGATGGTGCCGGTCTGGGGATCCTTGTTCCAATAGATGTTGTCATCCGTGAGCAGATCCCAGAGATCCGGCAGNAAGTCCTTCAATTCTTCCAGATACGGCGCCATGTCCAGCACGCCGCCCATGTTCGCGTACGTCTGGATCGTCGGATAGGAATACGTTACGCTGACGTCCGGCGCTTCGCCCGCGGCCAGCAGGTTGTTGATGACATCCGTCTCCGTCCAGCGCGGCACGGGGACGAACTCGACTTCCACGTTGTGGTCGCGGAGCATGCCTTCCTTGATCCACTGCGCGTAGAAGTTGCTTTCCGGCGGGGTGCCGTTGTCGTTGCCGCGGTCATAGACTTCGACCCTGATCTTGCGGGTCTCTTTGAAACGGAGGTTTTCATCGAGACCGTATTTCTCGAGCCTCGGATCGAGTCCGCCGCCCGAGTCGCCCGAGCTCGAGCCGCCCGAGTTCGATGAGCCGCTGCCGGACGAACTCGACGACGAAGCGGGCGTTGACGAAGATGATGACGAATCCGACGACTTGCCCTTGCTGCATCCCGACAACACGAGCACGGATGCAAGCAGGAAGGTCAGGATGGACATCACGATACGGCGAGATCTCATCTTCCTTCGTTCCCCCTCACTCATATTTTGGGATTTTATATAAAAATTGACAGTGTCGGAGACAAAGTCAATTTTTACCCCGTCTTAAGCGCTTCCGCAAGCCGGGATTTTCCCTGAATATCCGCGTGTCAGCCCTTGACCGCTCCGAGCGTGACGCCTGCGATGAAGTAGCGCTGCAGCCACGGATAGACGAACAGGATCGGCACCGTCGCGAACATGACCGTCGCCGCTTTGATCGTCTCGGACAAGCCCGGCGTGGTGAAGCCCTCCTGCGTGGCCACCTCGATGCTGTTGATGCTGTTCAGGATGTTGTAGAGCAGAAGCTGGATCGGATAATACTTCCGGTCGTTCATGAACATCAGCGCGTCGGAGAAGCCGTTCCAGCGGCCCACCGCGTAGAACAGCGCCAGCGTCGCGAGCACCGGGGTCGAGAGCGGCAGGTAGACGTTGAACAGGATCCGGAGCGGACCCGCGCCGTCGATCTCCGCCGATTCCCGCAGACTGTCCGGAATCGTATACAGGAAACTTCGCAGGATGATGACATAGAACACGCTCAGACAGTTCGGAATGATGAGCACCAGCGGGTTGTTGAGCAGATGCAGTTCCTTCAGCAGCAGGTACATCGGGATGGTGCCCGCGTTGAAATACATCGTGAACAGAATGAGCGCGACGAAGAATTTCTTGCCCTTCAGGTCGTAAATAAGCGGATATGCGCACAGGATCGTCATGAACAGCGACCAGATCGTGCAGATGACGGTCAGGATGGCCGTCCACGCAAGCGACCAGGTGTACTTCGAGTCGCCCAGCACGGTCTTGTAAGCGTCAAGGTTCCAACCTTTGGGCCAGAGCAGCACCTCGTTCTTGATCAGCGCGTCGGCCGAGCTCAGTGAACGCGCGGCGATGTTCAGCACCGGCAGGAGACAGACGAGAATCAGAATGACGCAGATGAACACGATCACCCAGTCTCCGATTTTGCCGCTTCTGGTCTTGACCATGATGTCTCCAGCCCTCCTACCAGATCCCGCGTTCGCCGAACCGCTTCGCCAGCGCGTTGGCGGCGAACAGGAAGATGACGCACACCACGGATTGGAACAGGCCGACAGCCGTGGAGAGCGAGAAGTTGAGTCCACGAATGCCGTAGTTGTACACGAAGATCGAGATCACGGTGGACACGTCGGCGACCAGCTTGTTGCTGAGCGCGTACGGCCGGTCGAATTCGCTGCTCAGGATGTGCCCGAGGCTCAGGATGAGCAGCACGATGATCGTGGGACGGAGGCCCGGCAGCGTGACGTGCCAGATCTTGCGGAACCGTCCCGCGCCGTCGACCGACGCGGCTTCGTACAATTCCGGGTTGATGCCGGTGATCGCCGCCAGGTAGATGATCGTGTTCCATCCGACGCTCTGCCAGATGCCCAGCGCGACGTAGGTGCCCACCCACCAGGCGGGATCGTTCAGGAACGGGATCGGCTCGAACCCCCTCCGGTTCAGCACGATGTTGATCAAGCCGTTCGTCGGCGCCAGCAGTTGAAGCGCCATGCCGGAAATGATGATCCACGACAGAAAGTGCGGCAGATAGACGACGGTCTGCGTGAACCTTTTGAAGCGCTTGAATACCAGCTCGTTCAAAATCAGCGCCAGGATGATGGGCGCCGGGAACCCGAAGATCAGATCCAGGAAATTCAGCATCAGGGTGTTCCGGAGCGCGAGCAGGAAGTCCCTGTTGTTGAAAGCCTGGATGAAATTCTGCATGCCGTTGTTGTCCGCCCAAGGCATCTCCCACGGGCTCTGGACGATGCTGTACTTCTTGAACGCGATCAGGATATAGTGCATCGGAATGTATCTGAACGTGATGAAGAAGGCGATCGGCAGGATCAGCATCACGTACAAGACCCAGTAGCGCCTCAGATAACTTAGGGTTTTATTCAAGTTCATCGACGACGCAAACATGGATGTCCGTGCCTCCTTAAGCGGATGGCCGCCCTGGGTTCGTACCCTGCGCAATCATCGTTCCCGGCTTGCCTGTAAGCGTTGCCATCCTCTAACACAATTTAGCACCGGGAATAATTCCCGACAATGGCAGGACTTTAGCAAACCGTGGCTGATTAAAGATAATTTTTGTCCGCGCCGCGGATAAAAAAAGAAAGCCCCGATTCGAGGCCTCTGACTGTTGACAAACGGATTGGAACAAGAAATCTTCAGCTTCATTCTTCGCACACCATCAACCCCCACTGCACGCCGAACCTGTCGATGAATTGCACGGCCAGCGGCGTCCAGGGCAGTTCCCGCAACGGATCGACCGTGACGCTTCCCTCTTTCATTTTCTCATGGCATGCGATCAGATCCTCCCGGTTCCCGAATGTCACGATCAGATGGATCGCAATGTCGGTGGAGGTGTCCTTCTTGCCGAATCGGTCGTTCAGAAAAATCTTGATGCCATGGATCCGCATTTCGGCGTGAATGATCCGGCCGTCCTCGCCCTCGATCACGCTGTCGGCCTTGGCGTCGAAAGCCCGCTCATAGAACGAAATGGCTTCCCGGCATGTGCCGTCAAAATGCAAATGCGGTATCAGCATGACCGGATCTCCTCTCCTGCATCAGGATTTTACACAAGCGGCTGTAGACGCCGCCTGCTTCCGTCAGTTCATCATGCGTGCCCCGCTCCACGACCGCGCCCCGGTCGACCACCAGAATGACGTCGGCCTGCAGCACCCTTGTCAAGAAAAAGCCGCACCGCCTCCATCGGTTTCCCATATTGCCGCTTCTCCTCCGCTTCTCCTCCCGAAACTGAAATGTAATGGAAGCATGCGGAAACCATCCTTGGAAACCGCGACAATCGCGAGAGTGGCGCCCGTGCCGGACGACCAGCGCAAAAAGTCCCATGAATCACTCATGGGCCTTTCAAAGCACCGGGCGCGCGGCAACGCGGCGACCGCCTCCGGCCGGGAAGAGTCGTCGCTCAATGGATCTCGCGCAACAGCAGCCGCATATCTTCTTTATCAAATTCGTCGTCTCCGGTCACGTCGTTGCGGTTCTTGACCACAAACAGGGCGACATTCGAAAGCGTGATCGGCTCCGACTCCCCGATGTCCAGCTCACCGCGCAGATAATCCGACAGCCATTGCAATTGAATGACCTGGAAGAGTAGGAATCCTTGATGACGGGTTTCGCATACGTCTCGGGACTTGCTCCCACCAGTCCGCCAACATAGTTATTTCCTGCAACAATGCTTGCGGCGAAAGATCTCTCAATGGTGCCGCTGTTTGTCCCGACCAGGCCGCCGGCATAATCGGCGTCAGCCATGACCGTACCCGTGGCGTAGGAGTTCATGACGGTTCCCGCATTGTTGCCCACCAGGCCGCCGGCCGACGAGTTGGCAGTCACGCTGCCTTTCGCATAACTGTCGGTGATAGTGCCGGAATTGGAACCGACCAATCCGCCGACATTGTCTTGTCCGGTCACGTTCACATTCTCGAGCCCGAGGTTTCGAATCACCGCACCGGAACCCGTCACACCGAACAGGCCGACCTTGCCCTGTTCCGGCCGGTTGATCGTCAGATTGATGATCTTGTGGCCGTCGCCTTCAAAAGTGCCGGTGAAAGGGGTGATGTCATTCCCGATGGGATCCCAGTTGCTCCCGTATGCGGAGCCGGCAAGATTGATGTCGGCTGTCAACTTGAACCGGCTTCCCGGAAAATCCCGCACATTGTTGAGTTGGTCGGCGTTGGCGATCAGGTAAGGCTCGTCAACGCCATTGCCGCCCGCGAACGGATTCACCTCCGCCGTGAAGGTGACGGGGTTCGCGGCATCATCCGGCCGAATATCGAGAATGTGCGTGCCCCAGGTTCTAAGCGCGATTTCCACGGCGGCGGCGCCTTCGTTGAAGTCGACTGCCGCGTTGAACACTTCCCCGTCTTTATCGCTGGTCACGATGACGTTGAACGCGCCGTTCATCACTTCACCGAAGAAATCCGTCGCGCCCGCGATGCTCAGGCGGAACGGCTCGCCGGCGTTTTTGCTTCCCGGCTCCGCCAGGTCGGCGGTGAACACGGAACGGCTCTCCCACCGCAGACGGGGATAAATCCTGTCTTCCGCGATGAACCACACGCTACTGAAGTCCCAATTATCATAGGTCGCCGACTTCTTCATCTGCCCCGGGGACCTGGGTTGGCCCCATCCGTTGTCCGGCCCGCCTGTGGCGTCATAGTAAGAACTGATGATCCCGGCATTCCCTGCATTCCCTGCCAGACCGCCGACATTGCTGGAACCGGTCACTTTGCCGGCGGCGTAAGCGTTGACGATATGTGCGTAACTGCTCGACCCCGCCAGACCGCCGACACTGCTGAAGCCGTTTACATCGCCCGTTGCGTAGGAATTCTCGATGGTATTATTGTTGATACCCGCCAATCCGCCGACAGCAACTTCTCCTCTCACGTTGCCTGTCGCGAAGGAATTCTCAATCTTGCCGGAGTTTGACCCGACCAGGCCGCCGACATTGTTTTTTCCTTCCACATTGCCCGTTGCGAAGGAATTCTTGACGATACTGTCGGTGTCGACAGCCCCGACCAGACCGCCTGCAAATTCTCTGACAGACAATACCGTGCCTGTGGCGAAAGAGTTGGTGATGGAGCCTCGATTATAACCCGCAAGGCCGCCGCCATAACCGGTGCCAAGACCGGAGTCGTCGCTCACCGTGACCGCGACCTCGGCGAAAGAGTTGACGATGTCTCCGGTATTGAGTCCCACAAGGCCGCCAACGTAGTCTTCTCCTGACACGCTGCCTTGGACGTAACTGTCGATGATCTTGCCGCCCAGGTTATTCCCGACCAACCCGCCTATCATGTCAAATCCGGATATGTTCACACCCACGAGACCGACGTTCCGGATCTCCGCGCCGGTTCCCGTATAGCCGAACAGGCCGACATTGCGCATATGATAAACGGGGTTGTTGGCCAGGTTGAAGATCTTGTGGCCGCCGCCGTCAAAGGTGCCGGTGAACCTGTTCGCATTATCGCCGATAGGCACCCAGTTATCCATGTATGCGGACAAGGCCAGATCTATATCGGCGATCAAGCGATAGTGAGCGCTCAAATTGTCCCTCACCTGATTCAAATGTTCGGCGGTGGCAATCAGGTAAGGACAATTCGCCGATCCGTCTCCGCCGGCAAAAGTTCCCGAAGAGGGACAAACCTCTTCTCCCCACGCCAGGGCGGGCGCCCAGAGTTGGAAGAGAAGCGCTGCCAGCAGCACCCTTGTCGTAATAAAGCCGCGCATTCTCCGCCTTGTGTTCATGCAGCACCTTCTCCTCCCGTCGTGGTACGGCAAGATCCTCGTTTTCTTGTTTTATACCTCAATGCGCCGAAAAAAAATCACCCGAACGGGTGATATCGGGTGATCCTCATGGCCGGTCTCTTCCGCGTTGATGAAGATGTGCGGGGCCTTCGTCAGGAACGGCAGTTGATTGACCGGCGCCACCTGCAGGCTCGTGCCGATCACGAGCACGACGTCCGCCGTCCGGATGGCGTCCAGCGACGCCTGCCAGGCGTCCGAAGGCAGCATTTCGCCGAACAGCACCACATTCGGGCGGAGCCTACCGCCGCACGCGCACCTCTCCTTCCGCAGGAACGTCTCTTCGTCGTGCGGCGCTCCGCAGTCGTGGCAGCGGAATTCGCGGATCGTGCCATGCAGTTCATGCACATGCCGGCTGCCGGCGGTCTGGTGAAGGCGGTCCACATTCTGCGTGCACACGCAGGCCAGCATGCCCCGCTTCTCCCACTCCGCCAGGATGAAATGACCCTCGTGGGGAACCGCTGTCTTCAACTGCCGGATGCGCTCCGCATAAAACTCGTGGAACAGATCGTACCTGCGCTCGAGCGCCTCGACCGTCGCGACCGTGCGGGGGTCGATGCTGCGCCACCAGCCGCTCCGGGAGCGGAAATCCTTCACGCCCGAATCGACGGACATGCCGGCACCCGTGACGAGCGCCATCCTCCGCGCGTCCCGGATCAGGGCCGCCGCGCGAATGATCGGATTGTCCCTTTCATTTCCGCCATCATCGGATAATCCCTTGCATCTGTTCATTACATCGGATCACCTTTGCGCATTTTGACGCCGCCTTCTATATCTTGGACATGGCCGTACTGACACGTTGTTTACAGTTTTTTCAGTTGTTAGACTAACAATTATTCCCTATAATTAATGAATCCGAAGAGTCGGCTGAGCAACATGCAAGAGGTGGATGCCGGATGTTCACTTTCTTCAGGAGTTCACAGCGTGAACGTCGCCCCGCCGCAGCACCCGCGCCGGCGGCGGCAGAGCAAGAACGCGAAGAAGAGCAGTCTTCCGGACGGGACGAGACCGCAAGGCGGCTCGCACTGCAGGGAGCGGTGCAAGCATTGCCTTCCGAATCCCCGAATGCCGGCGCGCAGGAGGCGGAAGCCGGGCAGCGGACTGAAAACGCTTCCGGAGGAGCCGGACAGAGCGCAGAGGAGCCTCCCTATGAGGACCTGCATGAATTCCTGAGGCTGGAAGAACTCAGCAAGGCTGTCAAGGAAGCGCGGAAGTACGGCATTGAACCCTACATGCCGGAATCCGTGCGCAAACGGCTGGAAGCCCACATGAACGGCACCATACCGTTTGCCAAGTGGTACAGGAAGCGCGCGAAGGAATACCTGAAGGAAGAAAAAGAGCGGGCCAAGATTGAGGAGAAATGGTCCCACCCGACCCGGGAAAGAGCGGGAAGACGCGAGCGGGACCTCAACATGGAAGAAGATGTGCGCACCAACATCCACATGCACAGAATGAATCCCGGTCTGTTCGACGTGAAGCAGCGCTGGAGAAATTTCAAGGAAAACAAACACAAAGCCCGTGCTGTCATCAGTTTAACCCCGGTAATCGGAGCCGGAGTCGCGCACTACAGCACAGCCAAGGAAAACCGGCAGGCCCGGGATGTTCTCCTGGGCATGTCCCAGGTCCAGACGGACGAACGGCTTGCGGAACAGAACAAGCGTCAGGCCCAGGCTCTTGACAAGGTGAACACCGCCGGCTGGATCAAGGCGGGCATCAGCGGAACCGTCGGCGTTGCGAGCTACTTCCTGTCCCCGGTTCCCGGGGTCGGCGTCGTGGTCAACAAAGGCGCCGGCGCGCTGGTGGACAAGGCCTACTCGCAATCCAACGAGACGGTGCGGGAAATGCGGGCCCGGATGCGCGCCAGACAGGACATGTCCCAGTCCGAGTTCGAGCCGTACCAGGACGAGATGGAGTTCATCCTCCTGGAGAAGCTCGCCGAGCAATTCCGCAAGGGAGGACAAGGCGACGAGGATTCGGGCATGATGTCCGAACTCGGGCCGGATTTGCAAAGGCGCTTGATGGCCCATATAATGGGCATGATCCCCGATCGGGAAGAGATGGAGAAGCGGGCCAAGGCCCTGTTGGAGGAACGGGAGAATCAGTTCAAGGCCGGACTGGAGCCGAGGCCGGCCGAAAACACCGGCTTGCTGGCGAAATTCAAAGGATGGTTCTCCCGTTCGCGGAATACCGGATAACGGATCGGCCGAGCCATAAGAAGGAGGAAATCCATGCGCAATCTGTTTCCGTTGACGAAGCCGTCTTCCACGACGGCTTCGCATGCTTATGCGGACAATCGGGAATATCTTCAGGACGAGTTCAAGTGGCTGAACGCCTGCGTGTCGCTGCAATACATGCTGGTCGAGTCGGAAGACAACGAGTCGGAAGAAGTGTTCCGGGTGCACCGGACCCTGATCGAAGAGCACCGGGATCATATCCGTTCGCGGGTGGCGGCAAGCGAAGCCGAAGGCGTCTTCCTCGCCCTTCCCTGGCTGTCCCGCGTCTTCGAACTGACCGAGATCGAAGCGGCCGCCATCATGGTGCTGCTCGCGCCGGAGCTGGACAGGAAATATGAAACGGCGTACGAAGAGCTTCAGGCGGACAACGGGCTGCGGCTGCCGACGCCGGATTTCGTCGCGCGGCTGATCAGCGGAACGGAAGCGGACTGGCGGCAGGTGCTGGACGATCTGAGGCCGGACGGGCTCATCGCCCGGTTGTTCCTGCGCCGGGACCGAAACGCCCGGCAGACCGCCGAGATCGGCCGTCCGATCCAGCTCGATCCGCGCATGGTCCGGTTCCTGTCGGGCGACCGGTCCCTGCCCGAATCGATGCGGGAATTCGCCAGCCTGATCCGGCCCGGCGACGGGCTTCCGCAACTGATGGGCAACGATGCGGCGCAGGCGAATCTCCGCCGCTGGCTGGCGCGGCGGGCGGGCATGTCCGAACGCGCCGACGCTTCGATTATCGTGTCCCTGTACGGAAAGCATGGCGTCGGGAAGCGGACGCATCTCGCCCATCTCGGCCGCCATTTCGGCGAGCCGATGCTGTTCGTCGACGTGGCCAGGCTGATGCGCGGAGGGCACGATTTCCGCGCGATGCTCACGAGCCTTTACCGCGAGGCGATGCTCCAGCAGGCGATGCTGGCGCTGTGCCATTTCCGCGAAGCGCTGGAAGAGGCGGAGATGCTGCGGCTGGTTCCCGACCTGCTGGACGAGATCGCCGGCTTCAATCATATCGTCTTCCTGACGTCGGAGAAACCCTGCCTTGCCGACGACCGGAACCGTCGCATCACGCTCGAGATCGAGCTGGCCGACCTGTCGGAACGGGAACGGCTTGAGGCCTGGCGGCAGGCGAGCCAGCCGTATGACGTCGATCCCGGGGTCAACTGGGAGGCGCTGTCGGCCCGTTTCCTGTTCACGCCCGGCCAGATCGTTCACGCGCTCCGGATGGCCGAAGAGCTCGCGCGCTGGGAATCCGACAGCGACGGCAGGCCGGTGATCGGCTGGCGGCATCTCATCACGGGCTGCTACAGGCAACTGAACCATCAGCTCGGCGGCAAGGCGAAGCGCCTCACGCCCAAGCATACGTTTGACGATCTCATCCTGCCGGAACCGCAGAAGCAGAAGCTCGTTCACGCCTGCAACCATATCAAGTACAAGCACAATGTCTACGAGAAATGGGGATTCTACCGCAAATTCTCCTACGGCACGGGCATCAGCATGCTGTTCTCCGGTCCCCCGGGCACGGGCAAGACGATGGCGGCGGAGGCCATCGCGAACGAGCTGGACATGGAAATCTACAAGGTCGACACGTCGCAGATCATCAGCAAGTACATCGGCGAGACGGAGAAGAATCTGCGGGAGATTTTCGCGGAAGCGGCATCGAGCTACGCCGTCCTGTTCTTCGACGAGGCGGACGCGATTTTCGGCAAGCGGTCCGAAGTGAAGGACGCCCACGACCGGTACGCGAACACGGAGGTGGCGTTCCTGCTGCAGAAGATGGAGGAATACAACGGAATCTCCATCCTGGCGACGAATTATCTGCAAAACATCGACGAGGCTTTTATGCGGCGCATCAACTACATCATCCGTTTCCCGTTCCCCGACGAGGAGCAGCGGGAGCGGATCTGGCGGGGCATTTTCCCCGGGGAGACGCCGCTGGCGCCGGACATCGACCACCGCTTCCTCGCCCGGAACATGCAGCTTGCGGGCGGCAGCATCAAGAATATCGCGATCACGGCCGCGTTCCTCGCGAGCGGAAGCGGCGAGCCCGTCGGCATGAAGCACATTCTGAAGGCGTACCAGTACGAGCTCGAGAAAAGCAACCGCTCGCTGGACCGGAAGGCGCTGGCGGAGTATGCGTCGTATCTGGACGAGATGTGAGGGACGGGGAAGGATGGCGGCGCATATGCGGAGAATGTTTATGGCAATGCCGATCTGACTCCATATGCATCGCTCCCTGAAGATCCCGTGGGAAGGAGGCGACCGGACTGTGAACGCTTCGCATGCGGACAAAATTGAACGGTTGCGGCACATGATCCATGATGCCGACAACATCGTCTTCTTCGGCGGCGCGGGCGTGTCGACCGAGAGCGGCATCCCGGATTTCCGCAGCGCCGGCGGCCTGTATTCCGAACGCGCGGGCAGGCGCAGCATCTCCCCCGAAGAGATTCTGTCGCACACGTTCTTCATGAACCATACCGACGAGTTCTACGAATTCTACAAGAGCAAGATGATCTATCGGCATGCCCGGCCCAACGACGCCCATCTGGCGCTGGCGCGGCTCGAGCGGGAAGGCAGGCTCAGGGCGGTGATCACGCAGAACATCGACGGGCTCCATCAGCAGGCCGGAAGCCGCGAGGTGCTGGAGCTGCACGGCTCGGTGCACCGGAATTACTGCATGAACTGCCGCCGGTTCCACGGTCTGGACCACGTCCTGGCGGCGGACGGCGTTCCGGTGTGCGAGGAGTGCGGCGGGATCGTCAAGCCCGACGTCGTGCTGTACGAGGAAGCGCTGGACATGGACATTCTGGGGAAATCGAGACAGTACATCGAGCGGGCGGACATGCTGATCGTAGCCGGGACGTCGCTCACGGTGTATCCGGCCGCGGGGCTGATTCAATTTTTCGGCGGACGGCATCTCGTGCTCATCAACAAATCCCCGACGCCGTACGATCACGCGGCGACGCTGGTGATCAACGACAGCATCGGCGAGACATTGAGACAGGCGGTGAACTGAGCGGTTGTGGCCGGAGTGTCCGCGGCGCATGCGGGATCGCGGGATCACGCCGCGATCCCCGTCAACCCCCGTTTCATCGGATTGTCTTCCGCCGCGATCCGGTTGGAGCCCGGGGTGCCGCATCTGGCGCACCGATGGATGATGGCCCGCTCGCCGCTCTTGCGAATCCGCACCGATATCGGCTCCATGGGGCAGCCGCAATCCGCAGCGCAGCCGGTCGCGCATTCACCCGCCGATATACGACATGCCGATCTTCTTGCGCCTCTGTCCGGCCAAGGCCGCCCGCTCGTCGGAATAGCGGTCCGTACGGCGCGTCCACACATCGGCAATCGCGCGCAGAATCTCGTCGTCCGAAGCGCCGCCGCGCAGCATCGCCCTCAGGTCGAAGCCGTCCGAGGCGAACAGGCAGGTGAACAGCTTGCCGTCCGAAGACAGCCGCGCCCGCGTGCACGTCGAGCAGAACGATTCGGACACCGACGTGATGAAGCCGATCCGGGCATCGCCGTCGCCGTGGCGGTAGTAGGCTGCGACTTCGCCGTAGCGCGATTTGTTTTCCGGCCGGAGTTCATACACCCGCCCGAGCATCTCCAGCATCTCCCGCTTCGTCACGACCTTCTCGCAACTCCAGCCGTTGTCGTTGCCGACGTCCATGAACTCGATGAAACGCAACGTGATGCTGCGGCGCTTGAAATACTCGGCCATCGGGATGATCTCGCCCTCGTTCATCCCCTTCTGCACGACCATGTTGACCTTCACTTCGAAACCGAGCTCCCGGGCGAAGTCGATGTTGGCCAGAATCGGCTCGGGGCGGATCCCCCTGCCGTTCATCCGGCCGAAAATCTCCGGATCGAGCGCGTCCAGGCTGATGTTGACCCGGCGCAGGCCCGCTTCGTACAGCTTGCGGCCGTATTCGCGCAGCAGCAGGCCGTTCGTCGTCAGCGCGATGTCTTCGATTCCTTCCACGGCGGCGAGCATCCGGACCAGCTCATCCAGATCGCGGCGCAGCAGCGGCTCTCCGCCCGTCAGCCGGATCTTCCGCACGCCGAGCGAAGCGAACAGGCGGGCCAGGCGATGGATCTCCTCGAACGTCAGCAATTCCCGCTTCGGCAGAAACGGATAGTCGTCGCCGAAAATCTCCTTCGGCATGCAATACACGCACCGGAAATTGCAGCGATCGGTCACCGAAATCCGCAGATCGCGCATCGGCCTCTGATGTCGGTCCGTCACGGTTTCCGCCGCCATGTCCGCTTCACCCCCTCCCGCGTGCGCTCATGTCGGAAAGTCCGGTCCTGAGGATCGGTTTTCGCAAAGTATAGCACAGCGGCGCGGCCGATGACATCCCTTCCCGCGTTTTTTGTGCCGCGCGCCGTATTTATCTCAAGATTCGNGAATCCGCCATTCCGCGTCTCCATCTTCCGTGCCGAGCAGAAGGACGTCGACGATGTCGCCCCGCCGGAACCCCCGCGTTCCGCCGGGCAGCGCGATCAGCGCGTTGCCCCTCGCGATCGAGCCGACCGCGTTCGACTTGTTGAAACCGGCCGAAGATGCGACGGACCGCNCGCCGTCATGGCGGTACACCGCCCGGATCAACCGAAGAAACGGGTTCGCCTTCGGCCAATCTTCGGCCAGCGCGGCCCGCGCATGCGGCAGGTACGGCTTCCGGCTTCCCGTCATGCGCAGCAGCGCGGGTCTCGCGAAAATCTCAAAGCCCACGAAGCAGGCGGAGGGGTTGCCGGACAGGCCGAACAGCAGCTTCCCGTCCAGCACGGCCGCCGTCGTCACGCTTCCCGGCCGCATTGCCACCTTGTTGAAGAGCACCTCGGCGCCGAGCCGCTCATAGATCATCGGCAGAAAATCGAAATCCCCGACGCTCACCCCGCCCGTCGTGATGACGCAGTCCGTCTCCGTCAGCGCCCGCCGAACAAGCGCATGCGCCTGATCGGGGTCATCCTTCACGATTCCGTACACGCGGGCCGGAAGCCCAATCCGGGCAAGCTGCGCCGCGATCATCGGACCGTTGCTGTCGCGGATCTTGCCGGGCGCGAGGCGTTCGCTCACCCCGATCAGCTCCGATCCCGTGGAAATCACCCCGACGACCGGCCGCCTCGCGACCCGCACCTCGGCGTACCCGAAGGCGGCGAGCAGCGCGACGACGCCGGGATGGATCACATGCCCGGCTTCAATCAGCGTCTCGCCCGCGCGGGCGTCCTCGCCGCGGAGGGAGACGTTCTCCCACGCGCGGAACGGCTTCCGGACCGCGAAACGCCGCCCGTCCCCGTCCCCGTCCGGGGCGGCCTGTTCGAGCATCACGACCGCGTCGGCGCCCGGCGGCAGCGGCGCGCCCGTCATGATGCGGACGGCTTCCCCCGGTCCGAGTTCGCCGTCCCACACCTCCCCGGCGCCGATCCGCCCGACGACCCGGAAGCCGACGCGGCGCCCCTCGCCGGCCGCCAGCGTGTCTTCGGAGCGGATCGCGTAGCCGTCATACGGCGCGCGATGGAACGCGGGAATGTCATGCGCGGCGACCACCGGCTCGGCCAGCACCCGCCCGAAGCTGTCATGCAGCGCGACCTTCTCCGCGCGGAGAGCCGGCACATGCGCCATCAGCCGCTCAAGCGCTTCGCCGACGGGGATCGGTTTTCGCAATTCGACCACGGACACGCATCCCTTTCGTCCGAAACCTGTCATGGCAAAGGCAACAGAAAAGCAGACGTCGGAAACGACGGTTTCCCGTCTGCTCTGCAACACATCAGGGACAGGTTGATGCCAACCCCGTTCAATGGCCTTCCTTCGTCGGGCCCATGACGCCCGGCACGGGCAGCCCCGCCTGGCGGAGCAGCACGGTCATCTGCCCGCGATGGTGGGTTTGATGGTCGATCAGGGACCGCAGCATCGCGCCGCGCGGCAGCTTGCCGGCGAACGTCTCGACGCTTTCGACCATCTTCTCGTCCGTGAGATGCTTCTCCACTTCGCGCTTCACGTCTTCGGCGACGCGGGTGTAGGCTTGCACGACTTTCCGATGCCTTGTCGGGTTGCTGCTGACCCGCCGGCTCGATGCTGAGGCCGATCTGCCCCATGAAGAAAGCCGGCGCGTTGGCCAGGTGCCAGCCCAGCCAACCGAGCGTGTTGTGCCCCTCCACGATGGCTTGACCCAGCTTCTCGTCCGTGAGCGACTGCAGCACCCTGAGCGTGCCTTGAACCGAATGCGACCAATCGTTGAGGAAATCCCGCACCGTTCTGTACATTGTCTCCGCTCTCCTTGTTGCGATGTTGTGTTGTCCTCGTTCAGGATTTTAAACCATACCGCCCGAAAAAGGAAATTCCCGCTTGCCATCCCTTCGGCCTACTGCCACAATACCGGTATAGATCAAAAAGGAGAACCCGCCCATGAGACTGAAAGTGCTGAACCCCGCTTTCTCCGTCGTCAAACTTCCCCCGGCCGATCCGATCCCGTCATGGGCCGCAAGAGGCAGCTTCGTCTCCGTCACCCGGACGGATGAGGAGCTTTCCATTGCCGCGCCCACCGAATGCCTGCCGCCCGGCGGGACGTTCGCGGACATCGAGCACGGCTTCCGGTGCGTCAAGATCGACGAAGGCGCGCTGGATTTCAGCCTGACCGGCATCATCGCGTCGGTGGCCGGCCCGCTGGCCGACGCCGGGATCAGCGTCTTCGTGATCGCAACCTACAACACGGATTACTTCCTGATCAAGAATGACGTCTTCGATCAGGCGAAGGCCGTTCTGGAGCGGGCGGGACATACGTTTGTCCATTGAAAGCAACGGAGCGGGCCTGATGCCCGCTTCAATGTCATTCCGTCCACATCGCGTCCAGCAATTCGCCCCACGACCGGATCACCCTGTACGGACGCGACGGCGCATTGTCCGGCACTCCGGCGCCCGCGTGGTCCAGCCAGATGCCCTTGATCCCCAGCCGCTGGGGCGCAACGATCTCCCACTCGAAATTGTCGCCGATCATCCAGGTTTCCTCGGCGGTTGCGCCCAGCCGTTCGAGCGCCAGGCGATAGATGCCCGCTTCCGGCTTGCCGACGCCGACCTCGCCTTCGATCAGGATGGCGTCGAACAGGCCGGACAGGTTGAAGCGCCGGATCTTGGCCCATTGCGTATCCGCGCTTCCGTTCGTGATCAGGGCCAGCTTGATGCCGCGCGTTCTGAACAGCTCGATGGCCTCCAGCGCGCCGGGGAACAGCTTCACCTGACGGTCGCGCTCCTCCCCGTAGGCGACCGCCAGGCTCCGCGCCAGCGCAGGATCGGGGATGCCCCATGCCCGCAGCGCCTCGGAGACGAACGCTTGCCTCGCGCTCACCAGATCCCGCCGGCCGATCCGATGCCGCTCCGGATCGCTCCAATACCAGTCGGCCCGCGCCATGATGTCCGCAGCCAGCTTCTTCGTCGCGTCGTCCCGCACCGACGGCAGACAGGCCCGGATGGCGCGCAGCCAGCACTGCTTCAGATCGACGCCCTGGTCGAAGGAAATGATCGTATCGTCCAGATCGATCAGGACGGCTTTGGGCAAACTCACGGTCATATCCTCGCTTCCGTTCCCATTTCAATGCCATCTTACCAAATCTCTCATATCCGAACCACAAACACAAAAGGCTCTTGCCTCCCGCAAGAGCCGGCAATTGCCAGCGTGCCGGACCGGACTCCGCGCCGGCCGTGTTCACCCCGCCAGCAGCGTGTCGACAATGGCCTTGTTCGCGCGCTCGTTCTTCTTCAGATGCCGCGCCCGCTCGCCGGACAACAGGTCAACGGGCGACATCGGCATTTCCCCGCACACGTCCGCGCCCGCGATCGGGCGCGCTCTCCGCAATTCCCGAATCGCATCCAGCAGTTGCCGCAGCGTCATGCTGCCCTGATCCCAATCCGTCGCCGCGCTTTCCGGATCGAGCACGTCCTTGTCCACGCTGATGTAGAGCGGCTGATCGGGCACCGCGGCGCGGATCGCCCGCACGATGTCCGCCGGCGACATGAGCCGCGCCTCCTGTTCGGTGATGACCGTGACGTTGCCGGGAATTTCGGCAATCCGCCCGCCGGCGCCAACGATCACAACGCGATCCAGCAGCGGCAGCGTCTCCAGCGCATGG
>Ga0065723_100271_pt1 | contig 23483 bp, 20 predicted proteins | sample TheenrcuSG05Z960_FD_59110 | JGI IMG/M metagenome (GOLD analysis project Ga0065723, IMG submission 59110) | Thermophilic enrichment culture from UC Davis - Sample SG0.5Z960 | ecosystem: Engineered > Solid waste > Grass > Composting > Bioreactor | place: USA: University of California, Davis
GCATGCCCGCCTGAGGTTTGCGGGGCCGGGGTCGGTGAGCCTTNGGACGACGGCGCAGCCGCGCGGGACGCAACCCGCCTTCCAGCAGAATGCGGCGGACCGAAGAGACGCTTAAATGGATGTTTTCGTGTTCGGCCAACAGCTCGGCAAAGTGGGTGGCATTGCTTCCGAAGTAGCGCTCCTGATACAGGAGCATAACGCGTTGTTTGAGCGAGTCGGCCAAGGTGTGAACGGGCTTTCGGCCCCGATTCCCATGAGCGATGGCCTTTGCACCTCCGTGACGATATTTGGCCTTGAGCCGATACGCTTGCCGGATGCTGATGCCGAGGTTGCGCGCAACATCCTGTTCCGTGAGACGGCCCTCCATCCACTTCTCGACAACCATAGCACGTTTCAGTTCGCTCTTTGTCAAGGTGATCTGCTCCTTACTCATACTGACATTTTCTCGGAACAGTTACACCCTGACAATATCACAGAACAACAACAGGGCATTTCCAAGGGACTTCCCTTTTGCCGAGGAATGTGCTATAATGGTTGGCGTTCGCCGGTAAAGGCGAAGGGTTCGAGACGTGGCTCAGCTTGGTAGAGCGCTTGGTTCGGGACCAAGAGGTCGCAGGTTCAAATCCTGTCGTCTCGACCATTCTTCCCAAAAAAATGGCGGTCGTGAAGACCGCTTATTTTTTTTGCCCTCACGTCGTCTGACGGCCGGCAAAGAGCCGCATCAGCTCTTCCACGGTCAGGGCGTCCCGGGGTTCTCCATACCGGAACTTCGGCTCCGCGTTGATGTCCGCAAATTCGCTTTTTGCCCGAAGGCGATACCGTCCGGGCTGGTCCTGGGCATCCCGGAAACCGGCGTCGACGGTGATGTCCAGCCAGGTGACGTATCCTTCGCGGTTCATGCCCACATCCGCGGTGACGATGAACGGGTCCGGCAGCCGTTCGATCCGCTGAAGATCCTGCTGAAGCTCCGTCTCCGCGTATTCCGCAAGTTCGCGTTTCATCTTTTCCAACACGGACGGGTCGATGCCGTGCAACTCGCGGTATTCCTCCCTGCCCAGCAGATCGATGGCTTCCGGCGCGATCTGCCGCACCAGCGTTTCCACCAGCGGCCGCAGGTGTTCCTTGTCGACCCGCATCCGGACCACGTCCCTGACGTCCGCTTGGTCGGGCAGGACGGCTTCCTTTTTGGAAAGAACGGTGAAATACGTTTTCTCGTCCAGATGTTTGAACAAAACGCCAACAAGGTCCGGGTAGAGCCGCTTCAGGGCGCCCAGATCCCGGGGCGACAGCGGCGCGTCCTGTTCCTCCGCCAGCAGGCGCTGGTCGATCTCGAGGAATTGGCCGACGGCCTCCCGGGGAACCGGAAGGAGCGGAACGTCCGGCACCCGGATCCAGATCTTGTCCCGGTTCATGACGACGGGCAGGGAAACGGCGATCTCGCTCCCGCCCGTGAAACGGATGTCCAGATCCGCTTCCGCCAGCATCGGATCGGTCCGGTAGACGCCGTTCCAGGAAATTTCCAATTGGAACGGCTGGTTCGGAGGCGCGGCGAACCCCGCGTTCCCGCCGCCGAGAAGCGGAGTCATTCCCTCCATTTGCAGCAAGCCGGCAAAGGTGTACGATTGAATGTCCCGGGACTTCTCCGCGGCGCGCCGCAGCAGTTCTTCCGGCGATTTCTTCGCGCTGCAGGCCGCAAGCACGGCGGAAACCGCCATCAGAGCGGCGATGCCGGCCAACCTCCATTTTTTGAGCAACGGGCAACCCTCCCGCTCGGGTCAGTGAATGTTTTTCTTCTTGAATCTGCCGCCCCGGACGTCGTGAATGTTCGCAATGGCCAAAAAAGCCGACGGATCAAGTTCGCCGACGATGGACTTCATCTTCGCTTCCTCCAGGCGGTTAATGACGCAAAATATGATTCGCTTGGCATCACCGGTATATCCGCCCGCCCCCTGCAGATACGTAACGCCGCGTCCGAGCCGGGAGATGATCGCGTCCCCGATTTCCTGGGCCTTGTCGCTGATGATCCAGACGGATTTCGATTCATCCAGTCCTTCGACCACCAGATCGATGACTTTAAAAGCGATGAAATAAGCGATCAGGGACAGCATGGCGTTATCCCAGTTAAACACGAACCCCGCGCTGCCGAGAATGAAAATATTGAGAAACATGACAATCTCGCCGACGGAAAAGGGGGTTCTGCGGTTGAACACGACCGCCACAATTTCGGTGCCGTCCAGCGACCCGCCGAATCGGATGACCAGGCCCACACCGATGCCGAGCAGGATTCCTCCGAAAATGGCGGCCAGCAACGGTTCGTGCGTCAGCGATTCCATGTCATGCATCAGGAACGTGGAAGCCGACAGCACCGCAATGCCGAAAAGGGTGCTGAAGGCAAAGGTTCTGCCGATGGTTTTGTACCCGAATATGAAAAAGGGGAGGTTCAGAAAAAACAGGTAGTAACCAAGTTCAATGCCGGTAAGATGTTCCAGCATGATGGAGATGCCGGTAATCCCGCCGTCGATAATGCGATTGGGCACGAGGAAAATTTCCAGTCCAACGGCGACGATAAAAGCGCCCAGCGTGATGAAAAAGACGCGGCGCAGCAGGTCGAGAAGTTTCACATGATTGTGATGAGGTTTGGCGGAGGCGGTTACGTTCATAAATCCCTTCCCTTCATTTTGGAATTTGATCCGAATCAAAAAATGCCGATCCTGACAGGACCGGCTTTGCCTACGAACTCGATGGCGGAGAGGGTGGGATTCGAACCCACGTGGGCCGCGAGGCCCCAACGGTTTTCAAGACCGCCCCGTTATGACCACTTCGGTACCTCTCCGAATCAAGGCGGCACCCGCCGTTTCGGGTCGTCCCGCGAGCTTATCATAACATACGTTTATTTCGGCGTTCAACTGCGGGGTGTGATCCGGTCGATGCCGCCCATATAGGGACGAAGCGCTTCCGGGATGCGAACGGAGCCGTCCGCTTCCTGGAAATTTTCGAGAATGGCCGCCACCGTCCGGCCGACGGCCAGACCGGAAGCGTTCAGCGTGTGCACGAATTCGGGCTTGGCGCCGTGTTCCCGCCGGAAACGGATGCCCGCCCGGCGCGCCTGGAAGTCCTCGAAGTTGGTGCTGGAGGAAATTTCCCGGTACATGCCCGCCCCCGGCATCCACACTTCGATGTCGTAGGTCTTGGCCGCGGCGAATCCCATGTCGCCGGTGCACAGAACGATGACCCGGTAAGGCAGACCGAGCTTTTTCAACACGTTCTCGGCGTGCCCCGTGATCTCCTCCAATGTCTCGTACGATTTCTCCGGCTCCACGAGCTGAACGAGTTCGACTTTGTCGAACTGGTGCTGGCGGATGAGCCCGCGGGTATCGCGGCCGGCCGCTCCCGCTTCCGATCGGAAACAGGCGCTGTAGGCGACGAACTTTTTCGGCAGCTCCTCCCGGGGCAAGATTTCCTCGCGATGCAGATTGGTCACCGGCACCTCCGCCGTCGGAATGAGATAATGGCCGGTGCCTTCCACCTTGAACAGATCTTCCTCAAATTTGGGCAGTTGCCCGGTGCCGATCAGGCTGTCGCGGTTCACCAGGTAGGGAGGAAGCACTTCTTGGTAGCCGTGTTCGTCGGCGTGCAGGTCCATCATGAAGTTGATGAGCGCCCGCGCCAGCCGGGCGCCGAGCCCTTTGTAGAAGACAAATCGCGCGCCGGACGTCTTCGCCGCCGCCGCGAAATCGAGAATGCCCAGGCGATCGGCGACTTCCCAGTGCGGCTTCGGCTCGAACGAAAACTCCGGCAGCGGCCCGACCCGGCGGATTTCCACGTTGTCCTGGTCGGACCGGCCAAACGGAACGGTTTCGTGGGGGATGTTCGGCAGCGTCAGCAGAAGCTCGTCGATTTTCGCCTCCAGCTCACGCACCTCTTCGTCGAGGCGCCGGATGCGTTCGTTCACTTCACGCATCTCGGCGATGAGCGGTTCCGCGTCTTCCCCGGTCCGTTTCCGCCGCGCCACTTCCTGCGACACGACGTTTCGCCGGTTCTTGAGCGCTTCGCTTTCCGTCTGTTTCTCCCTTTTGGCCGTGTCCAGTTCCGTGAAGGGCGCAACCAGCTCCTCGTCCATGCCGCGAAGGCGGAGCGCTCGCTTCACCCTGTCGAGGTCGGTGCGCAACAATCGGACATCCAGCATCCGTTACAGCAGCCCCTTTCTTCCTTCCAGCCCTGCTCCAGTCCCGTTCCGGCCCCGAACGCGTTACGCGCTTGCAGCCGCCGCCCGCTGTCTGGCCATGTCCAGCAGCAAGCCGTGCAGCCGGGTGTCGCTCGTCAGTTCGGGATGGAACGATGATGCCAGGAGATGCCCCTGCCGGGCCAGCACGATCTCGCCCCGGAACGTCGCCAGCACTTCCACGCCTTCGCCGACTTCCCGGATCAGGGGGGCGCGGATGAACACGGCCCGGACCGGCGTGTCGAACCCCTTGACCTCCAGATCCGTTTCAAAGCTTTCCCGCTGCCGTCCGAAGGCGTTGCGGGCGACGGTGATGTCCATGAGCGACAGATGCGGCTCTTCGCCGCCTTCCAGCTTCTTGGCCAGCACGATCATGCCGGCGCACGTGCCGAAGATCGGTTTTCCCGCGTCGGAGAAACCGCGAATGGCCTCGATGAAACCGTATTTCCGCATGAGCTTGCCGATGGTGGTGCTTTCGCCGCCGGGGATGATCAGACCGTCCAGGTCGGCCAGCTGTTCGGCACGCTTGACGGCCACGCCTTCCCCGCCGGCCAGCCGGATGCTGTCCAAATGCTCCGACACGGCGCCCTGCAGCGCCAAAACGCCGATTTTCGGCATCTCGCGTCTCCTCCTTTCCGCGTGCCCATAACGGGCGGGGCGGCTTGCCGGAGCAACCTCCGGGAAGCCGCCCGTCCCGCGCGATCCGGACGCCTGCCGTTCCGGCGCGCCCGGTCTTTTCCGTTGTTCAAACCCCGCGAACCTGCATGAGTTGCGTTTCGTCCAGCTTGCCGATTTCGATGCCCTTCATCGGCGTGCCGAGATTCCGGGACACCCGCGCGATCAGGTCGTAATCGTCGTAGTGGGTCGTCGCTTCCACGATGGCCCGGGCGAACTTCTCCGGATTGTCGGATTTGAAGATCCCCGAACCCACGAACACGCCGTCCGCCCCCAAGTGCATCATGAGCGCGGCGTCGGCCGGCGTGGCCACGCCCCCCGCGGCGAAGTTGACCACCGGCAGGCGGCCCGTCTTGTGCACCTCGAGCAGGAGGTTGTAGGGCACGCCCAGCGTTTTCGCCTCGTGGTACAGCTCGTCCGGGGACATGTTCTGCACTTTGCGGATTTGGGACATCATGAGGCGCATGTGCCGCACGGCTTCCACGACGTTCCCGGTTCCCGGCTCGCCCTTCGTGCGGATCATCGACGCGCCTTCCTGAATCCGCCGGAGGGCTTCGCCGAGGTCGCGCGCGCCGCACACGAACGGCACGGTGAACTGGCTCTTGTCGATGTGGTACACTTCATCCGCCGGCGTGAGCACTTCGCTTTCGTCGATGTAGTCGACGCCGAGGGCTTCCAGCACCTTCGCTTCCACGTAATGGCCGATCCGGCACTTGGCCATGACCGGGATCGTGACCGCCTTCATGACTTCCTCGATCAAATACGGGTCGGCCATCCGCGCCACGCCGCCGGCGGCGCGAATATCCGCGGGCACCTTCTCCAGAGCCATGACCGCCACCGCGCCGGCGGCTTCCGCGATCCGCGCCTGTTCGGCGCTCATGACGTCCATGATGACGCCGCCTTTTTGCATCTCGGCCATGCCGCGCTTTACTTTCGTTGTTCCCGTCTCCATGTTCCATGCCTCCCAACGTTCTGACCATTTATTTTACAGGACGCACGGATGAAAGGCAACCGTTTTGCTCGGAATTATTTCCCGAAAGCCGGCTGCCGGCATAAAGTTGTCAAAACAAGTTCACAATTCCCCTGAACAGACTGACGAAAAAGTCGCCGATGCTGCGGAGCGTAAGCTGCCACCAGGGGGCTTTGGGCACGTCCCGGGCGGCGATGAGATCAAGGGTTTCCGACACGGTTGCTCCGGTTACCGGATCTTGGAACGTGAAGGTCACCGAGCCCAGCTTGTCTCCCTGGTTCACCGGCGCGACGATCGGCTCGTCGAAGCGGACTTCCGCCGCGGAGATTTCCGTTTTTCCGCCCTTTGGCATCAGGCGGACGATGTCGGACGCGGTCACCACCGGCACGCTGCGGGCCTTGCCTTTCCTGACCGGCACCTCTTCGTAACCTTCCACGGCGGTTTTGGCGTCGACGATCGTCGCCGTTTCAAACGCGCTGAAACCGTAGTCGAACAGTTTGGCCGTCTCCAGGAACCGCCGGCCTTGCTCCGTCGTGCCGGGCACGCCCATGACCACGGAGATCAGCCGCCGGTCGCCGCGCTTGGCGGTGCCGGTGAAACAGTTGAGCGCCCGGCTCGTACTGCCGGTTTTCATCCCGTCGACGCCCGGATAGCTGAATTGGCGAAGCGCCGGTTTCTCGGCGGCCGACTCCAGCATCCAGTTCCAGTTCAGCATCGGGTCCTTGTCCCGCTCGCGGAACTTGTATTCCAGGATGGAGGAATACTCGAGAAACTCCGGAACCTCCTTAAGGATCGTGTAGGCGAGCAGGGCCGCGTCGCGTGCCGACATTTCGGTCTCACCCGCCGATTCGGGAGGACGGAACTTCTCGGGCATGTCCGCCCGGTCAAGGCCTGTGGCGTTGATGAAGTGCGAATTGGTCATGCCGATCTGCCGGGCGGTTTCGTTCATCAGATCGACGAACGCTTCCTCGCTCCCGGCGACCGTCTCGGCCAGCTGGACGGAAGCGTCGTTCGCCGAACCGACGGCGGTGGCGATGTAGAGTTCCCTGATTGTATGCCTGTCGCCCTGGGCCAGAAAGATCCGGCTGCCGATTTGGCTCGCCGCGTTTTCGCCGACCGTGACGACCTGATCCCAGGAGAGCTGGCCGGATTGGATGGCCTTCAGCACCAAATACTCCGTCATCATCTTGGCCATGCTGGCGGGAGGCAACGGCGTGTCGGCGTTCTGCTCGAACAGCACCTGGCCCGTCTCCGCATCGATCAGGATGGCGGCCGCCGCGTCAATCTTCGGCGGAGCAACCGCTTCCTGGGCTTCGGCGGGACTTGCAACGGCGATCATGGCCGATACGGCCATTAGAGCGGACAGAACTGCGGCGACGAGCCTTTTCGACAAAGGCAGCAACGTCCGTTCACCCCTCCCATCGGGAACCTTCGACTGTAATTTTAACACACCGACAGAAGGAAACTGAACGGCCCTTCGCGATTTTTCGGACGGGAATTCAGAGGGAATAGTTTGGCGCTTCCTTGGTGATTTGCACGGTGTGCGGGTGGCTTTCCCTGAGTCCCGCGTTCGTGATGCGGATGAACTGGGTGTCGTTTTGCAGTTCCCGGATGTTCCGCACCCCGCAGTATCCCATGCCGGCGCGCAGGCCGCCGATCAGCTGGTACACGGTGTCTCTCAGCGGGCCTTTGTAGGGCACGCGGCCTTCAATGCCTTCGGGCACGAGCTTCGCGGCTTCCTCCTGGAAATAACGGTCCCCGCTGCCTTCCTTCATCGCGCCGAGGGAACCCATGCCGCGGTAGGTTTTGTAACGGCGGCCCTGGAAGATTTCCGACTCGCCCGGGCTTTCCTCCGTGCCGGCGAGCAGGCTCCCCAGCATGACGGCGCTCGCTCCCGCGGCCAGCGCCTTGACGATGTCGCCGGAGTATTTGATGCCCCCGTCGGCGATGATCGGCACGTTGTACTGCCGGGCCACGGTGGCGCAGTCGTAGATGGCGGTGATCTGCGGCACGCCGATGCCGGCGACGACGCGGGTGGTGCAGATGGACCCGGGGCCGATGCCCACCTTGATCACGGAAGCGCCCGCCTTGATCAGATCCAGGGTGCCTTCCCCCGTGGCCACGTTGCCGGCGACAATGGTCAGATCCGGATATTTGGCGCGCAGTTTCCGGACGGTCTCGATCACGTTGATATGGTGCCCGTGGGCGGAATCGACCACGATCATGTCCACGCCCGCCTCGACCAGGGCGTCGGCCCGCTCGAAGACGTCCTTGGTGGCGCCCACCGCCGCGCCGGCCAAAAGCCGTCCCTGCGCGTCCTTGGCCGCGTTCGGAAACTGGATGGCCTTTTCGATGTCCTTGATGGTGATGAGGCCCTTCAGAATGAAGTTCTCATCGACCAGCGGAAGTTTTTCGATTTTGTGCTTCTGAAGGATATGCTCCGCTTCCTGCAGGGTGGTGCCCACCGGCGCGGTGACGAGGTTCTCGCGGGTCATGACCTCGCCGATCGGCGTCGAATAGTCGCGGATGAAGCGCAGGTCGCGGTTGGTGATGATGCCGACCAGTTTTCCCCGCTCGTCGGTGATGGGAACGCCGGAGATGCGGTATTTGCTCATCAGTTCTTCCGCTTCGTATACGCGGCGATCCGGAGTCAGGGAAAACGGGTTGGTGATCACGCCGCTTTCCGACCGCTTCACCCGGTCGACTTCTTCCGCCTGCTGCTCGATGGGCATGTTTTTGTGGATGACGCCGATGCCCCCCTCGCGGGCGAGAGCGATGGCTAGCGAGGATTCCGTGACCGTGTCCATGCCGGCGCTCACGATGGGGATGTTCAGTTTCACCGACGGGCTGAGCGATACGGACACGTCCGTTTCCCTCGGCAGCACCGCCGATTTCCGCGGCACCAGCAGTACGTCGTCAAACGTCAGCCCTTCCTTGGCAAACTTGTTTTCCCACACGCCTTGGACCCCTTCCCGTTCAATATAAATTATCGAAATAGTAGCAGAGGGCCGGGAGGCTGTCAAGAAAAGCCCGGGGTATAGTTTAACCCGTTTGGGGGCCATACCAAAAAAAGACCTCCCGGAAGATCCGGAAGGCCGGTGCCTTGGCGTTCATGCCATGGCCAACCCGCAACGGGCCCACGGGCCGCTTGCCGCCCGCGCCCGCGCCGCGGACGTCCGCGCGCGTCACGGGGCCGCTCGCCGCGTTATTCGCCGGACTGGCCGCGGCCGTCTTCTTCCGCCCGCGCCGCGTCTTCTTCCTGCGGCGGCACGACGGCCACCGTGGCCACCGCGTCCTCGTCGCGGATGTGGATCAGCTTCACGCCCTGCGTGATGCGGCCCATGGAACTGATGCCGGCGACGGCGGTGCGAATGAGCGTGCCCGACGCGGTGATGACCATGAGATCCCGGTCGTCCCGAACCACTTTGAGCCCGACCACGCGGCCGTTTTTCTCCGTGATGTGCAGCGTCTTGATGCCCTTGCCGCCGCGGGACTGCACCCGGTATTCGCTGACCGGCGTCCGCTTGCCGTAACCTTTTTCCGTCACGATCAGCACGTCCTGGTCCGGTTCCACCACGTCCATGTCGATCACGGCGTCCCCTTCGTCCAGCTCGATGCCCTTGACGCCGGTGGCGCCCCGCGTCATCGGCCGCACGTCGCTTTCCGGGAAGCGGATGGACATGCCGCGGGCGGTGCCCATGATGATTTCCCGTTTGCCGTCGGTGAGCCGGACGGCGATCAGGTCGTCGTCCTCCCGCAGGGTGATGGCGATCAGCCCGACCTTGCGGATATTGGCGTAATCCGACAGCGGGGTTTTCTTCACGATCCCCTTTCGGGTGGCGAAGAACAGGTACTGGTCCGTGTCGACCGACGCCACCGGAATGACGGCGTTGATCGTCTCGTCCTGGTCAATCTGGATCAGGTTGATGATCGGCGTGCCCCGGGCGGTGCGGCTGAGATCCGGCACCTCCCAAGCCTTCAGGCGGAACACGCGCCCCTTGTTGGTGAAAAACAGGAGGTAGTCGTGCGTGTTCGCCACGAACAGGTGCTCGACGAAATCGTCCTCCTTGGTGCCCATCCCGACGACGCCTTTGCCGCCCCTTTTCTGGCTGCGGTAGGTGGATACCGGCAGGCGCTTGATGTAGCCGGTGTGGGTCATCGTGATGACCACTTCTTCCCGCGGGATGAGATCCTCGGTGAGGATTTCGTCTTCCTCCTGGGTGATGACGGTGCGCCGAGCGTCGCCGTATTTCCGCTTGATCTCCTCCAGCTCGTCGTGGATGATGCCGAGCAGGAGCTGTTCGTCGGCGAGAATCCGTTTGTATTCGGCGATTTTTTGCGTAAGTTCGGCGTATTCCGCGTCGATCTTTTCCCGCTCCAGTCCGGTGAGCCGGCGCAGGCGCATGTCCAGGATGGCCTGGGCCTGGGCTTCGGACAAGCCGAACCGGTTCATCAGGCCTTCCTTCGCCTCGGCGTCGTCGCGGGCGGCGCGAATGAGGGCGATCACTTCGTCCAGGTGGTCCAGCGCGACGCGCAGGCCTTCCAGGATGTGAGCCCGCTCCTCCGCCTTGCGCAGATCGTATTGGGTGCGCCGCGTGACGACTTCCACCTGGTGCCGCAGGTAATGCTGCAGCATCTCCTTCAGGCTGAGCACCTTCGGCTCCTTGTTGACGATGGCCAGCATATTGATGCCGAAGGACGTTTGCATGGGCGTATGCTTGTAGAGATTGTTCAGCACCACATTCGGATTGACGTCGCGGCGCAGCTCGATGACGATGCGGATGCCGCTGCGGTCCGATTCGTCCCTGAGGTCGGTGATGCCGTCGATCTTCTTCTCGCGGACCAGTTCGGCGATTTTCTCCACCAGGCGCGATTTGATCACCATGTAGGGCAGTTCGGTGACGACGATGCGATGCCGCCCGCCGGCTTCCTCGATCTCCGCCCTGGCCCGGATGGTGATGGTCCCTCGGCCGGTTTGATAAGCCTGGCGGATGCCGGACCGGCCAAGGACAAACGCGCCGGTCGGAAAATCCGGGCCCGCGATGTATTCCATCAGGTCAAGGGACGTGATATCCGGATTGCGGATCAGCGCCTGCACCCCGTTGATGACTTCCGTCAGGTTGTGAGGCGGAATGTTGGTGGCCATCCCCACGGCAATGCCGGAATTGCCGTTGACGAGCAGGTTCGGGAACCGCGCGGGGAGCACGGACGGTTCCATCTCGCCGCCGTCGTAATTGGGGACGAAGTCGATGGTTTCCTTGTCGATGTCCCGCAGCATTTCCCCGGAGATGCGGGAAAGGCGCGCCTCCGTGTAGCGCATGGCCGCCGCCGAATCCCCGTCGATGGAGCCGAAGTTGCCGTGCCCTTCCACCAGCATGTAGCGGAGGGAAAAATCCTGCGCCATCCGCACCATCGCATCGTAGACCGCCGCGTCGCCGTGCGGATGGTATTTGGCCAGCACCTCGCCAACCACCCGGGCCGACTTTTTGAAGGGCTTGTCCGGCGTCATGCCCATTTCCGACATGGCGTACAGGATGCGGCGATGGACCGGCTTGAGGCCGTCCCGCACATCCGGCAGAGCCCGGCTGATGATGATGCTCATTGCGTAATCCATAAAAGATTCCCGCATTTCGGTGCCGATATCGCGTTCCAAAATGCGGGAACCGTATTCTTCCGCCATGCTGATCCTCCTTCGCTCAGTGCGCCTTCCACGCCCGCGGGAGCCGTCACCACCGGCAGGCGGCCGTCATACTGTAAGTGGGACGATGGTTCCATTATATCACAACGCTGGGAGAAAGGTGGGCCGCCCATGGCGATCCGTCGGGTGCGCAGCAAATGGAGCAAGACCGCCGCGCTCCTCGCCGACCCCAGGCTGCGGGAACTGGTGCCGGAGACGCGAAAGTTCAGCCGCGCCGCCCTTGAGGACATGCTGGAGCGGTACGGAATGGTCTACGCCAAGCCGGTGAACGGCACTTTCGGCAAAGGCGTGGTGCGGATCGAACGCCTCGCGGAACCCGGGGCCGCGTGGCAGATCCATTATGGCGACAAGAAAGTCCGCTTTCCGTCCTTCGCGGCGATGTTCCGGCGTCTTTCGGCGGTGAAACGCAAGCGGCCCTACCTCGTGCAAAGAGGGATCCGCCTGCTCGCCAAAAACGGGCGGCCTTTCGACCTTCGCGTCATGGTGCAGAAAAATCCGCACGACCGCTGGGAATCGACGGGCATCATCGCCCGCCTCGCCCGCCGCGGCCGCGCGGTGACCAACTACCACAGCGGAGGGACGCCGATGCCCGCGGAGCGGCTGCTCATCCGCCATGTCGACGCCCCGCGGATGCGAAGACGTGCTCGACCGCTTGCGGGAACTCGGCCTGCATACGGCGGAAGCGTTGGACCGCCGGTTCCCGGGCATCAAGGAAGTCGGCCTGGATATCGGGCTCGACAAGTCACTGACGCCCTGGATCATCGAGACGAACACGGCGCCCGATCCGTTCATTTTCCGCAAGCTCCCCGACCGGAGCGTGTTCCGCCGGATTTACCGGTACGCCAAGGCGTACGGCCGTTTCCGCAACGGGAGCGGACGCGGAAGACGCCGACGGAACCTCCGGGTGCGGAGCCTCCGGGCGCGGAAGCTGCGAAGCTTCCGGCGGCAAAGCCCGAAGGCGCGGAGCTCCCGCCGCCGCCATCGCGGAAACGTCCGCGGCCGCGCCGCCCGTTGATCAAACGTCCAGGTTGCGCACGAATCTCGCGTATTGCTGGATGAACTCACGGCGCGGCTCGACGTTGTCGCCCATCAGCGTGTCGAAGATGATGTCGGCCTTCATCGCGTCCTCGATCTTTACCTGCAGCAGCGTCCGGTTTTGCGGGTCCATCGTCGTCTCCCACAGCTGCTCGGCGTTCATCTCGCCCAGACCCTTGTAGCGCTGGACGGTCGCCTTGACGTTCTTGGGGAGCTGGGCGAGGATTTCGTCCCGTTGCCTGTCGTTGTGCGCGTAGCGCACCGTCTTGTTCGCCTCGATCTTGTAGAGGGGCGGCTGGGCGATATACACGTAGCCTTCCTCGATGAGCTGCCGCATGTACCGGTAGAAAAACGTAAGCAATAGCGTCCGGATGTGCGCTCCGTCCACGTCGGCGTCGGTCATGATGACGATTTTGTGGTATCTCGCCTTGGAGATGTCGAAGTCGTCCCCGACGCCGGTGCCCAGCGCGGTGATGATGGCCCGGATCTCGGAGTTGGACAGAATCTTGTCCAGGCGCGACTTCTCCACATTCAAAATTTTGCCGCGCAGCGGAAGGATCGCTTGAAAGTTCCGGTCCCGTCCCTGCTTGGCCGACCCGCCCGCGGAGTCGCCCTCGACGATGAACAGTTCGCAGGCGGAGGCGTCCCTTGATGAGCAATCCGCAAGCTTCCCCGGCAGGGAGCTGACCTCGAGGGCGTTCTTGCGTCTCGTGAGCTCCCGCGCCTTGCGTGCCGCCTCCCGCGCCCGCTGGGCCTGCAGGGCCTTCTCCACGATCTTGCGGGCGACGGACGGGTTTTCGTCCAGAAACTCGGACATCTTCTCCGCGAACAGCGATTCCACGATGCCCCGCACATCGCTGTTGCCGAGCTTCGTCTTCGTCTGGCCTTCGAATTGCGGCTCGCGAATCTTCACGGAGATGATGGCGGTGAGCCCTTCCCGGGTGTCCTCGCCCGCCAGGTTCGCTTCGTTGTCCTTGAGCAGCCCCATTTTGCGGGCGTAGTCGTTGAGCACCCGGGTCAGGGCGCTCTTGAAGCCGGACTCATGGGTGCCGCCTTCGTGGGTGTGAATGTTGTTAGCGAACGAATAAATGTTTTCCGTATAACCGTCGTTGTATTGCAGGGCGATCTCGCAGTGGACGCCTTCCCTTTGCGCCTCGATGTAGATGGGCTGCTCGTGCAGCGGCTCGCGGGTCCGGTTGAGAAATTCGACGAATTCGATGATTCCGCCGTCGTATTTGAACGTTTCCTGCTGTCCGGTTCTTTCGTCCGCGATGGTGATGCGGACGCCCCTGTTCAGGAAGGCGAGCTCCCGGAGCCGGCCCGCCAGGGTTTCGTAGTCGAATTCGGTGGTCTCGGTGAAAATTTCCGGATCAGGCCAAAAACGCGTCTCCGTCCCGGTCTCGTCCGATTCCCCGACCACCTTCACGTCGTAAAGCGGCGTGCCGCGTTCATATTCCTGCTGGTAGATGGATCCGTCGCGGCGCACGCGGACGAGAAGCCGCTCGGACAAGGCGTTGACCACGGACACGCCGACGCCGTGCAGGCCGCCGGACACCTTGTAACCTTCGCCGCCAAACTTGCCCCCCGCGTGAAGGACGGTCATGACCACTTCCAGGGTGGCTTTTTTCATTTTCGGGTGCTCGCCGACGGGAATGCCGCGGCCGTTGTCCACCACGCTTGCGCTGCCGTCGGCGTGGACGGTCACCCGGATGTCGTCGCAATAGCCCGCCAATGCCTCGTCGATGCTGTTGTCCACCACTTCCCACACCAGATGGTGCAGCCCTTTCGGGCCGGTGGAGCCGATATACATGCCCGGGCGTTTGCGAACCGCCTCCAGGCCTTCGAGCACCTGGATCTGCGATTCGTCATACGTTTGCCCCGAATTTGCAGCCAATCCGTTCACCGCCTTTTTGTGCGAAACGCCCGAATCCTCTTCCGTCATGCGCCGTTTTCGTCACACGTACAGCCGGGTGGTCCTGCGCTTCAGCGTCGAGGACGACACGGGCGAATAGTAGACTTTGTTCGTTGTCACGACGATCGATTTCGGTTGCTCGTCGCCGATGGTTTCCATCCGTTTGCTGCTCCGGCAATGTTCCAAAAACTGCCCGGTGTCTTCGGCCTGCCGTTCGATGGACATGTCGAAAATGGCGACGATTTCGGATGCGCGGATGATCTTGTCTCCGCCCAGGTGGATGTATATGGCGCCTCACCTCCGCGTACACCGCTCAGGTGAAAATCCTGCCCTGCCGAACATGGAAAACGACCGCGTCTTCCAGCCGTTTCAGGTCCAATCCGTCCAGGCTGGTGGTCGTAATAAACGTCTGGACGCGGCTGCGGAACGCCTCGACCAGCTGCGCCTGCCGCGCCGGATCGAGCTCCGACAGCACGTCGTCCAGAAGAAGCAACGGGTATTCCCCGATTTCTTCGCGCACAAGTTCCAGTTCCGCCAGTTTGAGGGACAGGGCGGCGGTACGCTGCTGGCCCTGCGAACCGAAGGACTGGGCGTCCCTTCCGTCGATGAGCAGCCGCACATCGTCCCGATGCGGACCAATCAGCGTGACGCCGCGGCGAAACTCCTGTTCCTGGCTCTCTGTTAACATTAACATAAATTTTTCGATTAAAGAAGAATCATCTTCCCCGGCCACCTGCTCGGCGGTTCCGAACGAGGGCTTGTACTCGACGGTGAGCGTCTCCGCCGAACGGGACACGCCGGCGTGAATCTCTCCGGCGAGGGGCCTGATCTTCCGGATGAACCGCTCCCGGCGCCGCATCATGCGGACGCCGTATAGGGCCAGCTGCTCGTTCCACACATTCAGCTCGCCCGACGCCGTCCGGCCCGGATCCGCCGTTTTCAGGAAGCGGTTCCGGTGCTCCAGCACGCGGTGGAACTGGACAAGGTCGTGCAGGTAGCCGGGATGCGTCTGGCCGATCTCCATGTCCATGAACCGGCGGCGCACGACGGGCGGACCCTTGACGATGTCCAAATCCTCCGGCGCGAACAGCACCACGTTCAGCCGGCCGACGAAATCGCTCAGCCTTCGCTGCTCGATACCGCCGACCTTCGCCTTCTTGCCCCGGGGCGTCAGCTCCAATTCCAGCGTCACGCCGCCGTGGCGGCGCTCCACTTCTCCTTTCACCCTGGCCGAATCCTGATTCCAGGCGATGAGCTCGCGGTCGTTCGACGTCCGGTGGGACCGGGCCAGCGCCAGCACATGGATCGCTTCCAACAGATTTGTCTTGCCCTGCGCGTTGGGACCGAGCAGAATGTTGACGCCCGCGCCGACGTCCAGCGCAAGTTCCCCGTAGTTCCGGAAAGCGCGCAGTTCCAGTCGCTTCAACCGCATATCGGGAACCCTTTTTCTTCCATTATCGTCATCCGCGCTCCACCGTAAACCGGCCGCATCCTTCGGCGTCGACCGTGTCCCCGGGGTACAGCTTGCGCCCGCGCCGCTCCTCCGGCAGGCCGTTCACCGTCACCCGGCGCTCCCGCAGGAAACGTTTCACTTCCCCGCCCGTATCGACGCAGCCGGCCAGCTTGAGCAATTGCCCCAGCGTGATGTACTCGGTGGAAATGTCAATCTTCCGCATGGCGCACCTCCGACGCGGGATCAGCCGCTCGTGCGGTACGGAAGAATGAGATGCAGATTGTCCTCGCTGTCAACGGGTCGCAGAACGACGGGGCTCATCGGCCCGTTGAAGCCCAGGAAAATTTCGTCGGCTTCCATCCACCCGCAGGGCATCGATGAAATATTTGGAGTTGAACGAGATCCGCAACGGTTCGCCCGTGATTCCGGAAGACGTCTGCAGCGTTTCCGTCACCCGGCCGATCTCCGACGAACTCGAGTTCAGCTCGATCCGTCCGTCTTCCAGCGTGGACAGGCGGACGATGTTCGTCTTTTCCTCGCGGGAAAGCAGGTAAGCCCGTTCGATGGCGTCGGAGAACACGGCGGCCGGCAAAGTGAACTCGGTTTTGAACGTGCGCGGAATGATGCGCGACGTGTCCGGATAGGCGCCGTCCAGCACGCGGGCGTAAAACAGCACGTTCTCCAGCCGGAACAGCACCTGGCTGTCGTCCACCACGACGTCCACCACCGTGTCCTGATCCGGAAGGATCTTGACCAGTTCGTTCAGCGTGCGGCCGGAGATGACCACGTCGGAGAACTGGACGGAAGGATCCGCCCCGGTCTGCGCGACGCTTGAGGCCAGTCGATGGCGGTCGGTCGCCGTCGCTCTGAGCACCCCGTCTTGCAACTGCCAATGCACGCCGGTAAGAATGGGCGTCGACTCGTTGGTCGAAACGGCGAAGGACGTTTGCTGGATCATGTCCTTAAGAAGACTTCCGGACAGCGAAAACACCCTGTCCTCCCGGACGCTGGGCAACACGGGGAATTCTTCCGGATCGAATCCGACCAGCTGGATCTCGGTGGCGCCGGAAACGATGGTGGTTTGAAACCGGTCGTGCACTTCAAGGTGGATTTCTTCCGTCGGGAGCTTGCGCACGATTTCCGCAAAAAATTTGGCCTGAAGCACCACGCTTCCGGGACGTTCCACGTTGACGGCGACCTGGTCGTCCATGACGGCGGGAATGAAGCTGCGGATGGAAATATCGGTATCGCTGGCGGTCAGGCTCATCCCGGAAGGATCGGCTTCCAGTTTGATTCCTCCCAGAATCGGAATGGGGGGCCGCGGCGAAACCGCTTTGGAGACTTGTCCCACGGCTTCGTTCAGGGCGGAGCGGAGCAGGGTGATTTTCATGCGGGTAAGACACCTCGGATCCCGGTATATTTTTTAAGAAGAAAAGATATAAATAATTTATTGGAAGTCGTAGCAGTAGGCGCTCTGAATTTGTGGAAAGGCAGCGAAAAATGACGAAACGAAAAGCCCTCCATCCTTCCGCGGGCTGTGGACAGGTTGTGGACGAACACGCCGGGAAGGGCGGCATCCGCCGGCCGCAGGGCGCCGCGGTCAGGCGAAGTTTTTGATCCTTTCCGTGAGTTGGCGAATGATGTTCTGAAGCTCCGGATCCTTCTGCATCTGCTGGACGACGCGCTCGTGGGCGTGGATGACGGTGGTGTGGTCGCGTCCGCCGAAGGCGTTGCCGATCTTGGGCAGCGAGAGGTCCGTCAGCTCCCTGGCCAGATACATGGCGATCTGCCGGGGGAAGGCGACGGCCTTCGTCCGCTTGCGGGCCTTGAAATCTTCCGGCTTGAGGCCGAAAAATTCGCCGACCCGCTGCTGGATGTCCTGGATGGTGATCACCCGGTCGCGTTTCGACGGCAGGATGTCTTTCAGCGCTTCCGCCGCCAGATGGACGGTGATGTCCTGATTGGTCAGCGAAGAGTAGGCGACCACGCGGATGAGGGCGCCCTCCAGCTCGCGGATGTTCGTGTCGATCATGCTGGCGATGTACATCATGGCCTCATTGGGAATGTTCAGGTTCTCCGCCTTGGCCTTCTTGCGAAGAATGGCGATGCGTGTCTCCAGATCCGGCGGCTGGATGTCGGTGATGAGGCCCCATTCGAAACGGGAACGGAGACGCTCCTCCAGCGTGGGGATCTCCTTCGGCGGGCGGTCGCTGGAAATGACGATTTGCTTGCGCTCTTCGTGGAGCGCGTTGAACGTGTGGAAAAACTCTTCCTGCGTCTGTTCCTTGCCGGCGAGAAACTGGATGTCGTCGATCAGGAGCACGTCGATGTTGCGGTATTTGTTGCGGAAATCCTCGCCNCGNTTGTCGCGGATGGCGTTGATGAACTCATTGGTGAATTTTTCGGAAGAAATGTAGAGCACTCTCATGCCCGGATGGTGCTCCAGTATGTAATGGCCGATGGCGTGCATCAGGTGGGTCTTGCCGAGTCCGACGCCGCCGTACAGGAAGAGCGGGTTGTACGCCTTCGCGGGAGCTTCCGCCACCGCCAGCGAGGCGGCGTGGGCGAACCGGTTGGCCCCGCCGATGACGAACGTTTCAAACGTATATTTTGGATTAAGCATGGGGGCGGCGTGCTCGACCGGCGGAACCACGGGAGCTTTGTAAATCGGAGGCAGTTGCTTGGCCGCCGGCGGTTCCGCGTCGGCTCCGTCTTCCACGGTGAAGCGGATTTCCGGCTCGAAACCGAGAACTTCGTCCAGCGCGCTGGCGATGTGGCGTATGTATCGGGTTTCCAGCCATTCGGCGGCGAAGACGGTCGGTGCGCTGACCACGACGAGGTTCTGGTCCGGAATAAAGCGCGCGCGGGTTGATTTGAACCACGTTTCAAAGCTCGGCTTGCTGAGCTTCGCCTGGATCAACGACAGCACCCGCTGCCAGATCTCGTTGCTCGTGCTGTCCACGTTTTGTCACTCCTTCTGAAGAAAAAGCAAAACCCATGCAGGTGTACCGGGTATTGTTCGTCGCGGGCGGGGCAATTTGTCCACAATATTCCCGAAATTGGCGTTAGGAAAGTCAACAAGCGGGGAGAAATGTACACAAAATTGCTCACAGGCTGTTGATAAGGATGAGGATTTCGCGTGTTGTCCACAACAGAGACAGATTTAATCATAGCAAAACACCCCGTCAAATTCAATGAATCGGAAGTCCTTATCCACATCGTTCCACCCTGCCAAGGGTGCTTTTTCCACAGGTTGCGATTTTTGTTGACGGATTGTGGGGAAATTCGACAAGACTGACTTCCGAAACGCGGTGGCTGTGGATGAATTGTGCATGGCCGGGGCGTGAATGATGTCGGACCCGTGTACCTTTTGTCCGACAGCGGTGACCGAATACGGTTTCAAGCATCTCGGCGTTTTCCGGCAAGATTCCCCGTCTGTCCGTACCGTTGCAAGAAAAGCGTTGACTTTGGGCCGTTTGCGTGGTTTAATAAAAAAACGCGAGTTTTCGAGCATAGGGTCCGGGGAGGTGCAACCGGTGGGTCCGACCTTTCAGCCGAACGTCAGAAAGCGGAAGAAAGTGCACGGTTTCCGCAAAAGGATGAGCACGAAGAGCGGACGAAAAGTGCTGCGCGCCCGCCGCCGCAAGGGACGGAAAGTACTGACTCCGTAAGCGAAAGGACCACGGACCGTGGTCTTTTTTTCATCGCCTTTTGACGGTACACCCACATGAATGATCGGAAGCCGGCGCTTCGTTTTCAGATGCGAAAATGACCGGCCGCGCAAGGGAGGCTGTGGCGCCGATGCAACGCAGGCTGCGGCTGCGCAGCCGCAAAGATTTCCGCCGCGTCTACCGGGACGGGCGCTCCGTCGCCAATTCCCGGTTTGTCGTCTACTGGCGGCGGCGAAGCGAATCCGGACCGTTCCGTCTGGGCGTGTCGGCCAGCACGCGCCTCGGAAAGGCGGTGGTCCGCAACCGCGCACGGCGGATGGTCAAAGAAATCGTCCGCCTCAACGCGGACAAGCTCCGGGACCAGGTGGACTTCGTCATCATCGTGCGCAAGCCGGCGTTGGAACTGGGCTTTTGGGAAATGGAAAAAAGCTTGCTGCACCTGTTGCGCAAAGCCGGACTGACCCGGGACGCAACTTCCGGACCGGGTCCGGACAAGGGCGCCGGCAGGCGCGGCAATCCGGCGAAAGGCGGCGGGAACGGCTAGACGCCGCGCCGCGGGAACCTTTCCTTTGTCCAAATCAATGTGGTATATTTGTTTTTGATTATTTGTATATGACGTTGGAGCCGAGAGGAGTTTTTCGTTTTGCTTCGGAACCGCAAATGGCGGACGGCACTGGCCCTCGCGGCCATCGCGGCGCTTCTTGCCGGTTGCGTGCCGCAGATGCCGGATACGACCACCGAGGATTTGCTGCATGGCAACTGGTGGGAACGCAATGTCGTCTACTACTTTTCGCTGATGCTCGATACGTTTGCCGATTGGTTCAACGGCAATTACGGCATCGCCATCCTGCTGCTTACCATCGTCGTGCGGACGGCCATCCTGCCGCTCATGATCAAGCAGTACAAGAGCACGCAGGCGATGCAGAAGCTGCAGCCGGAACTGATGAAGATCCGGGAAAAGTACAAGGACGACCCGCGCAGGCAGCAGGAAGAGATGATGCGGCTTTACGCCGAACACCAGGTGAATCCCCTGGCCGGATGCCTGCCGCTGCTCATCCAGATGCCGATCCTGATCGCGCTGTACAATGCCATTTACTATAACGGAGCCATCGCCAAGCACACCTTCCTCGGCATGCAGCTGGGGAAGGCGCCGATGGACGGGGAATGGTATTACTATTCCATTCCCATCGTCGCCGCCGCGACGACGTTCATCCAGTCCAAGATGATGCAGTCTCAGGCATCGGGGCCGCAACAGGGCGCGATGCGGGCGATGCTGGTCATCTTCCCGGTGATGATCTTCGTCATGGCCCTGTCGTTCCCGGTGGCTTTGCCGCTGTACTGGATCTACGGCAACATCTACACGATCGTGCAAAACTACTTCATGTATACGCGCCGCGCGAAAAAGAAGAAGGAAGAAGAGTCGCAACAGAAGCCGGAGAAAAAGCAGCAGAATAAAACGGAGAAGCAAACGGAGGGGAAAGGCAAAAGCGGAAAAGCGGCGGGGAAAAAACCCAAGCGCAAGGGGGCCCGATCGAAATGAAAAAGCTCGTCGCATCGGGGAAAACGGTGGAAGAAGCGGTGGAGAACGGCCTGGCCCAGCTGGGCGTCGGCCGCGACCGGGTCAAGGTGACGGTGCTGGAACAGCCCGCCAAGGGATTGTTCGGGCTGATCGGCGCCAAAGAAGCCAAGGTGGAACTGGAGTTCATTCCGGACGCGGCGGAGGAAGCGGAGCGCTTCCTGCGGGAAGTGGCGGAGGCGATGCGCATTTCCGTGGGCATCACCCGGCAGGAGACCGCCGAGGCGATTTGCTTCAACGTGACCGGCGCCGATTTGGGCATTGTCATCGGCAGGCGCGGCCAGACCCTTGACGCGTTGCAGTACCTGGTCAACCTGGTCGCCAGCCGCCGCTGCGGCCGCCACTTGCCCATCATCCTCGATGCCGAGCAGTTCCGCGAACGGCGCCGCCAGACGCTGGAATCGCTGTCGGACCGCATGGCGAACCGCGTCGCGCGGACCCGCCGTGAGGTCGTGCTGGAACCGATGCCCTCCCAGGAGCGGAAAATCATCCATCTCCGGTTGCAAAACCACCCTTTGGTGCGAACGTACAGCCAGGGAGAGGAGCCGAACCGGTGCGTCGTCATCGCGCCGAAAAATTGAACGGTTGCCGCCGTGCCGGCGCGCCGCGGCGCATCCGCGGCGGAGACGGAAACGAAAGGCCGCATCGGCGATATGAGCGGTTTGTCCACGCAATGACATGTCCCCGGACGGCGGTCATTGCTTTTTTGTTCGCCGCGCGTCCGATGAAAACGGGTGAGGCCGCATGACGGAAGATACCATCGCCGCCATCGCCACCGCCCTCGGGGAGGCGAGCGTCGCCGTCGTCCGCGTCAGCGGTCCAAAGGCCGTGGACAGCGTGGCCGCGCTGTTTCGCGGCAAAGCGGATTTGCGGACGGCGCCGTCGCATACCGTGCATTATGGATGGATCTGCGACCCCGACACCGGCGAGCGGATCGACGAGACGCTGGTCACCGTCATGCGCGCTCCACGTTCCTATACGGCGGAGGATGTGGTGGAAATCGGCACCCACGGCGGCATCGTCGCCGTCCAGGCGGTCCTGAAGGCCGTCCTTCGCCAGGGGGTGCGTCTGGCGGAGCCCGGCGAGTTCACGAAACGGGCCTTCCTCAACGGCCGCATCGATTTGGCGCAGGCGGAAGCGGTGATGGATCTGATCCGCTCCCGGTCGGAACGGGCGTTTCGCGTCGCCCGCCGTCAGATGGAAGGCGCGCTGTCGGACCGGGTCCGCGGGCTGCGGAGTCGGCTGGTGGAACTGTTGGCCCATGTGGAGGTCAACATCGACTATCCGGAGCACGACGTTCCGGAAGTGACCGCGGAACTGGTGGCCGGCGTCTGCGGCGAAGCCCTGAAGGAAGTGGAGGACCTGCTCGCCCAGGCCGGGCGGGGGAAGATCCTGCGGGAAGGCATCGTCACCGCCATCGTCGGCCGTCCGAACGCCGGCAAGTCTTCCCTGCTCAACGCCCTGGCCCGGGAGAACCGCGCCATCGTCACGGACATCCCGGGAACGACGCGGGACATCGTGGAAGAGTCGGTTACCTTAAGCGGCATTCCGATCCGCCTGCTGGACACCGCGGGCATCCGGGAGACGGAGGACGTGGTGGAGCGCATCGGGGTGGAGCGAACCCGCGGAGCGCTGCAGGAGGCCGATCTGGTCCTTCACGTGATCGCCGCGGACGAACCGCTGCACGGAGACGATATGCGGCTCCTGGAAGAACTGGCGGACCGTCCGGCGGTGATCGTGGTCAACAAGACTGACCTGCCGGAGAAGCTTGATGAAGCGGAAGTGGAACGCCTCGCCGGCGGCAAGCCGGTGGTCCGCGTCTCCGCCCGGGACGGGAACGGTCTTGACAGGTTGGAGGAAGCCGTCCGGGAACTGTTCTTTGGCGGAGCGATCGCCGCGGACGATCTCACCTATGTGAGCAACGCCCGCCATATCGACCTGCTCCGGAGGGCCGCCGATTCGCTCAGGGACGCGAAGGCGGCTGCGGAAGCGGGCATGCCGGTGGATATTCTGCAAATCGACGTCGCCGCCGCCTGGGAAGCCCTCGGGGAAATCGTGGGCGAAGCGGCCGGCGAAGCGCTGATCGACCAGATTTTTTCGCAGTTCTGTCTGGGAAAATAAAAGGAACGGAAGGAGGGATTCCGATGGGATTCCACGCCGGAACGTATGACGTCATTGTCGTGGGCGCCGGGCACGCCGGCTGCGAAGCCGCCCTGGCTTCGGCGCGGCTGGGGTGCGAGACGCTGCTGCTCACCATCAACCTCGACATGG
>Ga0065723_100944_pt1 | contig 23458 bp, 25 predicted proteins | sample TheenrcuSG05Z960_FD_59110 | JGI IMG/M metagenome (GOLD analysis project Ga0065723, IMG submission 59110) | Thermophilic enrichment culture from UC Davis - Sample SG0.5Z960 | ecosystem: Engineered > Solid waste > Grass > Composting > Bioreactor | place: USA: University of California, Davis
CCGCCTATAGCGGTTCCCGGGACCGTTAACGCGCGCGAAGCCTTCGGCCGGACGCTCGTTAACGGTTCGGCAACCGGACGACACACGGCAGAGATCACGTTTCCCGGTTCCGCAAGCCCGGCCCGGCGCCTGACGATTGAAGAGCGCCCGATCCTTGACAACCGGCATTCGCAATATTATATTTACATACCGGTAAGTATTCTATTTGCATTCTTAATGGTTGGGAGGCAGGCCGTTGAACGTCAGGGACAAAGTGGTTCAAGCCGCGGAACAACTCGCCCGCACCCGGCCGTACGACCGCATCACGTACGCGGACATCGCCGCCGAAGCCGGCGTGCATTGGACGGCCGTGCGCCGGCATCTCGGGAGCAGGCAGCAGATGCGGGAATGGCTGCGGAGCCTGCAGACGTCCTTCGGCGAGACGCCGCCCGCGGATACGCGCACGCGCATTCTGGAGGCGGGCAAGGCCGTGTTCGCCCGGCACGGATACCACAATGCCTCGCTGGACAAAGTCGCGGCCGAAGCCGGCCTGACGAAGGGCGCGGTATACTGGCATTTCGCGAGCAAGCAGGATCTGTTCCTCGCCATACTGGAGCAGCACCTGAACTGGCAGATCCGGATGCTGCCCGCCCGGCTTGATCGGATCGTGCGGTCCGAAGACCCCGAATCCGCGCTGGCCGATATGCTCGCCAACCAATTCGGCTTTTCCGGTGAGGACGACGCGCGCCCGATGCTGTTCCTCGAATTCGTCACGTCGAGCCGGGAGCCGGAGGTGCGCGATCTGCTGCGGAACATGCACGGCATGCTGCTGGACGCGGTGGCGGCTTGCATCCGGGAACTGCAGGCCTTGGGATGGATTCGTCCCGATCTCGATCCGCAGGCGGCGAGCGTCATGGTCGACGCGCTGCTTAAAGGGCTGGTCGTGGAATGGCTGATCGATCCCGGACGCGTCTCGGCGAAGGAAATGTTCCGCACCATGGCGCATATTCTCTGGCATGGCATACAGCCGCGGCAGCATTGACCGTCTCGATGCGGTTGCGGCTTTTCTTACGGCAATGGAATACTATCAAGTATGTTATTCACGCACCATTAAGAATGCGCAAACGAAGGAGGACGGGTCATGTGGCAGATTGTCCTGGCTGCCGCCGTGCTGATCCCGGCCGGCCTGATCGCAGGATTGTGGGCGCACACCTTCTTCCGGCCCGCGCGGGCGGAGGAGGCTTACCCGCCGGCCGGATCGTTCATCACCGTGGAAGGAATCCGGCTGCACTATATCCGCAAGGGCGGGGGAACGCCGGTCGTGCTGCTGCATGGCGGTGTGCTGCGGGCGAATGATTTTGAACGGGTGATGGAATTGGCGGCTGCCCGCGGGTACGACGCGATCGCGTTCGATCGTCCGGGTTATGGCTACAGCAATTGACAAAGCGAGAGAGTTGTCCGGGGGCTTGTCCGCCGCATCCGCGTCCGGATGACGACACGACGGAGGTTCCCGCGGCCCGCTTCACCGCGCAATCCGATGACGATAGGCCTGCGTAACGACAAGCCGGAGGTTCGGGAGTTCCCGCGCCCGGCGGCGTCAGTTCCGTCCGCCCCGGACGGAGATTTGCCGCCCTTTCCAGGTGACGCGCCCGAGCACCGCGGTCTGATAGACCGAGTACAGCATGACGCCGATGAAAAACAGCGAAGGCAGCGCGTGCAGGAACGGCAGCACGCCGAACGTTCCCGTGTATCGCGACATGCGCCGGATCTGCGCCGCGTACAGGATGTAACCGGCCGCCGGCAGCCAGTCCAGCCAGAAGAACAGCCCGCACAGCAGCAAGCCGATCATCCACAAGGCGCACAGCAGCACCGTCCTCCGGTCGAGCGGGGACATGCTGAGCGCCGCGCTCTTCGAGAAGCCTTCGGCGGCGTGGCGAAGGCCGCCGGGATACATGCGGAAGGACACGAGAGGATAGCCCATGTAGTTCGTCACCGGAATGCCTGCGGCCAGGAACCTCGCGCCCAGCGCCAGATCGTCCACAAGCTCGGAGCTGACGCCGGCGTGGCCGTTCACGCGCAGGTAATCCTCCCGCGCCGTCACGATGCAGGAACCGTACAGTCCGCGTCGCGGATTGGCGGCCTCATAGGGCGACATGAACGCGAAAATGCCGAGCAGGTTGAAGATCAAGGAGAGCTTCTCGGCCGGCCGCGGCGCGGTATGGAACGGAATGACCGACACAGCGCCGCCCGCCTTCTCCCTCGCGGCGACCAGCGCTTCCAGCGCGTTGGGCGCAAGCCGCACATCGGCGTCGAGGAACGCGACGATGTCCCCCGTCGTATGATGGAAGCCGTCCCAGAGCGCCCAGTTCTTGCCCATCCATCCCGGCGGCGGCTCGTCGTGGCGAATGACGCGCGCGCCGAAGCGGGCCGCGATGTCTCCGGTGCCGTCTTCGGAGCCGTCGTCCACCACCACGATCTCGGCAGGCGGAAGCGTCTGGCCGCGCAGCGATTCCAGCAGGTTCGGCAGATTGGCCGCCTCGTTGCGGGCCGGTATGACCACCGACACCTTTCGGCCCCGAGCGTCCCGCGAGTCATCCCGGGGCGCCGGAAGGAGCTTCTTGTACGAAAAGCCGCCATCCGGAACCAAAGCCCCGCCGCCAATACCGCTCCGATCGCCGCTTCCAGCATCCAGACCGTCATCGGTTCACCGTCCCCGGGATTCCTGACCTTCCGCGCGGTTTATCCGTTTCTTCAGAAACACCCGGAGCCCGTCGCGGTGGGCCCAGATCATCAGCGCGATGTTCGTGCACCAGCCCCGGAAGACCGCGGCGGGATACGGTCCTTCATGGAGCCATACGGATACGGCCACCATGCCGAGGACGACCATGAAGGCGTCCGCCTCGGACGATGTCGGGCGCCAGCCGTTGAGCGCGCGGCCGATCACAAGCAGCACGGCGAGGATCGCCGCGTAGATGATCGTGACTTCAAACGCCGTCAGCGCGCTCCAGACGCCGAAGGTGACGGCGATTCCCTTGCCGCCCCGGAAACGGAGCAACGGCGAGAACAGGTGGCCGAGCACCGGCGCCGCGGCGATCGGGATGAGCGCGGGATCGTCCGGATGAATGAAGCCGGTTCTGAGGCAAATCGCCACGGGCGCGAATCCTTTCATGAAATCGAGAATGACGGCCAGCAGGCCGAACCGGTAACCGGCCGCGCGCCACAGGTTGAACGCCCCGGGATTGCCGTCGCCGATCGTCCTCAGGTCGACGCGCGCGATTCTGCTCAGCAGATGGGCGTACATGACGGAGCCCGACAGAAAGCCGATGATGATCCAGAGCCAGAGCGTCATTACGCATCACGCCCGCTTTCCACCCGGATTTGCCGTCCTTTCCAACTGACGCTGCCGAGCCATACCGTCTGATAGAGCGAGTACAGCATGACGGCGGCGAAGAACAGCGTGGGCAGCGTATGCAGAATCGGCATGACCGGGCCGAACGTGCCCGCTTGACGGGCCATGCGCCAAAGCTGCGCCGCATAGAGGATCATGCCGACCGCCAGCACCCAATCCATCCAGAAGAACAGACCGGTTGCCAGCAGTCCGACGACCCACAGCGCGCACAGGAGCACCGTCTTCCGCCCCACCGCAACCAGCCCGCGCACCGCGCTCTTCGCGAGCCCCGCGGCTGCGTCGCGCGCGCCGCCCGGATACATGCGGTACGAGACGAGGCCGCCGCCGAGGAAGTTGGCCGTCGGCACGCCCGCCGCCGCAAAGCGCTCGCCGAGCGCCATGTCTTCGTTGACTTCGGAGCGGACGGCGGCATGGCCGCCCGCCCGGAGGTAATCTTTCCGTGTCGTCACGATGCATGGACCGTATATCCCGCGGCGCGGCCCCGCCGCTTCGTACGGCGACATGAAGACGAAGATGCCGAGCAGGTTGACGACCAGCGCCAGCCGCTCGCCGAAGGTCGGCGCGAGATGGTACGGCACGATCGATATGGCGCCGCCCGTCCGCTCCCGCGCATGGGCAAGCGCTTCCAAGCCGCTCGGCGACAGCCGCACATCCGCATCAAGGAACACGATGACGTCTCCCGTCGTATGATGGACCCCGTCCCAGAGCGCCCAGCTCTTCCCCGTCCATCCCGGCGGCAGCTCGTCATGGCGGATGACGCGCGCGCCGTAGCGCGCCGCGATCTCCCCGGTGCCGTCGTCGGAACCGTCGTCGACCACCACGATCTCGGCCGGCGGCAGCGTCTGGTGCTTCAGCGACTCCAGCAGATGCGGCAGATTCGCCGCTTCATTGCGGGCCGGTATGATAACCGACACTTTCTTGCGAAACGCGCCCCGCGATGAATCCGGAGGTTCCTGGAGAAACTTCGTGTCGAACAGCCGCCATCCCGCGCACAGCCCGGCGGCGAGCACCGCCCCGATTGCCGAATCAAGCATCCAGTTCCCCATCTGTCCACCGTCCCATTCCAGGATGATCAGACGCCGTTCACCATGCGATCTCAGAAACGGAACTCAGGATAGGATTATAAATTATAAATATTGTAACAAATTCGTCACGATTCGGGGAACACCCTTTCGCCCGGCCGCCGGGAAGACCCGCGCGAACGCAAATCGGGGACGCATGCGAACCGCTCGGCGCAGGCGTCCCCGTTCCGGCATATTCATTTCAACCGGACATAGGCCCGGTGCAGCCGTTCGATGCCGATCCGGATGTTCTCCGGCGTGCAGTAGGTAAAGCAGAGCCGGATCATCCGCCGCCCGTCTCCGTCAAGATGGAAGGCGCTCCCGTCGACGACGCTCACGCCCTCCGCTTCCGCTTCCGCGGCGAGCCGCTTCACGTCCACGCCGCTTCCGAACCGGACGCTGAGGAAAAATCCCCCCTTCGGAGGCGCGAACGCGATCTCGTTGCCGAACAGCTCCGTCAGCGCATGCGTCATCACGTCCAGATTTTCCTTGTAGCGGCTGATCAGGCGCTCCAGATAGCCGTCGAATTCCAGCCTGCCGAGCAGCGACGCGACGATCTCCTGCATGAACGGATTGGTCTCCGACCCGTGCATGAACTGCCGCATATAGCCCTGCAGCTCCGGAGAGGCGACCGCCCATCCGAGCCGGACGCCCGGTCCGATGATCTTCGAGAACGTCCCGACATGGATGACCTGCTCCGGCGCGAACGACCAGATGCTCGGCAGCACTTCCCCCGTATAGTTCAACTCCCGGTAGGCGTCATCCTCGATGATATAGAAGCCGTATTCCGCCGCAAGCTCGGCCAGCCGCCTGCGCCGCTCGACCGTCATCGTCACTCCGGCCGGATTGTGGTAGTTCGGCATGACGTAGATCAATTTCGGCAGCGGTTCGCGGCTCGCCCGCCTTCGCTTCAGCTCTTCGGCGACCTGCCGGACGTCGAGTCCGTCTTCGTCCAGATCGAAGGCGCGCAGTTCGGCCCCGGCCAGTTGAAAACTGCGGATGGCGCCGAAGAAGGTGGGATGCTCCACCCACACTTCGTCCCCGACATTGGTCAGCAGCCGCGCAGCCACTTCGATCGCCTGCGCCGCGCCGGCCGTGATGCTGATTCGTTCCGCCGGAACTTCGATGCCGACCCGCCGCAGCCGGCGGGCGATCCATTCGCGGATGTCCCGCGTGCCCGGACCGCCGTAATAATGGAGCGCCCGGTGCCCTTCGCGGAGCGTCGCTTCCTTCGCGGCCTCCGCCAATTCCTTCAGCGGGAACAGCCCGGTATAGGGAAAGCCGAAGGACAGATGCACATGCCCCGGCGCGAAATTCGTCGTTCCGCCGAGCGTCTGGGTGCGCTGCAGAAACCGGTTATACGAACAGGAAAAATGCTGCTGCGCGATCATGCGGCTCCCCCCTCCGAACGCGGCCAGGGCTGCACGGATTTGCGGTAGCTTTTCACATGCGTGTCGCCCACATGGAAGTCGTACTGTTCCGCCCGCATAAAGCCCATCCGTTCATACAGGCGAATGGCGCTCCGCATCTTGTCCGACGTATGGAGCACCAGGTACGCGTCGCCCCGCCGGGCGGCGTATTCGAGGCTCGCTTCGACGAGCCTCCCGCCGATGCCCCGCCCTCTCGCCGCGGGAGATACGGCCAGAAACCGGATGACGGGATCCTCGATGCCCAATTCCGGCCGGCCATAGGCGCGGTCCGAGCCGCGGAAGATCATGACGTTCCCGACCACGGCCCCGTCCTGCTCCGCCAGGATCAGCGCCTCGATATGGGGGTTGTCCGCCGCCTCCCGGATATCCCGCAGGTAGTTCTCCCAGACCGACGGGTCGGGATAGGCGTTCCTGTACTCCCAATAGCTGCTCACCAGCAGATCCCGGATGGCCGCGCGCAGCCCTGGCGTCAGCTCATCGCGCCGGAATTGCCGGATGTGGAGCGTCATGCCGGCCGCCCCCTCAAGCGCGGGCCCCGGCGAACCGCGCCGCCGGACGCTCCAGCGACAGCCGCTCCCGCAGCGTGCCGGCCGCCGCTTCCCGCCGCCGCTCGAACGCGCCGAGTTCGTCCGCTTCGATGTACACGCCGCCGACGGGAACGGAGATCCCCTGGCCGGCAAGCGCCCGGGGCACGAAGATGACCGGCGCCGCGGCCGAACCGCGCCGTTCCAGCAGACGCCGATATTGCCGCTCCAGCTCCTCTCCGGTCTCCCCGGTCAGGAAAACGACCTCAGCCGAGCGCCTCGGTCTCCCGCACTTCGCCGGACTCCGCGATCGCGTAGCTGACCGGATGGCCCTGCGGCGGCCGGGGAACCGGACTCGGCCCGCGGACGCCGAAATATTTGCCCCGGTGGTGGATGTGGCGGATCTTGTCCGGATCGAGGAACTTGCCCGCCGCCTTGTCATTGACCACCGCGCCGTCTTCCCAGCTGTCCCAGAGTTTCCGGACGACGTCGTACAGCTCCCGCGCCCGCTCCGCTTCGTCCGCGCCCGGCGCGATTCGGACATACTGCGCATCCCGGTCGTAGGCCGCGCGGAAGATGAGCTGCCAGGCGGCGCGGCCGCGGCCGAAATGGTCGATCGTCGCCAGTATGCGGGCGACATGATACGGCTCGTTGAAGCTCGTCGCGATCGGCACGCCCACTCCGATCGAACGGGTCTGAAGCGTCAGGTGGGCCAGCAGCACGTGCGGCTCCCAGATCTGCGCCGGCCCGTCGTTCACGATGAACCAGTCCGCGCCCTTCGCTTCGGCTTCCCGGGCCAGACGCGCATATTCCTCGATGGAAACCCGCTCCCGCCGTCTCCGGATGCCGCTTGCCAGAACCGCTACCGGGTACCGCTCAATCGCCATCTCCATTCCTCCCTATGCCAGATGTTCGAGAATCGTGGAGCCTTCGTATTCCTTGCGGAACAGCCCGCGCTCCTGCAGAATCGGCACGACGCGGTCGACGAACCGGTCGACGCTGTCCGGATAGATCGGCGGCATGATGACGAATCCGTCGCAGGCTTCGGATGCGAACCACTGCTCCATGAAATCCGCGAGCTGCTCAGGCGTGCCGACGAACGGATAATGCCCCGAGCCGAGCGCCGACCAGCGGACGAGCTGGCGGATCGTCAGCTTTTCCCGTTCCGCCTTCTTGCGGATGATCTGGATTCGCGCCTTGCGGTTGTTCGTGCCTTCGGGGTTGATCGCGTGAATCGGCACGGGGCCGTCCGGATCATATCGGGACAGGTCGACATCCAGCAGATTGGACAGCGCCTGAAGCCCGTGCCGGATCGACGTAAGTTCGTACAGCTCGTTCTCGAGCGCCTTCGCTTCCTCTTCCGTATCGGCGATGTAAGGGGACAGGCCCGGCATAATCTTGATCTCGTCCGGTTCGCGGCCATGCCGTTCCTTCGCCAGCGTCTTCAGTTTCCGGTAAAAATCCCGCGCGTCTTCGAGATTCGTCTGCGCCGTGAACACCGCGTCCGCGAATCGCGCGCCGAACGCCATGCCGCTCTCCGACGAGCCCGCCTGGATGCGCGCGGGCCGGCCGTCCTTGAGCGGAGGCGCGGGCAGATTGCCTTCCACGCGGAACCACCGGCCTTCGTACCTGAGCGGCTCGGCTTCGTCCTGCCGCCAGAGCCGGTCCACGATGTCGACGAACTCCGCCGCCTTCAGATACCGCTCCGTATGGTCGTAATGCTGATCCAGCCCGAAGTTGTACGCCACCTTGTGGTCCTGCGTCGTCACCATGTTCCAGCCGATCCGGCCCTTCGTGATTTCGTGCAGGGTGCGGAACTTGTGGGCGAGCTGGTACGGTTCGTTGTAGGAGGTCGTCATCGTCGCGCCGATGCCGATTCTGCCCGTGGCGGATGCCAGAATCGTCGCCAGCGTCGCCGTGTCCGGCGTCGGGAACACCCGTTCATGATCCACCGCGCCGTTGTCCTCGCTTACGGCGAGCTGCTCGAGAATGAGCAGCATGTCCAGCTTGCCTTCCTCGGCCTTGCGCGCGATCCGGCGGTACAGTTCGACGTCGAGCAGCTTGTCGGAGGCCGTCCGCGGATGGCGCCATGCCGCGATATGCTGCCCCGCTCCGAACACGAACAGGCCGAGATGCATTTGTCTGCGCCGTTGTGCCATGATCCCTCTCCTTTCTTTTTCGCTTGACGTTGGTTTTCGGGTTCAGGCGGTGATCAGCCGCTTGTATTTCGAGAAACGCCGCTCGATCCGGACAAACAGCCGTTCGAGCAGGGCGTTGATCGCCCAATAGACCAGCGACACGGCGAGATACATTTCGATGTAGCGGTAATCCGCGCCCGCCTGGATCTTCGCGACCGCCATGATGTCGACGATCTGGATCGCGAAGGTCAGCGACGTGCCCTTCACCAGGCCGATGAACAGGTTGCCGAAGTTCGGCACGGCGTTCGCGACCGCCTGCGGGATGACGATGCGCGCAAGCCCCTGCGGCGCCGTCATGCCGATCGACAGCGCCGCGTCCATCTGGCGGTAATCGATCGAATTGAGCGCCGCGTACCAGGTCTCGGCCTGGTAGGCGGACGTGTAGAGCGAGAAGATCAGGATCGCCGTGACGTACGGATTGAATTCCGTCGGCAGCCAGGCCGTCCCCGAGGCCGCGTTCAACCCGGCGAACAACCTCGGCAGTCCGTAGAACATCAGGTACATCTGGACGAGCAGCGGGATTCCCCGGGTGAGCGAAATGTAAACGACGGCGAGCTGCGACAGCAGCGGCACGCGGTACAGGCGGATGACCGCGATCACAAGCCCGCAGACGAGACCGATGGCCATGGCCGCGGCCGCGATGGCGAGCGTCCGCGGAACGGCCGCGAGTATGACCGGCACCTTGTCGATCATGTACCCGATATCGATCATGCGCATCATCCTCACGTGTGGGACGCCTTGCCGGCAAGCAGCGAATATTTGGCGGCCCAGCGCAGGTTCAGATGGTCGATGAAACGCCCCAGCAGCCATGAGCAGGCCCAATAGATCAGCGAGACCACCGCGTACACTTCCACGATCGCGATGCCGTAATTGCGGTTGATGATGATCTGCGCCTGCCCCATCAGATCCACGACGCCGATGGAGAAGGCGAGCGACGTCTCCTTGAACAGCGAGATCGCGTTGTTGCCGAGATTCGGAAGCGCGATGCGCAGCGCCTGGGGAATGACGATGCGCCGCAGGGTCTGGGCATAAGTCATGCCGATCGACGACGCCGCTTCGAACTGCGTCTCCGGAACCGACAGATACGCCGCGCGCAGCACCTCCGACAGCACCGCCGCGCTGTGCAGGCCGAGCGCGATGACGGCGTAGGTGAAACTGCTCCAATGCTCGATGTCGATGCCGGCCGGCTTGACCAGAAGCGGCAGGCAATAGAAGATGAGGAAGAGCTGCACCAGCGTGGGCGTGCAGCGCATGAAGGACACATAGGCGACCACCGCCTGCGCGAGGACCGGCACCCTGCGGATGCGGGCGACGGCGAGGATCAGCCCGAGCGCGAGGCCGCCGGCCAGCGCAAGCGCCGTCATGAACAGCGTGCAGGGGAGCTTGGGCAGCAGCTTCACGGCCGCATCCAGCGCAGCTTGAACATCGAACAAGTCAGCCACCCCTCTCCCGTATGGACTCACTCGAACTTGAAGGCCTCATTGACCTCGTCGATCGGCTGGAAGAAATCGTATCCGAACCATTTCACGGCCAGTTCCGCCAGCGTGCCGTCGTCGAGCAGCTTCCTGGTCACTTCGTCGAACCTGGCCGCGAGCTCGGTGTTGTTCTTGTTGAACAGCACCCAGACCGGCTCTTTCGATACGAGCGCGGCGATCTTGAGATCCAGCTTCAGTTCCTTGTTCACGTTGTTGAAGGTGTTCAGGTTGACGAAGAACGCGTCATACTTCCCTTCCGCCACCAGCCGCAGCGAATCCGCGTCGGAGATCTGGTCGATGTCGTTGATCAGGATCGGATTGTCCGGATTCCGCTTGTTGTACTCGTCGATGATGATGCGCGTGCCGCCGGACGGATTCATCGGCGTCAGCGTCTTGCCCCGCATGTCGTCCAGGCTGTTGATGTCCGTGCGGTCGGCCCGGGTCGCGAGACCGTTGATCGTATAGCCGTACGCGTACTCGCCGAACGCGTATTTTTTCTCGCGTTCCGGATTGCGGTAGTAGAAGTTCGCGGCGAGGTCGTACTTCCCGGTCTCCACGCCGATCAGCATCGCGTCCGCTTCCAGCTGGTCGTATTCGAAGACGTATTCCTCCAGCGCTTCATCCACCAGCTTCAGATACTCGACCGTGTAGCCTTCCATCTCGCCCTTGTCGTTCTGGTAGCTGAACGGCACGTTCGGCACGATGTTCTGCGCCACCTTCACGACCTTCGCCTTCGCGCCGGCCTTGTCCTGAACCGCGCTCACGGCTCCGGTCGACGAACTGCCCCCGCCCGAGCAGCCTGCCGCCGCCATCGCCGTCAGAGTTGAAATCATCGCCGCCGCGGCCCATCGCTTCAACTTCATGTCCATCGCTCCCTGCCTTCAGATATCGTAACTCCACGCCGGCAGCCGGCCCTGCAGGAACGCCTTCGTCCTGACCTCCTTCGGCTCGTGGAAAATCTGCTGCGGCGTCCCTTCTTCGACGATCCGCCCGCCTTCCATGAACACCACCCGCTTCGAGATCGCGCGCGCGAACTGAAGCTCATGCGTCACGATGATCATCGTGGCGCCTCCCTCCGCGATCGCGTGAATGACATCGAGCACCTCGCCCACCCGTTCGGGATCGAGGGCGGAAGTCGGCTCGTCGAACAGGATCACTTCGGGATCCAGCGCCAGCGCCCGGGCGATGCCCACGCGCTGCTGCTGGCCGCCCGACAGTTGGGCGGGGTACGCGTCCGCCTTCTCCGCAAGCCCGACCTTCTCCAGCAGGAGGAGGCTTTTCTGCCGGGCCTTGTCCTTCGGCAGCTTCTTGACGACGACCAGCCCTTCCATCACATTCTCGAGCGCCGTCTTGTTCGCGAACAGGTTGTAGGACTGGAACACCATTGCCGTCCTGCGGCGCAGACCGAGAATCTGCCGCTTCGACGCTTTCCGCGCGTCGACGCGGAGATCGCCGATCTCGACGTTGCCCTCATCGGGCTTCTCCAGGAAATTGACGCACCGAAGCAGCGTCGTCTTGCCCGAGCCGCTCGGTCCGAGAATCGAGACGACTTCGCCGCGCTTGACCTCCAGCGAAATCCCCTTCAGGATCTCCTCCTTGCCGAACGATTTGCGGATATCGCGCAATGCCAGCATGCCGACCCTCCTTTCCGTACTCAAGGACGGTTGTCCCGGACGTTAAATTACTTATTTTTCGCATCGAAATACTTATACTTATAGGCGCGACATTCCGCTTCCCACCCTCCCCGGCGGATCCGACTGTCAATTCCTATAATTTTTGTATGATTTGTTGGTCATTAAGATAGCACGCCGGTATTTCGCGGTCAATGCGCCGGATAATAGAGAACTTCAATCGCTGATTCGGCATTCTTTATGGCTGTCTGCGGCCGTGCCGGAGCACGAAAAAAGCGCCCGTCTCCGGGCGCCCGATACCGCTCATTCGTTCTGTTTCCGCTCTGCATCCATTTCTGCATCCGCTCTGCATCCGTTCCGCATCCGCTTGTCAATCCTCGTAATCCAGCGTCGTGTCGAGGCCGACCACCTTGGCCGCGGCGTCCCATGTGACGCCGATGTTGAACATCTTCGCAATGTCGCGGAGCTTGAAATAGTTGTTGCCGCCGATCGTGTACGCCGCAACCTGCGCCTCGCGGCCGTCCGCATAAATCTTCGCACGGTTCGGCGTTGCGGCCGCGGTTTTCCGACCTTCCGTCGCCGCAAGCTCCCCGCCCTCGGGCGTGTAAGGCCGGCCGGAGTACAGGCTGATCGCTTTTCGCGCGCCGTCCCATTTCACCTCGAACGATTTGGCGGAACCGTTCAGCGCCATGGCGAGATCGCGCAGCTTCAGGTAGATGTTGCCGCCGATCGCGTAGGCGTCGAAGGAGACGACCCGGCCGTCCACGGACACTTTGGACAGGATCGGCTCCGCCCTGGCCGCGCCGGCATCCGCGGCCGGAGAGCCGGCGGGCTGCGGCTCCGGCTTCCGCCCGTCCCGTCCCGGATAAACCAAATAAATCTCGAAGAAATGCCACAGCATTTCTCCTCCGCGGTCGTACGAGAACAGGTCGACATGCAGCAGCCTGTCCCTGAAGTTCGCCTCCCAGAGCTCCCGGCTCACCCGAATCTCCGCCTTGCCTCCGCTCAGCTCCAGCCCCTTCAGCTCGGCCGCGTACCCGTTCTCGTCGCCGATCAGCACGTCCAGGCAGCACGCCTCCGGATCCGACACGATCGCCTCGAACAGGAGCACATCGCCGTCGCCGGCGGGATCGCTCAAGGTGTGCACTTCCGCTTCGAACGCCGCGCCGTCGGCCGCAAGCACCCGGGTCTCGCTCCCGGCGTAATCCGGGAAATACAGCCGATACCCCGAGTTCTCGGCGGCCAGATGGAACAGCTTCGTTTCATCATGCGCCCCGTCCGCCGGTTCCGCCGCCGCGGCCGTCGACAGCAGGCAGAACCCCGCGAGCAGGAGCGGAAGAATTTTCTTCATCCGGCACCTCTCTGCGCGTGGTGATCCCATCAGTCAAAATTACACCACATTCGCGGCCGTTGCGCCATACTCACCGCGCGCCTTTGCCGGCGGCCAGCTGCGCCAGTCCGAACACGGTCCAGAGCCCGCACGCCGTCAGAACGGACAGCAGGCCGATCGCGAAATCGTGCGGATAGCCGTAGAAGCCGATCTGCGTGGGATGAACCGCGATCAACAGCCACGCGACGGGCAGGGCGAAGGCGGCGGACAGGGCCGTCCGGACGATCACCCGCCACTTCCGCTTGAGCGGTTTCGGGGAGCGGAGGCGTTTCACGATCGACGCCGCAAGCAGCAGGAGCAACACCAATCCGATGATCACAAGCCCCAGCGACACGAACCCGAGCAGCCGCCAGAACGTCACGCCGACACGGACATCGTCGGGCGTTTCGCCGAGCAGGATGGCGGCCATGCCCTCGGCGAGCGGCGCCGCGAACTCCGGAACGGAATCGCCGACCAGTATCGAGATGCCGATGCGCAGTTCCGGGATCATCAGCGCATACGCGGTCGACCCGATGCCGTCTCCGGCCTTGTACAGCACGCGCGTGCCGCGGATCCGCTTCTCCTCAAACCCGCTCAGCGTATATTCCGCGTCGTCTCCCGCGTCGATCTCGCCCTGCTGCGAACGGCTCAGCGTCTCCGCGGACAGCATCGGCCGCTCCCCGTCCCCCATCATGGCCGCCAGAAACCGGGACAGATCGAGCACATTCGAATAAATGCCGCCTTCGGGGTTCTGGCTCGCGCCGAACACGACATGATTCGGCGCGGACTTGCGCTTCATGCCGAACATCCAGTGGTATTCGCTCGCCGTATGCGCCGCATGGGCCGAATCGAAGGAAGTGGCCTCCATCCCGAGCGGTATGAACCAGATATCCTTCATGTATTGTTCGTAATCGGCGCCCGTCGCATGCTCGATGACCAGGCCGAGCACATTGTAGCAGCTGTTGCAGTAGGCTCCCCGTTCGCCCGGATCGTCCGTCATGGAGACGGTGCCCAGCGCGCGGACGGCATTTTCCAGCGAATCGCGGTTGTTCTTCTCTTCCCGGAAAATCGATCCGTCCGCCTCAAACCGCGACACCCCGGCCGCATGAAGCAGCAGATGGCGGATGGTGACGTTCTCCGAGCGTTCGCGGTCCTTGTAGGTAAACCAGGGAATGTACGTCCGCACCGGCGCGTCCAGATCGATCGTTCCTTCCTCCGCGAGCTTCAGAATGGCGGCGGCCGTGAACACTTTCGTGACGGAGGCCGTCGCGTAGACCGTCTCCGGCGTCACCGGCTCCTCCGTCTCGAGGTCCGCAACGCCAAGCCCGGCGGCCGCGACAACTTCCCCGTCACGCACGATGGCGTAGGAGCCGCCGATGATGCCGTTGCTGCGGAACTGCTCCGCGACATAGTCTTCAATGCGTTCCAGCGTCTCTCCGTCCGGGGCAGCCCCCTGCGCAATGGCGGCGGAAGGCAGCAGGGCGGCGCAAAGCAGCACGACGAGCGCCGTCAGTTTTTGGATTCGTTGTCGGATCACGAGGATGGCATCCTTTCATTCAGGTTGATGTTGTTCGGCTTCCGAACAGGCAAGACGGCGATCATCGCATGCAGTCGCAGATGGCGCCCGCCGGCACCGGAATCCCGGCGACATCCGTCAGACGCAGCCGGGCATATTTCGCGGGACACAGAATTAGTCCGCGGCGAACACGGGCGAATGTACATCGAACGCCGACTCCTCGGCCGCGGGGAACAGCATCAGCGGGGCGTTCAGCGCAAGTTCGGGGATCGGGCTCCACGCCCGAAACCGGTTGGAGAAGCAGCAAACGAACGGAAGGAGGAAGCAGGCGGCCGGCCATGCGGCGAGCGGACCGGGGCTCTCGCATGATGTCCGCCCGCTTCGTCATGAACAGACCGTCGTTAAAATATCACTATAATCTCTCTCGTCGGACCGGTTGTCAAGGGGTCGCATTGGCAGAAAACCGCGCGGAACGGATGCGCGGAAGCGTCAGATATCCCGCGCCTCATAGATCGCCCGCGAGATGAAGAACGATACGGCCGTCAGCATCACGGCGCCGGCCAGCGCGCCGGCCATGAGCGCTTCCGGACTCGTCTCCGCAAGCCAATCCATGAAGGGCATATTCGCCAGAGCGCCCAGCAGGGCGGCGATGCCCATTACCGTAAGCAGCATGAAGCGGCTTTTCTCCACGCCGAATTTGAAAATGAGCGGGATCATGACAGACTGGAAGAGAAGGCTCGCACCGAAAATGAAGCCGCCCGCGAGCGCGACATCCCGCGATTCGGCCGGCTCGCCTTTCAGCAGGCAGACGCCAAGCGCCAGCCCGACGCCGACGATCGTGCCCAGAGCGGAAAACGCAATGGAGAGCACATATTTGCTCGCCACAATCTCCCGCCTGGAAACGGGCAGCGTCTGGGCAAACAGTTCCCACCTCGCCTGGTGGTCGTACGAGAAGGAGGCAACGGGCAGCATCGCGAACTGCACCGCGATCATCGCCGACACGACGGCCGGATTGTCCAGGTACCAGGTCATCACCGCGAATACCGCCATGGCAAACGCGACCAACTTCATGTATCTGCGCAGCGTCAACAGGTCCTTCAGGATGAATCCCGTCATGATTGACCACTCCTCGCGTAATACAGCATGATGTCCTCGACGGCCGCGGGGTCGATCGTCAGATGCGGATATTTGCGACGCATGGCCTGCCGGTCCCTGACCAGCATCTCGCATCCAAAATCGTACCGCCGAACCCCCACGTAATCCGCCGCATCCACCCGTTCCAACTCGTTCAGCCCGCACTTCATGATTCCGTATTCCGCCAGCAATTCATCCTTCGGACGGTTGAGAACGACCCGGCCGTCGTGAATGAACACGATGTAGTCGGCGATTTTCTCCAGGTCGGTCGTGATGTGGGACGAGAACAGAATTGAACGCTCCTCGTCCTGGATGAATTCGAGGAACACATCCAGGATCTCGCTCCGCACGACGGGATCAAGCCCGCTGGTCGGCTCATCCAGGATGAGCAGCTTCGGATGGTGCGACAGCGCGGTCGCGATGGCCAGCTTCATGCGCATCCCCCTTGACAATTCCTTGATCCGTCTGTCCGCGGGCAGATTGAAGCGGTCCAGATAACGGCGAAACAGCGCGTCGTCCCAACGGACATACATCCGGCGCATCACGAGGGCGATATCCTTCGCGGCAAACTCCTCGTGGAAGAAGCTCTCCTCCGTCACCACGGCGATGTCCTGCTTGAGCGCCTTGCCATGCCTTGCGAAATCCCGTCCGAAAATCTCGACCGTTCCGCCGTCCGTGCGGATCGCGCCGATGATCGCCTTGATCGTCGTCGTCTTGCCCGCGCCGTTCTCGCCGATGAAGCCGACGATGCTGCCCCGCGGCACTTCGAGGCTGACATTCTTCAGTTCAAAACGCGGGTAACGTTTGCGCAACCCTTCCACCCTGATCGCCGTCATCGTCAATCCTCCTCATACAAGAGCCTGAGCATTTCCGTCAGTTCATCAAGCGTGATGCCGCTTCGTTTCGCGATGTCGACGGCCTCCGAGAGCAGCGCTTCCGCCGCCTTGAGCTGCTCCTCGCGGATCAGCGACAGATTCTTCGCGGCGACGAAACTGCCCTTGCCGGGAATCGTCTCGATGAATCCGTCGCGCTCCAGATCTTCGTACGCCCGCTTCGTCGTGATGACGCTCACCCGGAGCTCCTTCGCCATGTGGCGGATCGACGGAAGCGGATCGCCCTCCGCCAGCCGGCCGCTCATGATCATCGCCTTGATCTGCGAGGTGATCTGCTCGTAGATCGGCTTGTCGCTGCTGTTGCTGATCAGAATGTCCATCGGTCCACTCCGTGTATATCGTATATACCGTATATATCGGATATATACAGTATTTCATAATTTCTTTCATTCGTCAATGACAGCATGAAAAAAACTACGGGCCCGGGCCGGCTCGCTGTAACGTGCATGCCACGTTACAGAGGCGCGCGGAACCCGGCCGGCTTTCCAGTGGAACTCCGCGAAAGCTGATCCGTCGGGGCGATCGCCCCCGCGTAACGGAACCACGTTCCGCCAGTGGCCCCATTGGAAGCTCTCTGGAACAAGGATTCGGTCCTCCAGCTAAACTTGCACACCCGATAACGGTTGACATATCAACCATACTTGTATATAGTTGACTTATCAACAATCCAGACAATTGGAGGCGGCTTGCAATGAACGACCATCACGGCGCCCACCGGGAAAGCGTCGCGAAATGGATCTCGGTGCTGCATCGCCAGTTCCAGATGTATCTGAACCGGGAGCTGAAGCCGTACGGCATCCGCTCGTCGGAGTACATTTTCCTCGTGAATCTGTACGAGCGGGACGGCGTCTCCCAGGAGTCGCTGTCCCGCAGCCTCTACATCAACAAGGCCGCGACGGCGCGGGCGATCGGCAGGCTGGAGAAGCTCGGGCTCGTGCGGAGAACGCGCGACGCGGCGGACGCCCGGGCTTATGCGGTCACGCTGACGCCGGAAGGGATGGAGCTGAAAGGCGTCGTCCAGGACAAACTCCGGCGTTGGAGGGAGGCGCTCGAGGAGGGGTTCACGGAGGACGAATGCGAATTTCTGCTGTCCGCCATCAAGCGCATGTCGGCAAACGCGCTGGCGCTCGTCGAAGCCGGGCGGAGCGAATCGGACGAGGAAGGCGATGCGGACGATGACGCTTGACGATCGCACGGGGCAAGGACCGGAAATGACGCATGCGGACACACCGCATGCGGATCTGTGCGCGGAACGGCGCGAACGGACCGGCATGCGGCTCATGCGGCTGATGATGGCCGCGGCGGCGCTGTCGTTCATGAGCGTCCACGCGTTCAACATCGTCGTGCCGGAGATCAGCCGGCAGTTCGCGATCACGCTGGCGCAGGCCGGCTGGCTGTCCTCCGGCTACACGCTCGTCTACGGGTTCGGTGTCGCCGTCTGGGGCAAGCTCGCCGACCGGCTCAGGCTCAGGCCGATCATTACGGCGGGCCTCCTCATCTTCACCGCGGGCTCCCTGACCGGCCTGATGTCGCAGTCGTTCTGGACGGCGCTCGCCGGTCGGCTGCTGCAGGCGGCCGGCGCGTCCGTCGTGCCGGCGATGGCGGCGATCCTGCCGGTCCGGTATTTCGCCCCGGAGCGCAGAGCTTCGGCGATCAGCATGACCGCGGTCGGGCTCGCGATCGGCGGGGCGCTCGGGCCGGTCGTATCGGCGCTGCTGCTCTCCGTCGCGAACTGGCGGTGGCTGTTCGTGCCGCCCTTGCTCATGCTGGCGCTCCTGCCGCCCTTTCGCAAACACCTGGCTCAAGGCGAGCCCGTCGCCGCCCGATCGGGCAACGGGTCCTTCGACGCCGCCGGCGGCGGGCTGCTGCTGATGGCGACGGCGTCGCTGCTGCTCGGATTCACCTGGTGGAACGGCTGGCTGCTTGCGGCGTTCGCCGCCGCGCTGGCGCTGTTCATCCGCCATATCCGGCGCGCGCGGGAGCCGTTCGTGCGTCCCGGGCTGTTCCGGAATCGGCTGTACCGGACCGGGCTGATCATGACCGCGCTGATCGCCGCCGCTTCGAACGGCGTATTCCTGCTGTCGCCGATGATGCTGGCGGACGTGTACGGCCTTAAGCCGCAATGGATCGGCTTCGCGCTGGTGCCCGCCGCGTTCGCGGCTGCCGTCCTCGGCCGGCGCGGCGGCAGGCTGGCGGACCGGCGGGGAACCCCCGCGCTCTACGCGATCGCCGCCGGGCTGTTGACCGCCTGCTTCGCGGCGCTGGCTCTCCTCTCGGGGACGCTGCCTGTCCTGGCCGTTCCGCTCGTCCTCATCCTCGGCAACGTCGGGCAGACGTTCATGCAGGTGGCGATTACCAATTCCGTGTCGAGCACGCTGCCGAAGGCGGAAACCGGCGTCGGCATGGGGCTGTTCTCGATGACGAACTTCCTCTCCTCCGCGGCGGCGGCCAGCCTGTACGGCGCAGCCGTCGATGCGGGCGAAAGCGGCATTCTGCCCGGATTGCCCGGGCCCGCCGCTGAGGCCGGGGCGTTCGGCCCGATCTACGCCGCGCTGGCCGTCCTGCACATCACGCTGCTCGCGGTGTACCGGTTCAGCTTCGGCGCCGGCATCGCGCGCAACCGGAAGGTGACGGAAGGATGACGAATCACGTCAAGCCGCCGTCTTGGTTCGAAGAAGTGTGCGGATGGACCGGCGTGACGGCCGGGCCGCACCGTTTCGGCGGGACGGAGTGGCGCGTGAACGGACGGGAGATCGGCCACACCCACGGCTTTGCGCTCGTCGACATTCCCTTGCCCAGGCCCGCGCGCGACGAGGCGATCGCCAGCGGGAAGGCGTCCCCGCACCATATCCATCCGGAATCGAACTGGGTATCGGTGCGGATCACGGACGACGCCTCCGCCGCGAACGCGGTCGAACTGCTGCGGCTGAACTACGAACGCTTCACGAAAAAATCAAACGGCGAGGCTCGCGCATAACGCGCAGCCCCGCCGTCATGCGGACAATCCCGGCTCCGTCTATTCCGCCACGACCAGGCGGACGCCCTTCTCCCGGAACCATTCCCGGTAGCCTTCGTCCGGCGGCCGGTCCGTGATCACGCAATCGATCTCGTCCAGGCCGCAGTAGGTCATGAGACCGTATTTTCCGAATTTGTCGCCGTCCACCAGCAGATAAATCCGGTCGCTCCGCTTCACCGCGGCGGCCTTGATCCCGCTCTCGAGCGGCGAGGCGTTCGTGACGCCGTTCGGGACGGAAATGCCCGTGGACGCCATGAACGCCTTGTTGATGTTGTAATGGTTAAGCTGGTTGACATTGAAGGTGATAAACGAATTCGTATCCCGCTCCAGCATGCCGCCGATGGCAATGACGTTCAGGTTCCGGTGGGGAAGCGCCCGGTTGATGAAGTCGATGTTGTTCGTGATGACCGTGACGTTCTTGTGCTTGATGTATTCGGCCATGTGCAGGGTCGTCGTGCCGCTGTCGACGAAAATGACATCCCCGTCGTCCACGAATTCCGCCGCCTTCCGGCCGATCCGCTCCTTCTGGCTCAGGTTCTTCGCCTGACGGTCGGTGAACGACACGAGCGATGAACCCTTCGCCGCGACCCCGCCGTACACCTTCACGACCTCGTCCTGCTCGATCAGCTCCTGGATATCCCGCCGGATCGTGTTCTTCGAGACGTTGAACACGCGGCACAGCTCGTCCAGCGACACGGTCTGATGCTCGTGAATATACTCCTGAATCTGCTTGATGCGTTTCGTCTTGATATTGTCCACCCTCTCGACGGCCCNGNCCGCGGAGCCGAACAGCATGATCTTCGCCTTGACCGTATCCGCGATCGCCTGCTTCGGCGGCGTCAGGATCGCGCGCGGATCGTAAACATCGGGCCTTGCGGCCAGCGCCTCGCGAAGCGATCCGGCCCAGGCTTGCAGGCAATCCGTGTTGACGTTGATTTTCGCGTGTCCGAGCTCGATGCACTTGCGGATCTGCTCATCCGGGATGCCCGAACCGCCGTGCAGCACGAGGGGCACCCTCGTCAGTTCGGAGATCACCTTCATCTCCTCGAACCCGAGCTTCGGCTCGCCCTGGTACGGCCCGTGCACGGAACCGAGCGCGGCGGCCAGCGCGTCCACGCCCGTCTCCTCCACCAGCCGGCGGCACTCTTCCGGATCGGCGTAGGCGGATGCCGCCGATCACCCCGTCCCTCCATGCCGCCGGACGGTGCCCACCTCCGCCTCCACCGACACGCCGCGGGGATGGGCATAAGCGACGACTTCCCGGGTCATCGCGATATTTTCCTCGATCGGGCGATGGGAGCCGTCGATCATGACGGACGTGAACCCGGCGTCGACCGCCCGCTTGCAGCTCTCGACGCTGGTGCCGTGGTCCAGATGAAGCGCCACGGGAACGGTGATGCTCATTTCCTTGATCTGCTCCTGCGCCATGACCGCTATCGTGCGGTAGCCGCCCAGATAGTCGACGATCCGCTCGGAAGCCGCCAGAATCACAGGCGACCGCAGTTCCTCCGCCGCCTGAAGCGCCGCCTGAATCCAATGCAGACCGTACAGGTTGAACTGGCCGACCGCATAGCCGCCCGCCTTCGCCGTGCGCAGCATCTCGCTCATCGATACCAGTGCCATGTTGCCGCCTCCCGATTGTGACAAGCCGTCGATGCCATTCGCAGCATCAGGCATGTTGGGCGATGAGGTTCTCGATTTCGTCCACCGTCGGCATCGCCTCCGACGAGCTGTGGCGGCTGACCACGATGGCGGCTGAAGCGCTTGCGTATTTCAGCGCGGTGCCGATCTCCTTGCCGGTCAGCAGCGCGTAGAGGAACGCGGAGGCGTAGGAATCGCCCGCCCCGAACGTCTTGAGCACCTTCGTCCGGTACGCTTCGCCCCGGAACACCTCGCCGGACTTCGCGTAGGCGTAGGAGCCATCGACCCCGTGCTTGATGACGATCAGTTCCGGATCGTGCCGGAACAGGCGGCGGGTCGTGTCCTCGTTGCGTCCGCCCCGCCCGCCCTCCAGCAGATCGAATTCGTCGCGGGTGCCGATGACCACGTGGGAACGTTCGGCGACCAGTTGATAGTACACGGACGTTTCTTCTTCCGATTTCCAGGTGTAGGGCCGGTAGTCCAGCTCGAACACGACCTTGACGTCGTTGCGCCGCGCCAGACTGACCGCCTTCAGCACGGCTTCGCGGGACGGGCTCATCGCGAGCGCCGTGCCGGATACGAGCAGAATCTTCGACTGCCGGATGTAATCCTCGCTCACTTCGGACGGGGACAGGTGCAGGTCGGCGACGTTCTCGCGGTACATCATGATGCTGCATTCTTCCGGGCTCTTGATCTCGGTAAATGTCAGCCCGGTCCTGCGGCCTTCCCGATCGAACACCATGCCCGACGTATCGATCCCGACGCCGCGCATGAACCGTTCGATGAACCGCCCGTGCTGGTCATTCGCGAGCTTGCCGATGAAGCCGACCTTCAGCCCGAGCCTGGAGCAGCCGATCGCGATGTTGGCCGGAGAGCCGCCGACATACTTCGTGAAGGTCACGGTATCCTCCATCGGCCGGTTGTACTCGTTGGCGTTCAGGTCGATGCATGCGCGCCCGATGGCGATGAGATCGAACTTCCGTTCCGCCGGAAATGCATACTTCATTGCACGAACACCCCATATGGATTTGAAATATGGTTTCCTGTCCCGCCGAAGTCCGTGATGCGCATGTTTTGATTAACTTTTGGTCAAGTTTTGGTTATTTTTGTATCAATTATAGACAACAAGAAAAGCCGCGTCAACGAAGGACGCGGCCCGCCGAAGCCGGACGGCCGATCACGCCGACCGTGCCGGACTGAAATATTTCCGCTCGAATTCCTTGTAATGGTTGACAAACCGGTCGGGCAGACGATCGGACGGATCCGATCTGCGTCCGATCTCCCTTTTCAGATCTTGCAGCACGGATTCCCATGTCAGCGGCTTGATCCTGTCATGCAGCGCGGGCGAGACGATCCGGTTCATCACATGGTCGATTTCCCGAACGACCTTGAGGTTATCCTTCGGATACAGCAGGATCAGCCGGTCATTCCGGCTCAAGTCCACGTGGGCGATGTTGCGCAACAGCTGATAGTGCGCGATCAGCGCCTGGTACGGATCGACGCCGTCCCGGATCTTGCCCGCGAGATGCGGTTTATAGGTCCCGTTGTACCGATCACGGTATACATCGTCGTCTTCGGCGCCGCCGAACTTGTCCTCGGTGTACTTGACCTCGATGAAAATGCGGCCGCCCGATTTCTGCCGGATGCGGAAATCGAAGTTCGTCTTGTCGAGCGGGGAAACGTACTCGAACTCGCCGCCGTCGAACACCTCGCTCCCGCATTGCAGGACATCGAGCAGCAGCCCCGTGACCCCTTCCGCCAGCATGGGATAGAAGAAGTTGAAGCAGACCGCCTGGGATGAATTGAGATGGTGGAAACGACCGTGCAGCTTGATGCGCCGATGCCGAAGAAACTCCCACAGTTCGCCGCGGTAGCCTTCAATCAGGTTCAGCGTCATCATGGTTTCGGGCAAAATGTGGGAATAACACTTGCCCCTCCACTTGCCGCTTTCAGCCACCCCCAGCACCGTTCGCTTGTACTCGCCCAGGTGCTCGAGTACTCTGCCGCGAAAATCCAACTCCGCCCATCCCCCTCCATGACTTGCGCGTTCCCGTTTCGGACAAAGGCAAATATTATTTATCTTAAAGGGAACTGGAATATGCGTCAACACGCCGCAATCACTCAGGTAAAATGTTACCGAAGGGGGATCGGATCACTCACGTCGAAATGTTACCGAAGGGAA
>Ga0065723_100708_pt1 | contig 23274 bp, 25 predicted proteins | sample TheenrcuSG05Z960_FD_59110 | JGI IMG/M metagenome (GOLD analysis project Ga0065723, IMG submission 59110) | Thermophilic enrichment culture from UC Davis - Sample SG0.5Z960 | ecosystem: Engineered > Solid waste > Grass > Composting > Bioreactor | place: USA: University of California, Davis
GGCGGCTCCCGCCTGCGCGCCGCGAACCGGCCGCGCCCCGGACGGCGCGGCGTCAATGCGCATGCTCGACGCCGCGGGCGTGCATGAGCTCATGTTCGAGCCAAGCGACGATCTTGTCGAGTCCGTCGCCATGCCGCAGATTGGTGAACACGTACGGCCGGCTGCCGCGCATCCGGATCGTGTCCTCCTCCATCACCTTCAGGCTCGCGCCGACATGCTCCGCGAGATCGATCTTGTTGATGACGAGCAGGTCGGAACGCGTGATGCCCGGACCGCCCTTGCGCGGAATTTTCTCGCCCTGCGCCACGTCGATGATGTAGATGAACCGGTCCGCCAGCTCCGGACTGAACGCCGCCGCCAGATTGTCGCCGCCGCTCTCGATCAGGATGAAATCGAGATCCGGGAACCGGTCCTGCAGATCCTCGATCGCCTCGAAATTCATCGACGCGTCCTCCCGGATCGCCGTATGCGGGCAGCCGCCCGTCTCGATGCCGATGATCCGCTCCTCCGGCAGGCAGCCGGTCCTGACGAGGATGCGCGCGTCCTCCGCCGTGTAGATGTCGTTCGTGATGACGGCGATGCTGTAGCGGTCGCGCATCGCCTTCGCGATGTTCTCGACCAGCGCCGTCTTGCCGGAACCGACCGGTCCGCCGATGCCGATCCGCACCGGACGGTCCGTCGGAACGGGCGGCGTCTCCCAGTCATGATGGTGATGATGTCCCTGTCCTTGACACATGTCAGCGATCCCGTCCTTCCGAAAATGATCTGAGCCTCCGGCGCCATGTCACGACATGAACAGCCGGGAATACAGCGTCTCATGGCGCATCGCCATCAGTTCCGCGAGCGGCGCGCACGCGTGCGCGTCCTCCGGGGCGAGCTCCCGCGCGAGCGCCCACCCTTCCGCGACCCGCGGAATCAGCCGCGCGATGACCGCCTGCCCGGCCGTCTGCCCGATCGCCATGAGCCTGAGCGCGCTGTTGACACAGGTGACGATGTTGCCGTAGAGCAACCCCTGCACCGCCTGACGGAGCGGAAAGCCGAGCCGCCGGCACAGAAACCCGAAGACGAGCGGATGCGTCGCCAGGCACCGGCCGCTTCGGTAAGCCTCCCGCAGCGGCGCCAGATCGAGCCCGGGGTAGACATCGCCCGCCAGGCGGAGCAGCCGGCGCCCCATCTTCTCGACCGCGGCCCGCGACTCGGAAGCCGCGCGCTGGAGATGCACGAGCCGCTCGATCCGCCACGCCCGCTCCCAATCCTCCGGCGGGCATTCGTACACCGCCTTCACGATCATCGCGTCGAGCGTCGCCCAGCTCTGCAGCAGCATCGTCTCCGCGTATCGCGCCAGATCCTCCGCCGTCCGGACCCGCCCCTCCTGCACCATCGTCTCGAGGCCGAACGAATGCGAGAATCCGCCGATCGGCAGCGCGGAATCGAGCAGCTGCTGCAGCATCAGCCACGACACATCATCCGGGGCAAAAGAACCCCGCCGCGCCGCCGCGTTTCCGCCTTCCGCCCGTCCATCCGGAGCTTCCGCCATGGTCACAGCCCCTCCGCCGCCTCAGAACATGAAGTACCGCTGCGCCATCGGCAGCACGGCCGCCGGCTCGCACGCGCACGGCTCGCCGTCGACGGTCACCCTGTACGTCTCGGGGTCGACTTCGATGCGCGGCGTCGCGTCGTTCAGCACCATGTCCTTCTTGCCGATGTTCCGGCAGTTCCGCACCGGCTCCACCCTCTTCCGCAGGCCGAGCTTCTCCGCGATGCCCCGTTCGCAGGCCGCCCGCGAGACGAACGTGATCGAGGTCGAAGCGCGCGCCCGGCCGAACGAGGCGAACATCGGGCGGCCGAACACCGGCTGCGGCGTCGGAATCGACGCGTTCGGATCGCCCATCTGCGCCCAGGCGATGGCGCCGCCCTTCAGCACGAGATCCGGCTTCACGCCGAAGAACATCGGATTCCAGATGACGAGATCGGCGAACTTGCCCGGCTCGACGGAGCCGACCAGATGCGCGATGCCGTGCGTGATCGCCGGGTTGATCGTGTACTTCGCGATGTAGCGCCGGATGCGGAAATTGTCGCTGCGCTCCGTGTCGGGCGCGAGCGGTCCGCGCTGGCGTTTCATTTTGTCCGCGGTCTGCCAGGTGCGGAGGATCACTTCCCCGACCCGCCCCATCGCCTGGGAGTCGGAGCTGATCATGCTGAACACGCCGAGGTCGTGGAGAATGTCCTCCGCCGCGATCGTCTCCGGCCGGATGCGCGAGTCGGCGAACGCGACGTCTTCGGGAATCCGGCTGTCGAGATGGTGGCAGACCATCAGCATGTCGAGATGCTCGTCGATCGTGTTCACCGTGAACGGCCGGGTCGGATTCGTCGACGACGGCAGCACGTTCGGGTACGACGCGGCGCGGATGATGTCCGGCGCGTGGCCGCCGCCCGCGCCTTCCGTGTGGTACGTGTGGATCGTCCGGCCGGCGATCGCGGCCAGCGTATCCTCGACGAACCCCGACTCGTTCAGCGTGTCGGTGTGGATCGCGACCTGCACGTCGTGCAGATCGGCGGCGCGCAGGCACGCGTCGATCGCCGCCGGCGTCGTCGCCCCAGTCCTCGTGCAGCTTCAGGCCGATCGCGCCCGCCTCGATCTGCTCGACGAGCGGCTCGATGAACGACGCGTTCCCNTTGCCGGTGAAGCCGAGATTCATCGGGAACGCCTCGGCCGCCTCCAGCATGCGGGCGATGTGCCAGGCGCCCGGCGTGCACGTCGTCGCGTTCGTNCCGGTNGCCGGCCCGGTGCCGCCGCCGATCATCGTCGTGATGCCGGAGGCGAGCGCCGTCTCGATCTGCTGCGGGCTGATGAAATGGACATGCGTGTCGATGCCGCCCGCNGTGACGATGCGGCCTTCGCCCGCGATCACTTCGGTGGAAGCGCCGACGATCAGGTTCGGGTCGACGCCGTCCATCAGATCGGGGTTGCCCCCTTTGCCGATGCCGACGATGATGCCGTCCTTGATGCCGATGTCGGCCTTCACGATGCCCCAGTGGTCGATGATGACGGCGTTCGTGATGATCGTGTCGAGCACGCCGTCATCGCGCCGCGCCCGGCTCGACTGCCCCATGCCGTCGCGGATGACTTTGCCCCCGCCGAATTTGCACTCGTCGCCGTAGACGGTGTAGTCCTTCTCGATCTCGGCCCACAGTTCGGTATCCGCCAGCCGGACGGCGTCACCCGTCGTCGGGCCGAACATGGCGGCGTAGCTCCTGCGGTCCATCCGGCTCATCGCGGCCCCTCCTTCCATGCTTCAAGCCGTTTCCGCGCCTCGTCGGGAACCGCGCCGGGCGAAGCCTCGCCCTTTGTCAGCCCGTTCAGCCCGTGGACGAGGCGGGCGCCGCCGATCGCGGTCAGGACGACCGGCTTCTCCTCGCCCGGCTCGAACCGGACCGCCGTCCCGGCCGGAATGTCCAGCCGCATGCCGAACGCCGCCTCGCGGTCGAAGACGAGGGCGCGGTTCACCTCGTAGAAATGAAAATGCGATCCGACCTGAACGGGACGATCGCCCGTGTTGACGACGACGATCTCCCTGCGCGGCCTTCCGGCGTTCAGCTCGATCCCGCCTTCCGCCGTCCGGTATTCCCCTGGAATCATGAATGGCATCTCTCCTTCCTCATGCGCCGCAGTCGCCGGTTCCGCACGAACCGGTCCTTCCGGCGGACTTACGTGATCGGATGATGGACGGTGACCAGCTTGGTGCCGTCCGGGAACGTCGCTTCGACCTGCACTTCCTGGATCATTTCCGGAACCCCTTCCATCACCTGGTCCCGGCGCAGGATGGTGGTGCCGTACGCCATCAGTTCGGCGACCGACTTGCCGTCGCGCGCGCCCTCGAGAATCTCGGATGTGATGAGCGCCACGCTCTCCGGATAGTTCAGCTTGACGCCGCGCGCCAGCCTGCGCCGCGCCAGACCGGCGGCGCCGACGACACCAGCGTTGTTGCCCAGCGCCGCGGCCACGATCCCGACGCCTTCCTGCGCCCGCTCCAATGCGCATTTGCGGAATGCGTCGCGGACCTGTTCGATCAAAAACTCGCCCGCATGGCTGAGGCCCCCGCCAATGATGAACAGCTCCGGGTTGACGATCACCGCCACCAGAGCCATCGACTTGCCGAGATAAAGGGCCGCCCGTTCGATGATGCGCCGCGCCACTTCATCCCCCGCCTTGGCTGCGTCGAACACGTCCTTCGCCGTCAGGTTTTCGACGAGCGCCAGCGAGGTCCGGTCGCCCCGCTCCACGGCCCCCTTCGCCATGCGGACGATGCCCGTCGCCGACGACACCGTCTCCAGACAGCCCTTCTGGCCGCAGCCGCACTGGATCGCTTCCAGATCGGGCACCACTTTCATGTGCCCGAACTCACCGCCCATGCCGGAGAATCCTTCGATCAGCTGCCCGTTCACCACGATGCCGCCGCCAACGCCGGTGCCGAGGGTGTACAGCACGCAGCTCGTGACCCCGCGTCCCGCGCCGCCCCAGGCTTCCCCGAGGGCCGCGGTGTTGGCGTCGTTGCCGACAACCACCGGCTTGCCCAGGGCTTCCGACAGACGGTCCCGGAGCGGGAACCCCGCCAGCGGCAGATTGGGCGAAAACTTCACGATGCCGCGGACCGCGTCAAGAAAGCCGGGAACGCCCACGCCCACGGCGGCGATCCGGTCCCAGCCAATTTGCGACTCTTCGACGCAACGGCGCGCGCAGCCGACGGCGTTCTGCAGGACGCGTTCCGCACCCTGACCGCCCTCCGTGGCTCCTTTCACGGCGTGCAGCAGCCGGCCTTCGCCGTCGCAGATGCCGGCCTTGATCGCGGTCCCCCCGATGTCAAGGCCGAGATAAAGCTTTTCCGCCATGTCGGCACCTCGATTTCCCTCAGACTGGCCTGTTCAGATTGCTTTTCCCCAACCGTTATGCCCGGACGGGTCTGCTCAGACTGACTGCTTCAAATCGCGGGCCGCCGCTTCCTCCAAATACCGCTCGCAGTCGAGGGCGGCCATGCAGCCGCTGCCGGCGGCCGTGATCGCCTGGCGGTATTTGCGGTCCTGCACGTCACCGCAGGCGAACACACCCGGCACGCTCGTCTCCGTCGTGCCCGGCCGCACCACGATATAGCCCTGCTCGTCAAGGTCAAGCCAGCCCTGCAGGAACTTCGTATTCGGCGTATGGCCGATGGCCACGAACAGCCCGTCGGCCGGAATGATCTCTTCCTCTCCGGTCTCGTTGCGGCGAACTTTGAGCCCCGTCACGCCCTGCTCGCCGTAAAGCACTTCCAGCGGCGTGCGGTTGAGCGCCCAGGAAATCTTCGGATTTTCCCGCGCCCGCGCCTGCATGATCTTGGAGGCGCGCAGTTCGCTGCGGCGGTGGACGACAACCACTTCCGAGGCGAAGCGCGTCAGGAAATTCGCCTCTTCCATTGCGGAATCGCCGCCCCCCACCACGATCACCCGCTTGCCGCGGAAAAAAAATCCGTCGCACGTGGCGCACGCGCTGACGCCTCTTCCGATGCTTTCCTTCTCGCCCGGAATGCCCAGGTATTTGGCGGAAGCGCCAGTGGAAATGATCAGCGTCTCCGCCCGCAGCGAATCGCCGTCCTCCAGGCGGACCTCAAACGGCCGCTTCGCCAGGTCCACGGACTCGACCCATCCCCGGCGGAACCGGGCGCCGAAACGCTCGGCCTGCTTGCGCATCCGGTCCATCAGTTCCGGTCCCAGAATGCCTTCCGGAAAACCGGGGAAATTTTCCACATCGGCGGTGGTCGTCAATTGCCCGCCCGGTTCGGGTCCTTCAATGACCAACGGATTGACATTGGCCCGCGCCAGATAGATGGCGGCCGTCAGGCCGGCGGGACCCGTGCCGATAATGATCGTCTTTTCCATGCCGTTCACCTTCCCCGTTTTCGGCGTTTGATCCCGCCGCCTATTGCAGCGGAATTCCGTCGTCTTCCGACCGCGCCGGATTCGGCCCAAACACGTCCGTCGTCCATTTCAGTTTTTCCCGGATGCCGCAGGCTTCATCGATGCGGTTGACGCATCGGCTGAGGCTGGCCAGGGAAACGCCGTATCGCTCCGCCAGTTTGGGATAGGTCACCGGTTTGCTGTGCATCCGGGCCACCCAGTATTCCAGCGCTGCCGCCCAAGCGGCCGGCCTGGCCACCTTGGGCACCTGCGGGTAGACTTTCGCCAGAAAGTCCACCCACAACGTCATCATGTCGTGCTGTTCCACCATGTCGTAGCGGTCCGCCATGCCTTCCAGGGCCCGATCCAGCACGTTCTGCCAGGCGTTGTCCCAGAACGGCAGCCGCGGCGGACGGCGCCGGCTTTCCAGGGTGAGCAGGCGTCCGGAAAACATCACCTGCAGCTTGTCCTCCACCCCGATCGAGCGCAGCACCAGCACGGTGATCCGTTTCAGATCGTTGTCTTCCGCGGGATCGAGGAGAAACGCCTTGAGCGCCTCCACCACTTCCTCGTCCGCCGCCAGGCCCAGCGCTTGGATCACCTGGCTCTTCGTCCGCCGGTCGCCGCTGCGCAGGGCCCAGAAAAGGGACGAACGGACAAGGGGATCTTCGCGGATCACACGGGACATCTGCGCGGGGTCCCGTTCCCACCGCCGGAACTGTTCTTCGACGGGCAGGTGGTAATGATAATGAGCCGGCGGCGGTTCCCGGCCGGCACGCATGTCCTCCAGTCTGTCCAAATAATAGGCGGGTACCGGCGATGCGGGATCCAGCCTCCGCGCGGCGCGCCAATGCCTCTCCGCTTCGTCGAAATCGCCGGCGTTGGCGGCGGCAACGGCGGCGAAGTGGAACAGACTCGGCTCTTCGTCCAGTTCTCCGTGCCGGAGCAGTCGCCCGAACAGCCGGTGCGCTTCCCCGTGCTCGCCGACAAATCCCAGGGTCGTGGCCAGTTTGAGGGTATGTTCGGGGTGCATCGGCACGATGCGCTTCAGCAGGCCCGTTAGCTGCGACAGGTCCGCTTCCCGCCCCTTGTGGCGGCAGAAAATCGTCAAGTTGCACAGGGCGTGCAGGTTTCCGGGGTCCGCTTCCAGCACCTGCGACGTGAGTTGCATGGATTTTTCCAGGTACCCCATATAGTAATAGGCCAGGGCGAGGTTGTTGCGGGCCGCCGTGAAATCGGGCTGCCGCTCAAGAAGTTGTTCCAGCAGGCGGGCCGCTTCCGAAAAACGTCCCGCCTCCAGGAGCCGGCGCGCCTTGTCGTGGGTGAACAGGTGCTCCCGGCATTTGATGGTGTTCACGCGCGGGGGCCGATTCAGCTCGTAATGCAAAAGTTCGAGCAGTTCGTCGGCTTCTTCCAGATAATGCCCGTGCGGATCGGTCTCCAGATACCGGATGAGGGCCTCCTCCGCATCTTCGTACCGTTCCATGTTGGCATAGTTGTTGGCCAGGTAGTAGTAGCATTCCGTCATTCCCGGGTCGATGCGCTCGAGAATGACGCGGAGAATCGAATTGGACTCCTCGTACCGTCCCATTTCCGAAAGGATGCCGGCCATGTTGCAGTGGTTCACCGGATTGTCCGGCTCGAACTCCACCGCCCGGCGGAAGTACTTCAGCGCCTTGTCATATCGGCAGCGGTCCAACGACCGGACGGCGCGTTCAAAGAAAAAAGACGCGTCCAGCCGAATCGGAATGACGTTCGTCTGCCGATCGCCGGCCGTGCGCGTCCTTCGCTGGCTCATTGGCTGGACACCTCCCCGGGGGATTGGCACGGGAATTGCGCTCTTTTCATCCACATGATTATAACACAGCCGCACGCCTCGCGAAACCAACCCGCAGAAGGCAGCCAAATCCGGAGATCCCTTGGAATTTAAGGTACTCGCAAATGGAGTCCGGGGCGGTGAGATGATCCACCGGAATATTGAAAAAACGTTGAATGGCGGGCGCGTGCGGGTCGACCGTCACCGCCCGGCCGATGCCGGCCGTGGCAAGCACGTCGGCGACCGGCTTTGCGGTGATCGGCTCCCGCGGCGCCGCCTTCCGTCCCTGGCGGGAACAGCCGGAACAGGGCATCACCACGCCGACCGTCCGCGCGAAAGCCCGCCTCGCCGCGTCGATATCCGGATCACCGGCTTTCGGGAGGCGTCTGTTCCGTCCGCCGTTTCCCCGGCCGGTCCGAAGGCTGGGGACGGTCCGACGCCGCGGGGCCGTGCCGGCGGTCCAGTTCGCCCAGCACCTCGTCAAGAGACAGGCCCTTTTCGCGCATCAGCACCAGCAGGTGATACAAAAGGTCGGCCGTTTCGCTCCTGAGTTCCGCGGTGCCCGGATTCTTGGCGGCGATGATGACTTCGGAGGTCTCTTCGCCCACTTTTTTCAGAATCTTGTCCAGGCCCTTTTCAAAAAGGTACGTGGTATACGACCCTTCGGGGCGTTCCGCGTGGCGCCTGGCGATGATTTCTTCCAGGCGGCCGAGGGGCGCGTAACGGTCGGGCGCCTCTTCCGCCCCGGCCGCGCCGTCCGACCCGGAACTTCCGCCCTCCGTCCCCGCTTCAACCGGATGGGTGAAGCAGCTGTACGTTCCGGTATGGCACGCCGGGCCGTTCGGCCGCACCCGCACCAGCAGCGCGTCGGCGTCACAATCGTAGCGGATGGACACGATGCGCTGGGTGTTGCCCGACGTGGCGCCCTTGTGCCAGAGCTCCCCGCGGGAACGGCTCCAGAACCAGGTCTCGCCGGTTTCCAGCGATCGCCGCAGCGCTTCCTCGTTCATGTAGGCCAGCATCAGCACTTCCTTGCTCAGATCGTCCTGCACGACGGCGGGCACCAGGCCCCGCTCGTCCCACCGGATGCCGGCCGGCACTCCGGTCTCCGGCCGTCCGGACCCGTTCATCGCACGTTCACCCCTTCGGCCCGCAGCGCTTCCTTGACTTCGCGGATGGACACTTCCCGGTAGTGGAAAATGCTGGCCGCCAAGGCCGCGTCCGCATGCCCTTCCATGAACACGTCGACAAAATGCCGCACGGAACCTGCGCCGCCCGAAGCGATGACCGGAATGCCCACAGCGTCGGATACGGCGCGGGTCAGGGCAACGTCGAAGCCGTCCTTCGTGCCGTCGGCGTCCATGCTCGTGAGCAAAATTTCGCCGGCGCCCAGTTCCTCGCCCCTTTTCGCCCACTCCAGCACCCGCAAACCCGTCGGTTTGCGGCCGCCGTGGGTATAGACTTCCCAGTCTTTCCATTCCGGATTGTACTTCGCGTCGATGGCCAGCACGATGCACTGCGCCCCGAACACCCGGGAACCCTCGCTGATCAGCGAGGGGTTCAGCACCGCCGCGGTGTTGACACTGATCTTGTCCGCGCCGGCGCGCAGCAGCCGCTTCATGTCTTCCACGGAGGAGATGCCTCCGCCTACCGTGAACGGAATGTGGACTTCCTCCGCCGTCCTGCGCACCACGTCCACCATGGTGCTCCTTCCTTCCACCGAAGCGGAGATGTCGAGGAACACAAGTTCGTCCGCGCCTTCCCGGTCGTAGAGGGCGGCCAGTTCCACCGGATCGCCGGCGTCGCGCAACTGCACGAAATTGACCCCTTTCACCACGCGGCCGTCCTTGACGTCAAGACAGGGGATGATCCGTTTTGCCAGCATCGGCGTCCTCCCTTTCCCGCAGGTTTTCCAGTTCCCTCAGGGCGTCAGCCAGCGCGATGTTGCCCGTGTACAGAGCCTTGCCGACGATGGCGCCGCCCACGCCGTCCCGCCGGTGCGCCGCGAGCCGGAGCAGATCCCCGGTCTCCCGCACGCCGCCGGAAGCGATCACGGTGCGCCCCGACGCCCGCGCCATGCGCACGATGGCGTCCACGTTCGGACCGCTCAGCGTGCCGTCCCGGGTAATGTCCGTAAAGATGAAGGTCGCCGCGCCTTCCGCCGCGAGCGCGGCCGCCAGCTCTTCCGCCCGCACCTCGGACGTCTCCAGCCAGCCGCGGGTGGCCACGAGTCCGTCCCGCGCGTCGATGCCGATGGCGATCCGGTCGCCGAATTTCTCCAGCATGCGGACGACGAACGCCCGGTCCTCGATGGCCGCGGTTCCAAGGATGACCCGCGCGGCGCCAAGCCCGACGAGCCGCGCCACGTCTTCTTCCCTGCGGAGGCCCCCGCCCGTCTGCACGGGGATGCGCACCGCCTCGGCGATCCGGCCGATGAGTTCCGCATTCACCGGACGGCCTTCCTTCGCACCGTCCAGGTCCACCACGTGGAGCCAGCGCGCGCCCTGCGCTTCCCACTCCCGCGCCACGGCGACCGGGTCGTCGTGGTACACCGTTTCCTTGCCGTAATCGCCCTGAAACAGCCGGACACACTTCCCGCCGCGGATGTCGATGGCGGGATAGATGACGAAATCGCTCACGACGTCCTCCCGTAAGACCCGACGGTCAGCGCGACAAAGCGCTCGAGGAGCGCCATGCCGAGCGTCCCGCTTTTTTCCGGATGGAATTGCATGCCATACAGATTCCCGCGGCCGACGATGGCCGTGACCGGGCCGCCGTAGTCGGTGACGGCGATCAGGTCGCCCGGCTTTTCCGGGAACACGTGATAGGAGTGCACAAAATAGACATGGCCGGGTTTCATGCCCTCCAGCAGGCGGTCCGGCCGGACAAACTTCAGTTCGTTCCAACCCATGTGCGGCACCTTGCGGTCGTTCGGAAACCGGACCACACGCCCTGGAAGAAGATCAAGCCCCCGATGCGGCCCATATTCTTCGCTTTCCGTAAAAAGCAGCTGCATGCCCAGACAGATGCCGAGGAGCGGACGCCCCGACGCGTGGAACTTCCGTACCGTTTCGTCAAGTCCGCTTTCCCGCAGATTGCGCATGGCGTCGCCGAAGGCGCCCACACCGGGCAGGATGGCCCCCTCCGCGCGAAGGATGGTCTCCGGCGACGAGGTGACGACGGCCTCATGTCCGAGCCGCTCCACCGCCTTGCTGACGCTGTGCAGGTTCCCCATTCCGTAATCGATGATGGCGATCACGCGGTCAGAGCACTCCCTTCGTGGACGGAACGCCCTTGACGCGCGGGTCAAGCGATGTCGCTTCGTCGAGCGCCCGGCCGAGGGCCTTGAACACCGCCTCGATCATGTGGTGCACGTTGCTTCCATAATGGACGATGACGTGCAGGGTGATGCGCGCCTCCAGCGCCAGCTTCCACAGAAATTCGCGCACCAGCTCCACATCGAACGAACCCACCTTGCCGGCCGGCAAATCGGCTCGCATCTCCAGGTGGGGCCGGTTGCTCACGTCGATGACGACCTGGGCAAGCGCCTCGTCCATCGGCACGAAGGCGTTCCCGTACCGCCGAATGCCGGCCTTGTCCCCCAGGGCGGCGCGGATCGCTTGGCCGAGGCAGATGCCGATGTCCTCCGTCGTGTGGTGGTCGTCGACTTCCACGTCGCCGCGGGCCTTGACGCGCAAATCGAAATGCCCGTGACGCGCGAACAGCTCCAGCATGTGACCAAGAAACGGCACCCCGGTGTCGATGGCCACGTCGCCGGTGCCGTCCAGGCCGAACATCAGCCGGATGTCGGTCTCGTTCGTCTTGCGGACGATTTCGGCGCGCCGCTCGCCGAGAAACTTCACCCCGGCGGCCGCCAGGTCCGCCAGGCCGCCGGTCCCCGCCGCGGAGGCGGCTTTTCTTCGTTCCTGCCCCGAACCGGACTGTCCGGTTCCATTGCCGCGCGTCATGCTCGATCCCCGCTTTCCGTGCGAATTTCCACGGCCCGCGCGTGGGCTTCAAGGCCTTCCCGGCGGGCCAGCGTCGCGATGGCCGCGGCGTCCCGCCGCAAGGCCTCGCGGCTGTATTGGATCAGGCTCGTTTTCTTCAGAAAATCGTCCACGCTGAGCGGAGAGGAGAACCTCGCGGTTCCGCCCGTGGGCAAAATGTGGTTCGGACCGGCGAAATAGTCGCCCACCGGTTCCGTGCTCCATGCGCCGAGGAAGATCGCTCCCGCGTTCTCGATCAGGGCCGCGATTTCCATGGGCGCCTCCGTCAGGATTTCCAGATGTTCGGGCGCCAGGCGGTTGACGACCATCGCGCCTTCCTCAAGGCTGTCCACGAGCAGGATCGCGCCCCGGCTTTCCAGGGACTTAAGCGCGATGCTCTCCCTCGGCAAGGCCGCCAGCTGGCGTTTCAGCTCCTCCGCCGTCTCCTCTGCCAGGCGGCGCGAGGCGGTGACCAGAATCGCCGACGCCATCGCGTCGTGCTCCGCCTGCGACAGCATATCCGCCGCGACGAAACGTGCGTCGGCGGAGTCGTCAGCCAAGACCACGATCTCGCTCGGGCCGGCGATGCTGTCGATGTCCACCACACCGTATACGTGGCGCTTGGCCAATGTGACGTAAATATTGCCGGGTCCGCAAATCTTGTCGACGCCGGGAACGGTCTCCGTCCCGAAGGCCAGCGCCGCCACCGCCTGGGCGCCGCCCATGCGGTAAATCTCGCTGACGCCCGCTTCCGCCGCCGCGACCAGGATATATGGATCGACGCCGGCACGACCGCCGGTGGCCGGCGGCGTGGCCATCACGATTTCCTTCACGCCCGCCACCCGCGCCGGAATCACGTTCATCAGCACGGAGGAAGGATACGCCGCGGTGCCGCCCGGCACGTACAGTCCGACCCGGCGCAAAGGCCGGATGGACATCCCGACCAGCGTGCCGTCCGGCCTGAGGTCGATCCAGGAATTGCGCTTTTGCTTTTCATGGAACGACGCGATGTTTCGCGCCGCCTGCCGCAGCGCTTCCAGAAAGGCCGGATCGACCTTTTCGTACGCCTCCTCGATCTCGGCCCGCGGCACCCGCAGCTCCTCCGGCGTCAGCCGGACGCCGTCGTAGCGCTCCGTATACCGGAGGAGCGCCGCGTCTCCCTCCCGCCGGACAGCCTCGACGATTTCGCGGACGACGGCGTGCTGTTCCGGCGTGCCGTATTCGCTGGTCCGCTGCAGCTGGAATCCGTCCGCTGGGCCGATGTACATCGGTGGTTCCTCCTTTGCCCTTCAAACCGTGGTTATCCCGACGCCCGCGTCGCCTTTCGGTCGCGCTCCGCACATCCGGCGCACCCCGACACCCGGCGCGTTCCAATCATCCGGCGTATCCCGAACTCCCGGCCATCCCTCCGGTCATCCGGCACGCCCGGACTCCCGGCGCACTTCGTTCATCCGGCGCGTCCGGACGATCCGGCGTCTTTCATCCGGCGGCCCCTCCGGAAGCCGCCGTTTCCGCCGCCTTTGCCAGGCGGTCGCACAGCGACCGGATCTGCGCGTATTTCGTCCGGTAACTGACGCGGTTGGCGATGAGCCGGCTGGTGATCTCGAACATCGTCTCCAATTCCACCAGCCCGTTTTCCCTGAGCGTCCGCCCCGTCTCCACCAAGTCCACGATGCGGTCGGCCAGGCCGATCAGCGGAGCCAGCTCGACGGATCCGTTGAGTTTGATCACTTCCACCTGCTGGCCGTGCTCGCGGAAATACCGCGAAGCCACGTTCGGGTATTTGGTGGCGACGCGCGGGTAGATGGGGAGCTTCCTTCCGGGAAGCCCGATGACGCACATGCGGCAGCGGGCGATGCCCAGATCGAGGAGCTCGTAGACGTCCCGGTTCTCCTCCAGCAGCACGTCCTTGCCGGCGACGCCGACGTCCGCCACGCCGTATTCCACATAGGTGGGCACGTCCGCCGGCTTGGCAAGGATGAACCGCAAGGAAGCTTCGGCGATGGGCACGATGAGTTTGCGGGACTCGTCGTCCTCCTCCGGCACCGGCAGGCCGGCGCGGCGAAACAGACGGACGGCGTCCCCGTAAATCCGCCCTTTCGGCATGACCACCGTCAGCCAGTCCGTCTCGCTCACGGCGCCTCCTCCTTCCGTTTGCCGAATAGGATCAGCCGGTCAAACGTCCGGCCCCGGTATTCGTAAGGCCCCTCCGCGCCGGAGGCGGCCAGTTTCTCCGTTTCCTCCCAGTCGGCTTGTCCGCGCAGCGAAGCGGTAACGACGGTCAGCCCCTCCTCCCGCAGCCTGGACGCCTCGGCCAGCGCCTCGGCAAGCGAATGCGGCGCGTACAGGATGAGCACCCGTTCCGGCTCCGCCGCCTGGCCGTTGACCACCTCCAGGATGCGCGTCGTCTTGAGCGCGAATCCGGTGGCCGGCGCGGGCCTCCCGAACTGCGCCAGCAAATTGTCATACCGCCCGCCCCCGCAGACCGGAAAGCCGAGCTGCGACGCGTAACCTTCAAAAATCATGCCGGTATAATACGAAAAATCGCCGATCATCGTCAGGTCGACGGACACCAGGTGCTGCACGCCGTAGGCGCCGAGCACGTCCCAAATTTCGCCCAGCTGGCGGATCGCCGCACGGACCTCTTCGCTTCGGCCGAGCGCCAGCGCCCGGTCGCACACCTCACGGCCGCCGCGCAGGTTCAGCACTTCTTCCAGCGCCAGGCGGTCTTCCCCGTTCAGCGCCAGCTCCCGGAGCCGGTCGCGATAGCCGACGAAATCCCGCTTCAGCAGGCAGTCCTTCAGCTCATCCTGCTCGTCCCGCCTTCCCGGGAGTTTTTCCTCCAACAGGCCGTTCAGGAAACCGACGTGCCCGAAAGCGATGCTGAAAGACGGCACGCCGGCCGCCTGCAGCGATGACGCGGCCAGCGCGATGATTTCCGCGTCGGCCTCCGCCGAAGCGTCGCCGACCAGCTCGGCGCCCGTCTGGAAAAATTCCGCATCCCGGCCGGCTCCTTCGTCAAAGGCCCGGAACACGTTGGCGTGGTAGCTCAGCCTGAGCGGCAGGGGCGCCTGCCGCAGCAGCGAAGCGACGACGCGGGCGATGGGTGCCGTCATTTCGGAGCGCAGCACAATGGTCGTGCCGCGGTGGTCCAGCAGCTTGAAGAGCTTCCGGTCCGAAGTGGTGCTGGCCGCCCCGACCGTGTCGTAATATTCCAGCGTCGGCGTGATGATCTGCTCGTACCCCCACCGGCGCATGCAATCAAGGGCGGCGAGCTCGATCCGGCGCAGCTTGGCGACGGCATGGGGCAGGTAATCCCGGACCCCGACGGGTTTTTCGAACACTTTCGGTTTGGACATGCCGCCACTTCCCGTTTTCCTGATGTTTGCAGTTTGAAACGCATCAGTTCTTTATTTTATTAAAGTGATAATATATTACCACACTGAAACCCGCGTTGTCACTTTATCATGTCTGTTCCCCGCCGTCAAGGCTCCGGGATGCCCGGCAAACGCTTTCCCAATAAAAAAAGAAGCCTTTCCGGCCAAGGCGTTCCTTTATGTATCCCCCGTCCCCTCTGCTCTGTCCCGTCCGGAATCCGGTTTGCCCAGGTCGCGCAGCGGATTGCCACCCACGCGGGCGCCCGCCGGCACGTCCCGGTGCACCACCGCCCCCGCCGCCACAACGGCGCCGTCGCCGATGGTCACCCCGGGCAGGACGGTGACGTTGGCGCCGATCATGACCTCCGAGCCGATGCGGATCTCGCCGAGGCGGTACTCGCGGATCAGATATTCATGGGTCAGCAGGGTGGCATTGTAGCCGATGATGGAATTGTCGCCCACGGTGATTTTTTCCGGAAAAAACACGTCCACCATCGCCATCAGGCCGAACGACACCCGCTTGCCGACCTTCATGCCCAGGATGCGCCGGTAAATCCAGTTTTTCAGCGCCAGGCTGGGGCAATAGCGGGCCAGCTGGATGAAAATGAAGTTGCGGACGACCTTCCACCAGGGGACCGTCCTGAACATCTGCCAAAGGGAATTCGGCCCTTCGACCGGATAGCGTTCCAGCCTTCTCAAGCCTGCGCCACCTCGATTCCGCACAGCGCCGGAAGATCCTCCATCCGCTCGAGCAGGTGGACGGCGCCCGCTTCCCGAAGTTTCGCCTCCCCTTTCAGCGACCAGGCGACGCCCGCCGGCACCGCTCCGGCGCGCAGGGCGGCTTCCATATCCGCCGGACTGTCCCCCACCATCAGGGTCCTGGCCGGTTCGGCGCCAAGGGCCTGCATCGCTTTTTGCACCGGTTCGGGGTGGGGCTTCGGATGGGTCACTTCGTCAACCGGAACAAGAACGTCAAACTTGTCCATCAGATCGAGCAGCTTCAGGGCCCGCTCGGATGTCTCCCGCATTTTGGAGGTGACGACGCCCATTCGGACGCCGCTTCGCTTCAGGACGTCCAGCGTCTCCGACACGCCCGGGAACAGCCTCACCATTTGGTCGTGGCGGGCCAGATTGTACTCCCGGTAAGCGCGTACCAGGTCCGATACCTCTTCCCGTCCCGAAAAGGCGCGCAATTGCAGAATCAGAGGCTGCCCCATAAGCGAGATGATCTGTTCCCTGCCGAAATCCGGCGGGACCACGCCCCGCAGGGCGTGCAAAAACGATTGAATGATCAGTTCGTTGGTATCCAGGATCGTCCCGTCAAGGTCGAACAGCACCGTTGTAAAAACCAAGCCCCGGCGGCTTGCCGCTTCGGTCCCGGTCGTTTCCGTTTGCATGTCGCTTTCACCGTCTTTAGGGCGATTCGTCTGCTTGTTCCCGAGTCCCTTGCATATCTACGTCCGGCTGTCTTCTTTTCCGTCGCCGCCGTCCGGCGTCCGGCCGCCGTCCGTATCGTCCGCTTGCGGCTCAACCGACTTCGGTTCGTCCGCTTCTGCTTCGTCCGGCTTCGATCCGTCCGCCTGCGGTTCGTCCGCTTTTGCTTCGTCCGTCCTCGGTCCATCCGCAAGCAATTCGACTGCCTTGGCTTCGTCCGACTTCGGTCCCCCCGCCAGCGGTTCGTCCGCCGCAACGCCGGCCGATTCCGCTCCGGCCGGAACCGCCTCGCCTGAATCCGACCCGGCGCCCGCCGGCAACAGCGGATCGCCGTAGCGCGGCGCGTTCGGCAGGATGATCCGGCGGATCGCAATGGTCGCGATCATCGCCGCCACCAGGGCCAGCGCCAATAGTTGCGAAGCGCGGATATTCCCGTATGCCGGGTCGAGATAACCGGGCTCGCCCAGCATGAGCCGCATCGGCGTCCACAGGCCGTCGACCAGTGAGGCGAGCCAATCCGGCCCGCGAAATGCCAGGCTGTCGGTGCGCATGCCTTCAATGAAGAAACGGCCCAACGAATAAACCATCAGGTAGGTCCAAAACAGCTCGCCGGCGCGCAGCGGCTTCCAGCGGCGCAGGACGAGCAAAAGCAAAAGCACCAGCAGGTTCCACACCGACTCGTACAGGAACGTCGGATGGTAATACTGGCCGTCTATGTACATCTGGTCGACAATAAAACCGGGAAGACGGAGCGTCTCCCTCAAGTACGCTTCCGTCACCGGGCCCCCGTGGGCTTCCTGGTTGGTGAAATTTCCCCACCGACCGATCATTTGGCCGATGATCAGGGACGGCGCGCAGATGTCGGCGATGCGCAGGAAGGACACCTTTTTCTTTCGCGCGTACCAGATTCCCACCAGAATGGCGCCGATCAGCGCCCCGTAGATGGCGATGCCGCCTTCCCAGATCTGGAAGATCTCGCCGGGCCGTTCGCGGTAATAATCCCACTGGAACGCCACATAGTACAGCCTGGCTCCGATGATGGCGGCAGGGGTTCCGAACAGGATGAGGTCGAGGAAAAAGTCGGAACTCAGTCCGAACCGTCTTCCCTCGCGAATCGCCATCAGCAGCCCGACCAGCGCGCCGAAAGCGATGATGAGGCCGTACCAGCGGATGGACAAGCCGCCGATGGAAACCGCAACCGGATCTATGATCACCGGCAAAATGACCCAACCTCCCCGTCGATCTGCCGGAAAATCCGCGCCCGGCGGCACCGCCGTCCCGCCTGCGGATTCACTCGGCGTCTTCGTCTTCGATCGTTTCCGTCAGCCGGTTCGTAAACTGCAAAGCCGCGTTGTACCCCATTCGCTTGAGGCGGAAGTTCATCGCCGCCGCTTCCAGGATGACCGCCAGGTTCCGTCCCGGGCGTACCGGCACGGTAATCATCGGCACTTCGGTGTCGAGGATGCGCGTTGTCTCTTCGTCCAGGCCAAGGCGGTCGTACTGTCTGTCCTGCTGCCAGGCTTCCAGACGCACCACCAGCGTGATTTGCTTGCTGGTCCGGATGGCCCCGGCGCCGAACAGCGTCATGATGTTCAGGATACCCAGCCCCCGGATCTCCAGCAGATGCCGGATCAGCTCCGGCGCGGTGCCGTAGAGCAAATTGTCCGCCGTCTGCCAGATTTCCACCGCGTCGTCGGCCACCAGCCGGTGGCCGCGCTTGACCAGCTCCAGGGCCGTTTCGCTCTTGCCGATGCCGCTTCCGCCGGTGATCAGCATGCCGACTCCGTAGACGTCGACGAGCACCCCGTGGATCGTCACCTTCGGTGCGAGCCGCTTCTCCAGGAAATTGGTGAGACGGCTTTGCAGCGTGGTCGTCGCGATGGCGCTGCGCAACACCGGCACCTGCCGCATATCGGCCGCTTCGATGAGCTCCGACCGGGGGATTCTGCCCCCGCGTGATGATGAAGCAGGGCGTGACATCGGTGCAGAGGCGGTCCATCCGTTCCCGCCTCACGGCCGGGGTCAGCGTTTCCAGAAAGGCCAGTTCGGTCCGGCCCAGAATCTGCACCCGCTCGGCGGGATAGTAAGCGAAATAGCCGGCCACCTCCAGCCCCGGTCGGTAAAGGTCGTCCGTCCCGATCTGGCGGCGCAGGCCTCCTTCGCCCGCGACCACTTCCAGCTGGAATTGCTCCACAAGCTCGGAAACTTTCACCTTTCTGGCCACCGTATCGCGCTCCCTCCCGCGCGCTCCCGCCCGTTTTCTTTTTCATCGTATCCGAAACCGTATGGGAAATCAATGCAAACGCGAAAAGGCCGTCCGGTCTAGGACCGGACGGCCCGCGCCGCTTCCGCGCAAGCGCGGAAGGCGTTGTCAGTCGTTCTCGAAAATGTTCAGTTCCGTGTCCTTGTCGAACACGTGCACCTTGTTCATGTCGATCGCCAGCTTCACGTTCTGGCCTTCCTGGATGCCGGCGCGTCCGTCGACGCGGGCGATCACGTTTTCCTTGCCGAGGCCGGCCAGATACAGGAACATTTCGTGGCCCAGGTTTTCCGCCACTTCCACACCCGCGTAGATGACCGTTTCCGGAGAAGCCTCCAGGAACACCGGTTCCTCATGGATGTCTTCCGGACGCACGCCGAGGATGATTTCGCGGCCGACATAACCTTTGTTCCGGATGATCTGGGCTTTGCCCTCCGGCATGACGACGTTGATGCCTTCCGCCTTGAAGCGCAGCTTGCCGCCTTCTTCCTCGAACATGCCCGGAATGAAGTTCATGGCCGGAGAACCGATAAAGCCGGCGACAAACAGGTTGATCGGATGATGGTAAAGGGTGTCCGGGTCGGCCGCCTGCTGGATGACGCCGTCTTTCATGACGACGATGCGGTCGCCCATGGTCATCGCTTCGATCTGGTCGTGGGTCACGTAGATACACGTCGTCTCCAGCCGTTTCATCAGCTTGGAGATGTTGGCGCGCATCTGCGTCCGCAGCTTCGCGTCCAGGTTGGACAGCGGCTCGTCCATCAGGAACACCTGAGGCTCGCGGACGATGGCACGGCCGAGGGCGACGCGTTGCCGCTGGCCGCCGGACAAGGCCTTCGGCTTGCGGTCCAGCAGGTGTTCGATTTCCAGCATCCTTGCGGCTTCCCGCACGCGCCGGTCGATTTCATCCTTGCGGACTTTGCGCAGCTTCAGACCGAACGCCATGTTTTGATACACGTTCATGTGCGGATACAGCGCGTAGGATTGGAACACCATCGCGATGTCGCGATCCTTCGGGGCGACGTCGTTGACCAGCCGGTCGCCGATGTACAGCTTCCCTTCCGAGATTTCTTCCAGCCCCGCGATCATCCGCAACGTGGTGGACTTGCCGCAACCGGAAGGACCGACCAGGACGAGGAATTCCTTGTCCTTGATCTCCAGGTTGAAATTGTCCACCGCGGGCTTCTCGGACCCGGGAAACCGTTTGGTCACGTTTTCCAGACGAACACCTGCCACGCTTGTTCCCCCCTGCAGTTGAATTATAATCCAACATCATCTTACTTCAGGGGTGGACGGATGACCATGCACACCGCATACAAAAAAATTATTTTCTTTTCGTCATTTTGTACAACAGCAGCAAGATTCGCGCCCGGACCGCGTCGTTGAAACCGCGCACGTCGAGGCCGGATTCCAGCTTGAATCTTTCCAGCCGGTATAGCAGCGTGTTCCGGTGGACATACATCCGCCTGGCCGTTGCGCTCACATTGCAGTCGAGGGAAAAAAACAGTTCCAGCATGGCTTCGGTTTCCGGATCGGCGAACGGCTCCATCGCGCCGTGCATGCGCCCCGCGATTCTGCGCAGCGCCGGCTCGGGCAGATGGCCGATGAGCCATTCCAGATGGATCCGCCAAGGCAAATGGACGCGGCGCTCGGGGTGAAAACGGCGACCGAGTTCCATCGTCTCCCTCAGCAGCGCCGCCGCGGAGGCCAGTTCCTCCCGCGGTTGAACGGGCTCCGCCACGGCCACGTGGCAATCTCCCCCCCACTCGCCGGTAATCGCCTGTTGCAGCCCCTCGGCCAGGGAAGCCAGTTCATCGCGGACTCCGTCCGGATCGCCTTCCTCCTGATCGAAGGATTCCATCTCCATGAGCAGGCGGTCGGGCGCCAGGATCAGCCATTCCGCCGGACGCAGCGGAACAATGATCGCTTCGTCGGACAGATCGGACAGAAAAGAGCGCGCCACATTCAGGATCTGTCCCGCATCCGCTCCGACGTGCTCATAACTGAGCAACATCGGAACAACACCCTTGTTCAGCCTGGCGGCCCATTCCCCCGGCAGCGGCGCATGAAGCTCATCCTTCTCCAATCGCGCCTCGATCCACTCGCCCAGTCGGATGGCCAGCGCTTCGCTTTCCGTGGCAGGGGAAGCGCCATCCGAGCGTTGCAAAAACGCCCAGCAAAGCAGCCGGGACTCCACGGGAGACAGCCGCTTTCCGATTTCCAGCACCTGCAGTCCGGTTCCGCTTCGTTCGACGAGCAGCCAGCATCCACAATCGAATTCCGCCATGTCGCCCGGTGCCGGCGAATCCCGGCCGCCCCGTTCTGCCCACGCCTGCGGCGAAACCGTCACCAGCCGAACCCGCGCGCCCAGGATTTCTTCCAATTGCCGCGTCTTTTCCTTGTCCATTTCCCGTTCCGTCCTTGCCAGTCTTTCTCTTCCGCAATGCCGTTTTTATTGTAACACACGCCGTTTTTTTCCGCCCTGTTCATGTCCCTCCAGGAAAAAGAAGACCGGCGCGCTGCGCCGGTCCCATCAGCGAATGCAAAAACCAAATCGATCCAAGCCGGTGAGCCCGATCACAAGCTCCGGTGCCGAATCACGTGCCCCAGCGTGAACTGAATTCGGGACAATTGGCCATCTTGCGGATCTTCGCCCAACCGTTTCGCCACCGCGGGCAGACGAACGCGAATCATGCCCGAGTCAGGATCGAGATGCAATTCCACCGAAATGTCCAGCCGGACGTCTTTGATCATCAGATGGAAATCCTGGTCCTCTGCTTCCGCAAGCTTCTCTTGGGCGGCCTGGATGGAACGGTCGATTCCTTGCACCAGTGTTTCAAAATTCAGCCAGCCGTTTTCCGAGGTGAAGGGGTCTTTTCCGCCGTCGAAGAAAGCCATGAGGACCACTCCCAAAATATATACGGCGTCCCGAAACCGTCATTCCTGGGCCAACGTGACGCTGGGAACGATGGTGCATGTAACCTCCAGGCCCCATTTCTCGTTGTAATTGATCTTCAGCTTATCGTGAAATTGATTCGCCAAAAAGTCAGTGAGACATCCGACTGGTTTTCCAGGGAGTAGTCCGTGGTCAGGTTCACGGTGAACTTATACTCCCTGATGGTCATCGGATCCTGGCCGGTGCTTAAAGCTTGCTGCGCGGCTCTTGCCGCTCCCGCAAACGATACGATGGCGTTGGACAATTGCAGCTGTTGTCCCGGCATTTTCCGTTCCCCCGTTCATTCCCGTTTTCCGTTGGTTTTTTTTCACGGATGTTTCATTTGACAGCCCAATACAGGATCAGTACCCTGCCGTTCACTTCCGACCACTGCGGTTCCAACTCACTGAAGGTGACAGTCCTTGTAACGTCGCCGCTGTCCACCAGACAATAACCTGCCTTTTTGTAATCCGTAAACCGACTCTTAAAATGTTGCAGGGCATCCCAGGCATTGTGGGGAATGACAACGATAGCCCCAGCCACATCGTTAGCGCCGAATCCTTCCTTGGGAATTTTATTGATGTCTGCGATAAAATCATTCACGGGCTGCTGAGGATCGGCGATTCGCTGAACCTTCAGTTCCACCCAGATATTGCTTCCTTTTGACGGACTAATGACAAAATCGCATCTGGCATTTCCCCGGGGATAAGGGACTTCCCGCCTAAATTCGGCGACTCCGGCTGCTTTTTTCATTCGCAAATAGATTTGCACCTGAAGCCAAACTTCCCAGCCGCCGATGACGTTTTGGGCCAAATCCCTAACGTTGTCCAGCTGTTTGTGCACTTCTTTTCCCACATCCGACACAAAACTGATAAACCTCAATCAGGCTACCTCCCTGATCGGATTGCTGCCCGGGACGCGGCTGCCGGCCGGCTTGCTTCCGTGTCCGTTACCAAAATATAATGGCGGAAAGAGGAAATATGCATCGGAACATGAGGCCTGGCCGCACGAGATCACGCGCGAAAAACAAAAAACCGCCGGGTCGATTCCCGGCGGGATCACGCGAAAAATAAAAAAAAATGGTGGCTCGGGACGGAATCGAACCGCCGACACGAGGATTTTCAGTCCTCTGCTCTACCAACTGAGCTACCGAGCCACATAAGGAAAAATGGCGGAGCTGACGGGATTCGAACCCGCGATCTCCAGCGTGACAGGCTGGCATGTTAGGCCTCTACACCACAGCTCCGCAAAAAAAATGGTGGACATTGACGGATTCGAACCGCCGACCCCTACCGTGTGAAGGTAGTGCTCTCCCAGCTGAGCTAAATGTCCATGCATGCTGGTAGCGGCGGAGGGCCTCGAACCCCCGACCTCACGGGTATGAACCGTACGCTCTAGCCAGCTGAGCTACGCCGCCACTAAAACGATTATAACGCTTCCGGCCCACCGCCGGAATATGTCTGGCACATCTTGCGCCCTGAAAACCGGATGGGAAGTTTTGCAGCAAGGTAAGATCAGGATAAGCCCTCGACCGA
>Ga0065723_100120_pt1 | contig 22902 bp, 23 predicted proteins | sample TheenrcuSG05Z960_FD_59110 | JGI IMG/M metagenome (GOLD analysis project Ga0065723, IMG submission 59110) | Thermophilic enrichment culture from UC Davis - Sample SG0.5Z960 | ecosystem: Engineered > Solid waste > Grass > Composting > Bioreactor | place: USA: University of California, Davis
CCTGGCTGTTGACCCGGCTCGACACCATGCCCCCTGCGCCGCAGCGCGTGCAGCCGCTCTCGAACCGGCGCCTGCAGGTGCGCTTTTCGGAACCGGTCCGGCTTCAGACGCGCGACCCCTCCCGCTGGCGGCTCTTCAGCGAGGACGCCACCGTGCCCATTGACGTCGTCTATCAGGTAGCCGAGCGGCCGCTCGACGTGCTGCTCTACACGGCTCCGCTTCGGGCCACCACGTATTTCCTGCGTCCCGGCGGCGTGGTGGACACGGCCGGCAATCCGGTGCGTCCGGACACCCTCCGCTTTACGGGAAGCGAGCGGCCCGACACACTCCGCCTTCGTTTTCTGGGATTCGAACCGGCCGCCGAGGCCCTGCTCCTACCAGACCAACCGCTTCGGCTTCGGTTCAACCAGCCCCCGCCTGATCTGGCGCCTTATCTGAGCCTGACCGACACGACCGGAGCGCCCCGGGCCTTCCGACTGGAAAGCCCCGACGGAACGACCTACGCGCTGTGGCCGGACCCGCCGCTGCGCCCGAACGAACGCTTGCAACTGGTGCTGGACGGGCGAATCGTCGGCCGCCCCGACACGCTCTGGCGCGCCACGCTGGCCCTGATGCCCGCCGCCATGCTGGGCAGCCTGAGCGGCGTTGTGCAGGCAGCCGACACCACCGCACCGATTGTTGTCGAATTGCTTCCGGAAACACCCACCTTACCCCTTCGACGACAGACTTTACCGCCCGGCGGGGGCATGTTTCACTTCGAACAATTGCCCGAAGGACGCTTCCGCGTACGGGCTTTTCTGGACCGCAACGGCAATCGGCGCTGGGACGGCGGCCAGCTGCTGCCCTACGAGCCGCCCGAACCGCTGCGCCGGTTGCCCGAGCCGCTGCAGACGCGCCCCCGCTGGGAAGTGGCCGCAGCCGACACGCTGCATTTTCCGTTGCTTCATTTGCGCCGGACGCCCTGATGTGCGTTCTTTTTTGAAAAGCCCGTTCCGAAAAGACCCATGGAAACTATGCCGGAAGCCCTGCCCGAGCCGGTGCTCACGGCCCGGGCCATGCGCGAAGCCGACCGCCGGACCATCGAAGAGCTGGGCCTGCCGGGCCGGGTGCTTATGGAAACGGCCGGACGCGGTGCCGCCGACGTAGCCGCCCGCATGCTGGGCACGGTGGCCGGACGTACCGTCGTGTGCCTGTGTGGCCGGGGCAACAACGGCGGCGACGGCTTCGTGCTGGCGCGCGTGCTCCATGCTCGCGGTGCCCGCGTGCACGTGGTGACGCTGGCCGACGTCTCGGCCATGAGCGACGATGCCGCCGCCAACTACCGGCTGCTGGAGCAACTGGCCGCAGCCGACGCTTCCGAGCGCCTGCACCTGCACCGCCTGGATTCGCCGGCCGAGCTGGACCACCTGCCGCCGGCCGATCTGTACGTGGACGCCCTGCTGGGCACGGGGCTTTCCAGCCCGCTTCGCTCGCCCATCCGGGAGCTGGTGCAGTGGCTCAACGAACGGGCGGCCCCCGTGCTGGCCGTCGACATCCCGACGGGGCTCGACAGCGATACCGGCGAGGTGCTGGGTGCGGCCGTTGCCGCCACCCGCACCGTGACGATGGGCGCGCTCAAGGTGGGCCTGCTGCTGGGTGAAGGGCCCCGCCTGTGCGGCGCCATCGACGTGATCGAGATCGGCATTCCCCGCCATGTGCTGGAGCAGGCGGCCCGACAGCCGGGTTGTGCCTGGCGTGCCACCGACGCGCTCATCCGGCAATGGCTTCCGCGCCGGGCGCACGACGCCCACAAGTACAGCGCCGGGTTGGCGCTCGTCGTAGCCGGCTCCCGCGAGTTCACCGGCGCGCCGGTGATGGCCGCCACGGCAGCGGCCCGGATCGGCGCCGGCTACGTGCTCTGCGCCTGTCCTTCGGACGTGCGTCCGATCCTGGCCACCAAACTGACCGAAGTCGCGCTGCTGGGCCTGCCCGAAACCGAACGCGGCGGCATCGACCAGGAGGATGCCTTCGACGTGCTCGATGACTGGCTGGAACGCGCCCGCGCGCTGCTCGTCGGGCCGGGCCTGGGCCGCCACCCCGACACGCAGCGCTTCGCACGTGCCCTGCTGGAACGGACGCAACTCCCCGCGGTTATCGATGCGGACGGGCTGAACGCGCTGGTCGGTTTTACGGACCTGATTCGCAAGCATGCGCAGGGGCGCTGGATCCTCACCCCGCACACCGGCGAGTTTCGTCGGCTGGCGGGCGATGTGGATCTGACCCGGCGTATCGAAGTCGTGCAGGAATATGCCCGGGCGTGGGGCTGCGTACTTCTACTCAAAGGGATGCCCAGTGTGGTGGGCTGGCCCGACGGCACGGTCTGGATCAATGCCACGGGCAACCCCGCCTTGGCCACGGCTGGTACCGGCGACGTGCTGGCCGGCCTGTGCGCCGGGCTGCTGGCCCAGGGACTTCCCCCCACCCAGGCGGCCGTCTGTGCGCTGCACGTGGGTGGCGCTGCGGCCGATCGCTACGCGACCCACTGTGGCATGGCTTCCATGATGGCACTGGACTTGCTCACGCACCTGCCCGTTGTCCTTCGCGAACGCTTCGACCGATAAGTATGCGGTTGTTTCGACTGCTGGCGGTGGGCTGGACGCTGGGCGTGCTGGTCGCCTGCTTCATCCCCGGCAAACTCGTCGAGCCCATCGTTTTCGAATGGATCGACAAGATCGCCCACTTCGTGCTGTTTGCCGGGTTTGCCGGGTTCTGGCTCCCGGCCCTTCCCGGAAATCGTCGGTTTGCGCTGGTGCTCGGGGCGGGTCTGCTGCTGGCCCTGTTCACCGAAGCCGGCCAGTATGTGCTGCCGATCGGCCGTTCGGCCGAGTGGTTCGACCTGGCGGCCGACGGACTGGGCCTGCTGGCCGGCTATGCCTTCGATCGCTGGCTGATCATTCCCACCACCCGTTCCTGAATGGAACTTCAGCAATCCTTCACGCATAAGCACGGTTGCTTCGGTACCGAAAACACTGTATCTTCGCCGCTACACCAACCAGTAGCTATCTGTCATGGGGATTGTTCGGAAGACGGAAGAGGCTGATCTGCGCAAGCGGTATCCGCTCTATATCGAGATCGGCCTGGTCATCACGCTGCTCCTTTTGATCGTCGCCTTCCGCGTCGACTGGCGGCCCGAGCAGGAAATGCAATTTGTGATGGAGGAGCAGGAAGTGGTGCAGATGGAAGAGATCGTGCAGACCAAGCAGGAGGTCAAGCCGCCGCCACCGCCGCGGCCGCCCGTCCCGGTAGAGGTTCCGGATGAAACGACGCTGGAGGAGGAAGATCTGAACCTGGACGCTGCGCTGGACATCAACGAGACGGTCACCAACGTCCCTCCGCCTCCACCACCGCCTGAGGAAGAAGAAGCGCCCGAGCCGGAGGTGTTCGTGGTGGTCGAGGAGATGCCCGAGATCATCGGAGGCCAGAAGGCGCTCTACGACTGCATCAAGTATCCAGAAATTGCCCGTAAAGCGGGTGTCGAAGGCCGCGTGATCATCCAGTTCGTGGTGGACGAAAACGGCAACGTGACCAACCCGCAGGTACTGCGCGGTGTCGGAGCCGGCCTCGACGAAGAAGCGCTCCGGTGCGTCAGCCAGCTCAAGTTCAAGCCGGGACGTCAGCGTGGGCGTCCGGTGCGCGTGCGCTTCACGCTGCCGGTGATCTTCCGCCTGCAATGATCATCAGGTCTGTCGAAACAAAAAGCGCGGTCCGATGGGCCGCGCTTTTTTATTAGTTCGCGATTTCGANCTATACAGCTTTATAGCCNGCCGTTTGAAGCAAAACCAACGCGCTCGTAGTCAGGCACGGAGCGAAGCGAAGTGCCNTCGCGGGTGACGCCACTTCGGCTGACGCCTTCGTGGCTTACTACAAACACGTGCTTTTGACACGCAGTGCAAAGCCCTGGCTTACCAGGTTTCCCCCTTNTTTTCCGGATAAGTTCTANAAAGCGTCAGAGACTGACGGACGCCGGATGTGGCGCACCTGACCGTCGGCCTGCCCGACCAGTACGTCGGTGGCCAGTCCCAGAAACAGGCCGTGGTCCAGCACGCCGGGCATGGTCGAAAGCGTGACGGCCAGCGCGTGCGGATCGTCGATCCCATCGGGGAACCGCGCGTCGATCACCCAGAAGCCCTGATCGGTCACCACCGGCCCGTCCTTGCACTTGGCCATTCGGAGCACGGGTTCGGCCCCCATGCGCCGGAGCTGTCGCAACACAGGCTCGGCCGCCATCGGAAGTACCTCGATGGGCACAGGCCAGCGCGTGCCCAGCCGATCGACCAGCTTCGACTCGTCCACCAGCACCACGAAGCGCCGGGCCAGCGAGGCCACCACCTTTTCGCGCGTGTGCGCAGCTCCGCGGCCTTTGATCAGATTCAGTTCCGGACTGACCTCGTCGGCCCCGTCGAAGGCCAGGTCCAGCTCCTCGACGTCCGCCAGCGTCACCAGCGGAATGCCCTCGGCGCGGGCCAGTTGTTCCGCGGCATACGAGGTGGGCACTCCCACCACGCGAAGCCCTTCTTCGCGCACGCGCCGCCCCAGCGCGCGGATGGCCCAGGCGGCCGTCGAGCCCGTCCCCAGCCCCAGCCGCATGCCTGGTTCGACCATGGCCGCTACCTTTTCGCCGGCAGCCTTCTTGGCCCGATCGGCCGCCGACAGCGTCTCCTCCATAGGCTACTCGTACCGCAAAGCCTCAATGGGATTCAACCGGGCCGCCTTGAACGCCGGGTAGCTGCCGAACACCACGGCCACCAGCGTCACCAGCAGCATGCCGCCCAGCGCCCAGTCCCAGGGAAAGACGGCCGAAATGTCGAAGTACACCGCCACCAGGTTGCCTCCCAGCGCGCCCAGTAAGATACCGACAAGGCCGCCGATCTGGCACAAGAAAAATGCTTCAAGCAGGAATTGNCGCAGAATGTCGCGTCGCCGGGCNCCCACGGCCTTGCGGATGCCGATCTCNCGCGTGCGCTCGGTGACCGACACCAGCATGATGTTCATGATCCCGATCCCGGCCGCCAACAGCGCAATCAGTCCGATCCCGGCCCCGCCGATCGAAAGCGTGCGCGTGAACGCCTCGAAGACGCTCCGCATCGAGTCGTTCGTGCTGATCTCGAAATCGTTGGGCTGTCCGGGCGGCACCTTGCGGATGACGCGAAACTTGCTGATCACCTCGTCCATCGCTGCGCCCAGCCGTTCCGGACTGCTGACGCGCACGCTGACGGCCGCCAGGTTACGGTCAGGCTGTCCGTAGCGGGCAAACGCCGTCGTGATCGGGATCAGCACGCGCCGGTCCTGGCTGAAGCCCAGAAAACTCCCCTTGGTTTTCAGCACGCCGATCACCTCGTAGCGATGCCCGCCGAAGCGCACCACCTTGCCCAGCGGCGTCTCGTTCGGAAACAGCTCCTCGGCGATCACCGAGCCCAGCACGATGACCGGACGCGCGTAGTGCACATCCTGCGCCGTGATGAAGCGCCCCTCGGCCAGTTCATAACTGAAGTTTTCCAGAAAGTTTTCGTCGGTGCCGACGAGCTGCACGTTCGGCTCGGTCTCCCGGTCCCCGTAGCGTACGGCGCCCAGATCGAAATCCTCCAGAATGCTGATGAAAATCGGTTGCGAAAGACTTCGCCTGAGGCGCTCGATCTGCTCGTATGTGATGGGCCGGCGGTAGGCGAACTGTTCGTTGCTTACCCGGATGCTCGGGTAACGACTGATCGTGAAGGTGGACGATCCCAGGAAGTTCATCGACTCCCGGAAGTACACGTCGATCACTTCGACGGCCGTCACCGAGCTGATGATCGCGAAGACGCCGATCACCATGCCCAGCAGCGTCAGTCCCGAACGCAGCCGGTTGGTGCGCAGGGCCGTCCAGGCCATCCGGAAAGCTTCGACAAATTCCATGGCTCACTCGTAGCGTAGCGCTTCAATGGGTTGAGCACGGGCGGCCGTCCAGGCCGGCGCCAGCCCGAACGTGATACCGGTCAGCACGCAGATCAGGAAGGCGAGGGCGACCGTCGTGGCCGGCAGGAAGGCGTCGATGAACAGGTTGACCACGCCGGTCAGTGCCATGGCCAGCAGCACGCCAATCACGCCTCCGATCATACAGACCAGAATCGCCTCGATCAGAAACTGCACGAGAATGGCCCGGCGCATGGCGCCCACGGCCTTGCGGATGCCGATCTCGCGCGTGCGTTCTTTGACCGACACGAACATGATGTTCATCACGCCCACGCCGCCCACCAGCAGCGACAGGCCCGTCAGAAACAGCCCCACGCCGTAGATGGCGGTCTTGACCGGCGCCAGTTGTTCCCGGAGCGCCTGCTGCTCGTTGATCTCGAAGTCGTTCTTTTCCAGCGCATCCAGCCGGCGCGCCACGCGCAGGACCCCCGTCAGCTCGTCCTTCGCCAGCGCCATCAGCTCCGGATCGACCACCTTGACGTGAATGGACACGCTCCGGTTGCGAATGCCGAAGAACCGCGCGTAGGTCCGGAACGGAATGAACACCTGGGTGTCGGTCGAAGCCGGACTGTCGGGGCCGCTTCCCTTGCGCTGCAGCACGCCGATCACCTGGCAGCGATGCCCGCTGAGCCGGATGAACTTGCCCAGCGGTTGCTCGACGGGAAATAGCCGGGAGGCCACCTCGGCGCCCAGCACGCACACGGCGCGGGCGCTTCGCTCTTCCACTTCGGTGTAGAAACGGCCGAGCGCCAGGTCTACGGCATGCACCCGGGGGTAGTCGGCCTCGGCGCCCACGATGGTCAGCGACGAAACGGTGGTGCCGCCATAGCGGGCCGTGCCCATGCGATCGAGCACCGGCACGGCGGCCACCACGTAGCGGGCCCGCTCCTCGATCACGTCGGCCAGCTCGGGCGTGATGTCCGGGCGGTTGATATACTCCCACCAGCGCGAGCCGGGCCCGACGATCCAGGGCCACTTCTCCACATACAGCACGTCGGTGCCCAGCTCCGAGAGCGACTCGTTGAAGTCCCGCTCGATGCCGTTGATCACCGTGGCCATTAGCGTCACGGCCACAATGCCGATGATGATGCCCAGCGTGGTCAGGACGGCCCGCAGCTTGTGCGCGGCGATGGCCCGGAGCGCGGCCATCAGGCCCTCCCAGAGTTCGAACAGCAGCAGCGACATACGTCGGTCGATTTCCCGGTGCGACTGTCGTAGCCTACGAGCGGAAGTCCGCCGGGTTGCGTCGCTCAACGACGCGCATACAGGCGGGCGAGCAGTATGAGCTGGCCGCTGTGATGCGCGGCATGTTCGATCAGGTGGTGCAGGATGGTAGCCCGCCGCACGGGCAGCCGACGCCGACCCACGAAACGCACCGCGTCCAGCTCCGATTCGGAAAGGGCCGCGATGCGCTCGGCCAGCGCCGCAAACTGCTGATGGAGTGCCTCCAGCAGTTCCGCCCGTGAGCTACCGCGCGGCGTCCAGTCCGTGCGCGCTTCGGACGCCAGCGTCTCAGGATCGGGCATCGGATCCAGCGCATAGGCGGCCAGTCGGCGGCTGGCGCCCAGGATGTGCTGCACGCGCGCGCCGATCGACGGCACGCCCGGCGCCGGCTCCCACCACAGCGCCGCCTCTTCCGGAAGCTGATGCAACGCCTCCTCGATCCAGTGCTGCACCTGCTGCAAGCCCTTGAGCAGATCGGCCCGCCGGGCCTCTGCCCCACGCGCGCCGTCCGGAGTCAACCAGGGTTCGCTCATGGTCTGTCTCGTTTTTCGCAGACGGATTCAAAAAAGTTAGGGTCTTACAATGAAAGAAATCGACCTGATGCAGGTGGATTCGTACGGAGTGTTGGTGTCGGTGACAGGGACGTGGCAGCAGCCGCTGGCATTTCCAGGCCCGGTGCTGGGCCGGGATGCGTCCTATCGGTTGTACGTGTTGTTGTCGGACGAGCCGGACCGGCGGCTGATCGGGCGCTTTCGCGTGGAGGTGCGACGGTGAAGGGCGTCTTCGTCACGTTCAGAACTCCCGACACTACAGATCCTTCTCCAGCCGTAGGCGGTAGTCGCGGTAGAACGTGTTGTAGTCGGCGCGGGTGACCCGGAAGCCCTCGGTCAGGCCCAGCACGGCCATACCGGGATGCCGGTTCGGGAACGTGTCGTAGGCGAAGCGCCGATAACCCTTCTGGCGGGCCCGCTCCATCATCACGTACAGGAGCTGGCGAGCAATGCCCTGGCGCCGGTATTCGGGCAGCACCCCGCCCTTGGCGCTGTAGAACGTACGGCCGTTTTCGCGATAGCCGATCTTGAAACCGACGGGCACGCCGTTGACCCGGGCCAGCAGGATCATCAGGTCGTCCCGGTCGAACGTGTTGATGATGCGCTCCTCGTCGAAAATGGCCCGGTTCAGCTCCCGGATCACGTCCAGCTGCTCCAGCCCGACCTCTTCGATGGTCAGGACGGCGCCGTTCTGGACCGGTGCGCGGTAAAGCTCCATCGTCAGTCGCCTGGCGGTAACGCGGACGCGCTCGAACCCGGCAGTTCATAGGCGGAAGAAGCCGTGGGTTCCTCCACGAGCACCCAGGGCTCCAGAATCTCCTCCGGCAGGTCTTCCAGAAAGCGACTGGGACTGGTCAGGTACGAGCCGGTGCCGGCCTGGTAACGCACCATCGGGTAGGAAATGAACAGATATTCCCGCGCGCGGGTGACGGCCACGTAGAGCAGGCGCAGCTCCTCGTCGAGCGCTTCCGGATCGTTCAGCGCATAGGCCGACGGCAGAATGCCTTCCAGCGCGTGGATGATGAACACCGTGTGGAACTCCAGGCCCTTGGCCGAATGGATCGTCGAGAGCACCAGCGGCGGTTCGTCTTCGACGAGCGGCTCGACCTCCAGCGCGGTCAGNTCCAGCGGATCGAGCACGAGCGCTTCCAGAAACGCCGCCCGGCTCTGAAAGCGGGCGCTCAGACTGACCAGATGCTCCAGGTCCTGCAGTCGCTTCGGGTAGTCTTCGTAGTAACGGCGCTCGCACAGCGGCCGGTAGTAGTGCAACAGTTCGGTCAGCTGCGCCTCCAGCGGAAGTTCGGTCTCCCAGAGCTGGCGCAGCAGCGTAAAGAGCCGGATCAGCGCCTCGGCGTAGCGCGGCGAAAACGGCCGCTCTTCCAGCGTGAACGGCGCCGCGTCGGCCGACGTGATCCATTCGATCAGTCGCTGCGCCGTGCGCGGTCCGATCCCTTCGATCAACTGCAGCACGCGGTTCCAGGCGGCCGCATCCTTCGGGTTTTCGAGCAGCCGGAGGTAGGCCAGCAGGTCTTTCACATGGGCCGCTTCGCTGAGCTTGAGTCCGCCGTACTTCACGTAGGGGATGCCCCGGCGGTTGAGNTCCATTTCCAGATCGAACGCATTNTGGCTGCTCCGGAACAGCACGGCCATCTGNTGCAGCGGCACGCCCTGCTCGCGAAGCGCCAGGATCATCTGACAGACGAAGCGGCTTTCGGTGCGCTCGTCCGGTGCCGGGACGATGGCCGGCCGCTCGCCCTGCTTGCGCTCGCTGAAGAGCACCTTGTCGTAGCGGTGGTGCGCCCGCCGAATGATCCGGTTGGCCAGATCCAGAATAGGCTGCGTGGAGCGATAGTTCTGCTCCAGTTTCAGGATGCGCGTGCCCGGAAACAGCCGGGGAAACTCGAAGATGTTGCGGAAGTCGGCCCCGCGAAAGCGGTAGATCGACTGTGCGTCGTCGCCCACGGCCATCACGTTGCCGTGCACGGCGGCCAGCGCCTGCACGATCTGTGCCTGCAGGCGGTTGGTGTCCTGGTACTCATCGACGAGCACATGGCGGCACCGGGCCGCNACCTGGCGNTGCACGTCGGGGTGCTGCNGGAAGAGTTCGATCGTGCAGGCCAGCAGNTCGTCGTAGTCCATCAGGCCGTGCTGGCGCTTGTAGCGGGCATAGTCCTCGCGCAGCGCCTGCAGCGCTTCGAGGTGTTCCAGAAACTGCGGNTAGCGGGCCTCCAGGATCGTCTCCAGATCGGCGTCGGGGTGGCTGGCCGCCGCCGAAAAGATGGCCTGGATCGTCTGTTTGCGGGGAAAGCGACGACCGCTCCGATGCAATCCATGCGCGGTGCGGAGCAGATCGATCACGTCGGCCGCGTCCGAGGCGTCCAGCACGGTGAAGTTCGAGGGATAGCCCAGCCGGCCGGCATAGCGTCGGAGCAGTCCCAGACAGAAGGCGTGGAAGGTGCCGCCCTGCACCCGCTCGCAGCGTCCGTCGAGCAGCGCGGCGGCCCGCGCCAGCATTTCGCGGGCGGCGCGGCGCGTGAACGTCAGCAGCACGATCTCCTCGGGCGGCGTGNCGGTCTCGACCAGATANGCCACGCGGTAGACCAGCGTGCGCGTCTTGCCGGTGCCGGCCCCGGCCACCACCAGAATCGGCCCGCCTCCGGCCGTCACCACCGCATACTGCTGCGGGTTGAGCTGGCCGGCATAGTCCACGGTCAGGCGGGTGACGGGGGCTTCGGCTTCCGGCTTCAGTACAAAGCGGCGCGCCATTGCGAGCGATGCGAGCGGGTTTTGCCCATTCTCAACGCGAGGCGTCAGCGTGTGATCCGGTCCGGTGCTTTTTTGTCGCGGGACTGGCTTACGTGCGCGTTTCTTTATAGATTAAAGAACCTGCAGGTTGCGTGCGCTGCCGCCTGTGCAACAAAGGCCGGCCGCCGTCCGTTTCTGCTCGGTCCGTAGATCCGGTGGCTGCAAGCTCACAGATAGCTCATGGGTAAAGTTATTGCGATTGCCAACCAGAAAGGGGGCGTAGGGAAGACGACCACCGCGATCAACCTGGCCGCCTCGCTGGCCGCCATCGAACATCCCACGCTGCTGATCGACATCGATCCACAGGCCAACTGCTCTTCCGGCGTCGGCATCAATCCGCGCACGGTCCAGAAATCCACCTACGAGGTGCTCATCGGCGACATCTCGCTGGAAGAGGCCATTCAGCCGACGGAGCTGCCGTTTCTGGAAGTCGTGCCCAGCCACATCAACCTGGTGGGCGCCGAAATCGAGATGATCGACGTCATGGAGCGGGAGCGGATTCTGGCCAATGCGCTGCGCCGCGCCCGCCGCAAGTACGATTTCATCATCATCGACTGCCCGCCGTCGCTGGGTCTGCTGACGCTCAATGCGCTGACGGCGGCCAACTCGGTCCTGATCCCCGTACAGGCGGAATACTTTGCGCTGGAGGGGCTGGGCCAGCTCCTGAACACGATCAAGATCGTGCGCCAGCACCTGAACCCGGAACTGGAAATCGAAGGCGTGCTGCTCACGATGTTCGACACGCGGCTGCGCCTGTCCAACCAGGTGGCCGAAGAGGTGCGCCGCTACTTCGGCGACAAGGTCTTTCGTACCATCGTACAGCGCAACGTACGGCTGTCGGAGGCGCCCAGCTTCGGCCGTCCGGTGCTGCTTTACGACATCACGAGCGTGGGCGCCCGCAACTACATGGCGCTGGCCAAAGAAATCGTCCAGAACAACCAGCGCTTTCTGCTGCCGGAATCGACCACCGAAGAGGCTTCGACGAACGGCCTGTCCATCCCGGCCGGCCGTCGTTCGTCGTCCGATGCCGCACCGTTCCGACCGCATCCCGAACAAGACGCCTGAGCAAGCAACCAACGGTTTATGGCTACGAAGAAAGCAGCCCTGGGGCGCGGGTTGAGCGCCCTGCTCCCGAGCGCGAACCAGGAAGCGACGCCCCCCGAAGAGGTGACGGGCATCGAGACGCCCAAGAGCCGGCTCTATCACTTCGAGGAGCGGCTCCGGCTGCTGGGACGGGTGGCGGAGATCGACATCGACCGCATCCGGCCCAACCCGTATCAGCCGCGCAAAGACTTCGACGAGGAGGCGCTGGACGAACTGGCCCGCTCGATCGCCCAGCTCGGCATCATCCAGCCGATCACCGTGCGGGCGCTGGGCAACAACGAGTTCGAGGTGATCTCGGGCGAGCGGCGCCTGCGGGCGGCCCGCCGCGCTGGCCTGAAGCGCGTCCCGGCCTACGTGCGCGAAGCCGACACCGAGGAGATGCTGGAGATGGCGCTGGTCGAAAACGTCCAGCGCGAAGAACTGAACCCGATCGAGGTGGCGCTGGGCTACCAGCGGCTGATCGAGGAATGCGGTCTGACCCAGGAGCAGGTGGCCGAGAAAGTGGGCAAGAACCGCGCGACGGTGGCCAACTTTCTGCGCCTGCTCAAGTTGCCGCCCCGTATTCAGGCCAGCCTGCGCGACGGCACGATCACGGCCGGTCACGCCCGCGCCCTGATCGGCCTGCCCGAACCGGTCCAGCTCCGGCTGCTGCAGGAGATCGAGACGAAGCAGCTTTCCGTCCGCGAAGTCGAAGAACGGGTGCGGGCCTGGCACCGCCGACAGGAGCGCAAGACGGCGGGCGAAGCCGCCATCGCGTCGGCCGAGCCGGATCCCGAGACGCTCCAGATCCGCAACTACGAAGATCAACTGCGACGGCGGCTGGGGACCCAGGTGCGCATCCGGCACCGCTCGGGCCGGGGCGGTCGCATCGAAATCGCCTATTTCTCCGACGAGGAGCTGGAGCGCCTGCTAAGCCTGCTGCTGGGCGCATGACCGCGCTGCTGCTGGCGCTCCTGCTGCTGCCGGCGGGAGCTCCTGCGTCGCCCGATTCGAGCCGTACCCACTCGCCAGAAGGGGCGCTCTGGCGGGCCCTGGTGCTTCCCGGCTGGGGCCAGATCTACAATCGCCAGTACTGGAAGGTACCGTTCGTCTATGCCGGACTGGGCGGCTTTGCGGCGCTGGCCCACTTCATGAACGAACGCTACCTGCTCTACCGCCACGCCTACCTGTACGCCATCGCCCCGGATCGCTACCCCCAGTATCGCGACGAGGGCGAACGCTTCCGCACCGTGATCGAAGCTGGACGCGCCGACCTGCTGCGCCAGTACCGCGACCGCTACCGCCGCAACCGTGACCTTTCCTACATTGCGCTCGGCTTATGGTATGGACTGACCGTGCTGGACGCCTACGTACATGCCCACCTGTACGATTTCGACGTGAGCGAAAACCTGCAGCTTCGCCTGCTACCCCGCCCGAACGGAGCCGCGCTGCGCCTGCAGGGACAATTTTAAAATTTTGATTTTCTTTTCTGCATAAATTTTACGATCTTTCGGCAAAATGCCCTGACCATCCGGTCTGCAGGGGGAGCTGAAGCTTCATGGCACGTATCGTTTACGCACTGAGCGGCCAGGGACGGGGCCATGCCTCGCGCGTGCTGGCCGTTGCTCGGGCGCTACGTGCGCGCGGCCACGAGCTGCGCTTCTGCGGCGGGGGCACCGCCCGTGAGGTGCTCGAAGCCTGCGGCGAGACCGTCTGGCCCGTGCCCTCGCTCTGCCAGGTGCTGCACGGCAACCGCATGCGCCTGCTGGCCACCCTGCGGGCCAACCTTCCGGTGATGCGTCGGCTGCGCCTGTTGCTCGACGAGTTGACCGAAAAGCTGGCCGACTTCCGTCCCCATCTGGTTATCACCGACTTCGAGGCGCTGACGCCCCGCGCGGCGGCCCGCCTGGGCCTTCCGGTGCTGTCGTTCAACCACCAACAGGTGGTCACCGAAACGCGCTACCGGCTTCCCCTCCGCTACTGGAAAGACGCCCTGCTGGCCCATCTGGCCATTCAGCTGATCGTACCCCGGCGACCATTGCATGTGCTGCTGACCTCGTTTTACTTCCCGCCGCTGCGCCATCCCGAACGCGTCACGCTCATTCCCCCGATCATTCGCGACGAAGTGCAGGCGCTGACGCCCACCACCGGCTCGCACGTACTGGTCTATTTCAACCAGCCCGAAGGCGTGGACCATCTGCCCGAAGTGCTCGCGCGCCTGCCGGCGTCGTTCGTGCTCTACAATGTCCCGCGCCCCCCTGACGCCGAGAAGTACACGAATCTGACATTCAAAGCGCCCTCAATCGAAGGCTTTCTGGAGGATCTGGCCCGCTGCCGGGCCGTACTCTGCACGGCCGGTTTCACGCTGATGAGCGAGGCGCTCTACCTTGGCAAACCGTTGCTGGTCGTGCCCAACCGCGGCATCTTCGAACAGACGCTCAACGCGCTGTTTCTGGAGCGTGAGGGACTGGGCATGGCCGTCTTCGATCGCGAACTCCGAAGCGAAGACGTGCGCCGCTTCCTCGAGGCCTGCCCGCATTATGAAAAGCGTTTGCAAAGCCATTCGCTGCGATGCGGCAACGAAATGGCCCTGAACTTCATTGAACGGCTGCTGCAGCGCCTGGAAACGCCCCGCTATCGCGGGCGCCCTGCGCGAACCCCCCGTGAAAATACCGCGCTTTCGTTCATCTAAACCGAATAAAAACGACGCGCCATAGATCCTTATACGTCATGCTGCGTTTTAGCGCAAGTTTAAGGATACTGCCCCAGACATAACAACCTGCAAGATATGCCCATGTCAGACGCGGCCCGTACGCCACAGGAACGGCTGGAGACCCAGGTTTCGACTTCGGAGCCCAGCCTGTTCGCCAAGTGCCACAAGTTTTTTGCGCCGGACGGCGACTATGTCCGGGTGAAGGCGGCCGGTCTGTACCCCTACTTCCGGCCCATCGAGCGCAACGAAGGCACGCGCGCCATCATTAACGGCCGGGAAGTGATCATGGCCGGCTCGAACAACTACCTCGGGCTGACCTCCGACCCCCGGGTCAAAGAGGCCGCCATCGAGGCCATCCGCAAGTACGGAACGGGCTGTACGGGAAGCCGCTTCCTCAACGGCACGCTGGACCTGCACCTGCAGCTGGAAGAGCGCCTGGCCCGCTTCATGGGTCGGGAGGCCTGCATCGTCTTCTCGACCGGCTACATGACGAACATGGGCGTCATTCAGGCGCTCACCTCCAAAAATGACATCATNTTCTCGGATAAAGACAACCATGCCAGCATCGTGGCCGGGACTCAGGTGAGCCTGGCCGACACGGTGCGCTACCGGCACAACGACCTGGACCATCTGCGACGCCTGCTCGAACGCGCCCAGGCCGAGCGGCCGGAGGCCGGCAAGCTAATCGTCACCGACGGCGTCTTTTCCATGAGCGGCGTCATCGCACGGGTGCCGGAGCTGGTGGAGCTGGCCGAAGAGTTCGGCGCCGCGCTGATGCTGGACGACGCCCACGCCGTCGGCGTGATCGGTCCGGGCGGACGCGGCTCGGCGGCCTACTTCGGCCTGGAGCACAAGGTGCACCTGACCGTGGGCACCTTTTCGAAAAGCTTCGCCTCGCTGGGCGGCTTCTGCGTGGGCGACCGCGACGTGATCGAGTACATTCGTCACACCAGCTCGGCCCACATCTTCTCGGCTTCCATGCCGCCGGCCAACGTAGCCACCGTACTCAAGTGCCTCGACATCATCGAGCAGGAGCCGGAACGGCTCGAACGCCTCTGGAAGATCTCCGACTACATGCGCGAGGGCTTCCGCAGCGCCGGCTTCAACGTGTGGAACAGCCAGACGCCGGTCATTCCGGTCGTGATCGGCGACATGATGACCTGCTTCCGCTTCTGGCGCGAGCTGCTGGAAGAAGGGGTGTTCGTCAATGCGGTGGTGCCGCCGGCCGTCCCACAGGGCCAGGCGCTACTGCGGACGTCCTTCATGGCCACGCACACCGACGAGGAGCTCGACTACATCCTCGAAGCCTTCCATCGCGTCGGAAAGCGACTGGGCGTCATTCAGGCCAATGGAAGCTACTGAAACGCTCCCGGAAGTCCGCGTCGCCCCCCCGGTGCAGGTGGTGCCGGTTCGCGGCCGGCGCCTGCTGCGCAAATTCATCGACCTGCCCTACCGGCTCTACCGGGACAACCCGTACTGGGTCCCGCCGCTGCGCCGGGACGTGGCCCAGATCCTTTCGCCCCGCAAGAATCCCTTTTTCGAGCACGGCCAGATTCAGCCGTTTCTGGCGCTGGACGCGTCGGGACGGGTCGTCGGCCGCATTGCGGCCATCGTCAACGGCATGCACCTGAAGAAGTACGACGACGGCGTCGGGTTTTTCGGCTTTTTCGAGTGCGTGCCGGATTTCGCGGTGGCCGAGGCGCTCTTCAAGGCCGCCGCCGACTGGCTGCGCCGTCAGGGCCTGCAACACATGCGCGGCCCGACCAACCCCTCGCTCAACGACATGGCCGGCCTGCTGGTCAACGGCTTCGACCGGGCACCCTCCATCCTGATGCCCTACAATCCGCCCTACTACGCCGACTTTCTGGAGCGGGCGGGCTTTACGCGCGTCATGACCATGTGGGCCTACTACGTCCACAAAAAATACCTGAAGGCCGAAAAACTGGAGCGGGGCGTCGAGTTGGTCCGGCGGCGCAACCCCACCATCACGCTGCGCACGCTCGACATGCGCCGCTACGACGAGGAGGCGCGGACGGTGCTGGACATCTACAACGAAGCCTGGTCCGAAAACTGGGGCCATGTGCCCATGACTGAAAACGAATTCCAGCACCTGGCCCGCGCCATGAAACAGATCGTCGATCCGGAGCTGGTCTTCATTCTGGAAGACGAGGGGTATCCTATCGGCTTTTCGCTGCTGCTGCCCAACCTCAACCAGGCGCTGCGCCATGCCCGCGACGGCCGGCTGTTTCCCTTCGGACTGATCAAGATCCTGCTGGCCGCCAACCTGGGCGCCATCTACGAAACCCGTATGCCCCTGATGGGCATTCGTAAAAAGTACCACGGCCGCGGGCTCGATGCGCTGCTCGTGCTGGAGACGATCCAGCGCGGCAAGCGACGCGGCTACGAAGCCTGCGAGATGAGCTGGGTGCTCGACACGAACAAGGTGCTGCTGAACGCCCTCGAACATCTAGGGGGCGTGGTGGACAAGGAATATGCCCTCTTTGAAAAACCCCTCTGAAACGATCCGCTTCGTCTACTTCGATCTGGACGATACGCTGCTCGACCATCGGACGGCCGAGCAGGCGGCCCTGGCCGACGTGAAGGCCGCCTTTCCGGACGTGTTCGCGCACGTGCCGCTGGAGCAACTGCACCACACCTACCACACAATCAACGTTGATCTCTGGGAGCAATATCAGCGGGGCCAGATCGACCGCCCGGCGTTGATGCACGCCCGCTTTGCGCGGCTGATCGAAGCGCTCGGGCTGCAGGGCGTCACGCCGGAGCAGCTCAACGCCTGTTACATGGAGCGCTACCGCCGACACTGGCGCTGGGTGCCGGGCGCCCGTGAGGCCTTTCTGACGGTGGCCCGCCACCTGCCCGTGGGTATTCTGACAAACGGCTTTGCCGCCGTGCAGTATGCCAAAATGGAGCGCTTTCCGGAGCTGCGTCAGCATGCAAAGGCGCTGGTCATCAGCGAAGAAGTGGGTGTGGCCAAGCCCCATCCAGAACTGTTCGCCCATGCCACCCGCGCGGCCGGCGTCGCACCGGAAGCGATCCTCTACGTCGGCGATTCGTTCGGAAGCGACGTGCTCGGTGCAAAAAACGCCGGCTGGCAGGTGGCCTGGTTCACGCCTGCCGCGCCGGCGTCCACTCCCGAAAGCGTCTTCGTCTTTGCTCGCTGGCCGGAGCTGTTACGCTGGCTCAACCTCGGCTGAAGCTACGGTCTCCGACCGCCGCACCCCCCGTCCTTCCATCGGGGGCCGATCTTCCTGCGTGGCCGCCCGGAGCCGTTCGACCAGCTCGCGGGCTGCCCGCACCTGGTCCTTCAGCCCTTCCAGCCGGACCTGCAGGTGCGCCGCATTACGCCACAGATCCGGCCGCAGGTTCGTTTGCACGTGCTGGAGAAGTCGTCCACCGTCGGCGTACGCCTGTTCGACTTCCTGCGCCAGCGCCTGCAGCTCGCGGGCCAGTTGTTCGAGTACCTGGATGGCCTCCTGCTCGGCCGCACCGTCCGGCACTACCCGCGGCCAGTGGAGGTACATTGCCCGAATCGGATTTGCCTCGGCCATAGCGCCCCCGGTTTTTTAGAAAAGTTTCTCTGTAAAGACCTTCTTTTTCCGGTTTGGATCCCGCCGCGCTCTGAAAAAAATCGTTGCGTTTTAGTTGGCGCAACGCCTTTTCTGCTAGAAATCCGGGGGATGATGCGCCAATAGTACTTTCCAGTTCAGCGCAAAACCGCGAGTTTTTGATCAAAAGCCTGCTTCCCACGGTATATGGCCCACAGCGAAGTTAACGGGCAGCGTCGTCTGCTGCTCCTGGTGGATGCCGACACGGCCCTCCATCCTTTCATTCAGGCTGCCCTTCGCCGGGCGCCCTATGCCTCGCTGCGCTACATGATGTGCCACCCGGTAGTCAACGCCGATCAGCTTCGAGAGCATCTACCGCAACACCACTATCATGTGGCGCTGATTTCGCTGGAGTCGATCGGTCATCCAGCCTGGCCACTGGAAGAGAATGCCCACCGCACCATGCAGTTGATCCGGGAAGCACCGCCCGATCACCAACCCCCCGCCGTTGCGATGACGTCCGTGGGAACGCTACGCCATCGCGATGCCGTCCTGCGGCTGGGCTTTGCCGGTTATCTGTGCAAACCGTTTACGCTGTCGGCCCTGTTTGAGGAACTGGCCACGGCGCTGACGCTCAACTCCTGAGCTACAGCGCGATGACGCCGCGCACGCGGGCCGCCGCCTTGTAGATGGCAATGATCTCGTCGCTGGACCGCACCTCCATGCGCGCCGTCAGGCTGATGTAATTGCCCTTGCGGGATTCGCGGATCGTGACCGGGTAGTGTCCGAAAACCGCCCGAAGTGCCTCGCGCTCGCTGGAAGGTGCAATAAACTTGAACAGATACTCGGCCGGCCACTCGTTCTGATCGTCCAGTAGCTCCTGAAATCGATCCCACCAGTTCTGCTGCGGTAAACCACCCATCGGTACGTACTCCCTGCTGTTTCGGACTCCCATCGTGCGGAGCAAAAAGTACGCCCTTCGAGCGCATTCGTTCGCCCGCCGGCCATCGGGTAGCCGGCCTGCCATTCGTCCAGTACTCAGCAAGCAGTCCCGTTCGCTTTTGCCAGACGCATCGGGAAACCCCAGCACTTGCTTCACGTGAGATCCCACGATCTAATGACCCTGTCCATGACGTTTGCGCAGCCACAGTGGCTCTGGTTGCTGGCACTGGTGCCGATCCTGGCCCTGGTGCGCTGGTGGCGTGCGCGCCGTCGCGGCGGGGACCTGCTCTTCAGCAGCGCAGCCCTGGTCGAGGCGGCACCGGCCACGCTCTGGATTCGCCTGCGCGGGTTGCCGTTTGCGCTCCGGCTGGCCGTGCTGACGCTGGGCATTCTGGCGCTGGCCCGCCCGCAGGAACGGCAAGTCTTCGAAAAACGCACGGTCGAGGGACGCGACCTGATGCTCGTGCTTGACGTGTCGTCGTCGATGCTCGCGCAGGACTTCTCGCCCAGCCGCTTCGAAGTGGCACGCCGCACGGCCATACAGTTCGTCCAGGGTCGCCAGGCCGACCGGATCGGCCTGGTGGTCTTTGCCGGACAGGCCTTCACGCAGGTGCCGCCCACGCTGGATTACCGTTTCCTGCTGACCATGCTCCGGCGCCTGCAGGTAGGGCGCCTTGAAGACGGGACGGCCATCGGCACCGCCATCGCCACGGCCATCAACCGGTTGAAAAACTCCGAGGCCCGCAGCAAGGTGATCATCCTGCTGACCGACGGCCAGAACAACCGGGGCGAGATCGATCCGCTTACGGCCGCCGAGCTGGCCCGTCAGGCGGGCATCCGCATCTACACGATCGGCCTCAGCGGCCGGGGCGAGGCGCCCTATCCGGTGCAGACGCCTTTCGGCACCCGACCGCAACCCGTACCGGTCGAGATCGACGAGGCCATGATGCGCGAGGTGGCCGAAAAGACCGGCGGTCGCTACTTTCGTGCCACCGATGCCCGTACGCTGGAGGCCATCTACGCNGAGATCGACCGCCTGGAGAAAAGTCCGGTGGCCGTCACCCGCTACGAAANCGCCCGGGAGCGGTACGCGATCTTTCTGGGACCGGCCCTGCTGCTGCTTTTGCTGGAAGTGATCCTGCGCAACACCCGACTCCGCCGCCTGGTCGTCACATGAACCTGCACTGGCTCCATCCCGAGTGGCTCTGGGCGCTGGCCGCCGTGCCCGGCGCGGCGCTGCTGCTGTGGTGGACGGCGCGTCGGCGCCGCCGCGATCTGGAGCGGCTGGGCGACCCCGTACTGATCGCACAGCTGGCCGCGTCGGCGCCCGGGCGTGCCCGGCTGCGGGCCATGCTGCTTCTGACCGCCGTGGCACTGCTTGCGCTGGCGCTGGCCGGCCCCCGCATCGGCCTGCACCCCCGCCAGGCGGAACGGCGAGGGCTCGACCTGCTCATCGCGCTGGACGTGTCGAACTCGATGCTGGCCGAGGACGTGGCACCCGGCCGACTGGCCCGCGCCCGCTACGAACTCTACCGCCTGCTCGACCACCTGGAAGGCGACCGCGTGGGCCTGATTCTGTTTGCCGGCGACGCCTTCCTGCAGTGTCCGTTCACCACAGATTACGGCGCCGTGCGGTTGTTTCTCGACGTGGCCGATCCCTCGCTGATTCCCACACCGGGCACCGACTACGTCCGCATGATCCAGGTGGCCCTGCAGGCCTTCGAGACACCGCAACCGGACGAAGCGCCNCGAAGCCGGGTGCTGCTGGTCGTNTCCGACGGCGAAAACCACGCGGAGGGCTTCGAGCAGGCGCTTCGCCAGCTTCAGGAGGCCGGCATCGAACGGCTGGCCATTGGCGTGGGCGAAGCCACGGGCGCGCCGATTCCCGTGTACCGTAACGGCCGCCGCATCGGGGTATGGCGCGACGCGGAAGGAAACGTCGTGCACACGCGCCTGGAACCGGCCACGCTGCAGGCGCTGGCCGGACCGGACGGCTACTTCCACCTGGGGCGCACTGGCGAGGTCGTGCCGGCCCTGCTGAAGCGGCTGGACGGCTTCGCCCGGACCCCGATCGCCACCGAGACGTTCGAAACCTACGCCGAGCGTTATCAGTGGCCGCTGGCGCTAGCGCTGCTGTTGCTGGTGCTCGAAGCGCTGCTGCCCGAACGCCGCCGAACACTCCAGACCGCCTGAGACGATGCGCCTGCTGATCGGACTTGCGCTGCTGCTGTTGCTGCTTGCAGATGACGGTGCCCGCCAGGGCCGCCGGGGTAATGCGGCCTACCGGGCCGAGCGCTATGCCGAGGCGGCCGAGCATTACCGCCAGGGCCTGCTGCTGACACAGGATCCGGCCACACGCTTCGGGCTGCAGCACAACCTGGGGGCGGCCCTGCTGCGTCTGGGTCAGGCGGGAGCCTCCCGCGCCGCCTTCGACGCAGCGCTTCGCATGGCCCCCGACGATGCCGCACGGGCACGCACCGCCTACAACGCCGGCAACGCCGCCTTCGCCGAGGGCGACCTGCAGGCGGCCCTGCACTACTACCGCACGGCGCTGCTGGCCGACCCCGACTTNGAAGATGCCCGCTTCAACTACGAATACNTCCTGCGCCACCTGCCCCCTTCCGATCCGCCGCCACCGTCGTCCGGAAATGCCGGACAGAACGATCAGAACAACACCGACGCACAGAACGCTCCCGGCCAGGGTGCCGCAGACAGCAGCCATCAGGAAAACGCCGACAACTCATCTTCAGAAGAGGCAAACTCGTCCGACGCCGCCCCTTCTGAAACGCGGTCCGAAACGCCTTCTTCACCCGCCCGGCTCTCGCCCGAAGCGGCCGCCCGCCTGCTCGACGCGTTGCAGCGTCAGGAACAGGAAGCCCTCCGGCGCGCCCTTCGGCTGCCTGTCCATCCCCGCAAGGTCAAAAAAGACTGGTGAGCGGCATGCGGCGCTGGCTGCTTTCGGTGCTGTTCCTGAGCGTGTGGGCCATCCCGGCGGCCGCGCAGCGCTGGACGGTGGAAGTCCAGGCCCGCGTCAGTCGCACGCAGGTGGGCATGGGCGAGACGGTCGTCTATACCGTCGACATCATCGGCGCCCTCCCCAGCGGCCTGCGTATGCCGGAGCCGCCTCCGACCGAAGGGCTGGCGCTCGTCTACCCGACGCCCACCGTACACCGCCAGTACTCGCTGATCGGCGGGCGCATCCAGCAGCGCATTCGCTATAGCTGGCGGTTTCGTCCGGTGCGCCCCGGCAAAGCCCGTATCGGCGCCTTCCGGCTACAGGTGGGCGATCAGACGCTGGCCACCGAGCCGATCGAACTGACCGTCTATGATGCGCCCACGGCACCGCCCGCCGAAGCTGCGCCGGACGCATCCGCTGCCCCCGATTTATTCATCGAGGCCACCCTGCAGCCCACCAGACCCTACGAGGGGCAACAGACTGTGCTCGAATATCGGCTGTTTTTCCGGGAAGGGTTGCAGGTCTGGCGCAGCCGCCTGGTGGGCTCCTGGGAAACGGAAGGATTCTGGCGCGAAGAACTGGAAGTCGAGGACCGGCCGCTGCCCGAGCGCGTGCTCCGCAACGGCGCACCTTACTACACGTTCGTGCTGCAGCGCATCGCGCTGTTCCCGACCCGAAGCGGCACGCTGCGGATCGATCCGCTCACCATCGAAAGCGAAGTCTCGCTGCAGCCGGATCCGCTCGATCCCTTTGCCACGCTGCTGCGTCCGGGTCCGAGCGAGCCGCAACGTGTGACGGCCCCGGCGCTCACCGTGACGGTGCGACCGCTCCCGGGCGGAGCACCGCCGGGCTTTATCGATGCCGTGGGACGGTTTCGGCTGGAGGCCGAGGCCTCACCGACCGAAGTCGGCGTCGGCGAGCCGGTAACCGTCACGATCCGTCTGTCCGGCTCGGGCAACCTGCCCACGCTGACGCCGCCCCGACCGGACGTGGACACCAGCTTTGCCGTCTATTCCGCCGACGATGAACTGACGCTCGACCGCCGCGGCGCGCGGTTGAACGGCACGCGCACGC
>Ga0065723_100393_pt1 | contig 22886 bp, 20 predicted proteins | sample TheenrcuSG05Z960_FD_59110 | JGI IMG/M metagenome (GOLD analysis project Ga0065723, IMG submission 59110) | Thermophilic enrichment culture from UC Davis - Sample SG0.5Z960 | ecosystem: Engineered > Solid waste > Grass > Composting > Bioreactor | place: USA: University of California, Davis
GGCGCTCGCCAGCCCCCATTCCGGACTTTCACCGTAGAGATGACGCCCATGCTGGGCGTACAAGGAAAGATGGGCGCAAGACCCTCGCCTTGCGCCCATGACCGGCCTTGAGGGGAAGCTGCGCGTTATTGGACGGACTCCCAATAGGCTTGAACTTCCTGGAAGAGCTGATTGCGGTCGATCGCGCCGGCAAGGTATTTTTGCATGGACGCGCCGGTCTTGGCCCAATAGTCGGTCGGGAAGTAGTTGATGACGCCGATGTTGATCGTTTCTCCCTTTTCGACATACTCGCCGATGGCTTTGGCGATCGCGTTGCTGCTCGTGGCTTTGACGTTCTTGTAAGGCATGGTCAAGCCCATTTCTTCCACGATGGCCTTCTGGCCTTCTTCGCTGGTGAGCATCCATTCCAGGAATTCCAAGGCCGCCTGCTGTTCCTCCGGCCTCGCGCCGGAATTGTCGACGGCAAACAGCTTCGGATGGCTGAAGGCGACCTGCCCGTTGCCGTAGTCGTCCGGATTGTTGCTGATCGGCACGGGAAGCACGCCGAATTCGCTGTCCCGGCCTTCCATGGAACCGATGACCGCCCAGAGCCAGTCGCCCATGAAGTAGAACGCCGCGTTGCCCTTGGCGAAATCCTGGCCGTCCAGCTCATAGTTGGCGACCAGCGGGTCGTTCTTGCGGTAATTGTATTCTTTCAGCATATCGAAGGTATCCAGGAGACCGTTGAACACCGCGTTGTCCGCCAGCTTGGCCCGGCCAGCCTTCACGTCTTCCCAATATTTCAGATTTTCGTTCGCATCGCGGGATTGCAGGGAGAAGCCCAGCGCACCCAGATAATGCGCGCCAAGGGACCAGTCGGCGCCGTGGATCATGACGGGCGGCACGCCCATGGCCGCTTGAACTTTATCCAGCAGTTCTTTCAGCGCATCCCGCGTGCGGATGGTCGAAGGATCGAACGGGCCGCCGAGCGCTTCCTCGAGGGCACGCTTGTTGTACAGAAGGCCGTAGCCTTGCGCGGTCCAGGGAATCCCGAGGAATTTGCCGTCCAGGATGCCGCCTTCCACCGCACCGGGCAGGGTGAGTTCTTCGTACTTCGCCCTGACCGGCTCCAGATCCAGGAACTTGTCTCTGTACACGTAGATATGGCTCGGGTCCAGGTTGGAGATGGTCGGCGGGTTGCCCGAGGCCAGCCGCGACTGGAAGATTTCGATTTGGGCGCCGCCGATCGGGGTCGGAATCAGCTCCACCGTCACGTTCGGATTCACTTCATGGTATTTGGCGAACAGCTTTTCGAACACCTCGTTGACTTCCGCCGACGTGTTGAAGAATGTGATCTTGATTTGCTTGCCGGACGAGGAAGGCGCGCTGGTCGACGCCCCTGACCCTCCGCCCGAAGCGCCGTCGGCATTCCCGCCGGTGTTGCCGCCGCTGCCGCCTGAACATCCCGCCAGCAAGCCCGCCAGCAAGACCAGACACACGGCGAGAACAGTGAAACGCTTTCGTGACTTCATGGACTCATCCCCCAAGCTAACAAATTTTTCGAATGGGCTGAAATCCTTTTCATCCATATGATAACCGGTTGTCATAGCATGTGTCAACCAGTTGACATACGGGACAACAGGCATCCTTCCGCATGATAAGATAAATTCCCAATTTCCTGCGTTGGATCTATAATGAATTTGTCTTCATTCAATTTTTATCCCGTTGGAGGCTCACAGATGAAAAAAATTTGCGCCATCGTTCTTGCATGCTGCATCGCCCTGCCTGTTATCGGAACCCCTGTTCTGGCGGCCGGCCCGGTGCAAGCCGTGCTGACCGAGAGCCTGATTTCGGTGGACGACCTCGGCTATCCGTTCCTCCGTTTGCGCGGCTACAACATTGAAGGCAGAACCTATTTCAGACTGCGCGACCTCGCCTTAATTTTTGACGGTTCGCCGAGCCAATTTGACGTCGCCTGGAACGGGAAGGAAAACGCCGTCGAAATCATCACCGGCCGGCCCTATTCTTCGCCAGGGTCCTATGACGGTTATTATCCTTGGAACAAAGTCTCCACAGCCAAGCCGGCCACCTCGAAGATCGTCATCAACGGAGAGGTGCGGCAGGTGAAGGCATATGAAATCGACGGAAGCACGTTCCTGCAGCTCAGGGAATTGGGACAACACATTCCCTTCGAGGTCATCTACGACGGCGAACGGGACGAAATCCGCCTCTATTCGCGGCTTCCCGACAACGCCTATCGCGTACATGTGACCCCCGCCGTCATTTTCAATCAGCTTAAGTGGAAGTTTCCCCGCTGGAAAACTCCGGTGATCTCCTACCTCATGGCAAACGGGGATCAGACGCTCAGCGTCATTGAAGCGGGCTCGTCCATTTCGATTGAAACCTACGACCTGCAATTCAGATTGCTGGCCAGGAAAACGATCGAGCCCGAGCTTCCGCTGTTCGGCGGCTTTTTCAGCGGCGAGAAATACAATTATATCGCCTTCGGACAAGAGAACCGGGAACAAAACGACAACAAGGAAGTCATCCGGATCGTCCGTTACGACAAACAATTCAACCGGATCGACAGCGTTTCCGTCAAAGGCGGGGAAAGCTTTACCGTGGTCCCGTTCCATGCCGGCTCCGGACGCATGGCGGAACACGGCGACACGCTGGTCTTTCATACGGCGAGATTGAGATACAAAACACCGGATGGCCTCAACCACCAATCGCAGCTGACGATCGTCGTGGACACCTCCACGATGACCGTTACCAATCATCTTGGAAGATTTCAGGAAAATCATGTCAGCCATTCGTTCGACCAGTACGTCCTGTTCGACGGCAACCGGCACGTCCTGCTGGATCACGGAGACGCATATCCCCGCTCCATCGTGCTCTCCAGGCAGTCCGGAAACTCCTACAACACGGTGAGCATGTTCGACATTCCGGGCAAAATCGGCGCCAACATGACGGGGGTATCGGTCGGCGGGTTCGAAATGTCCTCCACGAGCTACATCGTGGCGATGAACACCGTGGACCATTCATTGGTCCAGGAATACACCGATACCGAGATGGTGGGATTGCCGATGGATCAGCGCGACATCATCCTGTCCGTGGTTCCGAGGAACAACTTGAGCCCGCAGGCCGTCACGCAACGCACCATTGCGAAATATGCGGGAACGGACAATATCGCTTCCATCCCCCATCTCGTCAAAGTCTCCGACAACCGGTTTTTGGTGATGTGGCAGGAGTATGACTCATATGGCCGGAGCAGCCTTAAATATGTGACGGTGGATCAGGACGGAGTTCCGATCGGGAGCATTCGGTCGCTTGACCATTTCTGGTTGTCCGAATGCAAGCCGATCGTCGCGGACGGCAAGGTCATATGGTATGCCAACTTTCTCCAAAGCCGCATATTTTATACGATCCCGTTGTAAAACAAACGGGAGAGGACGACAGCCTCGTCCTCTCCCCGCCGGCAAGCCGCAAAGCAAAACAGAAGGGGCCGTCAGGCCCCTTTTCATCTCTCAGTCGTGCAAGTGGCAAGCCGCCCAGTGTCCCGGCCGCACTTCGCGGAACGCGGGTTTCTCCTGCGCGCAGCGTTCCATCGCGAACGGGCAGCGCGTCCGGAACGGACAACCGCTCGGCGGCGAAATGGGGTTGGGCAGTTCGCCCTGCAGAATGATGCGCTCCTTCTTCGCCTCGGCCTCGGGATCCGGAATCGGAATGGCGGACATCAGCGCTTTCGTGTACGGATGCTGCGGCTGGTCGTACAAATCCTCGCTGCTCGCCAATTCCACGATTTGGCCCAGATACATGACGGCGATGCGGTCGCTGATATATTTGACCATCGCCAGATCGTGCGCGACGAACAGATAGGTCAGGCCCATTTTTTTCTGCAGATCGGTGAGCAGGTTCACGATCTGCGCCTGGATGGACACGTCCAGCGCGGAAATCGGCTCGTCGCACACGATGAATTCCGGTTCCACGGCGAGCGCCCGGGTGATCCCGATCCGCTGCCGCTGGCCGCCCGAAAACTCGTGGGGATACCGCGAAGCGTGCTGGGCGTTCAAGCCCACCAGTTCCAGCAGCTCTTCCACTCTGCGCGTCCGCTCGGCCCGGCTTTTCACCAGGCCGTGTATGTCAAGGGCTTCGCCGATGATGTCCAGAACCGTCATCCGCGGATTGAGCGAGGCGTACGGGTCTTGGAAAATCATCTGCATTTTGCGGCGGAAAGCCTTCAGCTTGGAGCGGGACAGTTTCGTGACATCCGTGCCGTCGATCACCACGCTCCCGGACGTCGGCTCGTACAGACGGATGACCGTGCGTCCGGCTGTCGATTTGCCGCAGCCGGATTCGCCGACCAGACCGAGCGTTTCGCCTTTCCGTACGGTGAAACTGATCCCGTCCACCGCTTTCAATACCCTGTTTCTTCCAACGGGAAAGTATTTGCTCAGGTTTCGGACTTCAACGAACGCCCGGCTCATGCTTCATCCCCCTTTCCGCCGACGGCGGCCGCCGTTTTGGCGCCGGAATGCTGCAGCCAGCATCTCACCTTTTGCGTCTCGCTGATCACGGTCCAATCCGGATCTTCCAGCTCGCAAATGCGCATGGCTTCGCTGCACCGGCTGCAGAACCCGCAACCGCGCGGGGGCTGTATCATGTCGGGAGGCGTCCCGTAAATCGGAACGAGCGGTTCGTCTTTCGCCTGGTTCAGCCGCGGCAGCGACTTGAGCAGGCCTTTCGTGTACGGATGCTGCGGGTTTCGGAAAATTTCCCACTTGGTTCCCGTTTCCACAATTTGTCCCGCGTACATGACGATCACGCGATCGCACAGGTCCGTCACGATGCCCAAATCGTGCGTGATCAGGATGATCGAGGTTTTGGTTTTCCGCTGAAGCTCCTTCATGAGCTGCAAAATTTGCGCCTGAATCGTCACGTCCAGCGCCGTGGTCGGTTCGTCGGCGATGAGCAGGGCCGGGTTGCAGGCGAGCGCCATGGCGATCATCACCCGCTGCCGCATGCCGCCGGACATCTGATGCGGATATTGCTTGATCCGCGTATCCGGGTTGGAAATGCCGACCATGGAAAGCAGTTCGATCGCCCGCGCTTTCGCCGCGGATTTCTTCATCCTCTGGTGCCGCATCAATCCTTCCATGATCTGCNTCCCGATCGTCATCGTCGGGTTCAGCGACGTCATCGGATCCTGGAAGATCATGCCGATTTTGTTGCCGCGGACTTTCTGCATTTCCTTTTCGGAAAGCGTTGCCAAATCCTGACCGTCAAAGAGGATGGATCCGCTTTTAAACTCACCCGGCGGCGTCGGAATCAGGCGCATGATCGCTTGCGCGGTGACGCTTTTGCCGGACCCGGACTCGCCGACGATCGCGACCGCTTCCCCTTCCTTCACCTGAAAGCTGACTCCCCGAACCGCCTGGACTTCGCCGCCGTATACGTTGAACGACACGCGCAAATCGCGCACATCCAAAATGGTTTTTGCCACGACCGCACCTCCTCCCGCTACGATTTCCGCATGATCGGGTCAAACGCGTCTCTCAGGCCGTCTCCGAATACGTTGAACGCAAACATGGTCAGACTAAGGAACAAAGCCGGAAAGAGCTCCCGCCACGGATAGTTCTGAATCGCGTTGATCCCGTCATTCAGCATCGTTCCCCAGGAAGCGACGGGCGACTGAACGCCGAGCCCCAGGAAGCTGAGAAAAGCTTCGGTGAAAATCGCGCTGGGGACGGTGAGGGTCAGGGTGACAAAGATCGGTCCGATGGCGTTCGGGATCAGGTGCCGGAAAAGGATGCGCATGTTGCCCGCCCCGAGCGCCCGCGACGCCAGCGCGTATTCCTGGTTTTTGAGCTGCATGATTTGTCCGCGCACGATCCAGGCCATGTTGATCCAGCCGGTAATGGACATGGCGATGATAATGGTGGTCAGGCTTGGTTCCATCACGACCAGCAGCAAAATCACGACGAGCAAATACGGGATCGCATACAAAATTTCCGCGATCCGGTTCATCACTTCATCCACTTTGCCGCCGTAATATCCCATAATGCCGCCGTAAATGACGCCGATGACGAGGTCGATCAGCGCGGCCATGACGCCGACGAACAGGGAAATCTGCGCGCCTTTCCACGTTCGCACGAACATGTCCCGTCCGAGGTCGTCCGTTCCGAACCAGTGCGACCAGCTTGGCGGCTGGTTTGCGTTTTGCAGGTCGGTGGTGTAATGGTCGTAGGGCGAGAGAATGGGCGCGAAGATGGCCATCAGAACGATCAGGAGCATGAGGACGAACCCGGTCATGGCCAGCTTGTTGGTCACCAGCCGATGCCGGATATGCTGCCAGGCTGTCATGCTTTTCCGCTCGATGCGCTCGCTCTTGGAAAGATCACGTTCGATGGGCGCGAACAGATCGGGGCTTATCTGCCCGACGGCGCTGAAGTTGCTGCTATCGTTCCGCACGTTTTATCTCTCCACCTTTGACCCAAGAATTCTCATTCGCGGATCCACCAACGCGTAGGCGATGTCCGCCAGGAACCGGCACACCATAAGCAGGACGGCGTAAAACACCGTGATCCCCATAATCAGCGGATAATCCCGGTCGACCACGCTCTGCACGAAGAACTTGCCCATGCCGGGAATCGCGAAGATCGCTTCAATGATGACGGAACCGGTAATCACGTTGGCGGTCAGATAGCCCAGATACGTCACCACGGGCAGCATCGAGTTGCGAATGCAATGCCGCCAGACAATCGCGTGTCCGGCGAGGCCCTTGGCTTTCGCCGTCCGGATGTAATCGGCATGCAACACTTCGATCATGGTGGAACGGATCAATCGTGCGATAAACGCGATGGACACCGAAGAAAGCGCAATGGTGGGCAACACGTAATCCAGCGGCCCATCCAGCCCCGCCACTTTGAATATTCGCAACTTGACAGCCAACAAGTATTGCAGCACCGGCGCCATCACCATGCTGGGAATGGCCAGCCCGATCACCGCCAACACCATCGACAGGTTATCCAGAAACCTTCGATGATACAGGGCGGCGATAATGCCCAGCGTGCAACCCGCAACGACCGAGGTAATGATGGAAACGATGCCAAGCCTGAGCGAATACTTGAACGAATCGTTGATGATTTTATTGACGGAGTAAAACCGCTTCTTCATGGAAATGCCCAGGTCAAACTGCAACAAATTTTTGAGATAAACGCCGTATTGCTGAATCAGCGGTTTGTCCAGGCCGTAGAAAGCTTCCAGATTTTTCTGAATTTGCGGGCTGGTTGCTTTCTCCCGCTGCAGGGGACTGCCGGGAACCGCGTTCATGAGCACGAACGTGGCGGTGACCAGCACGTACAACGACAGAATCATGAAGAGGAATTTTCGCACAATGAAGCGGACCATGGATTCACCACCCTCCGGGAAAAATTGAAAAGGGTATATATAGGGACTATATATACCCTTTTCATAGCCTGTGAATTTGTCGCCTTATTGTTTGTCGCCGTAGACCCAGTTGAGATGGCCGGCGTAATCGGAGACGACATTCACAAAACCGGGCTTCACCATGGTCACTGTCGTATAGTAGTAAATCGGCAGAACAGCCATATCGTCGGCGATCGCGATTTTTTCCGCTTCCGCGATCTTGGCCATGGCATCTTTTTCGTCGGTGGACAAGATGGCTTGATCCAGCAGCTCATCAACCCGACTGTTGGCGTAGCGGCCGTCGTTGTTTCCGGATTTGGAGTGAATCAGGTCGTACGAGAAGTTGATCGGATGGTTGAAGTCCGCACCCCAACCGGCGCGGGCGATGTCGAACTGCTGCGCGTCCCTCGTTTCCAGGAACGTGCCCCATTCCTGGTTGGCGAGCTTCACTTCCACGCCCAGGTTCTTGCGCCATTGGTCGACGATCGCTTCCGCGATGGCTTTGTGGCCTTCGTTGGTGTTATAGAGCAGCGTGACTTGCGGGAACTGGGAAAGCCCTTCTTCCTGCAGGCCTTCGGCGAGCAGCCGCTTCGCTTCTTCCACATTTTCCTGGAAGTAACCGCTGTCCGGATACATTTCGCGGAACGATTTGCCGTCTGTGCCCCGGATGCTGGGCGGAACGAGGGCGAACGCCGGTTGCTGGTTCGCTTTCGTCACGTTGTCGATGATGGCTTGCCGATCGATGGCCATCGAGAACGCCTTGCGGATTTTCACGTTGTTGAACGGCTTCTTGGTCGTGTTGTAGAGATAGTAGTACGTGGAAGCGATCGCCTTGACTTGCCCCGCGCCGCTTTGGAGAACTTGCTCCACCTGATCCGTCGGCACCGAGCCGGCTTGGGCGCCGATCCAGTCGATTTGGTCCGTCTGGAACATGTTGAAGACGGTGGAGTCTTCTTCCACGAGCGTGATCGTCACGATGTCAAAGTTGATCTTGTCTTTGGCGTAGTAGTCCGGATTTTTCGTGAGCACCAGCTTGCCGCCGTGCACCCATTCGGTCAGCTTGAACGGGCCGTTGGTCACAAGCGTCTTGACGTCGGTGGCCCAATCCGGTTTGCCTTCGACGGCGTTCTTGTTGACCGGCCAGTAGGAGTTGTGGGTGATAATGTCCAGGAAGTAGGGCGTCGCGCTGATCAGCTTGACTTCGAGCGTGTAGTCATCCAGCGCCTTGACGCCGACTTGGTCGGCCGATGCTTCTCCGGCGTTGTACTGTTCGGCGTTTTCCAGGTAAAACAGCATGTACGCGTAGTCGGCCGCGGTTTCCGGCGCCAAAATGCGTTTCCACGAATATTCGAAATCGTGCGCGGTCACCGGATCGCCGTTGGTCCACTTGGCATCCTTGCGAAGCTTGAAGGTGTAAGTCTTGCCGTCGTCGGAAACTTCGTAGGACTCGGCCAGCGCCGGCACGGCATTCCCGTCGGGGTCCAGACGGTACAGACCTTCAAACAATCCCAGACCCACGATGTGCGACTGCGCGTCCGTATACAGCGCCGGGTCCAGGCTGGGCGGTTCGCTCCCCAGCGTGAAGCGGAATTCCTTGGGCGGCCCTTGCGGCTCCGGCGAGCTGCTGGCACCCGGCTCCGAAGAAGAGCCTGCGCTCGGCGAAGCGGAAGGAGAACTTTCTTTGTTGCCGCCGGTGCAGGCAGCGAGCAGTGAGCCGACAAGTACCAGCGTCAGCATCACTGTCAGCAAGTTCCTCAATCTCATTACAACCCCTCCATTTATTTAGTGTACCTATTTATTCGATTCAAACACTAAAGTAAAAGAATTTTCCTGTCAATACTCATAAATATGGAGATTATACGCCGGGATAAGGTATAGGGAGGAAAAAATAACGGAAAGGTATTTTCAGGAATCCCCTCCCCTTATTGCTTCCGTTCAATCACGTCATTACGCGATCGCCCTTGCTGGTCGGCTGGGAAATGACCAAAAACTCGACATCCCCGCCGGATTTGTTGATCATTTGATGCGGCACCCGCGGCGGAACTTCGATACCCTCATGCGGACGCAACATGATCTCGGTCCCATCGATCTCAAGGGTGGCCGTGCCCGACAAGACAAAGAAAAACTGGCGCGCTCGCTCATGGTAATGTCTGACTTCCGAAGCGCCCGCCGGCATGCGTTCATGGATCACGCTTAAATCCCGATGTTTCACCAAATGCCACCCGTCGCATTGTTCTCCCCACAGGTAATGTTCAGCGGTGTATTTGCTGATTTTCATTTCTGCGCCCCCCGCCCTGTCCAAATGTGAACCTTCATTTGCAATTTATATCATTTATCGGAATCCATCCCTTCACCAAAATCTCCAACCGGACTGCCGCCAGATGTTCGAATAAAGGATCATAAACGGACTCCGCACTTCACGGAGTCCTCATAATAGTGGGCACAATTTCGCCCGCGCCATCTCACGCGGAATCAAACGGTGGCAATAGCGAAACGGTTTGCAGCGCCCTCGCCAGAATGGTCACGGCTTCAGCCCGCGTCACGGGGCGCTGCGGCCGGAAGGCCCCGTCCTCATACCCCATCACGATCCCGTGGCTTGCGGCAATCCTCACCGCTTCCCTCGCCCAGACCGATATGGCTTCTTCATCGGTAAACGGCACCATCCGACCTTCTTCCGCCTCCCGCAACCCGAACGCCTTGACGACAATCGCCACCATCTGTTCGCGCAAAAGCGGATCGTCGGGGCCAAACGTGTCGCCGTCATATCCCTCCACAATGCCTTGCCGGTGCGCAGCCGCTATCGCGTCTTGCGCCCAATGGCCGATCGTGTCCGCAAACGGTTCCCCGTCCACCGCGTCCAGCCCCAATACCTTGACCACAAGCGCCACAAACTCCGCCCTCGTCATCGGCCGGTCCGGCTGAAACGTCCCGTCCGGATACCCGGCCATCCATCCGTTGGCCGCAAACCGACGAATGGCATCCTCCGCCCAATGTCCCGCCACATCAGGCCACAAGGCGTCCGCCTCCGGTTCCGCCAACGGTTTCTGCGGCCGCTTCTCTTTTCGCAATGACGACCAACCGTCCGAGTTCGTTCGTTTTTCCGCTGACCGTTTGCTCCTCCCCATTGACCACAGGCTCATCCAACGGAATCCACGCGTTCCGTTCCCCGTCATACCGATACATGGCGATCTCGTACCGGTCCCGATCCGCCTCCTCCAGATGGAAGGGAAGGGTCACGGTCACATCGTGCAGCAGGTTTCCCGCCCCCTGCCACACGACGTCATAGGCGGCGCTGACCACCCGGCCGTCTTCCGGCTGTTCCGGCAACAGAGGCGCTTCGTAAATCGTGATGACGAACGGCTCGTGCCACACCCCTGCCGGGAACCAAAGGCGAATTTGCCCAAACCGGATGTCCCTTCCCTGCTGCGGATCGACGGAGAAGGCATTCGGCTCCCGAGGCGTAAACCCGGTCGCCGGCGCTCCGGCATCCTTCCGCCGCTCCACCGTTACGACCGCCGTGTCACTCGTCACCACGGCCTCTGTGCCAAGCATCGCATGCATGTTGGTGTTCTTGACTTCCACATAGTAGTAGAATGTTCCCGGCTGATTGGTCGGCGGGGTGTAGCTTGGGCCGGTCGCCCCCTCGATGGGAGTGCCTTCCGTATTGCTGTCGTCCGTTTTTTTGTACCACTGGTAGCTCAGCGTCCCTTCATCACCCACTTCCGCCTCCACCGTAAGCAGCTTTGCCCGGGCCCCTTGCACGACCGTGAACCCGACCAGCTGGCTGGTGATCTTCGGCTCTTCGGCGCGTTTTTGGTTTTTCACTTCGACGGGCGCGGTTTGCTGATTGTCCATTCCGTCAGCCCCGTTACCCAGTTGACCCGCGGATCCACTTCACCAGGCATAGACTTTTCCATCTTTCAAGGCCAGCGAATGAATCCCGCCTGCCGCGATTGCGGATACACCGCCGCTATTTGCCAACTCCCATTGCACCATTACGGGCGCTCTTCTATCTTGGTTTGTTCCATCCCCCAATTGGCCAAAAGTATTATCCCCCCAGGCATAAACGGTTCCATCTTCTTTCAGGGCCAGCGAATGTTGCCCTCCTGCCGCGATCGCAGCCACGCCGCCATCCGCCAACGCCCCCTGTACCTTTACGGGTATGTTACGATCTATGTTTGTCCCATCCCCCAATTGACCGCGCTCATTTTATTCCCCAAGCATAGACGACGCCCGCACTCGTCAACGCCAGGGAATGATACTCTCCAGCGGCCACCTGGACGATATATTCCCCTTCCGCCAGAACCGATTCCCAACGAAATCCGTACGCCTCCAGCTCTTCCAGCGTCATGGGGCGAATAGCGCGCCGCCCCCAGGATCGTCACCTCATCCACGGCGTAGCTCGTCCCGCCCCCGACCGACACCAGCCGGTCCCCCATGAAACGCTTGACGATCTTCGTGCCGTCCTTCTTCACGGCGACGACCAGGTCGCCGTCTTCGTAGTGTTCCGAAACGATTTCCACGACATCCCCGTCGTGCAATACCGGCGCCATCGAATGCCCCACGACCCGGTAGTGAAGGGAATGCGCCAGGGATGTCCCGGCGAGCGAAAACACCAGCAGCAAGCCGACCAAAACCGCAAAAGCTTTTTTCATACCGGCTCCCCTCCCGCCTTCCTGTTGAATCCATCTTTCTATTGATTTGCTATTCCTCCCAATTTCGTAATCTTAGCAGATGATTTTGGGGATGGTGAAGACCTCGGCAATCGGAAGTCTGGCAGGCTTCGCCGCCAAAAAAAGCGTAATAAAAGGCCGGAATCGTGTGGATACACGGATTCCGGCCATCGCCATGGAGACGAACCCTATGCAATTGCCTCCGCCTGCTTGCTTTGCGCCAGTCGTCGCTCCGCGCGTGATTTCTTGAAGTGAAGCAGCTCATACATCACCGGCACCACCACCAGGGTCAGCAGCGTGGAGCTGGTCAGACCGCCGATGACGACCACGGCCAGCCCGCTGGAGATGACGCTGCCGCCGCCCATCCCCGCCGCCAGCGGCACCAGCGCGCAAATCGTGGCGATGGCCGTCATCAGAATCGGTCTGAGGCGCGTGCCTCCCGCTTCCACCAGCGCTTCCCGAATCGNNAGCCCNCGCTCGATCAGCTGCTGCACCCGCTCCACCAAGACGATGGCGTTGGTGACCACAATGCCGATCAGCATCAGAAAACCGATCAGGCTGGAACCCGACAGCGGTTCTCCCGTTATCAGGGTGCCGGCGAGTCCGCCGATGAGCGCGAAAGGCAAGGAGAAGAGGATGGCCAGCGGCGCCCGCCCTTCGCCAAAGGCAACCACCATCACGACATACACCGCGACGACCGCGACAAGCATCGCCATCAGCATGTCGCTGATCATCTGTTGGACTTCCGCGTTGTCCCCGCCTACGGACAGTTCCGCCCCTTCGGGAAGTTCCAGCGCATCCAGGGCTTTCATCAGCTCCTTGTTGACCTTGCTCGCGTCTTTGCCCGCAATTTTCGCGGTGACGGTCACATATTCCGCTCCGTTCTTGTACTGCAGGGTGCCCGGAAGCTGCTCCTGTCGCACATCGGCGATATCCTTCACCCGAATGACAGCGCCGGTGGGCGTCTGAATCGGCAACGCCGCAATGCTGTCCGGCGAACTGACGGAATCGCCCTTCAGAGTGAAATACAGGTCGCTGCCCGACAACCTGCCGACTTTCGTCTCCGCCAGATACGGCCTGAGCAGGGCGTAAGCCTGGTAGGCGGTCAAGCCGTATTGGGCCGCGTCCTCCTGGCGGACTTCGATCGCAATGCCATTCGTGCCGTCTTGCAGGTTGCTCCCGATATTGGCAATGCCCTCGATGCCTTCAAGCGTCTTCGCCACCCGTTCGGCCGCCGCCCGCAGCTCATCCTTCGAAGATGCCGTAACGGTAATCTCCACGGCGCCGCCGTCGGTCATGTCGTCCTTGACCAGACTGAAACGGCTTCCCTCAGGCGGCACGGCCTGCGGTCCGATCTCCTCCATGAAACGGTTCAGATTCGTTCCCGGTTTGAAGGCGATGAACCATTCGGCCAAATAGCCGTACGCCTCTCCGTTCATATTGCCGCCAATGATCACATTGGTATTCGTCACGTCGGGATGGCTGCGAAGGATCTCGTCCAGACGCTTCGCTTCCGCTTCCACCGCCTGGGGAGCGGTTCCCTTGGGCATCTCCAGCGCAGCGAATATATATTTATAATCCGTCTCGGGCAGGAGTACGACGCCCACCTTGCCGGCGGCAATCGGGATGAGGCTCCCGATGAAAAGCAGCGTCGATACGGCCAGCACAATCGCCTTATGTCCGAGCGACCAGCCGAGGAGACGCTTGTAACCCTTGCTGAGCGGCGATTGCGCCGGAGCCTTGATCTTTCCTTTTTTCAAAAGCGACCACGCCATGAAAGGCACCACGGTGAGCGCCACCAGCAGCGACGCCATCAGGGCGAATCCGACCGCAAGGGCGAACGGGCGGAAAAGTCCTCCGATAATGCCCTGCAGCATGCCGAGCGGCACAAAGACGGCTACCGTCGTCAGCGTGGAAGAGACAATCGCTTTCCCGACTTCGATCGTGGCGGAAACGATCAAATCCTTGCTGATTTTTTCCCCTTTCATCCTCCGAATCAAATTCTCGATCACGACAATGCTGTCGTCCACAACCCGCCCGGTGGCCACCGCCATGCCGCCGAGGGTCATCATGTTCAGCGTCACATCGGTAAAAGATTTCAGGCAGATCAACGCAATGAGCATCGACAGCGGAATCGACACGATGGCGATGAGCGTCGCCCGCAAATTGCGCAGGAAGAAGAGAATGACCAGGGAAGCGAACAATGCGCCCAACAGGCCTTCCTGCGCCAGCGAATTGACCGACTCCTCCACGTCGGAAGCCCGGTTGTACATAATGAAGGCGCGAATTTTGCCGCTCTTTTCCGCTTCCTCAAAGATGCGCAGCACGTTGTCCGCCACTTCCACCGCATTTGCCGCGCTTGACTTTACGATGTTCAGCGTAATGCTGGGTTTGCCGTTGGTCAGGCTGATGACGCCGGTTTCTTTGCCTTGGGTGATGACCGCCACATCCCGGAGACGGACGCTCCCGTCGGGCACAAGGCTCAAGTTTTCGAGTTGTTCGACCGACCGCACATCCCCCCGCACGAAAACAGGCAATATTTCCTCCCCCATCACCGTTTGNCCCAGCGGGAGGCTGACGTTGTTGGCCTGAATCAGGCTCGCCAACAGATCATGGGTAAACCCGTACTCCGCCAACTTTTCGCCATCCAATTGAACATACCAGGAAGATGAATCTTTAAGTCCGATCACCTGAACTTCGCGGACGCCGTCCACGGCCTTCAGCTTCGGCAACAATTCTTCATTGACGATGTCGGACAATTCCCTCTCGGATACGCCCTCCGCGCCGGATACGCTCGTATACAGAATGGGTGAGCTGGACGTTTAATAATACATCACTTCCGGCTTGAGAGCGCCCTCGGGCAGCGCAATTCCGGCCAGGGTCTGACGGACCTCGTCCTGCCGCTTTTTCATATTGTCGTTATAGCTGAATTCCAACTGGATGACGGACAGATTGTTCGCGGATTGGGAGTAAACGTTCTTGACCCCCTCCAAGTTTCGCAACCCTTGCTCCAGAGGCAGGGTGACCTGTTCGAGCACTTCATTCGGCGCCGCTCCGGGATAGACCGTCGAAACGATGATCCCGGGAACGGCGATCTCCGGAAGCTGCTCCTGTTTGAACTTTGATGTTGAATAGATGCCGCCGACGACAATCAATACGACCAGCAGCACAACGGCCACCGGATTCCGCAATGATAAGTTCGTAAAGTGCTTTAACATCCCCGCTTCCCGTCCTTTTTTCCAATTTCAGACGCCCTCATTTTAGCCACGGACGGCAAGCGGCACTACAGCCTGCGGAAGGTTTTGCAAATTCGCTTTGGGACCGAATCCAACTCCGTCTCCGGACTGAGGCGTCCTGCGCCTGTCCGCGCCTGCCCGCGCATAAGCGGACAACTAGTCTAACAGCGGAAACGGCGGCAAAACAATCCTCCTCATGTCTGTACCCGACGATCGCATCGACTTCCTATCATCCCGATGACTACGTTCGGCTTCTTCATTGTCGCTATACTGTCCTAAAAAAGAAGGAGACCTCCCTTCGGCTTGGTGACGAGCGGGAGGTCACTTCTGCTGTCCAGGCCAATCGCCCATGGGCCACCGAATCGCCCGTCCCGGGGGCCGCTTCGGGCCGCCGGGCGGGCGATCCCGGTCCGAGCTCGGTGCCAGGTCAGCGTTTCCAGTTTTTCGCCATGTAGTCGGCGACCAACAGGCCGCTTTCCAGTTGGATCGAGACCAGATTCCGGATGGGAACGACCTCATAGTCCAGTTCCCGCTCCAACTCTTCGCACAGGGCGTTGAGCCGCGCTTCTCCCGTGTCCAGGGCGTTCTTCAGGACGGTGTACGCTTCGCCGCTGTCTGTGCGGCGCTCCAATTCGAACCGACAGGTGCGCACGGCCATGCCGTGCAACAGGCCCATGTAGAACTTGCGCACGGTCAGACTGTCGAACACCAGGGAGGCGGGAGCCGGCCGGTCCAGTTCCGGATTGCTCGACACATATTGCCGCATCCCGGGGCCGGATTCCTTCGCCATCCCGATCATCTCGTCCACCAGCCGGACGAACGGGTTGTCCTCGCTGATATAGCGCCGGAACCCGCTCAAATACTCGTCCACTTGCGCATAATGCGCATCGGCCAGATCGGCGCCTTTCAGGAGCACCTCCCGGCTGGTCATGTCCGTTTCGCTTTGATCCTGGATGCTCGGGTGCGTGAAGTACGGCAGCTCCGTCAGCAGGGTGAGGCACTCCGCCTTCGTCCGGGCGTAAGTGCCGCAGCTTGTGCCGTAATTCAACGAGGGCATTTGGCCGATCTTCTCCAGATAGTCGTAGTGCTCTTGCACGCCGAAGAATTTGTACACGTTCGGCGCGAGCATTTGGATGAACGGCGCTTCGGGTTCGCCGTTAAACAACGGCACATTCTGCCTGCGCGCGGCGTTCCGGAACGGTTCGTACAGTTCCGGGATGTCGTGGCTGATGTACCAGAACGCGCCGCCGAATCCCGCATTGTGCAAGGAATAGATGAACGCCGGTTTGTGCTGATCGACGATGTTCATCAGCGCCCGCGTTTCCGGCAGCGGCCGGTCGAAACGGTAGGATTTGTACTCGACCGGGAAGGTCCATTCCACCTGCTCGTTGAACGCCGGCCGATAGAAGTTCCGGATGTAGTTGGTCAAGCTGAACGGGCCTTTGTACCACGCTTCGTTCAGCCGCACGCCGTCGGGATCGACGCATTTGATAATGTACCAGGTAAAGCCGAGCCGGTCCCGCAGCTCCTTGTCTTCGGCCAATATCCGCGCGAAAGCTTCCATCGTCATCGCCCCGATCGGCTCGGTTCGGATGGCGGGCACGCCATAGCACGAGGGTCGTTGCGGGGGCCGTCCCCGATCTTCAGGCAAAGGATGGGATGGCCCTTGCGCGACCGGCCGGCCTCGAACAGGGTGACCGTGTCGGGGAATTCCTCCGCCAAGGCCCGGGCGCTGGCGTCGAGTTCATCCACCGTCAGGAAGACCTCATAATCGGGAACGGCGTCCAGGACGCGCTGAAAGTCTGAATCCATGTCGGCCCCTCCTTATGGTTGGGTTCCCGCCGGCTTTATTTCTCGATCCGGACGTAGTTGTATTCGTGATCGCCGGTGTACGGCAGCGCTTCTTCGGAAGACGGATGGCCTTTCACATAGGGATGATACGGGTTCAAATCCAGCACTTCGACCAGCGGATAGATCGGCAGGTCCTCCGCCAGGATGCGCTGCACTTCCTTGTATTTCGCCGCCCGATCCGCCTCGTTGACCGTCTGGGCGCCTTCGAGAAACGCCTGATCCAGCGCGGGATTGCCGTAGCCGGTCGGGTTGTTGGCGGCGTCCGTGCCGATGCGCACCTGCAGCGCGCCGATGTCGGGGCCTTGGTAGCCGCCCATCATCGAGAACGTGTAATTGCGCTCGATGATGACCTTTTGAACCCACGCCGTGACGTCCGCGAGGTTGATCTGCACGTCGATGCCGACTTGGGCGAGCTGCTCCTTGATCACCGTCGCCATGTCCGGGAAGGCGCCGGCGCTCATGACTTCCATCGTCAGGGACAGGTAATGGCCGCTGGCGTTTTTCTTGTAGCCGGCCTGCTCCAGCAGCTTCATTGCCTGCTCCGGATCGTGCCCGGGTACGCGGTATTCGTCGGCGACCGCCCACTTGAAAGCCGGGGAGACGAAATATTCCGCCGGTTGACCCAGCCCTTTCATCGCCCGGGTCGAGATTTCCTCGTTGTTCAGCGCCAGCGCGACGGCGCGGCGCACCTCCGGCTTGTCGAACGGCTCGGCGGCGACGTTGAAGAACAGGTAGTTTCGGTACGGAGCGACGACCGGCACGGTGACGTAATCTTTGCTGTCGAGAATTTTTTGCGCTTCCGCGCTGGGCGGCGCCATCCCCAAAATATCCAGGTCGCCGTTGTAGAACGACTGCACCATCGTGTTGGGATCGCCGATGATGGAGTACACGAGCCGTTCCACCTTCGGCACCTGGCCGAAATAGTCGTCGAACCGCTCCAGCGTCAGGCTGACGCCGGGCTTGTACTCCACGAATTTGAACGGACCGGTGCCGACGGGTTCGATCTCCAACCCGGCATCCCAGTTCTCGTCATTGTAGATATGCTCCGCCACGATGAACGTGCCGTACCAGGCCAGATTGCCGAGGAAGGCGGCGTCGGGCTGGGACAGCTTGACGACGACCGTATGGTCGTCCGGCGTCGACACCTCCGCCACGCTCATGAAGCTGGGGGCGATGAACGCCTTGGTGCGAATGAAGTCCAGGGTGAATTTCACGTCGGAGGCGCTGAACGGTTCGCCGTCGTGCCACTTGACGTTTTTGCGCAGATGGAACGTGTACGTCAGACCGTCGTCAGACACCTCCCATTTTTCCGCCAGATCGGGAATGATCTCCTGATTGTGGTTCAGCTTGACGAGCCGGCTGTAAATGTTCTGCGCCACATAATAGAAGAAATCGTCCGGCCGGGCGTCGGGATTGAAGGTGGCCGGATCGCCGCCCATACCGACGACCAGCGTGCCGCCGCTTCCGGAGCTTCCGGAGTTGCTCTTGCTGCAGGCGGCCAGCAGCAGTCCCAGAATTAGCACGGCTGTCAGTAGCAAGCTGATTTTTCGCACGTTTGTTTACTCCTCTCCCATTTGCATTTGAAAAAATTTCTATGTAAATCCCAACGCCGGACAAGCGACGCCGGGGATTGAGTGTGCGGCCGTCTTCAATCGTGTCCCGCGACTTCGGCTGTCTCGGGCGGGGACTTGCGCGTTGCGGCCGCCTTCGGCGCCGTTCCCGGCGGGGCGGACGCTTCATCCTCCAGCGGATAGAAACAGCTCACCCGGCGGCCGCCCAGGTCGACCGGTTCCGGTCGCCGCTCCCGGCAGTCGTCGCGCCGCCGGAAACAGCGCGGGTAGAAGGCGCACCCGACCGGGGCGCCGGCGGAGACCGGTTCGCCCTCAAGCCTGAGCGGCTTGGCGTCCGCCTGCCGTCCCAGCTTGAGCGAACCGGCGATCAGCGCGCGCGTATACGGATGCCGCGGATGATGCAACACCTCGTCGGCCTCGCCGTATTCGACGATGCGGCCCAGGTACATCACCGCGATTTTGTCGGCGATGTATCGGACCGCCGCAATATCGTGGCTGATGAACACCATCGCCGTGTTGCGCTCCCGGCATTGTTCGGCCAACATGTTCATGATGTCCGCCTGGATTGAGGCGTCCAGCATCGAGGTCGGCTCGTCGGCGACGAGGAACTGCGGGCTGAGCAGCATGGCGCGCAGAATGGAAATGCGCTGCAGCTGCCCGCCGGACAGTTCGTGCGGATAGCGGGGCAAGTATTGGTCGGCCGGGGCCAGCCCCGCCTGTTCCAGCCGTTCGGCGACGAGCGCCAGACGTTCGTCGTGATTCCGTCCGATGCGGTGCAGCTTCAGCACACCCGTCAAAATTTGCTCGATGGAATACCGCGGATCGAATGTGTCGAACGGGTTCTGGAACACGATCTGCACGAGGCGGCGGAAAGCGAGCGGATCTCGGGCGTACGCCTCCCGATACGTCTTGCCGTTGTAGCGGATCTCGCCTGCGTCCGGCTCTTCCAGCCGCACCAGCATGCGGCCCAGCGTGGACTTGCCGCAGCCGCTCTCGCCGATCACGCCGAGCACTTCGCCGCGCCGCAGCGTGAAACCGACGCCGTCCACCGCCCGGACCGCCGATTTGCCCCGCGCATGGTAGGTTTTGACGAGCCCTTCGGCTTCGAGCACCGTGTCCGGTCTAGCGGTCATGTTCGCCACCTGGTTCACCACCTCCCGCTCCCGCGAAATGGCACGCCGCGGTGCGGCCGGCGGACAAGTCGACGGCCGGGGGCGCCTGCGTCCGGCAGATGTCCCGGGCATGGGCGCAGCGGGGGGCGAAGACGCAGCCGCGGATCGGCTCGCTAAGGTCGGGAATCGACCCCGGGATGCCGCGGACGAGCTTTTTCTCGCCGGTGAGCGACGGAATCGTCGCCAGCAGCCCTTGCGTGTACGGATGCTGCGGGTCGGCCAGCACCGTCCGGACATCGCCGAATTCCACCAGACAGCCGGCGTACATGACGGCCACCTTCTTGCAGGCGTAAGCGACGACGGACATATCGTGCGTGATCATGATCCGTGTGGTGCGCAGCGTCCGCTCCAGCTCCATGATCTCGTCGAGGATCTGCCCCTGGGTGGATGACGTCGAGCGCCGTCGTCGCCTCGTCCATGATCAGGAGCCGCGGATGATGCATCAGGCTCATCGCGATCGACACGCGCTGCATCATACCGCCGGACAGCTCGTGCGGATACTGGTTGTAGACGCGGGCGGGCAGGTTGACCATCTCCAGGAGTTCGATCATGCGCCGCTTCACGTCCGCCTTGGAAACCGTCGGCTCGTGGATGCGGTAGATATCCGCCATCTGCGCGCCGATCTTGTGGACGGGACTGAGGGAGTTCATCGACTTCTGGAATACGGCGGACAGGCGTTTCCAGCGAATTTCGGCGGCCATGCGTTCCTCCGGCAGCGCGAGGAGATCGATGCCGTCGAAACGAATTTCGCCTTCGACCTGCGCGGTGCGCCCCGGCAGCATCCGCAGAATCGCCAGCGCCAGCGTGGACTTGCCGGAGCCGGATTCGCCGACGATGCCGACGGATTCCTGCTCATCCACCGTCAGGGACACCCCGCGCACCGCCGCGACGCGCTTCGGATTTGCGCCCGCGGAGGAAAACATGACGTTCACATTTCGGACTTCCAGGAGAGGCAATGCGTGTACCTCCGATCAGCGGGTCGATTGGAGCTTGGGATTGAACAGCCGGTTCAATCCGTCGCCGATGAGATAGAACGTGAACACGGTGACCACGATCGCCAGGCCGGCCGACGCCGAGATCCACCATCCGCTCGTGAGGTAGGAGCGGCCGTGGCTGATGATCTGGCCCCAGCTGACGATATTCGGATCGCCCAAACCGAGGAAGCTCAGGCTCGATTCCATCAGGATCGCGGCCGAGATGTTCATCGTCGTATTGGCAATAATCGGATAGATGCCGTTGGGGATGATGTGCTTCATCAGGATGCGGGCGCGGCTCTCGCCGACGGCGAAGGCGCTCTTAACGAAGGTGCGCTCCCGCAGCGAAACGGCCTGCGAGCGCATCAGAAGGGCGTTGCCGACCCATCCCGTCAGACCGAGCACGAGAATGACGTTCACCATGCTGCTGCCGAAGAAAGCCACGATCAACAGCACGAGAAAAAACGTCGGAATCATGAGGAAAATGTTGTTCGTCTCGGTCAGGAACCGGTCCAGCCCGCCCCGGTAAAAGCCGGCGATCCCGCCCACCAGCGTGCCGATGATGCCCGCAATCACCGCGGCGACGACGCCGACAACGAGCGACGTTCTCGCGCCATGGACGACCATGCTGAATACGTCCCGGCCGAGGCCGTCCGTTCCGAGCCAGTGTTCGGCGGAAGGCGGGAGCAGCATGTCGTTATCCAAGGCGAACGGGTCGTGCGTCGCGATCAGCGGCGCAAAGACGGCCACCAGAATCAGCAGGATGAGGAAGGCGACGCCGACTCGCAATTGTCCGATGGCAAAAGCGTCACGCAGCCGTTTCCGCAGTCCCCGGGCGGGCCTGCGCTTGATCTTGGCTGTTGCTTCCATGAACGTTCCCTCTTGTCATTGATAGCGGATTCTCGGATCGGCCAACGCGTATACGAGGTCGAGCACGATCATCGTAATCGCCACCGAGATGGAAATGACCAGATACAACCCCATGAGCAGCGGGTAATCCCGCTGCATGATCGCGTTCAACATCAGGCTGCCGGTTCCGGGCCAGGCAAAAACGATCTCCACGACAGCCACGCCGGCGACGACATAGGCGAGCGTCAGGCCGAAAGCGGTGATGGTGGGCAGCATGGCGTTGCGAAACACATACTTGTAGAAGATGCGGCTTTCTTTCATGCCGGCCGCGCGGAACGTAACGACGTAATCATCCGACATCGCTTGAATCACCGAGGTGCGCGCCACCCGGAAAAAATAAGGGAAGGTGACGAGTACGACCGTCGCGGCGGGCAAAATCAGATGCCGCAGCACATCCAGCACGTGCGCGAATCCGGTATAGCCCGCGCGCAAATCGACCATGCCCGAAGTGGGCAGCAGCTTGAACCAGGAAGCGAAGATCAGGCTGAGCATCATGCCGAGCCAGAACGGCGGCATCGAATCGAATACGTACGAAACGCCGTTCATGGCGGTATCGAACTTCGAACCGGGTCGCCGGGCGCTGTAGATGCCCAAGCTCGTTCCGACGAGAAGCGCGGCGATCGCGGATGTTAGCGCTAACAACAAAGTCGGGCCGATGCGCTCGGCGATAATGTCCGTGACAGGCCGGTTTCCCGCGATGGATTTGCCGAGATCACCAGCCAGGAGCGAGCGCAAATATACGCCGAACTGCACGATCAGCGGCCGGTCAAACCCGTATTTCGCCGTGAGTTCCGCCCGCAATTCCGGCGAGGGGAAATCCTGACCGGTGATGTAGCTGATCGGATCGCCCGGCGCCAGCCGAATGATCAGAAAGTTGAGAATGATAGAAAGGAATACGGTGAGGACAGCGGTCGCCAAACGTTTGCGTATGTATCTGCCCAAGAAAACGGCCCTCCTTCATCCTGAGGGGCAACCTCGCCTCTCTGGCCAGCGCAGCTTTTTCTCTTATTATTATAAATTTATTTTAGACCTCCATGCCGCTGACGCGGCACCATCAGAGGATGAAAATGGTCGTCTGCCCACCGTATAATAC
>Ga0065723_101047_pt1 | contig 22833 bp, 21 predicted proteins | sample TheenrcuSG05Z960_FD_59110 | JGI IMG/M metagenome (GOLD analysis project Ga0065723, IMG submission 59110) | Thermophilic enrichment culture from UC Davis - Sample SG0.5Z960 | ecosystem: Engineered > Solid waste > Grass > Composting > Bioreactor | place: USA: University of California, Davis
TGCCGGCCATGCTGAAGCCGTACAGCAGGCCGCCGAAGCCGATGCTGGAAAGAAGCAGCGACCCCTTGTCGAGCCGGTCGCCGGTGCGCGCTTTCCGGTCCCGGAGCAGAAACAGCCCCGCCAGCAAAATCGCCGCCGCCACCGGCAGCAGCATGTCGAACAGCATCCGCCAGTGGTGGTACTGCAATATCCACCCCGACAGCGTCGGGCCGATGGCCGGCGCGAACATGAGGATGAGGCCGAACACGCCCATGGCGGCGCCGCGGCGCTCCACCGGAAAGCTGACCAGCATGGCGTTCATCAGGAGCGGCATCATGATGGCGCTGCCCGCCGCCTGGACCATGCGTCCCGCCAGCAGGACGGGAAACGCCAGGCCCGGCGGAAACAGCGGCGCGTTGCCCGCCAGGACGGTGCCCAGGACAAACAGCGACATCGCCGCGAGAAACAGCCGGCGCACCGGGTAGTTTTCGATCAGGAAGGCGGTGGCCGGAATCAGGATGCCGTTGATCAGCATGAAGCCCGTCGTCAGCCATTGGACGACGGCCGGGCCGACGGACAGGTCCGCCATGATCGACGGCAGGGCCACGTTCAGCAGCGTATTGTTCAAAAAAGAAATAAACGCCCCGATCATCAGGACGGCGAGCATGCCATAGGGCGGTTTTCGCTTCTGTTCAGCAGGATGTGTTTCGGCCGGCGTTTCCATGTCGATCCTCCCCGTCTTGCCCGTTTCCGTGGCGACCCGGCGCTCCCATGACGGCGGCCGGGACGGCGAACCGCACTTGCCCCCTACTATAGCACACGCGAAAACTCGCTTACAAATCGAAAGCAAGGAGAAAGAGCCGCATTTTTCCAGCCGCGTGATCCGCTTGCTTCCGGTTTCCCCTCTCGGCGGTTTCTCTGTGCGGAAGGTTCTCTGTACGGCGGTTTCTGTGGGCGCCGGTTTCCGCCGGCGGCCGTTTCCTGCGCGGCGGCCCTTGCACCGGTTTCCGCCGGCGGTCGCTTTCCCTTCGGCGGTTTTTGCGGTCCGGTTGCTCCGGCGGGCAAAATGGGCTATCGTGGAGACGGGGACGGTTTGTCGCCTTTCATGTCGCAAAAAGGAGTTGGAAACGATGGCCACCGCGGCCGGAAAAATGGAAATCGGCATCAGCACGTTTCTGGAAGCGACGCCGGATCCGGTGACGGGACAACGGATCAGCCACGCGGAGCGGCTCCGCAACGCGATCGAGGAGATGGTGCTGGCCGACGAGGTCGGCCTGGACGTGTACGGCGTGGGCGAACACCACCGGCCGGACTACGCCTGCTCCGCTCCGGCGGTCGTGCTGGCGGCCGGCGCTTCCCGCACGAAGCGCATCCGCCTCACCAGCGCCGTCAGCATCCTGTCCTCGGACGACCCCGTCCGGGTGTTCCAGGATTTCGCCACCCTGGACGGCCTGTCGGACGGCCGGGCGGAAATCATGGCCGGGCGCGGTTCGTTCATCGAATCGTTCCCGCTGTTCGGGTACAGCCTGCAAGACTACGACGAGCTGTTCGAGGAAAAGCTGGATCTCCTGCTGAAAATCCGCGAAGCCGAGCATGTGACCTGGTCGGGAAAACACCGCCCCGCCATCCGCAACCTGGGCGTATACCCCCGGCCGGTGCAGCAACCGCTGCCGGTGTGGATCGCCACCGGCGGCAACCCGGAGTCCGCCATCCGGGCCGGCACGCTGGGCCTGCCGGTCTGCTTCGCCATCATCGGCGGCATGCCGGAACGGTTCGCGCCGCTTGTCGAACTGTACCGGGAAGCGGCCCGCAGGGCCGGGCACGATCCCGCCCGGCTGAAAGTCGCCACCCATTCCCACGGCTTCGTCGCCGACACGAAGGAGCGGGCGGACGAACTGTTCTTCCCGCCGACCCAGTTCCAGATGAACGTCATCGGCCGGGAGCGGGGCTGGCCGCCGTATACGCGGGAGACGTACGAAGCCGCCAAGAGCCTCCGCGGCGCCCTCTATGTCGGCGATCCGGAATGCGTGGCGGAAAAAATCGTCCTGCTGCGGCAAAACCTCGGCGTCGACCGGTTTTTCCTGCACATCAACGTCGGCACGATGCCCCACAAAGACGTGCTCCGCGCCATCGAGCTGCTCGGCACGAAGGTGGCGCCCCTCGTCCGGAAGGAACTGAAGCGGCTGGAGGGGCCGGGGAACCGGGAGCGGAATCCGTAAGCGCCGTCATCAAAAGGCTGTCAAAAAGGCTGTTTTCCGGCCCCGCACGCCGGAGAACAGCCTTTTGCCTTTTGCCTTTTGTCTATTGTCTTTTTGCTTTTGGCTTGTGACGTTTGGCTTTTTGGCTCTTGCCTTCAGCGACTTCGGTTCCGCCGGGGGGGCGGATGCGCCCGCCTCAGCCGGCGGACCGGATCCACACCGCCATTTCGCCTTCCCCGCGGTTGCCCCACAGGAAGTACGGAATGGCCGTCAGCGTCACCGGCCGCTTCGCCGCCTTCGCTTTCCGGTACAGCGCGTCGCCGAACGGCTCCGGATCGTCCCGCCATCCTTCGGCCCGGATGACGGCGATCCGTCCCCACGGCGTGTCCTCCATCCGCACGTCGGGTTCGGCTTCCGGCGACACGGACAGGGCGGCCAGCAGCGGGCCGTTGTCCGCTTCCTCGAAGCAGTAGACGAGCGGGCCCCGCACGAGCGCCACTTTGCCCCGGTCGGCGCGCACCGCCGGATGCGCCTCCATCCATGCCGCTTCCATCGGCAGCGTCAGCTCCACGGCATCGCCGTCCCGCCACTGCCGTTCGATGATGACGTAGCCATGTTCCGTCCGCGCATCCCGGACGTCCTCGCCGTTCAGCCGGATGCGCGGCTTGCCGGCGAGCCAGCCCGGCAGGCGCAGCGCCAGACGGAACCGGACCGGCGCTTCGGGCGATACGGCAAGGCACGCCGTCCCTTCCCAGGGCAGCGCGGATTCCATCCGGACGCGGACCGGCGTGCCGCCGAAGGCGACCGCCGTCTCGTTGCCGATGTACAGATGGGCGTACAGGGTCCGATCGTCCGCCGTCCAGATGTACCGGCCGAGGGACGTTATGAGGCGCGCCAGGTTCGGCGGGCAGCAGGCGCAACCGAACCACGGCTGGCGCACCGGCTTCACGTGGTGTTTGCCCGGACTTTTCCGGCACGCCTCCGGCCATACTTCCAGCGGATTGACGTAGAAGAAGTGCCGCCCGTCCGCGGCCATGCTGCCGATGACGACGTTGTACAGCGCCCGTTCCATCACGTCGGCGTATGCCGCCTGCGGCTCAAGCAGCAGCATCCGGTGCGCGAAGAAGATGAGCCCGATGGAGGCGCACGTTTCCGCATAGACGGTGTCGTTCGGCAGGTCGTAGTCGAAGGTGAACGCTTCCCCGTGATGGGTCGATCCGATGCCGCCCGTGATGTACATCCGCCGGCGGGTGATGCTGCGCCACAGCCGCTCGCAGGCCGCCTTCAGCGACGCGTCGCCGCATTCCCGCGCCAGATCCGCCATTGCCGCATACATGTAGACGGCGCGGACCGCGTGCCCGACGGCGTCTTCCTGCTCGCGGACCGGCGCGTGCGCTTGAAAATAGGCCAGGTGCGGCTTTTTCCCCTTTTCCGACTCCCAGTGCCGCTCATAACCGGGCCGTCCGAATTCCTGCAGGAAGAAATTCGGCTCCCGTCCCCGCTCGTCGATGAAAAACCGGCTGAGCCGCAAATACCGCTCGTTGCCCGTCGCCCGGTACAGCTTCACCAGCGCCAGCTCGATTTCCTGGTGCCCGTCGTAGCCGCGCAATTTGCCTTCCTCCGGCCCGAACACCGAATCAATGTGGTCGGCAAACCGGCACATGGCGTCCAGCAGCTTCCGCTTGCCCGTCGCCTCCCAATAAGCCACCGCCGCCTCGATCATATGCCCGGCCACGTACAATTCGTGGCAGTCCGTCAGGTTCGTCCAGCGCCGCCCGGGTTCCTTGACCGTAAAATAGGTGTTCAGGTACCCGTCTTCCCATTGGGCCGCCGTGACGAGGTCGATGACGCCGTCCGCCGTCCGTTCCAGTTCGGGATCGGGATGGGCGGCCAGCGAATAGGCCGCCGCCTCCAGCCACTTGGCCACGTCGCTGTCCTGGAACACCATGCCGCCATATTCGCCTTCCTCCAGTCCGGCGGCGATGCGGAAATTGCGGATGGCATGGCTCGGCTCGGCGTCCGGCACCCGGTCGTTCAGCGCCTCCCATTGATAGGGAATGACCGTTTCCCGGACGAGCCGGATGAAGGCCGACCAGAAGCCGTCGGTGATCTTGACGCGGCGAAGATCCGGCGTCTGCACGGGGACATCCCTCCTAGAACAACCGTTTTTTCAGCTGGGCGAAATTGTTTTCCATGGAGCGCACGTCGCTCGGCGTCTTCGGGATCGGGTGGGCGTAGCGGCCGTCGTTGCGGACGGCCAGTTTGTAGTGTTTGCCATCTTCGGTGATGTCGAACCCGAGCCGCACGAGTTCGCGCCTGCCCTTCGCGGAAAGGCCCCCCGTCTCCGTCAGGATCGCCTTGATCTTGGCCAGGAACGTCTCCTTGTTGTTGGTGCGCGCATTGGCGTCCAGGATGGAGGCCAGCATGTTGCGCGCGCGCATGGAGCAATGGCCCGTCCGGATGCGGTCTTCCAGCACTTCCATCACCAGTTCCGCCTGTTCGTTTTCGAACAGTTCGGGTTCGCTGCCTTTGAGCAGCAAGGGCGTTCTCTCTTCCAGGCCGCTGTCCAGCATCGCCTGTGCCATTTCTCGCAGGTACCGGACTTCCGCTTCCAGGCTGCTGATCTGCTCCCGCATCGCATCATTTTCCTTCAGGGCCATTTCCAGCAAAAGTTCCGCTTCCTCGGCGCCCGCGCGATGCCGTTCCAGCTTCTGCTGGAATTTCAGCTGCTGGGCGCGGGACCAGCGGCATTCGTCGGGAATGCGGCGGGTATTGAGGCCCCTTTTGATGTAGTCCAGGATTTTCTGGCCGATATCTTCCTGCGGAATGCGCGGGTAAAACCGCCTGTAGCTGCGGTTCGGCCAATAGATGCCGACGGAGCCGTTGTAGGCGTTTTTGCCGTCGGTCCGTTCCCGCAGCGCCTTGGACCATTCGCTGTCCGTTTCGTAGAACACATGGGCCAGCCCGCCCAGCCGCTGGCCGAGACGGACCGGATCGACGATGGCATCGTCGCCGAAAAACGGCCTGCTCACATACACGACGGGCAGCCGGTTGTTCCGTTCGCCGTTCAGGAGCGCGGCGACGAGATCCAGATTGTCCGGCGTCACCGGTTTTGCCGCCGTTTCGATGAGCAGGCCGTCGTCAAGCATGGGGCCGGTTTCCCGGATGAGAAGCCCGACGATGTAGGGGGTTTTCGGCAGTTCAACATGGGCGTCCAGATCGAAGCGGGAACGCGACGAGACGATGGCCACCGGAAATTCGTCCGCCTTTTTGCAGCCGACCACGTCGGTCCACCATTCGCCTTCCTCGTCCCTGCGCACGTGGCGGACGCCGCAATGGACGGCGCCGTCCGCTTCCACCCGGACAAATTCCAGCGATTCCAGGTCGCTGTCGTAGCGAAGCCCGTCGTGGATCGGCCGGCTGTCCAGCGGCAGCGTGCGGTGCGGGCTGCCTTGCTGCCATTGCCGGCACAATTCGAGAAACCGGTCGACGGACGTGTCCGCCGACAGCGGAAGCACCGTGTTGAATCCGATCATGGATGCCCTCTCCCTGTTGTGATGTCCGAGCCCGTGTTGCCGATATTCTCCATTATACCTGACGGGCTCGCGAAGCTGGATCCTTTTTTTGCGGGCGCGGTCGTGATGCCGGTTATGCAAATGGAGCCGGATCCACTAAAATAGAACTGGAGCGTCAACCGTTTTGATCACCCTTTTTTGAGGGTCGTCAAATCTTTCGATGATCGTCAAACCTTTTTGATCGACAGCCCTTTTGTTCATCAAACCTTTTGATCGGGAAGGCGGAATGTTCGCATGAAGTTGTCGAGTCTGCTGTCCGACGGCATGGTGTTGCAGCGGAAGGCGAAAATCCGCATCGGCGGCGGGACGGACCCGGGTCGCCCGGTGCGCGTCTCGTTCCAGGGACGTTCGTTCGAAGCCGTCGCCGACGCCAGCGGACGCTGGTCCGTGACGCTGGACGGCCTGCAGGAAGGCGGCCCTTTCGAGATGGTCATTGCGGCCGATGAAGAACGGGTCATCCGCGACGTGCTGGTCGGCGACGTCTGGGTGCTCGGCGGCCAGTCGAACATGGAATTGCCGGTGCGCAGGACGCTGGACCGGCTGGCGGATGAAGTCCGCGGCGCGGATTATCCGTTCATCCGGCAGTTCAACGTGCCGCAGATCTACAATTTCCATGGCCCGCGGGACGAGGTGCAGGGCGGCCGGTGGATCGCCGCCACGGGCGACGGGGTGCTGGATTTCAGCGCCGTCGGCTTTTTCTTCGCCCGCCGGATCCACGAACGGCTCGGCGTGCCCGTCGGCCTGGTCATGGCCGCCGTGGGCGGCACCCCCGTCGAGTCGTGGATGCGGGAAGAGACGCTCCGGCGCATCGGCGGGTATGACGAGGAGCTGGACCGGCTGAAAAACGATGCCTGGGTGGCGGATGTCCAGGCGCGGGACGCGGCGCGAAACGAAGCCTGGTATCGCACGCTGAACGAACGGGACGCCGGCACGGCGCAAGGCTGGCACCGGGAAGAGACGGACGATGCGGGCTGGGCCGTGCGCGACATTCCCGGTTCGTGGCGGGGCAGCGAGCTGGACGGGTTGTTCGGGGCGGTCTGGTTCCGCCGGGAATTCCATCTGCCCGCCGACCTGGCGGGGAAAGAAGCCAAGCTCATGCTCGGCACCATCGTCGACGCGGACGACGCCTACGTCAACGGCATTCCGGTGGGCAGCACGGCCTACCGCTACCCGCCCAGGCGCTACGAGATCCCGGCGGGCGTCCTGAAGACGGGCCGCAACGTCATCGCCGTTCGCGTGCTGGCGACCCACAACACCGGCGAGTTCGTGCCGGACATGCCGTACAAATTGGTGATCGGCGGCCGTGAAATCGATCTTTCGGGCAAGTGGCGGTACCGGATCGGCACGCGGATGGAGCGGCTTGAACCCCAAACCTTCTTCCAATACAAGCCGGCCGGCATGTACAACGGCATGATCGCGCCGATCCGCCACGTCGCCATGACCGGCGTGCTGTGGTATCAGGGCGAATCGAACGCCGGCCGCCCGGCGGGGTACCGCCGCCTGTTCCGCGAGATGGTGCGGGACTGGCGCGAAACGTGGGGCATCGGCGAGTTTCCGTTCCTTTTTGTGCAGCTGGCCAATTTCGATCCCGGGGATCCGGATCCCGCCTCGTGGGCGCCGATCCGGGAGGAGCAGCGGCTGAGCCTGGACGTGCCGAATTCGGCCATGGCCGTCGCCATCGATTGCGGGGAATACAACGACCTGCATCCGCAGGACAAAAAAACCGTCGGCGAGCGGCTGGCGCTGTGCGCCCGCCGGTTGGCCTACGGCGAGGACATTGTCGCAAGCGGCCCGCTTTTCAAAGGCATGGAGCGGCGGGCGGGCTCGATCAGGGTGGCGTTCGACCACGTCGGGAGCGGGCTCGTGGCCAGGGGCGGCGGCGAGTTGGGCGGATTCGAGGTGTGCGGCGCCGACGGCCGCTTTGTGCCGGCCCGTGCGACCATCGACGGCGACGGCGTCATCGTGTCGAGCCCGGACGTGCCGGACCCTGTCCACGTGCGCTACGCATGGCGCAACCATCCGGCGGATGCCAACCTGTACAACCGGGAAGGCCTGCCGGCGTCGCCGTTTTTCGTCGGCATATGAATGAGCGGCCGAGCCGTGGGGAGCCGTGGGGATGGCGCATGTTCGCCAGTTGGTCCAACAATCGGAGGAAGCGGCTCAAAAAGGGGCTGTCCGATTCGCCGGCAGGCGAGCCGAACGGGGGATTAAGGGAAAAACGGAGGACCGGATGGCAGTTCGGGCCTCCGTTTTTGCCTTGCTGCAGAAAAGATGCTCGAATTTCTCGATCAACGAGCCCTGATGTCCCGTTTCCGCAGGTGAGATAATCGATTTTCTCGAGCATCTCTTCCCGATTCCCCGCTTTCACAAGCGAGTTGATCGACTTTTTCGAGTATCTCGCCTCGATTCCCCGCTTCCGCAGGCGAGTTGATCGAGTTTTTCGAGTATCTCGCCTCGATTCCCCGCTTCCGCAGGCGAGTTAATCGAGTTTTTCGAGTATCTCGCCTCGATTCCCCGCTTCCGCAGGCGAGTTGGTCGATTTTCTCGAGCATCTCGCCCATTCCCAGGGTTTCACCGTCCGTTCGCCAGCAGCGGCCGCAGGAAAGCCGCCAGTTCTTTCGCCGCCTGCTTGTGGGCCTTCTTCCCCGGGTGGCTGCGCGCCCCCGCCGTCCGTTCCGTCATGGCCGAAAGCCGGCACACCGACACCCGCCGGTCGCCGGTTTCATGGATGCAGCGGTCCACGGCCCGGCAGATGGACGGCATCATGGGCGCCCCGAGCATGCCGTACGCCCAGGCGAGATGCGCGTCCGGCATAATAAAGAAGCCGCTCCTCTCCGCGCGGGAGAGACCCCCCCCCCCGCGGAAAGAAGCGGACTTCGCCGGAACCGTTACGCCGTCACGGCCCGGTCCGCATCGGTAAGCCCCAGCGTTTCGGCCGTCTCCGCCTGCACCCGGCGCAGCAGGTCGGGATTTTTGTGCAGGGGACAGGCCGTAGGACGGGATCATCTCCCGGATTTTCGGCTCCCATTCGGCCAGCCGGTCCTTGAAGCACCGGCGGATCACTTCCAGCATGATGGACACCGCCGTGGAAGCGCCGGGCGAGGCGCCCAGCAGGGCGGCGATGGAGCCGTCGGCGGCGCTGATCACTTCCGTGCCGAATTGCAGCGTGCCCCGCGCCTGCGGCGTATCCTTGATGATCTGCACCCGCTGGCCCGCGACGATCAGCTCCCAGTCTTCCAGCCGGGCCGTCGGGACGAACTCCCGGAGCTCCGCCAGCCGCTGCTCCTTCGACAGCATCACCTGCCCGACCAGATAGCCGGTGAGGGACATGTTGTTGATGCCGGCTGCCACCATCGTCGTCAGGTTGTGGGTTTTCACCGACTTGAGGAGATCCAGCATGGAACCGAACTTCAGGAACTTCGGCGAGAAGCCGGCGAACGGCCCGAACAGGAGCGATTTCTCGCCGCCAATGTAGCGGGTGTCCAGATGCGGCACCGACATCGGCGGCGCGCCGACCTTCGCCTTGCCGTACACTTTGGCGTGGTGCTGCGCCACGAGTTCCGGGTTCCTGCACACCATGAACAGGCCGCTGACCGGAAAGCCGCCGATGCCCTTTCCTTCCGGAATGCCGGATTTCTGCAGCAGGTGCAGGCTGCCGCCGCCGGCGCCGATGAAGACGAACCGCGCTTCGCGGGTTTCCACGGCCCCGGAAGACAGGTCTTTCACCTTCAGCCGCCAGCCGCCGTCCGGCGCCCGCTCGAGATCTTCCACCTGGCGGTTGAAATGAAGCTCGACGCCATGTCGGGTCAAATGGTCGAACAACAGGCGCGTCAGGGCGCCGAAATTGACGTCCGTGCCGGACTCGACCCGCGTGGCCGCGATGGGCCCGTCCACCTGGCGCTCCTTCATCATGAGCGGAATCCATTCCGCCAGGCGCCCCGGATCGTCGGAAAACGCCATGTCGGCAAACAGCGGATTTTCCTTCATCGTCTCATGCCGCTTGCGCAAAAAGGCAACGTCCCGCTCGCCCTGCACGAAGCTCATGTGGGGCACCCGGGCGATGAAGTCCCGCGGATTGCGGACGAGCTGCCGGCTGACGAGATACGACCAGAACTGCCGGGACACCTGGAACTCCTCGTTCACCTTGATCGCCTTGCCGATGTCGATGGTGCCGTCCGGCTTCTCCGTCGTGTAGTTCAGCTCGCACAGGGAAGCGTGGCCCGTCCCGGCGTTGTTCCACTCGTTGGAGCTTTCCTCGCCCGCCGCGGATCGCCGCTCGAACACGGTGATCGTCCATCCCGGCGCCAGTTCCTTCAGCAGCACGCCGAGCGTGGCGCTCATGATGCCGGCGCCGATCAGAATGACGTCGGTTTTTTTGTTCATTCCGTCCATGGGCTCTCGTCCTGTTCTTATCCTTTGTCTTTTTCCGTCCAACATACGGTCCATTGTCAGTTTAGCACGATTGCCCCCGATTTTGAACAAGCAGTTGGAGGCAGACGGGCATGCCCGGATGCCGGAAAGCTTCGCAGGGGCGTTCGCGGCCCGCCGTCCGCCGCGTCACGCCGATTCCCGGCGCCCGCCGCGTCAAACCGATTCCAGCACCAGCTTCTCCAGTTCCAGCGGCTGGACGAAGGCGCCGTCCTTGTACGCCCGCATGTTGCCGCCGGAAATTTCGTCGATCAGCAGGACGCGCCCGTCCCGCTTCGACCGGCCGAATTCGAATTTGATGTCGTACAGGTCGAGACCTCTCTTCGCCAGCTCGTCTCTCACGAAGCCCGCGATTTGCCGCGTCAGCCGCTCCAGTTCGTCGTATTCTTCTTCCGTCATGATGCCCAGCATCGCGAGGGCGGCCTTGCCGATCGGCGGGTCCTGGCGGGCGTCGTCCTTCAGGGTCACTTCCACGAAGGCGTCAAGCGGCTGCCCCTCTTTCACATAATCGCCGTACCGGCGCACGAAGCTGCCCGCCGCCCGGAAGCGGCAGATGAACTCCACCCCGCGTTTCCCGAAAATGCCGGCGGGCACGACGGTCATCGTCGCGGCGTCGGCGTCCGCGTCGACGTAATGGGTCGGGATGCCCGCGTCCCGCAGCTTCTCGAAGAAATATTTCGTCAGCCGGAGACCCGCTCTCCCCGCGCCCTCCATCACCAGGCCGACGGTGTTGGCGCCGGGATCGAACACGCCGTTTTCGCCGGTGACGTCGTCCTTGAACTTGAGCAGGTAATGACCGTTTTCCAGTTCAAAAACGTCTTTCGTTTTGCCGGAATAGATCTTTTTCAAGGCCGTGCTTCTCCTCTCTCCGTGGATTTCCCGTCAAACCGTCTCCGCCTTCACGTCGTTCACCAGCGTGCCGATCCCCTCGATCTCCACTTCCACCCGGTCGCCCGGCTCCAGGAAACGCTGCGGATCGCGCGCCGCCCCGACGCCGCCCGGCGTGCCGGTCACGATGACATCGCCGGGCTGCAGCATCGCAAAGGTGGACACGTACCGGATGATCTCGGCAATCGGGAAGATCATCCGATCCGTCGTCGTCCGCTGCATCACCTCGCCGTTCACGCGGGTTTCCAGCTTCAGCGGCTTCGCGGTCGGGTCGATGTCGTCCGACGTCACCATCCACGGGCCGAACGCCCCCGTGGACATGAAATTTTTGCCCGGGCCCCACTGGGACGTGTGCCGCTGCCAGTCCCGCACCGACGCGTCGTTGTAGCAGGCATAGCCCGCCACATGGGACAGGGCCTCCTCCGCCTTGATGCGGCGCCCCGCCTTGCCGATGACGACCGCCAGTTCCCCTTCGAAGTCAAGCCGGTCCGACACCGCCGGCTTCAGGAGGGGGCCCCGGTGCCCGACCTGGGAACCGGCCAGGCGGATGAAGACGGTCGGATGTTCCGCCTGCTGCCTCCCCGTTTCTTCCACGTGGTCCCGGTAGTTCAGGCCGACGCACAAAATTTTGTCCGGGTTCGGGATGACCGGGAGAAATTCCACGTCGTCGAACCCGGCGTCCGCCGTCCCTTTTTCCAGCAGCTCGCGCACCCGCCGGTCCGTCGGTCCCCCCTTGGCCAAAAAGGACCTCAAATCGGCGTAATCCTCCCCGAAGCGCGCGCCCAGATCCACGAATCCGTCTTCCAGCGCCGCGCCGAAGCTCGTCCGGCTTCCCGTCCGAAAACTGGCCAGTTTCAAAGCGATCGACTCCCCTCGCGTGTCCTCGTCGCAAACGATTGCCCCATTGCGCATCACCATCCATTATGACATGGGAGGCCGCGAAAGAAAAACCGGTCCGCTGTCCGCGGACCGGCCGGCCCTTCACCGGATTTCCGCCCGGCCGCCTTGCCGCTCCGCCAACGTCAGCAGCCGGTCCATGATGATGTAGGCCTGTTCATGGCTCAGCGTGGGTGCTGGTATTGATGTACACATAGTTGTAATACTCGACGCAGAGCCCTTTCGATTTCATGAATTCGGACATGCTCATGCCGGTGGCCCGCCTGATCACGTGGGCCGCCAGAAGCGCAAAATCTTCCCGCGTGATGGGAGACTGGTAGATGCCCCGGTACCACGCGCTGTCGTTGATCGACCATTTCCAGGGCGGTCGGTTCGTCGATCAGTTCGGAGCGGACTTCGATTTTCACGCCGTATTCCCGTTCCAGCCGCGTTTTGTCCACATGGCGGACCCGGTGCTCCCACTTGTCCGGCTGCGTGACGGGCTCGTCCAGCCGTTTGCCCCACCGCCGCACGGGATGGCCCTGGCGGATCGCTTCCATCATGCGGGCCGCCTCTTCTTTGCTGACGATCCGCAGAAACACCCTGCCCGGGATTTCGGATCAACGACGGGAATGTTGACGGAAGCGTAATAGGCGTTGCCCTGCAGATGGTCATAACGGAGTTCCGATTCGTCCGTCTTTTTGGTCGGCTTGACCGCCTGCATGAAGTCCGGGTTGACAAAAAAACGCGGATTCGGGAATGTAGTGGTCCAGGTTGATGTATTGCGGGGTCCTCGGGTCCGATTCGTCATGGATGACCCAGTTGTCCAGGACGCCCACTTCGGTGAGGCCCATATGTTCTTCCGAGTCGTTGAAGTCCACGCCCGGCGCATCGCCCAGGTACTCCACCTTGATCGATCCGCCGTCCACGACGGGCAGAATGTACTGCGGATAAAGATCGCCCACCCGGTTCAGGGCGATGAACACTTCGTCGTACGCGTCCACTTTCCCCTCTGCCACTTGCACGCCCACGACGCCGGTGATGGTGAACCGGACTTTGTGGGGCTGGTTGTAGTAGTTGGCGTTGGTTACCACGCCTTCCCAGATCAGGGTGGCATGCGTTTCCGCCCCGGCGGGCGCCGGCGCGCCGGGCCACAGGATCAGGACGGCCAACAGACAAAGAACGGCTTTTTTCATTTTTTTCTCTGTACGCTCCTTTTTCGACACGATTCCCCTCTACACATTCCCATCTTTCCGCAATTTTCCTTCTTTTTCAACAAACAAAAAAGAACCTTCCCCTCAGCGGGGAAGGCTCCGGCAGGCGGGCCCCGCCCGTCAAACCGTGCGGAAGCCCGACGGCAGGCGGCCGGTCCGGCGAATTTCCCGGATTTGCGCCAGGGTCAGCCGCCTGTTGGAGATGATCAGGGATTCGGGATCGTCGCCCCGGATGATGTCGTCCAGGTCGGGAAGGTTGGTCGTTCCCCGGAACACCCGGAAATTGCCCCTGAAGTTGCTCCGGCTGAACAGCACCAGGGTGGCATTGGCGCTCGGCGAAAAGAAGCGGAGGCTCTCGATGCCGCCATAGAGCCGGTCCAGGTTGCGCAGCCCGACGTTGCCGCGCCACGTGAAGCGGCGTCCGCGGAAATTTTCGTCCGTCCACAGCCTGAGCCGGGGATACACGACCTGCTGCGAAATGGTGACCTTCAACCCTTGTTCACCTCCTCCGGTTCCAGCATATGGTCCCGGCGGAGGCGAAGCTTGTGCGGCCGCCTCTTCAGACGGTAGTTTGTGCCGCGGCGCCCGTTCCCGCTTCCGGTTCAGCCGGCGAAGCCGGCTTGACGAGGGCCTTCTTCTCCCACGCCCGGCTTTTCCAGCGCAGCATCATGAGGAGGCCCCGCACCCATTCGTCCACGGCGAAGGCGATCCAGATGCCCGCAAGGCCGATGCCGAGGTGCACGCCCAGCCACCAGGCCAGCGGCACGGCGACGCCCCACATGGAGAAGACGCCCATCAGCACGGGAAACCGGGCATCGCATGACGGGCCGCAAACAGGCTCAGTTTTTTCCGATCAGCCGTTCGACGAACCGGCTGGCCGCCGGCGCCGGCGGCACGCCCTTCAGCAGGCACACCCCCACGGTCCGCTTCGGGACGGGGGGCGTGACGGGAATTTCGTGCACGAGCCCGCGGTCCAGATACTCGCGGGAAAATTCCCGGACCACGCAGGCGATGCCCAGGTTGATGCTGGCAAAATCGAGGAGCAGCGCGTGGGAACCGAGCTCGAACTCCGGCGCGACGGCAATGCCGTGGGATTTGAGAAACGCTTCCACGTAGCGGCGCGAATTCGAGTTCGGTTCCAGCAGGATGAGGGGGTGCTTGGCGATGTCCGCCAAAGGGACGGGCCCGCCTTCCGGCAGAAAACGGTAGGCGCTCCCGCCGACGAAAATGTCCTGCACCTCCAGGCAGTCGATCCTGTCCAGGGCCGGGTCCGGAACGGGCAGATTGCAGATGCCGATCTGGACGACGCCCTCTTTGAGCATCCGGCAAATTTCCGGCGTCGTGCCGTTGTAGATTTTGTACCGGATGTTCGGATGGTCGGCCCGGAACGCCTCCAGCGCCGGCAGCAGCACATGCCGCGAAATCGTGTCGCCGACGCCGATTTTCAGTTCGCCGGTCTCGACGTTTTTCAATTCCCGCAGCTTCCCTTCGCCCGCTTCGATCATGTTCAGCGCGCTTTTCGCATGCTCGTACAGCAAGGCCCCTTCATCCGTCAGCGCGACCCCCTTGGGCAAGCGGCGAAACAGCCTCGCGTCCAGCTCCCGCTCCAGCTGCATGACCGCCTGGCTGACCGCCGACTGGGACATGAACAGTTCCTCCGCGGCGCGGGAAATGTTTCCGTTTTTCGCCACGGCGCAAAACACCCGGTACAAGTCGAGCCTGCCCATTCCATCATCCTGCCTTATATCGTGTATTTGATATATCTATTTTACTTATACCTTACTTTTCGTGTAGGATGTTACCGGCAAAAAAAATCGGGGAGCGATCGGAACATGACCAGAATGGCGGGGACGACCGTCAGGGGCCTGCGCAGCCCGATCGTGCGGCGGGGCGATTCCATCGAGGAGATCGTGGTCGATACCGTGCTGAAGGCGGCGGAAGCGGAAGGCTTCGAGCCGCGGGACCGGGACATCGTGGCCGTCACGGAATCCGTCGTCGCCCGGGCCCAGGGCAATTACGCCACCGTGGAGCAGATCGCGAAGGACGTGCGGGACAAGTTCGGCGGCGGGACGATCGGCGTGCTGTTTCCCATCCTGAGCCGGAACCGGTTTGCCGTCCTCCTGCGCGGCATCGCCATGGCGGCGGACCGCATCGTGCTGCAGCTCGCCTATCCGTCCGACGAAGTCGGCAACCGGCTGTTCGACCCGGACCTGCTGGATGAAGCGGGCATCAATCCGTGGACGGACGTGCTGACCGAAGAACGGTTCCGGAACCTGTTCGGCGAGCCGAAACACCCGTTCACCGGCATCGATTACGTGGCGTATTACCGCTCCGTCGTGGAAGAGGCGGGCGCGGCATGCGACATCCTGTTTTCCAACCAGCCCGCGACGATTCTGGACAGCACCCGAATTGTGCTGGCGTGCGACATCCACTCCCGGCACCGCACGAAGAAGAAACTGCTGGCCGCCGGCGCGGAACGGGCATTCAGCCTGTCCGACCTGCTCACGGCGCCCGTGGACGGCAGCGGATACAATGAACAGTACGGGCTCCTCGGCTCCAACAAGGCGACGGAAGACAGCGTGAAGCTGTTCCCCCGCGACTGCCAGCCGATCGTCGACAACATCCAGCGCATGCTGAAAGAAAAAACCGGCAAACAGATCGAAGTGATGATTTACGGCGACGGGGCGTTCAAGGATCCGGCGGGGAACATCTGGGAACTGGCGGACCCGGTCGTGTCGCCGGCCTACACCGCCGGGCTCGAAGGAACGCCGAACGAAGTGAAGCTGAAATATTTGGCCGACAACCAATTCGCCGGTTTGCACGGCGAAGAGCTCCGGAAGGCCGTGGCCGACTACATCCGCAACAAAAAACCGGATCTCGTCGGCGCGATGGAAGCCCAGGGAACGACGCCGCGCCGGCTGACGGACCTGATCGGCTCGCTGTGCGACCTGACGTCCGGCAGCGGCGACAAGGGAACGCCGATCGTGTACATCCAGGGGTATTTCGACCATTATGCGACGTGATGCCTGAAGGCGCACCGGGATTCCGTTTTTCAAAACGCCATGAAGAAAAGCCCATCCGCAAGGATGGGCTTTTCCGTTTCGGCATACGGAGGGGCGCCGTCAGCCCCACACCTTCACGCGGTTTTTCCCTTTGCCGAGGGTGGCGATCGGGCCGGGCACGCTTTGCGCCGGCTTCCGGTTGCCCAGCAGATCGGTGTCCAGCATCACCGCGCTGCCGTCCGGGTTTTCATAGTCGGCGTCGGCCAGGCGCACCCGCGGCAGCGTCCGGGTGGAATGGATCCCGGCGGCGAGCTTTTCGAACGCCTCGGGCAGCTCGATGGTCAAATAGACGCCGTCTTGTTCCTCGCTGACGGCCACCTTCGGATCGAAGGCGTCCAGCACCAGATTGGCTTCTTCGCGAGCGTACGGCTTCGCGCCGTTCAGGTAGACATTGCCGTTGATGTACACCGGCTGCTCCACCCGGTTGAACTCGTAGTGGTCGCCGCCCTTGTCGCGGCTCAGGCCGTCGACGAGGGCGATGTATTCCTCCAGGGAAGCCGGATAGCCGTCGTAGTGAACCGTTCCCGTCGCGTCCGGGCCCCGGCCGCCGACGAACACGTTGCCGAAGAACCGGTCGTCGCCCCCGTAGGTCGGCGCGAATCCCTTCACCTGCGTGCTGTGGGGGAAATGGTACGGCGTGGCGCGGTCCAGCATTTTCAAATGCTTCATGCTGCCGCAGATCAGGTTGTTCACGTAGGCGCCGCCCTGCGCATGGTTGTCCAGGGCATATGCGGCGGTGAAAATGTTGTGGTCCACCAGATACGGGCCGTGGCTCACTTCTACGAACAGATCGCGGCTGTTGCGGTAATACACGTTCCGGCTCACCCGCGTGCCCTGCGCCTGCCAGTCCAGCCACGTCCCGAGGGAGCAGTCGTGGATCCGGTTGCCGACGATCTGCACGTCGATGGCGGCGTGCAGCTTGATGCCGGCGATTTCATGGCCGTAAAACTCCCGCTTGATGCCGATGTTGAAAATGTGGTTGCCCTCGATGCGGCTGAACGCGCAGCCGAGGTGGCCGACGACGCCGTTCTGGCCGCAGTTGTAGATCGTGTTGTTGCGGACGATGTGGGAACCGATTTTTTCTTTGCTCCACCCCGCCTGCAGCGCCAGAAACACCGATTCGATCTGGTAATGGTAGCCGGGCTTGTCCTTGCGGAGCGAACGGAAGTTGTGGCCCGTGGAGATTTCCTTCCCGAGGCTGACGGCGCTGCACTTGGCGTCGTGGATGATGTTGTTCTCGATGATCCATCCCTTGCTCCAGTGCGGGCCGATGAGTCCCGGCTGGTCCGCGGTGGGCGGCGACCACGGGGTGGCGGCATGGGCCATTTCGAATCCGCTGACGGTGATGTAGTTGATGCCCGGGTGCTCCGGATAGAACACGGAGCGGCGAACGTTGATTTCCACCAGCTCCTCGTTCGGGTCGGCGCCGTGGAAGTTGGCGTAGATCACCGTCGTCTCGTCGCCGGCTTCCGCGTACCACACGTACTTGGTCTGCTCCGGATCGAGGACCGGCACGATCGTTCCCGTCCAGTGGTCCTCGATTTCCGTCCGCACGGCGGGATCGAACACGTCCTCCAGACGCCCGGCCTCATGGAACGATTTGCCGTTCAAATACACGTCCCCGAGGTGCTTGCCGTGTCCCGTGACGAGCCAGTCGCCGAACAGCTCTTCCCGGAACGGGTTGAAATCGCCGAACAAGGCGTTGGGCAGCACGGCTTTCCAGACGGTGCCGTCCACCTTCTGCCAGCTGCGGATCCGCTCCGACCCCTTGATGACCACCTTCTCGCCGTCGGCGGCCTTGTAGGTGATGCGCCTCTCCTCGCTCAATCCGGAATGTTTCGGCTTCACCCACTCCCGGTATTCCCCTTCGTGCACGATGACCGTATCCCCGGCCCGGGCCACGGACGCCGCCTTGTTGATGGTGAGAAAAGGTTCCTTCTCCGTGCCCGGATTCCGGTCGGACCCGTGTTTCGCCACGTGATACACCGTTGCCACTCGCCATTCCTCCTTGTTGTCTGGAGCTGATTCCATTATACGCCTGCGGAAGAAGCGGAACAAAGACGGGCCCGCCGCCGCCCGTTTTGTCACCCCGCCGGGCTTCTGCACATATTTTGTTCACATGACGGCAAAACGTTCATCGGAAAAGAGGCGTTAGACCAATGGAAACGTCCCCCGTGACGGATCTTTCATCCCCCGGAACGCAATTTTGGTTCGACGTCAACCGGAGTCCCTTTTTCCGCCTGGATGCGCAAAACGTCATCAACGTCGTCGGCGCGCGCCAACTGAACTCGCTGCGGAACACGTCCCTGCTGGACATTTATCTCGGTTGCGGGAACATCATCGAACCCCACTACCACCCGAACGCCGCCGAACTGATTTACTGCATCGCGGGCGCGGCGAAGGTGTCGATCCTGAACCCGTTCACGCGGCAAATCACCGAGTATGCGATCACGCCCGGACAGGTGGTCAACGTGCCGCGGGCCTGGTGGCATTACGAGTACGCCACGACGGACGGCACCCACCTCCTGGCCGTCTTCGACGCGCCGAATCCGGAAGTGATCCTGGGCTCCGACCTGCTGACGCTGACGCCGCCCCGCATTTTCGCGCAGGCGTATTGCATCGACGAAGCGGCCTGGAAACAGGCCGTCGCCCCCGTCGTGCCGGGCACCGTCATCGGCCCGCGCTCGGCCGGCGCCGGGGAGATGCCGGGCGGCGCCGCGCAGCCGCTTCCCTCCGCGCCGGCGGCCCACGCGCCCTGGATGCAGGCGTTTCCCGGCTTCGGCTGGCCGGGGCCGTACGGCCTCTATTGAAATATGCGGCAAAGCCCGGCAACAAAAAACCCGGACCTTAACGAGGTCCGGGTTTTTTGCCGCAATTCGGTCCGCTGTTTGGCGTTTCGTCATGAAACCGGTGAATGCTCCACGGTCGGCGCGGGCGACTTCCTGCGCAGGGGAATGAGGAAAACGGCCACGAGCGACAGGGCGACGCCGATGGCCGCCGCCGTCCAGTACAGCCCGCCGTATCCGGCTTCCGCCGCCTGCCGCGTCACCTCGGCGATGCTGTCCATGACGGTCCCTTTCAGGACGGGGTCCGGGATCGCGTCCACCATGGCGCCCATTTGCGCCGCGCCGACGTCGCCGGACAGGCCGGCCGTGTGACGGCCGAATTCCGCCAGCTGGCCGAGGGCCTCGTCCGACAGGCCGGCTTCCGCCGCGCGATCTTGCAAAATCGACGGAAAGTCGTTCCGGAAACGGTCGCCGATGTGTCGTCAGCGCCGAACTGATGATGCCGTTGTCCAGCGCAGCCATGAACACGCCGACGGAAAACAGAAACAGCGCCCAAAAGCGGGCGGCATTTGCGGGTTTCCCTTCCACTCGGATCTCCTTCTTTCTTTCATGGCGCCGCCGCATCACGCGGCGGGGTGTGACATCAATCTCACCCCATCATACACCCATGATATATGCATTGCAAATTTCACGGATGCCCTTTGGACGCAGTTGGGCGCCCGCTTGTGCGTCCGTCCAACCTTTTGCGCCGCCGCGGGCATACACTGCATCGGGTCGAATGCGCATGACGGCTCAGCATGACCATTTTTTGTGCGAAGGAGGCGGGAACCGTGAAGCTGATCGCGACCTGTCCCGTCGAAGCCGATGCGGTCAAGCCGTATTGCGGGCAGCCGGTGCTGGCCCAGACGATCCACGGTGACGTGGTGGTCGGCGTGCTCGACCGCGTCGCCGACGGCATCGTCTGGCTCAAGCCGCTGGGGCTGCCGGAAGCGTCCGTCCGGAGCCTCAGCCAGACCATCCGGAAAAACGGCAAGGCGCCGGGCCGGCGGAAAAACGGCAAGCCCGGCCGCGTCGTCATCCTGAACGGGGAGAAACCGAAGAAAGCTGCCACCTCCCTGTTCGGCGTGCCCGGATTCGGTCCGTTCGGGTTTGGCTACGGCCCGTTCGGTTACCGGGCGGGATGGGCATTGGCGCTTCCGCTGTTCGTGCTGCTGGCGCTCTTTACGTTGCCGTTCATCTGAGCAAGTCCGGGGGCGGGGGCTGCGGGCGCCCCGGAGCCGGCTCCGCCGAGAAAGACGCCCGCCTTCCCTTTCCGCCCGACCGGGTTCATCCGTTCCGCGTGCGATTCATGCCGTTCGTTTGCATGCCGCTCATTCGAATACACATCCGTTCATCCGCGTGATGCGCCTTCGCCGTCCGTTCACCCGGCCGCTTCGCGCGAAGGGTCCGGCGGGCCGGCGGAACGCCGGCCGTTTTCTTCGATCATGCCGATCAACTTCTGCATGGTGGCCGTCATCACCCCGTCCGCCCGCCGGATGAACACCGTCCGGATTTTGCTGTAGCGGTCCGGCAGGCGGAAGAAACGGATCTTGCCTTCGTCGATCAGGCGGGCGGCGGCGTCCCGCGGAACGAAGGACACGCCAAGCCCCATCGCCACGCTTTGCAGGATCGTTTCCATCGTGCCAAATTCCAGCACCTTCTGCGGCTCGATGCGCCGGTCCCGGTACCAGGTTTCCAGGCGGATCCGGTATCCGCATCCTTTCCGGAAACAAAGGAACGCCTTCTCTTCCACCCGGTCGAGGGACGCCGTGTCCCGGTCCGCGATCAGGACAAGCTCGTCGCGGAACGCTTCGTGGACCGCAAGGTCCGGATGGAACGCCGATTCGGTCACGAAGGCCCCGTCCAGTTCCCGGTCCAGCACTTTGCGCTCCAGCTCCTCGGTCACCCCGGCGTGCAGCGTCAGGTCCACGTTGGGGTTATTTTTNNATGAAGGCGGTCAACAGTTCGGGCAGCCGGATGACCGTCTCCACCGTTCCGATCTCCAGTTTGCCCGACGGTTCCTCGCCGTCGCCCACCGCTTTCCGCATCTCGTCCGCCAGCCGTAAAATTTCCCGGCTGTAGCCGAGCATCTTTTTCCCCTCCGGGGTCAGGGCCATGCCGCGCCGGTGCCGGTGAAACAGCGGCACGCCCAGCTCCCGCTCGAGCTTCCGGATGCGCATCGTGATGTTGGACTGGACATAATTGAGCGCCCGGGCCACCTCCGACACGGTTCCCGTCTCCGCCACCAACTGAAAAATTTCCAGATCTTTCAATTCCACGGCCGCCCCGTCCCTTTCCGCCGGCCGTTTGCGCGGCCGGTTCTTTGCGACCATTTTATCATTTTCTGTGATGGTTTTGATTATTTTTATTCATTTTACAAGATGGGAAAAATGCCGGATCATTGGATTGTCATCAACAAGCCGGAAAGTCGGAGGTCGGTGGACATGAACAGGCGGAGTCTGACCGGCGCCGCGTTGTGCTTCGTCGCCGCGGCGAGCTGGGGCGCCATGTTTCCGGTGGCCCATGCGGCGTTTGTCCATCTGGACCCTTTTTATTTCACGATGATCCGCTACGGCACCGTGACCCTGCTCTTGATGGCGGCGCTGCTGTGGAAAGAGGGACGGCGGGCGTTCCGGTTCGAGGGCAACGGGGGACGGTTGTGGTTTTACGGCACGATGGCGTTCGCGGTGTACAACCTGCTCATTTTCCTGGGCCAGGATTGGATGGGGGAACCCGGCATCATGGCCGCTTCCGTCGGGGAGGCGCTCATGCCGATGATTTCCGTTGCGATCGGGTGGCTGTTTTTCCGCAAAAAAACGCATCCGTTCACCGTCGGCTGCGTGCTGGCGGCGCTGGCGGGCGCGTTTCTGGTCATCACGAAGGGCCATTTCGCCGCCTTCTTCGCGGCCGCGGAGCAGGTCGTCCCGTCGCTGTTCATCCTGCTGGCCGTGACCGGGTGGGTGCTGTATACGATGGGGGCGGGCCGGTTTCCCGGCTGGTCCGCGCTCCGCTACTCGACGCTGAGCTGCATGCTCGGGACGGCCACGGCCGGCGCCGTCACCGCCGTCATGACGCTGGCGGGCGCGGCGGCCGTGCCGTCCGCCGGCGACGTGGCCGCCGCCGCGCCGCACATGCTGTTCATGATCGCGTTTCCGGGATTCATCGCGCTCCTCGGCTGGAATGCCGGCGTGAAGCGACTGTCGCCGCTGTCCGGGCTTCTGTTCATCAATTTCGTGCCGGTGACGACCATCGCCGTTTCCCTGTTCCAGGGGCATGCCGTCACGGGCTTTGATGTGGCGGGGACGGGGCTCATCATTCTGGCGCTCCTGTCGCAATACATTTTCGCGAGCCGGACCGGGAGGGAGACTGCGGCCGGAAAGGCAGCGGTCGGTGAGACGGCCTGCGGGGAGACGGCTGCCGGGAAGGCGGGCGGCGTGACGATCGTCGGGAAGACGGCTGCCGGGGAAACGGCCGGGCGGACGCCTGGGCAGGCGGCTTCCGTGCAGACCGCGGTCCAGGCGAAGGTGACGGCGGCGGTGCGGGCGATCACGCATTGAGCAAGAACGGTGAAGCGGCCGGGAAAGCGGAGAAACAGGGCGAAATGCTCGAGAAAGTCGATCAATTCGGCTGCGGAAACGGGAAATCGAGGCGAGATGATCGAAAAAGTCGAGCAACTCACCTGCGGAAGCAGGGAACCGGGGCGAGATAATCGAAAAAGTCGAGCAACTCACCTGCGGAAGCAGGGAACCGGGCGAGATAATCGAAAAAGTCGAGCAACTCGGCCGCGG
>Ga0065723_102334_pt1 | contig 22575 bp, 18 predicted proteins | sample TheenrcuSG05Z960_FD_59110 | JGI IMG/M metagenome (GOLD analysis project Ga0065723, IMG submission 59110) | Thermophilic enrichment culture from UC Davis - Sample SG0.5Z960 | ecosystem: Engineered > Solid waste > Grass > Composting > Bioreactor | place: USA: University of California, Davis
GGCGCTCGCCAGCCCCCATTCCGGACTTTCACCGTAGAGATGACGCCCATGCTGGGCGTACCAAAAAACCGGCATGCATCCGGGAGGAGCATGCCGGTTTTTTTGTTGAGCCGCAATGACCGGGCTGACGGAGTTTGGGGCCATGGGACGCGGTTGAAAAAAGATGCGTAAAGTCAAGCGGACATTTGATCCGCCGGAGAGTCCGCCTGGTTTGGAAAACGGTGGCTTCAAGAACCGGACACGCCCCCACGGACTCTAACGGATGATAGGTCCGTCAGGCGGGCGAAGGGCAGGCCGAAGCGGGGAAAGCCAATGCCACGGGCAAAGCACGGCGGGAGAACGGTCGGGAGGCCGGGACGAAACGCGGCGAGCGCGGCAGGCACGCACGGCAGGCCGCGGCGGGCGCAAAGCGGACGGCGGGTCGGATGACGATGCCGTCACGCGCTGCCTTAGCACGCGTCCTTCAGGCGCGGAAGCGGGCGAGCAGGGCCCATTTCCGTTCGCGGCGTTTCATGTAGCGGGGCAGGGCCCGGTAGATGTCGACGCATTCCCGGAAGGCCTGCGCCGCTTCTTCCTTTTTGCCCAGGGTCAGGTAAAGCCGGCCGAGCCGGTACAGCGCCTCGCAGGAGGAGGAATGGATGTCGCGGAAACGGTGCAGATACCCGAGGGCTTTGGCCGGATCGCGGGAGGCGAAGGTTTCCGCCAGGCGCAGGTAAGGCTCGCCGTATTTGACGCGGGGATTGATATCCAGCGCCCGTTCCATATGCCGCTCCCCTTCGTCCGGACGGCCGAGGGCCAGCTCGCAGGCGCCGAGTTCGCTCCAAAATTCGGCGGAATGCTCCATGTTCGTCTGCATTTTCAGGAGGAGTTCGCGGGCGCTTTTGTATCGCTTCATTTCCACGAGAAGCCGGACGAGCTGCATTTTTGGCGGAATGGTCGTGGGGGTTGACCTCGATCTGGGCGCGCAGCTGGGAAAGCTGGCGCACGCGTTGCAGCGGCCGCGCGATGCCGGGCGTAAGGCCGACGAAGCGGCGATCCAGGAAATAAAGAAGAAGGAGGACGATGATGATCGCCGCGATTGGATTGCCGAGAATGAGCCAAAACAGAGCGAACAGCGCCGCGATTTTCATGGCCTGTACCTCTAGATTCACGGGGATTTGGAACGTTTTTATTGTATCACGGGCTTCCCCTCCCACACCAGTCGGCGCCGCTGGGAGGCCGTATCCCGGCTCCGCCGGTTCCGCCCGGTCTTTGGGCTCCCAAGGCGGTTATGGTAATATGGGAATTGGACGATCACGCGGATTTCGGGAACGGGAGGCGGGACGGATGCCGGGGAAAATCCTGGTGGTCGACGATGAACGGCCTATCGCGGACATTTTGAAGTTCAACCTGGAAAAAGAAGGCTACGAAGTCGTCTGCGCGTTCGACGGCGTGACCGCGGTCCGGCTCGCGTTCGAAACCAATCCCGATTTGATCCTGCTTGATCTCATGCTGCCGGAGAAAGACGGCATGGACGTCTGCCGCGAAGTGCGCGCCAGGCTGTCCGTGCCGATCATCATGCTGACGGCCAAGGACACCGAATTGGACAAAGTGCTGGGCCTGGAGCTGGGCGCGGACGATTATGTCACGAAGCCGTTCGGGACGCGCGAGCTGCTGGCGAGGGTGAAGGCGCAGCTTCGGCGCTATCGGAGCCTGAAGGCTTCGCAAGCGGAGACGGAGGAAGCAGCCAAGCCGGAAGAGCGACAGGGAATCCAGCTGTTCAACCTGTTTATCGACACGGACATGTACGTCGTCTACAAGAACGGCAAGCCGCTGGACCTCACCCACCGCGAGTTCGAACTGATCCATTACATGGCGAAAAACAGCGGCAAGGTGATGACGCGCGAACACCTGCTGCAGGCGGTATGGGGATATGAATACTTCGGCGACGTGCGCACCGTCGATGTCACCATCCGGCGGCTGAGGGAGAAGATCGAGGATGACCCCAGCCGTCCGGAGATCATTCTGACGCGTCGCGGACTGGGTTATATGGTGCGCAGCCACCGGATGGCGGGCGGGTACGGCTGATGCGGCGGATCCGGCTGTTTCAGTCCATCCAGGCCAAATTCATCACGATGGTGCTGCTCCTCATCCTCATCGCCGTGCAGCTCATCGGCGTCTATTTCATCAGCACGATGAAAAATTCGCTGACCGGCACCTTCACCGAAAACCTGGACGCCCAGGCCACGCTGCTTGCCGGATTCGTTGCGCCGACCCTGTCGCGCACCGACATGCCGGAATCGGGAGAGGACAGCGGAACGGACGATCTCGGCCAGTTCGTGCGCAACCTGTTTGCGGACAGCGGCACGGAAATCCAGATCATCGACGCCAACGGCCAGGTGCTGGCCACTTCCGATCCGTCCCGGCAGTCCATCGTCGGGCGCAAGAACACCTCGCTGCTCGTAAGCCGGGCCTTGCAGGGCATCCGGGACAACACGGAACAGTTCATTGACGAGAACGGTCTGCGAAAAATGGTGGTCGTCAAACCGGTCATGAACGGCGACAGGGTCGTGGGCGCGGTGTACGTGATCCGTTCGATGGCCGAACTGTACGAAACGATGGAGCGGGTCAACCGCATTTTCGTTACCGGCGTTTTGCTGGCGCTGGGGCTTACGGCGGTGCTTGGCGTCCTCCTGGCCGGCACGATCACCCGGCCGGTCATGGCGCTCACCCGGCAGGCGGTGGCGGTGGCGGAGGGGCGTTTCGGCGGTCGGGTGCCCGTGTTGGGCGACGACGAAATCAGCAGGCTGAGCGCCGCCTTCAATGAAATGACCGACCGGCTGAGCCAAGCCCTGGCCTTGCACGAGGAAGAAAAGGAGAAGCTTGCTTCGATTCTGGCCAACATGAGCGACGGGGTGTTGGCCGCCGACGAACACGGACGCGTGATCGTGGCCAACCGCCGGGCGCGGACGCTGCTTAGCGTCGAGGAACTCGAAGGGCAGAAAATCGCGGAAGCGCTGCGCATCGAGGAGGCGTCGGTGACCGAGGCGTTCAAGGGGCGCGAGTCGATTCTGCTGGTGCGGACGAGGGATGAGGACGGCGAGGAGGACCTGACCCTGCGCATCACGCTGACCCCGATCCGCAGCCGGGACAAGGGCGTGGTCGGCGTCATCGCGGTGTTGCATGACGTGACGGAGATGGAGAAGCTGGAGCAGGCCCGGCGCGAATTCGTCGCCAACGTATCCCACGAGCTGCGGACGCCGCTGACCACCATCAAGTCCTATGCGGAAGCGCTGCAGGACGGCGCGCTGGGCGAGCCGGCTCTGGCGGGTCGTTTTGTCGGCGTCATCCGCAACGAAACGGAACGGATGATCCGCCTGGTGAGCGACCTGCTGCACCTGTCCCGGTTCGATTCCCAACAGGCGGAATTACACCTGGAGCCCGTCGACATTCCGGACATGCTGGAAGATGTGGCGGACCGTTTCTCGCTCCAGCTGCGGCAGAAATCGATCACCGCCCGGGTGCGGGCGGAAGGGGAATGGGAGCCGGTTCTGCTGGACCGGGACGGCATCGATCAGGTGCTCGACAACCTGATCTCCAACGCCATCAAATATACGCCCGAAGGCGGCGAAGTCGAAATCTCGGCGGAACTGGCCGAAGGCTCCGCTACCGGGACGTCTTCCGGCGGGAAGCGCGAATCCGGACGCGAACATCGCCGGTCAGCGGCCGGCGCCCGCAGGGGCGAGCGCCATCTGGCGATCACCGTCCGCGATACGGGCATCGGCATTCCCAAGAAGGACCTGGGCCGCATTTTCGAGCGGTTCTACCGCGTGGACAAGGCCCGTTCCCGCAGCATGGGCGGAACGGGGCTCGGCCTTTCCATTGCCCGGGAAATTGTACGCGCCCACGGAGGCGTCATCGTCATCGATTCGGAAGTGGGAAAAGGCACGACGGTGACGGTGAGGCTTCCGCTGGTGCGAAGCGTCCGGTCCGGAGCAGGGGCGGGTGCCGCAACCGCCGGAAGCGCGGGCGCGGTGAAACAGACGCCGGCCATGGAAGAAGGAAGTGTGGCCGCCCTTCACGGGGAACCGCAGCCGCGACCGCCGGTTCGCGGGGAGCGGGACGGCGCCGCGGCGGAAGATTCGGCTTTGGCGGCGGAACCGTCGGCCTGGGCGGCGGACGCGTCCTCCCAGGCGGCGGATGCGTCCGCCGCGGCCGGGGACGTGCGGGCTTCGGCGGCGCCCCTGCGGGAAGGAAGTGAGCTTCCGTGATGGAGAAGGCAAAGTCGGCGGCTTTGGCTCTGCTCGTCGCGCTCAGTCTGGTGCAAAGCTATTTTCTCATGTACGGGCTGCCCAGCCTCGGCGCGGAATCGGAAGCGGAAGGCTACTACCTGAGCGCGGAAGTGCCGGGATCCCGGAAGTCGGTGGAGCAGCTCGTGTTTCCGGAACGGATCATCCTGCATCTTGGCGGGCAACGGCACACCGTTTTCTATCCGGATCATCTTTTCTACGATTTAATCTATGAGAAACTGAAAGGGCGGGTCTTCCGGGGGTTCCAGCGGGTTGCCGCCGCCAGCGTGGACTGGGCGCAAGTGCGCGCGGAAGAAGCCGGCGTCGAGCTTCGCTTCGCGCAGGCGGTTCCGTTTGCGCTTCTGCAGCGTGTGTTCAAGCTGGAGGGCGACTTTCTGTTTTCGCGGGACGCGATCGAGAAAATCTGGATCTACGCCCCGGAAGGCCGCGACGATGTGCGGGCGTTCCTGTTCGGCAGCGACGGGACGATCGTGTACGAAGCGCTGCGCGTGGACATGACGGCCGGCGATGTCAGGCAGTTTGTCGGTTTCGGGGAATACTGGCCCGCGTACCGCTTCATCGACGATGACCTGTATATACCGGAAAGGCCGCTCACCTATCCCGTCTGGACGGTGCAATACCGCAAATATTTGCCGGAGCAGCTGGAAAGGAGCCTCTTTTTCGATCCGGGCGCCACGCGCATGACGTACAGCAGCAAGGACGGATCGCAGATTCTCACCGACGGCAAGCGCGGCCTCAGGGTGGAACAGAACGGCACCTGGCTGGTCTACACCGATCCGATGGCGGTCAACGGGGGGATATCCGATCCGCTGGAGCGGCTGCTGTCCGCGGTGGAGTTCGTGAACCGGCACGGCGGCTGGGACGGCACGCATCTTCTCGTTCAGTCGGCTGAAAGCCCTGAGGGAGAAACGATCCGCTTCCAGCAATATTTCCACGGTCTGCCCGTTTTGCCGGGATGGGAGGGCCAGAAGTTCGGCCATATGAAGCTGGTCGTGCGCCAGGGGGAAGTGGCGCAATACGAACGACCGCTGATCGTCATGGAAGACGCGGGTACGGACGGTAAATTCCTGATGGCGCCCGGAATTGCGGGATCGGCCGGGGAAGAAGGGAATCAAGCGTCGGAAGGAACCGGGGGCGAAAATGCTTCGGATAACCTTGGCGGAAACGAAAGCGGGGTTGCCGGGGAAGGCGGAACGGACGGCGGGCGGTCGGACGGCGATCGGTCGGAAGCCGGGGGCGTGCCGGATGAACATGCGTCCGGGGTGAAAGGCCCGTCCGAGGGAGAACCGATGGCGGGCGAAACGACAGGCGCGGAAGTCGGGGCTTTGGCAGAGGCGCCGGAAGGGGCGGAGAACACTCCCGGGGAAGCAAACGGGGGCCTGACGTCGGCGGAAACGGGTTCGCCGGCACCGACCGGCCTGGCGGCGGGAGACGGAAGCGTCCGGCTTAGCAGGACCATCGACCTGTCCTACGGAGATGCGTTGCTCAAGCAGGTTCGTCTCAGGGCGGAAGGCAAAAAGATCAAAGCGGTCGTTCCGGCTTACCGGGCCCTGCTGTACGACGACCACATCCGCCTGGTGCCCGTATGGGCGATCCGTCTGGCGGATGGCGAATGGCGCGCGACGGACGGGTGACGCCGGCGATCCGATGGAGACGGCAGTCGCTCCGGCGGACGGCGATCGCCATTGCTCGAAGGCGGCCCGTCCCATCCGGGCGGGCAAGCAGTTCGCGGTGGGAAATCGAAGTGCGGAGGTGAAGCGATGAACTGGCGGCAGGCGAAATCGGTGCTCATCCTCGCTTTTCTGGCGCTGAACGTCGTGTTGGGATACCAACTGTGGCGGGACTGGAGCCAGCGGATCAACGCGGCCGCCGGCTGGACGTCGCTTCCGCCGGAGACGCAGCAGGCGATGCGGCAGAAGCAGATTCGTGTCGACGCCCCCATTCCGACCCACACCCCGCAGCTTTCGGAACTGGCGTTTACCTTCCTCGTCAGGCGGGAAGAAGGCGAACCGATCCCCGTCAATCCGCCGCGCAACAGCCGGATCGCGTTTCTGGAGAAGGAGCTGCGGCGGGAGCGTCGGGGGAATCATCCCGGAGCTGGACGCGTACGAGCTCGACCCGGCCGCCGGCCGGGACGGCGTGTTCGTGTTCCATCGGATGGCGAACGGCTGGCCGATGTTCGGGGTGCAGCTGGAGCTGCACCACCGGGACCAGAAAATCACGGCTTACCGCCAGGATCGGATCGTGATCCTGCCGTCCGAAGGAATGCCCGCGCGCAAAGTGTTGCCCGCCGCCCAGGCGGTTGCGAACCTGATCGAAAAATATTTGCCTTTCGGGGCGGTGATCCGCGAAATTCGCCTGGGTTACCACGGTCACATTTTCGACGATACGGAGACGCAGGTGACCGCGCCGACGTGGAGGGTTTTGCTGGACGACGGCGAAATTTACTACATCCACGCCATCAGCGGCGAGGTAAGCGCGGAGAAAAGCGCGGGCACCGCCGCCGCGGACGGTTCGCCGCAGCCGTAAGCGGCAGGCGTAAACGGCTTGAAGGAGAAGTTCCCGCGAGGGCCGGAACGACCAACCCCGCGAGGGGACGGACAGCGGAACATCTTGGGAGAGAAACCGGAGGAGAACATGTCGTTATCTTTTACCATCCTGGCCAGCGGTTCCACCGGCAACGCCGCCGTTGTGGCCGCCAATGAGGCCGCCGTGCTGGTGGATGCCGGCCTGAGCTTGCGGAAAATCGAAGCGCTCATGGCGGAACGGAACCTTTCGGGCGCCGACATCGACGCCGTTTTGATTACGCATGAACACACCGATCACATCCGCGGGCTGGGGGCGTTTGTTCGCAAGTACAAGGTGCCGGTCTACGCCAATGAAAAAACCTTGGGGGCCCTGCGGAAGGAACTGTCGGACCTGGACGCATCCCTGCGCAGGGTGCTGCCGACGGGCGGCGTGCTGGAAATCGCCGATCTGAGGGTGGAATCCTACGCGGTGTCGCACGATGCGGCGGAACCGGTCGGCTACTGCTTCTTCGCGGGGGGATCGAAGCTCGCCATGGCCACCGATCTCGGCTACGTCAGCGACAAGGTCATTCGGCGCCTGGCGGATGCGGACGTGTTGGTGCTGGAGGCCAACCACGATGTGGAGATGCTGAGAATGGGCCGCTATCCGTGGAACGTCAAGCGCCGCATTCTGGGAGATACGGGGCACCTGTCCAACGACGCGGCGGGCGAGGCGCTGCTCAGACTCCTTGCGGGAACAACGCGAAGGGTCTATCTGGCCCACCTCAGCCTGGAGCACAATATGATGGATTTGGCCAAACTTACGGTGAATAGAATATTGGAGGAAAACGGGGTGACCTTCCGGCCGGGGGAGTTCATGCTGTGCGAAACATACCCCGATCGTCCGACGCCGTGGGACGATGCAGGCCGCCCAAACGGCGAAGCGCCAGCGCTTCTTCCATCTCCGCGGCCGTCCGGCGAATTTCCTCCGGGGTGATCAATCCCTTGGCAACCAGCAGCTCGATGAGCGTGCACACCGCCAGCAGCACGCTGTCGCGCTCGTTCTCCATCGCGCTTCCTTCCTTTCCTCTCCGGACGTCCGGAGCGTCCGCGGCGCGCGCGGCGAAGGGAATCCTGCGGGAATTCTTCCGGGCGCGCGCGCCCTTGCTTCCGTTCTCCGATTCTATTACTATTTTAGTCAAATCACCTCGCCGTATGCCTTCTTCCGGTGTTTGAACACCCGAATTTTGATAGGCGCGCTTCCGATCTGGAAGGATGATTGGGCCATGGGCCTGTTTCGCGACAACTTCTACTCCACGAAAGTTCCCCGTCGGTCCGGATGGCGTTTCGGCGACCGGAATGACCGCTTCCCCCGTGGATCGCGCTTCGACCCTCAAACCGTGCGGGTGGCGTTTGTTTCTTCCCTGATCAGTTCCCTTGCGGTGGCGCTCCTGTTCACCCTTTTCGGCGCGTTCCGGGGCGCGGAATATCGGGGAGACGTTCCGGTCATGGCCGGCGCCGCTCCGTACATGGACCCTTCCGAGCGGACCATCCAGGCCGCCGCCAAGGTGCGCCCGGTGGTGGTCAGCATCATCAACCATTCGGAACGGGAAGGCCGGCGCGCCGACGGCAGAAGGTTCCGCGTGGAAAACACCATGCTGGGATCGGGGATTATTTTTCAGAAAAAAGGCGGCAAAGCCTTCATCGTCACCAACGCCCACGTGATCCAGAACGCCGCCGAGATCCGGGCGGTGCTCAACAACGGGCGGGAATTGCCGGCCTCCGTCGTCGGCAAGGACACGCTCAGCGACCTGGCGGTGCTGGAAGTGGACGGCCGCGACATTTCCGCCGTGGCCGAGATCGGCGATTCGCGCAAGCTGCGCGTCGCCGAAATGGTCATCGCGGTGGGCAACCCGCTGGGCTTCGGCGACTCGTTGTCGATGGGCATCGTCTCGTATACGGACCGGGTTATCCCCGTTTCGCTGGACCAGGACGGCGAGTATGACTGGGAGCTTGAAGTCATCCAGACCGACGCCGCCATCAACCAGGGCAACAGCGGAGGCGCCCTGGCCAACCTGAACGGCGAAGTGGTCGGCATCAACAGCATGAAAGTGGCGTTCACGGGCGTCGAGGGGATCGGCTTTGCCATCCCGATGCACAGCGCATTGCCCGTCATGGAGTCGTTGATCGAGTACGGCAAGGTGAAACGGCCTTACATGGGCGTCGCTTCCGTCAATTTGTCCGTATACCTGAACGACCTCCTGCGGGACGACGAAGAAGACGCCGGCGGGACGGACGGCCTGAACGGGGATGAGGGTCGGGAGGAAGAGGAGGCAGGCCCGGTCATTCCCGAAGGCGTCACCGAAGGGGTCGTCGTGCTGGAGACGTACGGTCCGGCCAAGGCGGCGGGCCTAAGGTTCCCTGACATCATCGTGCAGCTTGACGACACGCCCATCGGCAGCACCCTGGAACTGCGGAAATATTTGTACCGGGAAAAGCAAATCGGAGACAAACTCAAGGTGACGTTTTACCGCGACGGCGAGCGGCGCACGACGGTTTTGCGGCTCGCGGAGAAGGAAGACGATAACGAATAGCGAAAGGACATTGACAGCATTGTAGCTGGATGGTAAAGTTGCTAATAGATTTCTGAAAGGGGGAGACGCCCGTGTTGACGGCAAGATCGACGGTTAACGCGCAACCTGAGGCACATACGGCACGGGGCGTCATCCATCGCGCTTGAAGCATTGGGCTTTCCGTCAAATTGAGCGGGCGCATGGTTACGTGCTCCGTAATCATGCGCCTTTTTGATGCCCACTTACAGAACGCATGTTCGCAATCGTTCGGAGGAAGATCATGTTAGCGGTATTGGGGAAATTGTGGTGGTTTTTCCGGGAGCACTGGAAAAGGTACACGGCGGCGGTAGTGTTGCTCATCGTCGTCGGTTTTTTGGATGTCATTCCGCCCTGGCTGATCGGGGTGCTGGTCGACGGCGTGCATCAAGGCACGTTGACGGGCGGGGAGTTCGCCCGGTGGATGGCGCTTTGGGCCGGCATTGTCGCGGCCAGCTACCTGCTTTCGATCATCTGGCAACGCGGGCTGTTCGGCGGCTCGAACGTGCTGGAACTCACGCTGCGGAAACGCCTCATGCGCCATTTTCTGCGGATGACCCCGACGTTTTACGAGCGCAACCACACGGGGGATCTGATGGCGCGGTCGACCAACGACCTGTGGGCGGTGTCCATCACGGCGGGTTATGGCATCCTGACGCTCGTGGATTCCACGTTCTTCATGCTGATGGTGCTGGTGATCATGTTTGCGATGATCAGCTGGAAACTGACGCTCGCTTCGTTGCTGCCGATGCCGATCATGGCGCTGCTCATGCAGCGGTACGGAAAGATGATTCACGAGCGGTTCATGCGGGCGCAGGACGCGTTTGGCGAGCTGAACAACCAGGTGTTGGAGTCCGTGTCGGGCGTGCGCGTCATCCGCGCGTTCGTGCAGGAGAAAGCGAGCGAAGCCCGCTTCCGGGAGAAGACACGGGAAGTGCTGCGCAGAAACATCGCCGTCGCCCGGATTGACGCGCTGTTTGAGCCCACCGCCAAAGTGCTCGTCAGCCTCTGCTACTTGATCGGCATCTGCTACGGCGGCTATCTCGTCTTTCAGGGCGAGATCACGATCGGGGAATTGGTGTCGTTCCATGTGTTCCTCGGCATGCTGATCTGGCCGATGATCGCGATCGGCGANCTGATCAACGTCATGCAGCGCGGCAACGCCTCGCTGGACCGGGTGAACGAGACGCTGGCTTACAAACCGGACGTTACCGAACCTGCGGATCCCCTCACCGTCGACGTCCCGGCATGGATCGAATTCCGGAATGTGACATTCCGGTATCCGAGTTCGACGGTCGACAATCTGGTCGACGTGTCGTTCCGACTGGAACGGGGGCAGACGCTCGGCGTCGTCGGGCGGACGGGCAGCGGCAAAACGACGCTTCTGCGCCAGCTGCTTAGGGAGTATCCAAGCGGGCAGGGGGAAATCCTGATCGGCGGCGTGCCGATCGACCGGCTGCCGCTGGACCGGCTGCTCGGCTGGATCGGTTACGTGCCGCAGGAGCCGCTCCTGTTCTCCCGCACGGTTCGCGAAAACATCCTGTTCGGCGTAGGACCTGAGGCAGATGAAGCCGCTTTGCAACGGGCGCTGGAGCGGGCGGCGTTCGCGAAGGATTTGGCGTTCCTGCCGGACGGGCTGGACACGATGGTCGGGGAAAAAGGCGTGGCGCTGTCCGGCGGCCAGAAGCAGCGGGTGAGCATTGCGCGGGCGCTCATCGCTGACCCCGAAATTCTCATCCTCGACGACGCCTTGTCCGCCGTGGACGGCAGGACGGAAGCGGAAATCATCGACGGCATCCGCAAAGAGCGGGCCGGCAAGACGACGATCATCGCGACCCATCGGCTGTCGGCGGTGATGCACGCCGAACTGATCCTCGTGCTCGATGAAGGGCGCATTGTCGAGCGCGGCACGCACGAGGAGCTGCTGGCCAAGGGCGGCTGGTACCGCGAGCAGTTTGAACGCCAGCAGCTCGAAGCGGCCGCGGAAGCAGGGTGAGCGCCGGACGGGTTCCGTTCCGTCCGGGGCGGAGGAAATCGCGGCGTCGCATTTAACGGGAAAGGAAACGATCACATGCGGACGACGGGGAAACGTTTGCTTGGGTATGCGCTGATGTACAAAAAAACGTTTTTGATCGCGCTGGTCCTGCTGATGCTTGCGCTGGCCGTCGACATGACGGCGCCGTTTCTGGCCAGGCGGGTCATCGACGACAACATTGTCGGCATCGAAAAGGTGTGGCGCGAGGTGCCGGGAGAGCAGGCGAAGGCGGTGCCGTTCCGCGGCAAATGGTACAAACGGGAGGACCGCTTCGCGCCCGGCGAGCCCATGGGCGCCCCCGCGAGGGTGCTGCAGGTCGGGCGCAGCTACTACTTCGTGGAAGGCGATGTGCCCGCGGACGGCAGGCGCACCGTGGACGGCACCGTGCTGACGGTGGAGACGGAGGACGGCGTGCGGCGTTATCCGGCGATCCGCGTGCCGACGCGGGAGATGTGGGCGTTTTTCCGCCCGGAATTGGCGGAGATGATCCGGCTTGCCGCGCTGTATCTGGGCCTGCTTCTTTGCGGTTCCCTGTTCACGTACGGCCAGCGGCTCATGCTGCAAATCTCGGCCAACCGGATCGTGCAGAAAATGCGGGAGGACGTGTTCGCGCACACGCAGCGCCTGCCGGTCGTGTACTATGACAACATGCCGGCGGGGAAAGTCGTTTCGCGGATCACGAACGACACCGAGGCGGTGCGCGAGCTGTTCGTGAACGTACTGGCCAACTTTTTCTCGGGCATCCTGACCATCGCCGCGGTGCTCGTGGCGCTGTTTTTGCTGGATGTGCGACTGGCGATGTTCGCGTTGCCGATGATTCCGATCCTGGCGGCGTGGATCCTGCTGTACCGCCGGGTGGCCGGCAGGATCAACCGTTTTCTGCGGGCCAGGCTGAGCGACATCAATGCGATGATCAACGAATCGATCCAGGGGATGCCGATCATCCGGGCGTTCCGCCGCGAGCAGCGGACGAGCCGGGAGTTCGACGAACTGAACCGTTCGTATTTCGCCTATCAGAACAAGCTGCTCTTGCTCAACTCCATGACGTCCCACAATCTGGCCAACACGCTCCGGAACGTGACGTTTCTGGTGATGGTGCTGCTGTTTGCCGGCGGGTGGCTGGGCCCGTCCGTGACGGTGGGGGTGTTTTATGCCGCCATCGACCTGATGAACCGGATGATGAACCCGGTGGTGGGCATCGTCAACCAGCTGTCCAATCTGGAAACGGCCCGGGTGTCGGCGGAGCGGGTGTTCGAATTGCTGGATCAGCCCGGGGTGGAAGTGGCGGAATTTGATCTGCCGCGGTACCGGGGCGATGTGGAGTTCCGCGACGTGTCGTTCGCGTACAAGGACGGCGAACCGGTGCTGCGCAACATTTCGTTTCACGCCCGGCCCGGCGAGACCGTGGCGCTGGTCGGGCATACCGGCTCGGGCAAGAGTACGATCATGAATCTGTTGTTCCGGTTTTACGACATTCAGGAGGGGGCCGATCCTGATCGACGGCAAGGACATCCGGGAGTGGCCCAGGCAGCATTTGCGCCGCCACATGGGCATCGTGCTGCAGGATCCGTTCCTGTTCACGGGCACGATCGCGTCCAACGTCAGCCTCGGGGATCCGGGCATTTCGCGGGAGCGGGTGGAACAGGCGTTGCGGGATGTGGGCGCCTACGACATGTTCGCGAACTTGCCGGGCGGCATCGACGCGCCGATCATCGAAAAAGGCGCGAAGCTTTCGGCCGGGCAGCGGCAGCTCATTTCGTTTGCCCGGGCGCTGGCGTTCGATCCGGCGATTCTCATTCTGGACGAGGCGACTTCCAGCGTCGACACCGAGACGGAGGCGATCATCCAGCGCGCGCTGGACGTGCTCAAGCGGGGACGCACGACGTTCGTGATCGCGCACCGGCTGTCAACGATCCGGTCGGCCGACCAGATTCTGGTGCTGGATCGCGGGCGGATCGTGGAACGCGGCACCCACGACGAGCTGATGGCGCTGCGCGGCAAATATTACGCCATGTACCGGGCGCAGCAGGGCTCGGCGGCGGTGGGCGCGTAAGGCGCTCGCCGTCCGCGGCCTGGTCGTCGGGCATCGCTTGACATGGAAAAATGGTGTTTTTATATTTAGGTTACTTAACTAAATATTAATTTGTGCAAAGGGTGTGGAGGGTGGAAGAAACGCTGTCCCAGACATTGATCCGCGTGCTGCGGCACGTTGGACGCGTGCAGTGGTATGGCCGGATGGTGGAAGGTTGCACGTTCGGCGAATCGATTCTGCTCTACGTCATCCTTCGGCATTTGCGCATGCACCGGCACGGGCCGAAGGTGTCCGAGCTGGGGAGCCTGCTTCGCGTCAAGACGCCGTCGGTGACGCAAATGATCAACGGCCTGGAAGCGAGAGGGCTGGTGGAGCGGGCGCCGGATCCGGAAGACCGGCGCTCTGTGCGCGTCCGCTTGACCGATGAAGGCTTGCGGGTCACGCGGGAAGCGGAAGAAGCCATGCGGAAAGAGATGGAAGGGCTCATCGGGCGGCTGGGCGAGGAACGGGCCCGGCTTTTGGCGGAACTGCTCGGCGAGGTCGTTGAATATTTCGAGGAAAAACACGGGGCGTGCAGGCCACACGGGGGCCATGCCGCTTTGGGCGAGGGGAGCCGGACGTGATCAGGCTGCTTTCTTTTTTGAAACCGTATCGTTGGCAAGTCGCGGCGGCGCTGGCGCTGGTGTTTTTGCAGTCGCTGGCCGAGCTGGTGCCTGCCGACGCTGATGGCGGATATCGTCAACAAAGGCGTGGTGCGGGAGGACCTCGCTTATATCTGGCGCATCGGCGGCCTCATGCTGCTGGTGGCCGGCCTCGGAGGGGTTTGCTCGGTGGGCGCCAGCCTCTGGTCGGCCAAGGCGGCGGGCGGGTTCGCGCGGGATCTGCGCAGCCGCATGTTCTCGCACGTGGAATCTTTCTCGCTGCACGAATTCGATCGGCTCGGCACCGCTTCGCTGATCACGCGGACGACCAATGACGTTCAACAGGTTTATCAGGTCCTCACCATACTGATACGTGTGATGGTCATGGCGCCGATGATGTGCATCGGCGGGGTGATCATGGCGGTATCCATCGATGCCACACTGGCGCTCACGATTGTGGCCATCATTCCGGTTTTGGCGATCGTGATCCTGATTCTTTTCCGGAAAGCCGGACCGCTGTTCAGGTCGCTGCAAATCAAACTGGACAACCTGAACCGCGTGCTTCGCGAACACCTGACCGGAGTCCGCGTCATCCGCGCCTTCAACCGGTTGGAACACGAACAGCGGCGGTTCGAGGGGGCGAACCGCGATCTGACCGGCACCGCCATCCGGATCAACCGGCTGATGGCCTTGACGATGCCGCTCATGACGCTGACGGTTAATCTGGCGGTCATGGCGATCGTCTGGTTCGGCGGGTTCCGGATCGAAGCCGGGCATCTGGGCGTCGGGGACCTGATGGCCTTTGTGCAGTATGCGTTCCAGATCATGTTTTCGCTCATGTTTGCGTCGATGATGTTCATCCTGCTGCCCCGCGCGCAGGCGTCCGCCGTCCGGATCAACGAAGTGCTGGACACGAAACCGGTCCTGCGGGACGAACATGGCGGCGCCGAGTCCGCGGACGACCGGGATCACGCCCCTCTTGCCGTGGAATTTCGCCACGTGACTTTCCGGTATCCCGGGGCGGAAATGCCGGCGCTGCGCAATGTCTCGTTCACGGCGAGGCCCGGCGAGGTGACTGCGATCATCGGCGGCACGGGTTCCGGCAAATCGACGCTGATTCACCTGATTCCCCGATTTTTCGATCCGGATGAAGGGCAGGTGCTGGTGGGCGGCACGGATGTCCGGGAGCTTCCCCTGGCACGGCTTCGCGAACGGATCGGGCTGGTGTCGCAGAAGGCGATTTTGTTCAGCGGCACGGTCGCCGAAAACATCCGTTACGGCAAGGAAGACGCGTCGGACGAGGAAGTGCGCCGGGCGGCGGAGGTGGCCCAAGCCGCGCCGTTCATTGAAGAATGGAAGGACGGGTACGAAACGTTCATCGAGCAGGGCGGCGCCAACCTGTCCGGCGGGCAGAAGCAGCGGCTGACCATCGCCCGCGCCCTGGTGCGCAAAGCGGGAATTTACCTGTTCGACGACAGCTTTTCGGCCCTCGACTACAAGACCGATGCCGCGCTGCGCCGGGCGCTGCGGGAGGAGATCGGCGGCGCCACGGTCATCGTCGTGGCCCAGCGGGTCAGCACGGTGATGGACGCGGACCGGATCATTGTGCTCGACCAGGGGGAAGTGGCCGGCATCGGCACGCACCGCGAACTTTTGGAGACATGCGAAGTCTACCGTGAGATCGTGGCTTCGCAGCTCTCGGAGGAGGAAATCGCATGAGCGGGCCGGCACGGCATCCAAGAAGTTTTCCCAGACCCCATCACGGACCGGGCATGATGGGCATGCCGCAGCAAAAGCCGAAAAATTTCAAGGCGACGCTGCGGCGGCTTGCGGCCTTTCTCCGGCCGCACGCTCCCGCTTTGGCCTTTGTGTTTCTGACCGCGGCGCTCAGCACGGTGTTCGCCATTTTCAGCCCCAAGATTCTGGGCCAGGCGACGACCGTGATGTTCGAGGGATTGCTCGGGATGATCAGAGGGACCGGGACGGGCATCGATTTTGGGCGGATCGGGGAAATTTTGCTGACGCTGGCGGCCCTGTATGTCGCCAGCGCGCTGTTTGCCTATCTCCAGCAATACGTGATGGCCGGCGTCGTGCAGAAGATGGTCTATGACCTGCGCGAGGCGGTCAACCGCAAGCTCGCCCGCCTGCCGCTGAAGTTTTACGACGCCCGGCCGCACGGAGATACGCTCAGCCGTGTGGTGAACGATATCGACACGATCAGCAACACGTTCCAGCAAAGCCTGACCCAGTTTATCACGTCCATCGTGACGCTGGTCGGCGCGGTGGTGATGATGCTGACGATCAGCCCGCTGCTGACGCTGATCGCGCTGGTGACGCTGCCGCTCAGCTTTGTGGCGATCGGATTCATCACGAAGCGTTCACAGAAGCATTTCCGGGACATGCAGCGATCGCTCGGGGAATTGAACGGCCATGTGGAGGAAATGTTCACCGGCCATCCCGTGGTCAAGGCGTTCGGCAGGGAGAAGCGGTCCATTGCCCGTTTCGAGGAAATCAACGGCAAGTGGTACGAAGCCGGCTGGCGCGCGCAGTTTCTGTCCGGCGTGATCATGCCCGTCATGGGCTTCATCGGCAATATCGGCTATGTGTTCATCAGCGTGCTCGGCGGCATTTTTGTCATGCGCCGGGCGATCGAGATCGGCGACGTGCAGGCGTTCATCTCGTATTCCCGGCAGTTCACCATGCCGATCACGCAGACGGCGCAAATCGCCAACATCATTCAGGCTACGATCGCGGCGGCGGAGCGGGTGTTCGAGCTGCTGGATGAGGAAGAGGAGACGCGGGATCCCGTGAGCGCGGATTCGTCCGTGAAGCCCGCGGGGAATGTCCGCTTCGAGCACGTGCGCTTTTCGTACCGGGACGACGCGCCGCTGATCGAGGATATGAACATTGATGTCAGTGCGGGGCAGACCGTCGCCATCGTCGGACCGACCGGCGCCGGCAAGACGACGCTGGTCAATCTGCTGATGCGGTTCTACGATCTGAAGGGCGGCCGCATCACCATTGACGGGCGGGACATCGCCGAACTGGCGCGGGGCGATGTGCGCGGCATGTTCGGGATGGTGCTGCAGGATACGTGGCTGTTCCACGGTACGATCCGCGACAACATCGCCTACGGCAAGGAGGGCGCCACCGAAGAGGAAGTGGTGGCCGCGGCGAAGGCGGCGTACGCCGACCGCTTCATCCGCACGCTGCCGGACGGGTATGACACCGTGCTGAACGAAGAAGCGTCCAACCTGTCGCAGGGCCAGAAACAGCTGCTCACGATCGCGCGGGCGTTTCTGGCCGATCCGCCCATGCTCATCCTGGACGAGGCGACCAGCAACGTGGATACGCGGACGGAGCTGCAGATCCAGCGTGCCATGAGCCGGCTGATGAAAGGCCGCACGAGCTTCGTCATCGCGCACCGCCTGTCCACGATCCGGGACGCCGACCTGATCCTGGTCATGCGCGACGGAGCCGTGATCGAGCAGGGCACCCACGAAGAGCTGCTGGCGAAAAAAGGGTTCTACGCCGAACTGTACGAAAGCCAGTTCAGCGGGCAGCGGGTCGGATCGGCGGGATGAAAACGCCTTTGACCCTGCGGTAAAATTTTCAATGGGGAAACTTGAAGTGTGCGCCCGGGCATCGGGACGGGGAGGGGCTTCCGATCGGTACCGCCGGTTCCGGCAAAAAATCGGTGACTTCCTTTTTCCTTCTGCTTTTCGCCCTTTCGATACCGTTTTGGCTGCTGGGATTTTGGGATCGGACCCCCGTTTTCGCCCAGATTCCGGTCAGCGCGCTTCAGGCCGCCTGTCCGCTGCTGGCGGCGGTCTTGCTGGCCGGCCTGCGGGAAGGGCGCGGCGGCGTCCGGATGCTGTTCAACGGGGTGTTTGCATTTCGCTTTGGGCGGTTTTGGATCTGGTATCTGCTCGCCTTCTTGACGATGCCTGTGGTCATGCTGCTCTCCTACGCGGCGATGCGGATGCTGGGAAGGCCGGTGCCCGATCCGGAGTTTTCCTTTTGGTCCGCGCTTGCGGCATTCCTCGTGTTTGCCGTCGCTGCCCTGGCCGAAGAGGCGGGCTGGACGGGATACGCCGCCGATCCGCTGCTCAGGCGGACAAGCCCTCTGGCGGCATCCCTCATCCTGGGCGCGGTGTGGGCGGTCTGGCACGTGATCCCCTATGCCCAGGCGGGCCGTTCCGCCGCATGGATTTTCTGGCAATGCGTCTTTACGGTCCTCGCGCGCATGCTGATCGTCTGGCTCTATATGGGCAGCGGGCGGCAGGTGCCGGTAGCGGTCCTTTTTCACGCCATGGTCAATGTCACGTATGTGCTTTTCCCCGTGGACGGTTACCACTACGACCCGGCCGTGACGAGCGTGATCCTGGCGGCGTTGGTCGCGGCGGCGCTGTTTCTGCCGGGAGGGAACTCGTTGGCGAGTTTCAGGAATGAGGGAGTCAAAGCATGAACATTCGCATCGTCGCGGTCGGCAAACTGAAAGAGAAATACTGGCTTGAAGCCACGAAGGAATACGAGAAACGTCTGCGTCCTTACGCGCGGCTGGAGATTCGGGAGGTGCCCGACGAGAGGGCCCCGGAGTCGCTCAGCCCGGCGGAAGAAGCGCAGGTGAAAGCGCGGGAAGGGGAGCGCATTCTCACGGCGCTCGGACAGGACGTCCATGTCGTGGCGCTGGACGTGGAAGGCGAGCTGTGGACCAGCGAGCAGCTGGCCGCTTTTCTCGAGAAGCAGGCCGTGTACGGGGGCGGTTCGGTGGCCTTCGTCATCGGCGGCTCACTGGGCCTTGCCCCCGAAGTGCTGCGGCGCGCCGACAGGCGGCTGTCCTTCGGCCGCCTGACCTATCCTCACCAGATGATGCGGGTCATGCTGCTGGAACAGCTGTACCGGGCATTCCGCATCATGCGCGGGGAACCGTATCATAAATGATAAAATTAAACGTTGTCCTGCAGAAATGAAAAGGATATTGATGGATAATCGTCGAACTGAATATTCAGAGGTGGGAAGATATGGACGATTATCCAACAGCATTTATTAGCAGATGTTTAGATACCAAGCAGTTGTACAATCAAAATCGAAAAATAGCAGCGATGCATTTAGGCGGAATAACTATTGAGTGCCTGTTAAAAAAGGTATGTTTCATTTATCATGGTCTGAGTGATTGGGAACAAGTTAGTAAAAGAACAGGAAAAATTATATATAATCCCAAACATAGGTTATCAGTTCTAATTAGTTTAATTAATAGCCTATATATACGAGCTAGCTACAATCAACAAATTATGGACGCACTTAAAAAGGTACAAGAACCATGTGGTCTGGATTATATTTTGTGGCGGTACCAAGGTAACGAACCAGGCAAAGCAGAATTTGATGATTGGTATAAATCTTATTTAACTTTACTAAAATGGTTATTAGTACAGATCAAGACTATTTAGGAAGTGAGAAATGGTATGTATAGTAAGAGGGATTTAGAAAAAAAATTGTCGAAATACTATGTAACCAATCAAAAAGAATGGGTACAAGTTGATTATTCCCCTGCTGGCTTTATAAATATTACAGTTGTTAGCGATAAATTTGAGGGAAAGTCGAAGAATGAAAGATTCGATGAAATAAGTAGAATTATTGGGGTTGATCTCAGCCAGGGTTTCATTTACTTATTTACTGTTAAAGAAGCGGCAGAACTAGATTTATTCGAATATCAATTTAATGGGGATGTCGCATCTCCTAAATCATGGGGGGATTTATCTTATATTGTTCAAAACAATTTACAAATAAAGCCTTCTCAAATTATCAAAGAAAAAGATGAGATTAGAACAGTTGCTTTTTACTCTTATAAAGGTGGAGTAGGGAGAACTGCTGCCCTTGTCCATGTCGCAGTTATATTGGCGAAAAGAGGAAAAAAGGTTTTACTTATAGATTTGGACTTAGAAGCACCGAGTTTACACAATGTTATTAATAACATATCACCAAATCCAAAGTATGGAATAGTTGATTATTTATATGAACGCGCATATTCACCTACTGAAGAGTATAAAATTCATATTTCAGATATATTTGGTGAAGTACATCTCGAAAATACTCCTGGTAGAATATTTGTAATTCCAGCTGGAAAAATTAATTTTTCTTACATTTCAAAGGTTGATGATCTTAGAGTTTCAACGCTTCTTAATAAGAATGTTTGGGAAACGCTGAAAAATGATATAGTATCCCAAGTTAACCCAGACATTATATTGGTTGATTCTAGAACTGGAATTAATGAATGGGGTGCGTTTTCATTATTTGAGGTGGCCAGTGATATTATCTTTTTTATGTATCCAAATGAAGAAAACTTAGAAGGTTTGAATTTAATTTCTAAAGGGCTAAGTAAGTTTGGCGATACTGGAAAAACTATAAATTTTGTATTAACAAAAGTACCATCAAATAAGGATGGCAAGAAAAAAGCAGAATCTTTTTGGGAGATCATCAAGGAGGTAAGTAAATATTCTCAAGAATCTTTAGAAACTCAGCAGATCGAATTGGAATTTGATGATAGTGAAGAATTTAGTGAAGATAATCAAATAGTAATTCACTATAACCCAGACATTGCTCTTGCTGATTGTTATCCAATTGAACACTTACAGTCAACATATGCTCCTATAGCCAATCTTATTGATGAAGAAACAGAACAATACCGTTTAAGAGCTATTTTATCAGGAACTAATAGATGGGAAATTATTGATTCATTGGAGTTTGGGACCGTTGACGCAAAAGATGAACAAAAAGATTTAAGTAAAGTTTTTCAAAAAACATCCGATTTTGATAAGTTTGTCGATGAAAATACTGCGGTAATACATGGTCAAAAAGGAACTGGAAAGACAGCTCTGTATTGGATGCTGTTACGGCACTTTGAAGAATCAAAGCGCCTTTCTAAAGGCCGATTAGACAAAGTAATTCCAGTTTCAGGACATGGGCCCTTTTCAGCAAAACCAGGCAAAGAAGAATTTCGGTATTTTTTTGAAAAATTCAAAGGTAATTTCTCTTGGGAGACGTTTTGGAGAGCATATGCGGTATTAAGACTCTACATTGAAAACAAATTACCGCCATTTAGACATGCAAAGTTTGTGGAAATAGGCCAGATTTTGAAGAGTGTTAAAAAAAGAAATGATTTTTGGACACAAGATCATACAAACGTTCTTTTTGAATTAGTGAAAAATCTTGACCTCAACTTACTGCTTAAAGATTATCTCACCTTAGTTAATGATACCTATAGGGCTAGAGATCAAAGTATTTGGCTTCTCTACGATGATTTAGATGAAGACATACAGGAAAGAAGTGTTTATCAGAATGATGCTTTGTCCGGTTTGTTTTACTTTATTCGCGCAGTTGATGGGCAAAAACTGACAAATATAAAATTTAAGGTATTTATTCGTGAAGATATTTGGGAAAGATTGAACTTTACAAACAAAAGCCACTTCAACGGACGGGACGTCCTGTTGCAGTGGTCAAGAATTGATTTTTTGCGTCTTGCGCTTCGCCAGTCACTATATTCTCAACAGTACAAAGAGTTAGTTGACAAATTTTACCCGATACAGGATCCTGATAATGCTAATGAAGAATCAATACTTAATGCTCTTCAAATTCTATGGGGGATGCGTAGAGAAAAAAATAGAAACTCTAAGTATGTTGGCAGATGGGTTTATGAAAGATTAACGGACGCGTCTGGAACAACTTTTCCACGCGTATTAGGCTTATTGCTCAACGCAGCAAAAGAACATGAACTACAGTATATGCATCAGCCGCACGTACCTCCACCAACAGACAGACTGCTAAGAAGTCAATCTTTGAATGCAGGATTGTTTAGTGCAGCTAAACACAGAAGTAATGAGCTGAGAGAGGAGTATCCAGAGTTAGAACATGTTTTTAGTAGGCTAGAAAATTATCATGATATTTGCTCAAGAAATGATTTAGAGAGGATGTATAAAGAATGCTATAGAGATAATGAAATTACTTTTGATGAATTTGTCTCGACAATAAAATCTATTGGTTTAGCTAATGAAGTTTTAAATAAGGGCGAAATCCAGTATAAGTTTGCCGATTTGTATGTGCACGGATTTGGAATGAAACGGAGTCACGGAAGGAAATTAGTAGAAAAACAACGTCATTTGTGCTAGGCCCCTTAATTAAATTGGAGTCCTCCCCACTAATTTTATTACACTTGTTCATAGGGGAGGCGGACGAAATGCGGACCAGCAAAGCGTTCCATGAAACCCGGCTCAAAATCGTCGGCGAAGCGCTGGCCGGCATCAAAATCGGTGTCTTGGCCCGCAAGTACGGAATCAGTCCGGAAACCATCCGCAACTGGGTCCGCAAATATCGCGACGAAGTGGGACCGGACCACATTCTATAGTGGCACACGATGTCAAGACAATTTTTTCATGAATTTTAAGGGGTGAAATCTTTCACATCAT
>Ga0065723_100059_pt1 | contig 22490 bp, 14 predicted proteins | sample TheenrcuSG05Z960_FD_59110 | JGI IMG/M metagenome (GOLD analysis project Ga0065723, IMG submission 59110) | Thermophilic enrichment culture from UC Davis - Sample SG0.5Z960 | ecosystem: Engineered > Solid waste > Grass > Composting > Bioreactor | place: USA: University of California, Davis
CCTGGCCGCGGTGGGGCTCGCGGGGCGCCTCGACCACTTCCCCGCCGCGCTCTCCGGCGGCGAGCAGCAGCGCGTGGCGGTCGCCAGGGCGCTGGCGAAGCGGCCCAGCCTGCTGCTCTGCGACGAGCCCACTGGGGCGCTCGACCTCGACACCGGCCGCTCCGTCCTGAGCCTCCTGCGCCGCGTGAACCGCGAGCGCTCGCTCACGACGGTCCTCGTCACCCACAACAGCGCCATCGCCAAGATGGCCGACCGCGTCGTGCGCATGCGCGACGGACGCGTCGAGGAGGACCGCGTCGTGACAGACCCCCTGCCGGCCGAGGAGGTGACCTGGTGACGCGGGGCGCGGGCGCTTCTCCCTGGCGCGCCAAGCTGTGGCGCGACCTGCGGCGCCTCCGCGGACCGTTCATAGCCGTCGCCGTGACCAGCTTCCTCGGCGTGGCGCTCTTCGGCACCAGCTACGGCGCCTACCGGAACCTCGTGGCCTCGTACGACCGCCTCTTCGAGGTGACGGGCTTCGCCGACCTGACCGTCGCCGGCGGTGACGTCGAGGGCTTCGCGGCGTCAGCCGCCGGCGTGACCGGGGTGGACGCGGTGACGACCCGCACCGTCGTGGACACCTTCGGGGAGGTGAACGGCAGACGCCTGGCCGTCCGCGTGATCGGCATGCCGGCCCAGGACCAGCCCGAGGTGAACAGGGTCGTGGTGCGGGAGGGCACCTACCTCGACCCGACCAGCGCCACGGGCGTGCTGGTCGAGCAGCACCTGGCCGACCACGACGGCCTGGGCCCGGGCGGCAGCCTGCGGCTCCGCACGCTCCTCGGCTGGCGCGAGGTGCCCGTGCTGGGCGTGGCCGCCTCGCCCGAGTACGTGTGGCTGGCGCGCAACCGCCAGGACGTGCTCACTCTGCCGTCCGACTTCGGCGTGGTCTTCGCGCCCGAGAGCAGCCTGCGGTTGATGGCGCTCGGGACCGGTCGCCAGGCCCTGGTGCTCCTGGACCCGACGGTCGGTGACGAACGCGAGGCCGTCCTGGAGCGGCTCGAGGGGCTCGCACGGGAGGCGGGCGCCGGCGACGTGGTCCGGCGGGAAGACCAGCCCTCGAACGCCGTGCTGCACGAGGACATCACGGGCTTCGGCGAGATGGCCGTGATGTTCCCGCTGCTGTTCCTCGGCGCCGCGGCTCTGGTGGCGTTCGTCGTCATGAGCCGCGTGGTGCACGGGCAGCGCCGTCTCATAGGCACGCTGCGCGCGAACGGCGTCACGCGCCGGGCGCTGGTGGGCCACCACCTGGCCTTCGGGCTCGTCCCCGCGCTGGCGGGCGGGCTGCTCGGGGCCTTGGCGGGCGAGCTGCTGGCGCAGCTCCTCACCGGCCGCTACACGGCGGCCCTGGCGATCCCCGTGACCGTCGTGGAGGTACACCCGCTCGTCGCGCTGCTCGGCGTCGTGCTGGCGCTGCTGGCCGTGACGCTGGGGTCGCTCGGGCCCGCGCTCGACGCCGCGCGCGTGGCGCCCGCCGAGGCGATGAGGGGCGCGTTGCCGGCGAGCCGCGGCGGACGCACGGTCTTCGAGCGCCTGGTGCCGCCCCTGCGCCGCCTGCCGCCCGCGGCCCTCATGGCGCTGCGCAGCGCCTGGCGCAACCCGGGCCGGAGCGCGGCCGACCTTCGCCGGCGCTCTCGCGGCCCTGGTCCTCGTGTTCGTGTCCTGGGGGATGCTCGACTCGATGCAGAACGTGCTGCGTCAGCAGTTCCGCGAGGCGCAGCTCGAGGACGCCCAGGCCTACGTGAGCGGCGACGCCGACGACGTGCTGCCTAAGGTGACCGCCCTGCCCGGCGTGGCCGATGCCGAGGCGGCCGTGGTGACACGCGTGTCCGTGGAGGCCGAGGACGGCCGGAGCTACGCGACCTCGCTCACGGCCCTGCCGGCGGGCACGGCGATGCACGGGTTCCTCGGCGAGCGGGGCGAGCGCCTATCGCTGCCCGCCAGCGGCGTCCTCCTCGGCTCGAGCCTGCGGACCGAGCTGGGGCTTGGCGTCGGCGACCCGGTGCGACTCAGGCTGCCGGACCTCGGCATGTCGCTCCAGGCGACCGTGGCCGGCTTCGTGCGCGAGCCCCTCGGCACCTTCGCCTACGCCTCCCGCGACGTGCTCCCGGACGCCACGCCGAACGCGGTCTTCGTGCGCTACCAGCCGGGCGCCGACCGCGCCGCGGTCGAGGCGGAGATAGAGGACGTGGGAGAAGTGCTCGCCGTCGCCGACTCGAGGTCCCTGGAGGCCGCGGCGAACGACCTGATGGGACTCTTCTACGCCTTCGTGGGCGCGATGCTCGTCTTCGGCGCCGTGCTGGCGCTGGCGCTCATGTACAGCGTCACAGGCGTGACAGTCGCGGAGCGCGCCGGCGAGCTGGCGAACCTGCGCGCCAACGGGGTGCGCATGGGCCAGGTCGCCCGCATCGTGGGCGGCGAGAACCTGGCGGTGGTCCTGTTGAGCCTCGCCCCCGGCCTGCTGCTGGCCCGCCTGGTGGCCGCCGCGGCCATGGCCAGCTTCAGCAGCGACATGTTCCAGGTCACGCTCGTCGTGCAGCCCCGCACGTGGCTCCTCGCGTGCCTGGCGGTTCTGGCCGCCGCGTTCGTGGCGGCGGTGCCCGCGTTCCGGTCGGTCGCCCGCATCGACCTGGCCGGAGCCACGCGTGAGCTGGCGGGGTAGGGCCCCCTAGCCCCTCGCAGCTGCCCTTTGGTCGGGCGCTCCTGCCGGCGCCTGCGCCGCCTAGCCGGCGCCGTCAGGGCTGGCGTGCGGCGAGGCCGTGCGCGGCGTAGTCGTCCTGCAGCGCCGCGAAGACGGCCATGTCGACGGGCATCGGGTGCCCGGCCAGAGCTGCCGCCAGCCTGTCGAGCCCGTAGTGCGCGCCTACCACGTCGCCCCGCTCGATGGCGACGTCGGGGTCCGGCACGAAGTAGGTGGAGACGAGGCGCGTGCCGTACGCGGTGGCCTCGAGCTCCCACCGCTGCCACGCGCCCGGCGTGGTGTGAGTGTGCTCGAGCAGCGTCGGCACGCGCAGCCGGGTGATCGTGAACTCGAACCGCGGGATGTCGTGCCCGTGCCAGTCGAAGGTGATGGCGCCGCCCTCGCGGAGGTCCACGGTGATGTCCGCCGCGAACGGCGCCCACCAATCGGCCAGGCGCTCCGGCTCGGTGATCGCCGAGGACCGGGCGATGGTGTCCGGCGAGCTGGCCACCAAGGTCGTGATCCTCACGACGTTCGCCCGCGCCGCCTACTAGCGCCGCGCCCTCGACGCCGGCGCGACCGGCTACCTCCTCAAGGACGCCCCGGCCTCGCGGCTCGCCGACGCCCTCCGCCGCGTGATGGCCGGCGGCCGCGCCGTCGACCCCGACCTGGCCGTGGAGGCCTGGGGCGAGGAGGACCCACTCACCGACCGCGAACGGCGCGTGCTGCGCATGGCTTCCGAGGGGCGGACGACGGCGGCCATCGCGTCGGCGCTGGGCCTCTCTGAGGGCACCGTGCGCAACTACCTCTCCGAGGCCATCGGGAAGCTGGGGGCTTCCAACCGCGTCGAGGCGGCGCGGATCACGCGGGAGAAGGGGTGGTTGTGAGGCTCAAACAGGGCCGTAGATGTCCTCGAGAGGTCTGGAAGAGTCTGGTGCCCCAGCTGCGACCTAGTCCAAACGTAGATCTCACATCGACGAGATCACACATGCATGTGACATCACACGCATGTGTGATGCGATGGCCATGAGAAGTCAAACAACGACAAGTCGCTCGCGGCTTATCGAACCACGGACAGTTCCGACTCAGCCTGCCGGCGCCCCACGCGCCGGGCCCTTACTTCCAAGTCTGGTACCGTCACTACTCTTCCTCGAAGCCGTGACTCTCGAACTTCAGCTGGCGACTGTTCTCCGTAACAGCACGTACTAGATGCTCGTCAGCACCGTTCGGCAGCATGGCCTCTACCTCGAGCCTGACCGTAACCTCTGCTCCGGGCTGCGCGGCCAGTAACGCGATGACCTCTTCAGCGACCTGCCCTGCGTCACGCCCGGCCCTCGTCGTGTCCAGAACGACTACCCCGTGGTACCGGCGTGGCCGGACCGCCGAAGGGGGCACTACCGTATCCTCCGAGTCATCCGCCGTTCCGATGGGCGTTGGGCCATCGGTGGGCATGAGACTATCGTCGGGTACGGGCGGCAATTCGGTCTCCAGCTGGTGGCAGGCGACGTCCGGCTTCACTACGAGGCCCGAATCGTAGGCCGCGAGGTTCATCGACTGGCCAGCGCGGAGCCCCCGGTAACGGCGAGCAGCTTCGTCGAAGCCCTCGGCGTAAGCGAACGTATCGCTCGACCACGCAGGCAACGACACGCCATTGCAGATGGCCTGGACCAGGACCTCGGGCCTCACTAGCCGAGGCAGGTAGAGGTAACTCGCGAAGTCCTCGACGAGCTGACGGACCTCCACGTGGTCGCCGCGCCATAGCGGCACCTTGTCGAGGTAGTCGCGCAGGACCGTGGAGCCGAGGCTCGGCACCAACAGCTCCTCGTTCCTCAGCTTCCGACTGGCGCGCACCGCAAGAGGTTCGGCCCCCGTCAGCCGCAACGCCTCCCAGGTGACCGGGTCACGCGGTGACGCCTGGGTCGGCACGAGTAGCCATTGATATGCCTCAGTCAGACGCGCCTTGACATCAGCGTCAGCAGCCTGCTTCTGCGTCTCCGCCTGGCGCACCTGGAACGGGCTCAGGTCGAGCGTCTCCTTCTCCGCGACGATGGACGCCCACGCCAAGTACCTCCGTAGCGCCTCCTCCAGGTCCTGCAGCCTGTTCTTGTCAGCAGCGAGGAACACCAGGGTGTTGCGGTAGCGACGCGGCGCGCTCCCACGAGACTCCAGGAGCTCCTGAGCCGCGCGTTCAGCGGGGTTGCCGCCCTCCCGCGAGTAGGGATGCTCCGGCGGCAGCACGACGAGCCCCGCCTCCAGGTCGTCCGGCACGTCCGCTCCGGACCGCGCTACCGGATGCACCCTAATGAAGTCTCCGGTGCTGCGTAGGTCGGCGCGAAGTCGCGCTTCCAGCTCACCTAGGACCTTGTCCCTATCGCGGTTCAACAGCTCGGCACGGTCCTCGGCGAGCTTGGTGACCGTCGCCTGCGTCGAGTACCAGAAGCGAGGACCGTCCTGGTACAAGTAGGTTGCCTGTGCAGCCAGCCTGCGGAGCGCGTCACCGAAGATGGCTGGCGATTCACCAGGCATCACACAGCCGAGCTTCACGCGACGGTCCTCGAGTCCCCGGTGCGCTGCAGCCGCAGTAGGCGCCGAACCCAGGTAGATCGTGCGGGCGACACGCCTCGTGGCGTGGACCCTTCCGAGGTTGGGCACCTCGCCGTCGATCTTCAACGGCAACGAGTTCGGGCCGTCCACGTCCTTCTCGATGATCGGCACCCAATTGTCGGACAGGTAACGTGTCAGCTCGAACTGCACACGCGGGTCGTCCACGGGGATCGTAGAGGGAAGGATCAGAGGGTTCTTGTCGCCCTTCTCCCACAGGCTGTGGATGACGGCCGCCATCAGCCGCAGTACCCCGCGCGTACGCTGGAACTTGGCGAGCGTCGACCAGTCCTCGTAGAGCCGGTCGAATACCTCAGGGTGAATCGGGTACGCAGCCTGGATGCGCTTCTCGTAGTCGACTGTGCTGCACTCGAGAGGGAACTCGGCCTTCTGCTCCCGGTAAAGGTCCGCGAACGCACGCGCAGTGACGTCGCGCTGCTTGAACGCCTCGGGTCCCGACAACGGCTCGAAGAGGCGCCTCCGGACGATCTCGAACCCTTCCTCGGCCGATGCCGGCCGCCACGACGACTCGACCCGCCCGATCACGTTCCGCAGACGGTCCAGCGCCTCGCGGCCGCGGACGCCGCCGACCTCGACGTCGTCGGCCAAGGTGTGGGGCGAGCCCTGTGTGTCGGAGGCCGGCAGCGAGACCACCAGAAGGCAGTTGCCGGCGAGCTTGGCCGACTCCGTCAACGCCTGGGCGAACGTGAACTGCGTCTCGAAGCTCCCTCCGGGGAGGTCGGGTTGATCGTGTAGTTGTCGTGCGTATGCGACCCACTCGTCGATGAGGATGAGGCAGGGCCCATAGTCGCGGAAGAGCTCGCGAAGCGTATCCCCGGGGCTCGTGGCGTGCGCATCGTCGTTCGCCACGCGCGAGTAGGCCTCCTTGCCCCCGAGCTGCCACGCCAGCTCGCCCCACAGCGTGCGAACGACGGTCCCGTCCGGCTTCGTCACCGGGTTGCCGGGCGAGATCTTGTTGCCGACGAGCACGACGCGCCGCACGCTCGGCAGCCTCGAGACCCCAGCGGCGGCCATCACGTCGTCGACGCCTATCAGATCACCAGGGTTGGCGCCTGAGAACAGGTGGTACAGCGCCAGCATCGAGTGCGTCTTGCCGCCGCCAAAGTTGGTCTGGAGCTGCACCACCGGGTCGCCACCCTTGCCGGACAACCGCTCCACGGCGCCGATGAGCAGCCGCTTCAGGCTCTCCGTCAGGTACGTTCGCCTGAAGAACTCGATCGGGTCTCGGTACTCGTTCGAACCCTCCCCCAGGTGTACTTGCCATAGGTCCGCGGCGAACTCGGCCTGCTGATACCTTCCGCTGGCCACATCGGGGTGTGGTGAAACGACCTCACGCCACGGCCTAAGCGCACCGGTGCTCGCGGCCTCTACCAGCGACCCTCCGAGCTTCCGCTTCTCGTTGCGCACCTGCTCCTCGTAGACGAGGCGACGCAGTTCCAGCTTCATCCGCCCGATCTCGTCAGCCTCAGGCGCGGAGATTGCCGTCAGCAGACGGGCTGCGGAGTCCAGCGCTCTGTCCGCGTCGTCGCTCGAGAAGGGCTCCTGGTGCGCCCACTTGTTACGCCACGTCCGCAGTTCCGAGACGAGGTTCCGCTCGGCGAATCCTAGAGTCGAGCGAAAGACCTCGTTCCACGTCTCCCACATGAGCTTCAGGAGCCCCGCGACGTCCCAGTCGGCGATGGGCTTGTTGGCCAGCGTCGGGTCTTCGGCGAACTTGCGGACCGTGTCCATGTTCACAGCGCCGGCCCGAATCTTGTCCACAACCTCCCGCTCTACGAACGGGGCCAATCCAGCCCTAAGGAGCTGAAGCGCCTTCCCGACCCGTTCCTGGTTCGTGATAGCCATAGTTCAGCCCCCGATCTCGCCGAACATCTCGCCCTGCTCCGCACGCCCCTGACCTACCTGACGCGCGAGCCGCGTGATCTCAGGCCAACTCTGCACCAACGAGTTGTACTGCAACGCTTCCGACGCTCGCTTCTTGCGCTCGGCGATGGCGTACAGGCGGTAAGCGAGCTCACGCGCCGTCTCCGCCTTGCTGCCGAGCTTGGCGACCAGTTCTGCCGCGGCCCCCTCGCCGCCGGCTTCGAGGACGCGAATCAGGTGGTGCACCGCCTCCCAGTACGTGAAGCGCTCGTCCGTGGCGGGGTCCCAGCTCTCGGACAGCTCGTTGGCCGCGAGGAGTCGAACCTTTCCCCGGCCCTTCTGCACGACGCCCGCCTTCTCGAGGCCATCGAGGCTCGTGTTCTTGGCCTTCGAAAGGATGTCGGCGACGCCGTACTCGCCTTCCGCGAAACCGTGCTGCTCGAACCAGGCGATAGCGAAGCGGGTGTCGGCATCGAAGTCGCCTTCCTGCTCGGCCAGCGTCTCATCCAATACCTGGTTGATCAGCATCAGTGCATCACGGACGCCGACAGGATTGCCCTCGGCGTCGAGGACCTTGCTGTAACGCGTGTAGATGGCCATACCCGGCCCGATGGCGGCCTGAGCGAGGTCCACAGGTGCGATGTTGCCCTCCTGCAGGTGACGCAAGGCTGCCGGAAGCTCGGCCTTAAGGGCGGCAAGAAATTCGCGTCTGGTAGCTGTAGGCGCATTGTCCGGACGCTTGCGACAGACGAGGACGATGCTGGATGCTAGAGCGTTTGTTCCTGAGCCAATCATGCGATTGCCAAGTTCGGTACGCATCGGCCAAGTGCCGCTGATACCGAAGCCGGCCCAAATTACCGCATCCAGGAAAGTTTCCCAACCAGTACTAGATGTACCCTCAGCGCTTTCCGTCTCCGATTGTTTGAAGGCATAGTAGATCGTGATCGGAAACGCGGGGTGTGCCTGCTCGACCAGCCGACGCATTGCCTGCGTCATGCCATTGAGAAAGAACGTTTCCGCACTCTCCTTAGATCCGTGGCGATAGGGTGTTGCCACCAATTCCTCTGCCTTGGGAACGGCAAGCGTAGCAAAAAGCTCTGGGTAGACCGACCTTAGAGAACGGCGCAACCACACGTAAAAGAAGTCTGACAGGTCTGCGTAACCGATGTTGTCGTAATAGGGCGGGTCAGTAGAGATGAGCTTGTCCGAACTCAAATGCTGATTCCGCGCATCGCCTTGCGAGGCAAAGCTCGGCACCGTGGCGGGAAACATCGAAATCGCCTTTTCCGCCCATAGGACTCCGCTCATTGCATTACCGGCAGAAGCCGAGAACGGGTTTGTCTCGGCGTAGTCCCACGTCATTGGAATTGCCTGACGACCAAACGTGTTGCGAATGAGCTCCTTACTCGAATGCCACGAGCAAATCGTCGACCAGTAGTCCGTGCCCTTGTCCACGGCAAACGCCAAGTACACACCGACCGCCTCCGCATACGCAGTTGCATCCGTGCCGCCGTCACGCAGCGGGGTGGGGTCATCGGGGAGGCCGGCGGCGAGCGCGTCGCGACGGGCTTGTGCCATCGCTTCGCCCACAAGGTCGGAAAAGGTGGTCAGCGCCACGAGTTGGCGCGGGGTGAAGAGGTCGCCGTAGGTTGTAAGTCCATACTGGACCGTCCAGAAGCTTCGAGGATCATCTGGCAGGGGCTGCTCGGGTTTCCATGCCGGATTTGCATTCCGCGCGATCGCTTCGTGCTCGCGTGTGGGTGAGAGATAAACGCGGCCTCGCTCGCCTTCGGCTACGATGGCCATCAGCCGTGCACGCATGCGGCCCGCCTTACCCTCAGCCTTGATGTAGTCGCCCGCGATCGGCGTACCTGACATCAGGCACTCGAAATTCGCACCGCGTGCGAGCTTGGTCCCTCGCTTGGCCCGCTCCGGATATTTGGGTTTGCCAACCTTGACCGTGAACCGGTAGCTATCGCCCTCGACGACAGGCTCCACATAGGCTTCCTTGCCGGCCTTGGTGGAGAGCATGAAGGTCGAGGCCAACGGCACGTCCACGTGCGCGAACGCCGGGTTGGGACTCTTGACCGTGCGGGCCCAGATCCAGGCGATCACGGTCAGTTCCTGGCCCGCGTAGGGCTTCAGGTCGGGCCGTTCCGCGGCCATTTCCGCGGTGATCCTGATTTTGGGGTAGAGGTGGCCGATGCGCTTTTCGGCCTCGTTGCGCATCCACTCGCCGTAGTAGCGCACGTCCTCGGCCAGGCCTTGCGCCCCCTTCCATTCGCGCGAGAAGAGCGCCTTGTCGGCCCGCGCCCTCGGGTTCACCGGCGGCAGGCCCGCGAAGCGGGGCGGGATCTCGATCATCGCCTTGTTGATGAGCACGGCGACGGGGTTGAGATCGCTCGCGTACGCCTCGAGCCCCAGCCGTTGCGCTTCAAGCGGAAGTGACCCTCCGCCTGCGAACGAATCGTGGAATGCCGGGAGCTTCTCCGGGTCGAAGAGCTCATTCGCACGCGGATGATCGGCGTTGTCCGCGCACGCCCGCCGCCAGCTCTTCCAGATCTCGGCGCGCGCCTCCTCAAGCACCTCCTCGTTGGTAGTGTTCTCCCATTGAACGAGCCTCTCGATGATCTTGAAGAGGCGTTCTCGCTCCTCTTGCTGCTCGGCTTCGGTTGGAAAGAGCTCGGGAACGGACGACGGGTCGTCCACCATCTGCGCGAAGATCACCGCACGAGCCGCCGCTAGGGGGCGCCTGGCCCACCATAGATGCAAGGTGCTCGGGTGACCATGACGGATGGACTTCTCTCGGGTGGAGGCGGCGTTAATGGCCTCCAACGGAAGGGCGACCTCAATCAACTTTCTTCGAACTGAGCTCACTGGGATGCCCCTTCCAACTCGCTGATGAGCCATTCGGCCAGGACCCGCGTTCTGCGGGCGATGCTCGGTATCTCTATGGCATGCTCCGCACTTGGAGTCAGCCTGATGGCGTGGCAGACGCGATTACGGAGGTCCCTTAAACCCCGTAGTTCAGACTCCTTTTCAGGGCGGTTCCGGAAGAGACCTAGACCAGCGCTGGCTGTGATCTTCTGACCGAAGCTAGCACAAGACAGCCTGTCGATGGCAATGTTGCGTTGCTCGTAATCTCGCCAACTTCTCTCGATACTCTCCCGATGCTTTGGGCGCAAGCACCTCATCCATCGATCCTGATCGTGACCGCAGCTCCTACGAATCCACTCTGTCAGCAAGACTTCTACTGCGACCAACTGTCCGAAAAGTAGGGAATAGACCGGCAAACGCTGAAGATCAGATAAGGTGACTAGCCCGACCACATCGCCATCTTCTACCAACAGGCGAAACCTCTGCTTGTCCGCCGTTTCAACAAAGGCGAGCAAAGGAGCGCCGGACGACATGAACATCTCAGAGGTCAGGGGCACACGACCCTGATCGCGTATATAGATCGCCACGATGTGTTGTCCATCTGACTCCGTCAGTGGAATCTGATCGAAGCTCGCCAACGCAGGGTCTTCTTCTATCGACTGCCATCGGTCAACGGGACGGCAAACCAGCGCATCCCGAGGGGTCGCAATCGTGATGATCGGAGCATGCGTCCACGCAGCCTCAAGGGCGTATCTTCCTTCTCCCTCCAAGAGGGTGCTCGCTCTGTTCCTCAATACGGCTCCTCCCCGTGGGCCAACAACTCCTTGAAGTCGTAGTTGACACTTGTTACGCCGAAGTCTGGCTCTCGCTTGAACGGGCGTCTCAGATACAGCACGCGGTGGTGGTCCTCGCCTTGGAACTCGACCAGCGCCAGGATGTAGTCGTCGGGCTTGTTCAAGGAGTAGAGGATCTCGTTCTTCGTGACGGTGATGGCGTCCGCGCCCGCGACACGGCCCTTGACCTCGATGAAGCGCAGCCTGCCCGTAGTAGGGTCGCGGCTCTCGATGTCGTATCCGAGCCTCTCGTGCTCGCGGTCGATCGGCTCGTAGCCGAGGCGGCGCTCGACGTCCATCACGATCGCTCGCGCCCGAGCCGCGCTGGCCTGTGTGTCGACCGGAGCCGTTCCGACGGACGCTGGCCTGCCCATGACCTTCGCGATCAGGCCCATCGGAACCACCACCACGCCACCGACGACGACTGGGGGTAATGCCGAGATCTGCGCTTCGCGGTCCAGCTCTGCGAGCCGCCGCTCTAGACGCATCTGCAGCTCGTCGGCGCGCCTTCGGGCCTCCTGGGAGTTGAGCCGCGCCCCGGCCTTGCCCGCCTGCTCCTGGAGCTTCAGCTCCTCCGCGCGGTGGTCCCAGTAAGCGATCTCCTTGGTCAGGCGGTCCTTGACTGCAGCGCGCGTCTTCGCGATCCACGCCAGGCGGCGCTCACGCACTTCCTTGACGTGCTCTGGGACTACCTCCGCGATGGCGTAGTTCTGAGCGAGCTGCTCGACGCCTTGGGCTATCCAAGCGGCCTCAGGCTGGGCGAGCAGGGTGGTGACATCGGGTTCGTACTCTTGCAGCGGCCTGTAATCAAGGTAGGGTGCGTAGTGCAAATGCCGCATACTGCCTGATGCATCGGTCTCGACGTAGAGCATGCGGCGCGAGATGGCTCGCCGTTCGCCGGAGGGAAGCACCGTCGCGTCCTGTATCGCGTGCTCGAGGAAGAAGAGCACCCGCGGCGAGGTGCTGGGGTCGCGCTCGTCCACCAGGACCGCACCGCGCCTTAGCAGGTCGCGGTGACGCTCGAGGGTGAGGTCGATAACGGCGTCTAGCAACGGATGCCCTGGACAGACGAAAGCAGCTAGCGGTTTCCCCGGCGGCGCGATCAGGTCCTTCTCGAACACGATGCGCTCGTACCGCGGCAGCACTGGGTCTCCGATGCCTATCTGTCTGTCGCGGTTGCGGACGGTCGCCGGTACGTGCGTCACCTCGTAGCGCTTGGGTTCGCGCTCGCGGACGGAACCACCAAGCCGCCTGAAGGCCTCGAGGAAGAACGACTCGATGTAATGCGGCTGCAGTCGCCGCGCTTCGGCGCGTTCCATCTCCTCGCGCACGCGCGCCACGCGGCTCGCGTCCATCGAGTCGTGCGCCAGCGCTCGCTCCTCCAGCAGGTCCTGGAGATGGGCACGGTCCACCGCGTGCTCGATGGCGCGCGTGAGGCGCGCCCGCACCTCTGGCCGGTCGCCATAGCGGATCGCCTCGATCAGCAGTTCACGCAGTGGCTTGCCCTCGAACTGGAGCTTGCCCAGCACATCGAAGACCTGCCCGCCTAGCGCTTGCCTGGCCTCGTCCAGCTTCTCCAGCAGGCGCCGATACACGTCGCCTTCGCGCGTCTCCTCGGCGACCAGGTTCCAAAGGTGACAGACCTCGGTCTGACCGATGCGGTGGATGCGACCGAACCGCTGTTCGAGTCGGTTCGGGTTCCACGGCAGGTCGTAGTTCACCATCAGGTGCGCGCGTTGGAGGTTGATGCCCTCGCCCGCAGCATCGGTGGCGAGCAGGACACGGACCTCTGGGTCGTGCAGGAAGCTCTCCTGGGCCTTGCGGCGCTCCTCACGACCCATGCCGCCATGGATGACCGCGACAGAATCCTCACGACCGAACAGGGCGGTTATCCGGCGTTCGAGGTAATTCAGAGTGTCGCGGTGCTCGGTGAAGATCACGAGCTTCTGGCGAGGCGACGGCTTGGGCTTCGAACCCGGACCTGTCGACCTGGCCAGCCCGTCTGAACCGTCCGAACGCGATGAGGGCGAGAAGATCTCGCCGAGCAGTTGCGAGAGCTCGCGCCACTTCGTGTCCCGGCCGTTGCGCCGGACCTCAGCAGCGAGGGCTTCCAGCCGGCGCAGCGTCTCGATCTCGATCTGGAGCTCCGCTATGGTGCTCGCGGCAGTAGCCTGGTCGAGCACCTCACGCTCGACCTCCTCGACCTCGCTCTCGGGAGCGTCTTCGAGGTCCTCGACGTCGTCAGGGTCGAGCAAGCGACCGGCGTCTATGGGCGCGGTCGCGCCTCGCTGGAGCAGCTCGAGCTCGCGCAGACGCTTCTCTAGCCTCTCCCTGCGCCGCCGCAGCGACTGGTATATGGCCTCGGGCGACGACGCGAGTCGGCGCTGTAGCATCGTGAGCGCGAAGCCCACCGTGCCTGCACGCCTATCGTTCTGGAGCGCTTCGGCACGGTTGAACTCCTCGCGCACGTACTCCGTGACTTCCTTGTAGAGCCGTGCTTCCTCCTCAGAGAGCTTGAAAGGGACCGTGTAGGCGATGCGCTCGGGGAAGAGCGGCGTGCCGTCGAACTTGAGGAGGTTCTCCTTGACCATGCGCCGCATCAGGTCGCTCACGTCAACCTGATGGACGCCGTCGCGGAACCTCCCCTCGAAACGGTCACCGTCCAACAGCGCGAGGAAGAGCTGGAAGTCCTCCTCCTTGCCGTTGTGCGGCGTCGCCGTCATCAGCAGGAAGTGTCTGGTGATGCCGGAGACGAGCTGACCGAGGCGGTACCGCTTCGTGTACTTGACCTCGCCCCCGAAGAAGGTCGCGGAGAGCTTGTGGGCCTCGTCCACGACTACCAGGTCGTAGCGGTTGTCAGGGGCGACGAGCTTATCCTGAACGTCCTCGTCCCGCGCGAGCTTGTCCAATCGGGCGATGACGAGGTCGTTCTCCAGGAACCAGTTCCCGGTGCGGGCCGCCTCCAGTTTGTCGTTGGTGAGTATCTCGAACGGCAGGTGGAAGCGCCGCCAGAGCTCGTCCTGCCACTGCTCAACCAGGCTGCCGGGGCAGATGATCAGGCAGCGCTTGAGGTCTCCCCTGGCGATCAGCTCCTTGATTAGGAGCCCCGCCATGATGGTCTTCCCCGCGCCGGGGTCGTCCGCGAGCAGGAATCGTAGCGGCTGCCGGGGGAGCATCGCCTCGTAGACGGCGGTGATCTGGTGCGGCAGGGGCTCGACTAGGGAAGTATGGACCGCCAGCTGCGGGTCGAACAGGTGCGCGAGACGGATCCGGTGCGCCTCCGCCACGAGCCGGAAGGTCGCGCCGTCGCCGTCGAAGCTCCATGGGCGGCCTCGATCGACCACCTCGAGCCGTGCCTCGTCGTGCCTGTAGAGGATCTCGTCAGCGACCCTTCCGGCCGGGTCGCGGTAGACGAGGGTCAGCGCGTGGGACCCGTGCCACTGCACGTTCACGACGGTCACAGCGGCGTCGGGAACGATTCCGCGGACGCTTGCGCCAGGCGTGAGGTCTTCGAGCTTCATGCGACGCCGAGCATGGGCCAACGCGGTTCGAGCGCGTCAACCTTCTTCAAGGGCTGAGGCTCACGGACGAGCGTGGCTTCGCCGCTGGCAGCTTGCCGGTTGGCGACCCTTGTGGGTCTTGCCATGCTCAGATCTACCCCCAATCGCAGCGTGCATATCAGTTTGCCTTTCAGCCCTTTACGGAATCCTCACGCCTCCTCGCCCTCGAACAACCGCCCCGGCTCCGCCAGCGACGCGAGAGGCACCGCTTCAACCCGCTCCGCGAGCGGGTACCGCTTCGAACCGGGGTAGACGACGGCCACACGCTCCAGCCCGAGGTCAGCGAGGGCAATGCGGATCGACGGCGTCACCCGCGGCGCGTCCACGCGCTTCACCTCGACGCCGTACAGCTTGCCCTTGCGTTGGAGGATCAGGTCGATCTCGGCTCCCTGGTGGGTGGCCCAGAACGCGGCGTCGGAGTGGGGCTCCGCGGCGAGCACCTGCTCGATCGCGAACCCCTCCCACGAGGCGCCCAGCTTCGGGTGGTGCAGCAGGTCCCTCTGGTCCTCGATACCGAGCAGCTCGTGGAGGAGACCGCTGTCGCGGACGTACACCTTGGGCGACTTCACCTGCCGCTTGCCCACGTTGGCATGCCAAGGCTGCAGCTGACGCACCACCAAGGCGTCCGTGAGCAGGTCGAGGTACCTACGGACCGTCGGCTCGCTCACGCCTAGCGAGCGCGCCGGGTCGGCGCTGTTCCACACCTGGCCGTGGAAGTGCGCCACCATCGTCCAGAAGCGACGCATGGCGGTGGGCGACACGCGCACGCCCCACTGCGGAAGGTCGCGCTCCAACAGCGTTTCGATGAAGGAGCGCCTCCAACTGACCGACGCTTCCTCGTCCTCCGCAAGCAAGGAGTCCGGGAAGCCACCGCGACCCCATAAATTCTCGATGCTTTCGGCGCCGACCTCATCGAGCGTGAACCCGCCCATGCGCACATACTCCACGCGTCCCGCGAGGCTCTCGGCGCTCTGGCGGAGCAGGTCGCCGGAGGCGCTGCCCAGGACCAGGAAGCGCGCGGGCAGCGGACGCCTGTCTGCCAACACGCGGAGTATGGGGAACAGGTCCGGCGCGAGCTGTACCTCGTCTATCACCACGAGCCCGGTGAGGGGCTCAAGGGCTGTCAGGGGCTCCTCGAAGAGGACCCTCGTGCGCGGGTCCTCGAGGTCGAAGTAGTTCGGCGACTGAGGGTCAACGAGCTCGCGGGCCAGCGTCGTCTTCCCGCACTGACGGGGCCCCGTAAGCACCACGACTGGTCGCCGCCGCAGGGCGGCGCGGAGGGATTCCGTCAGGCGAGGCCGAGCGAGGAGCACGCTCCACATTACCATGAAAATCTAACATCAGAGTTTAGAATTTCATGGTGGATGAGGAGCCAGCAACAGGCGCTTCCGGGCCTGTCGCACCGCTGGCCTAGACCACCCCTCCAACTGGAGTTAATGGCCTCCCCATCGGCCCTCAACGCAAAGAACCGTCTCACATGACGCGTGATACAGTCGTCCGCATCTTCGAACGAGACTGAAAGGCTGGTGGTTGACAAGTGACGCGTGCGACTCGCATCTTCACAGCTCTAGTCGCGGCGGCCGTGCTGTCGCTCGGCTTCGCGCAGGGCATCCTCAACCTGAGGAACAACACCGACTGGGAGACGCTCGACCCCGCCTTCGCCGCGGGCGTGGACACCGGCGACATGGTCGCCAAGATCTACGACGGCCTGATGCGCTACGACTACGAGAGCACGGACGTCGTGCCGAACCTGGCCGAGCGCGTCGAGGTCAACGACGACGCCACGGTGTTCACCTTCCACCTGCACCGCGACGTCACGTTCCACGACGGCCATCCGCTCACCGCCCGCGACGTCAAGTTCAGCTTCGAGCGCCTGCTGGACCCCGACACCGCGAGCCCGCTCACGTGGGTCCTGGAGGACACCGGCATCGTCGGCGTCGAGGAGTTCGTGAACGGTGACGTCGACGAGGTCATCGGCATCGAGGTCGTCGATGACTACACGGTGCGGATCTCGCTCCTGAGGCCGTACGCGATGTTCCTCCACCACCTGGCGATGCCGGCGGCGCACATCGTGCCCGAGCACATCGCCTCGCAGCTCGGCCCGGGCGAGGACCTGTCCGGCAACCCCATCGGCACCGGGCCCTTCAAGTTCGCGGGCCGTGTGCGCGACTCGCACCTCGACCTGGTGGCCAACGAGGACTACTTCGCCGGCCGGCCGCACATCGACGGCGTGCACTACCGGATCATCACGGAGGACCTGATCGCCTGGGAGGAGTTCAACGCCGGCAACCTCGACGCCGTCGGCATCCCCTCGGCGCTGCTGCTCGACGTCATCAACGACCCCGCGTACGCCGACCGGCTCCACAGCACCGAGGAGCTCGCGGTCTTCTACTTCGCGCTGAACCAGCGCGTGGAGCCGCTGAACGACGTCCGTGTCCGCCGCGCGATCGCCATGGCGATCGACCGCCAGGCGATCATCGACGGCCCCTACAACGGCACCGACAAGCTCGCGAACGCGCCGATCCCGCCGGGCCTCGCCGGCTACGACGAGTCGATCGAGCCGATCCCGTACGACCCCGAGGGCGCCAGGCGGCTCCTCGCCGAGGCCGGCTACCCGAACGGCTTCGAGATGGAGATCTGGTCGACCCGCGCCGAGACCACGATCGCCGTCACCGAGCTGATCCAGTTCTTCCTCAGCGAGGTGGGCATCCGCGCCACGATCAACCAGGTCGACTTCGGCGTGCTGATCGAGAACGCGATCGCCGGCCGCGCGCCCGCGTTCTACCTGTCGTGGTTCGCGGACTACGCCGACGCCTACAACTTCCTCCACCCGCTCTACGTCGCGACCGGCGCCCAGCGCTACGGCTACTCGAACCCGCGCGTCGCCGAGCTGCTCGAGGAGGCCAAGACGATGGCCGAGCTCGAGGACCGCGTGCCGCTCTACCAGGAGGCGCAGCGCCTGATCGTGGAGGACGTGCCCGTCGTGTACATCCGCTACCCGGTCTCGTACTCGGTGGTGCGCGAGGGCGTCACCGGCCTCCTCGACCACCCGATCTTCAACGCCGACAAGTTCATGCTCGTGCAGCTCCCCTGAGGGAGGTCTGACAGCCGGCGAAGGGCGCTCCTCAGGGGGCGCCCTTCGCCTGGGCTCCGAGGGAAAGTGGCCGTCTACGTAGTCAAACGCCTGCTGCAGGCGATCCCCGTGGTCCTCGGGGTGAGCATCATCACCTTCGTGCTGATGATCCTCGTGCCGGGCGACCCGGCGCAGAAGCTCCTCGGGCAGCGGGCCAGCCCCGAGGCCGTGCAGGAGCTGCGCACGCGCCTGGGCCTCAACGACCCGCCGGTGCAGCAGTACCTGCGCATCATGCGCAACGTCGTCACGGGCGACCTGGGCCGCTCGATCGTCACGCGCGAGCGCGTCCTCACCGAGATCAGGAACCGCTTCCCAGTCACGCTGAAGCTGGCCGTGCTCGCGATGGCGTTCTCGACCGTCGTGGGCGTGGGCGTGGGCGTGCTCTGCGCGCTGAACCAGAACAGGTTCATCGACAGGTTCCTGATGTTCGTCACGCTCACCGGGATCAGCGTGCCGGTCTTCTGGTACGCGCTCATCGCCATCCTGCTGGTCGTGTTCCAGCTCCGCTGGGTGCCGCAGACGGGCATCGGCGACGGCAGCCTGAGGTACTTCCTGCTGCCCGCGTTCGTGCTCGGCACGCGCGCGTCGGCGTTCATCGCGCGCATCACGCGGTCGAACATGCTCGAGGTCATCAGGCAGGACTACATCCGCACCGCGCACGCCAAGGGGCTGCCGGAGCGGACCGTGACGGTGAAGCACGCGCTGAGGAACATCCTCATCCCGGTCGTGACGGTGATCGGCCTCGACCTGGCGTCGTTCATCGACGGGGCGTTCCTCACCGAGTACGTCTTCAACATCCCCGGCATGGGCCGCTACGGGCTAGGCGCGCTCTTGGACCGCGACCTGCCCGTGATGATCCCGCTGGTGATCTACACGGCCACCCTCTACATCCTCGCGAACCTCCTGGTCGACCTGCTCTACGGCGTGATCGACCCCCGGATCAGGTACGACTGATGGCGATCACCACCGTGCAGCCACCACAGGGCGGCGACCCGGCGCCTGGCGCCGCGGCCGAGCGCGGCATCTCTGCCTGGGGCATCGCCTGGCGGCGCATCCGCCGCGACCCCGGGGCGATCTTCGCCGCCAGCGTGATCCTCGCACTCGTCCTGGTGGCGGTCTTCGCGCCGCAGATCGCGCCCTGGGACCCGGCGCGCCCCGACCGCGCCGTGAGCTTCAGGGCCTCACCGCCCTCGGCCGAGCACTGGTTCGGCACCGACCGCGCCGGCCGCGACGTCTTCTCGCGCGTCATCTACGGCGCGCGCGTGTCGCTGGCCGTCGGCTTCGGCTCGCAGCTCCTCTCGCTCGCCCTGGGGATCCTCTTCGGCCTGATGGCCGGCTACTTCGGCGGCTGGGTCGACGTCCTGATCTCGCGCTTCATCGAGATCCTCCAGGCGTTCCCGTCGCTGCTACTCCTGATCGTGCTGTCCGTGACCCTCGGGCCCGGGCTGGTGACCGCCTACATCGCGCTGGGGATCGTCGGCTGGTCCGGCGTGGCGCGGCTCGTGCGCGGCGAGGCGCTGAAGCTGAAGAACTCCGAGTACGTGGAGGGCGCGCGGGCCCTCGGCTCGGGCAGCGCGCGGCTCCTCTTCAAGCACATCTTCCCCGGCGTGCTGCCCAGCCTGATCGTCATCTACTCGATCGGCGTGGGCGGCGCGATCATCGGCGAGGCGACGCTTTCGTTCCTCGGCCTCGGCGTCCAGCCCCCGACGCCGTCGTGGGGCCAGATGATCGCCGACGGGCAGTCGTACCTCACCACCGCCTGGTGGATCAGCGTCTTCCCCGGCGCGGCCATCGCGATCGTCGTGATCGCCTTCAACTTCATGGGCGACGTGCTGCGCGACGCCCTCGACCCCCGCATGCGGGGGCAGTGAGCGCGCCTCGAAGGCGGGCACGGGGGCCAGGAGAAGCTGGAGCGAACAGCGGCAGGCGCCTCCCAGGCGGCAGCGCGGGCCAGGACCGGCGCGCGACCGGGCGAACGCGCCCGCTGCGGAGCCGCTCAGCCGTCGGCCAGCGTCGGCGCCTGGCAGGTCCGCGCCGCGTTCGCGGCGAGCTCGGGCTTCCCGTAGGCCCTGGCCGACAGCGTGACGCCGCCGGGCAGCGCGGCGGGCAGGTCCTCGCCGCCGAGGGGCTCCAGCGTCTCGACGTCGAAGGTCGCGTAGGTCAGCTCGCCCGCGGCCTCCCAGACGTCCACGACCGTGACGGTCGAGCGCGGCCGGCCGTCCCAGCCGAGGAGCCGCCGCGCGCCGATCCCGCCCGCCGCGAGGAGCTCGAGGCCGTCCCACACGCCGGGGTAGTAAGCGGCGTGGTGGCCGGAGACGTAGGCGGACACGCACCCTTCTCGGAGGAGCGCGGCGATCTCCTCGGCGGCGGCGAGGCGTTCTCCCGGCGCCTCGCGACCCACCGACACCGGCACCAGGGGCAGGTGGCCCACGACGATGCGCACGGCCGCCTGACGGGCCGGCTCGCTGGCGAGCTGGGCCGCGAGCCACTCGCGCCTCTCGGCGGTGACGAGCGGGCTCGAGGCGTCGATGACGGCGACGAAGACCCCGCCCACCGTGAACGAGTAGTGGAAGGGCAGGTCGGCGTCGTCGTGCAGCGCCAGGCCGGCGCGGTGAACGGGGTCCGACCAGTAGGCGGCCGCGGCCTCGCGGTCCCGCGCGAAGGCGTACCCGCCGCCGCTCCTCAGGCTCGAGGCGTCGTGGTTCCCCACGGCCAGCGCGTAGGCGATGCCGGCGGCGCGCAGCGGCGCCGCCACGTGCTCGTCGAACGCCCGCCACATCGCGTCCAGGCGCTCGCGCGAGAGCTCGCGGCTCTGGCCGGCCACGACGTCGCCGGGGAAGAGCACGGCGTCGGGCCGCCACACCTCGGTGACCGCCGCGATCACGCGGGCGAGCGACGCCGGGTACGTCGTCGAGCCGTAGGGGCCGTTGAAGTCGCCCAGCACGACGAAGCGCGTGTCGCCGCGCGGCGGGTCGTACGGCTGCGCCGCGGCGTGCGCCGCCAGGGCGGCCAGCGTCAGGACCAGGGCGACGGGGCGCACGGCCAGCCGGTCCCCGCCCCCGTGAGCGCGCACGCCGTCAGTCGTCCTGGGCCGGTTCCAGCTCGATCTGGTAGCCGGCATCGACCCAGGCCGCGGTCCCCCCGACGAGGTTCGCCACCTTCTGGTAGCCGTGGAGCGCCAGGTAGCCGGCCACGTGCGCCGAGCGCGAGCCGGAGGCGCAGACGAGCACGACGTTGTCCGGGACCTCCGCCAGCCGCTTGGTGATCTCGCTCATGGGCACGTTGATGGCGCCCGGCACGTGGCCCTTCTCGTACTCCCAGGTCTCACGCACGTCTATGAGCACGGCCCCGCGCTCGAGCCACGCGGCCAAGTCGTCCGGACCGATCTCCTCGAACATCCACCCCTCCGAGCGACCCCCCACCGTCCTCCTCCTCCTGCGAGGGACATCATGCCTGCCAGGCGCCCTCCGAGTCAGAGAGCTCCACCACGTCCCCGAAGCCCCGGCTGCGCAGCAGGCTGGCCACGACGGCCGCCCGCCCGCCGCCGTGGCAGTAGACGACCAGCTCGCGGCCCTTCGGCACCTCGGCGATGCGCCTCAGCACCTGACCGGCGTGGATGTTCACCGCGCCGGGCGCGGCGCCGGTCGCGTGCTCCTGCGCGGTGCGCACGTCGAGGAACGCGAGCTCGCCGGCGCGCGCCTTCGCCTCGGCCGGAGTGAGCAGCGGCACGGGGCGGGTCGGGAGGCCGTCGAGCTCCGTCACGAAGCCCATGACGTCGTCGATGCCCACGTACGTGAGCCGCTCGCGCAGGCGCTCGGCGTGGGCCTGGTCACGCGCGAGGAGCACCAGCGGGCGCTTCTCGGTGTCGGGGTCGATGGCGTAGGCGGCGTAGGTCGCGAACGAGCCGCCGCCGGGCACGGAGAGCGAGCCGGGCACGGCCCCGCGACGCTGCTCGGCGAGGGGCCGGGTGTCGATGAGCACGAGGTCGCGGTTCACGCGGCCGGCGAGGTCGGCCGAGGCGAGGCGGGGAAGCGGCGGGCGCTGGCCGAGGACCGGCGGGCCGTCGCGGTTCACGCGCTTCATGCGGCCGAAGTAGCTGGGCGCGTCGGGCTGGCCGGTGAGGAGCTCGCGCGTGAAGGCCTCCTCGTCGTCAAGCAGGCCCGACCACCAGGCGGTGAGACGCTCGTAGCCTAGCGTCGAGCAGGGCACGCCCGCGAGCTGCTTCCCGCAGGCGCTGCCGGCGCCGTGGCCCGGCCAGACCGCCACGTGCTCAGGCACCTCCGCGAGGAGGCGCTTCAGGCTCTGCCTCAGCTGCCTGGCGCCCTCGTACTTCGTGCCCTGGTAGCCGGCGGCCTCGTCGAGGAGGTCGGGCCGGCCGACGTCACCGGCGAACACGAAGTCGCCGCTGAGGAGGTACGCCGGCCTGCCGGGGTCGCCCTCGGCGACGAGGAACGACACGTGCTCCGGCGTGTGGCCCGGCGTGTGCAGCGCCGTGAGGGTCACGTCGCCCACCTCGATCATGTCGCCGTCGTGGAGCGGCAGGTGGTCGAAGCGGTACGTCCACTCGGGCCCGCCCTCCGTCGAGAGGTAGAGGTCGGCGCCGGCGGCGGACGCCAGCTCGCGCGCGCCGGAGAGGTAGTCGGCGTGGATGTGGGTGTCGGTGACCGCGACGATCGTCAGCTTCTTGGCCTTCGCGGCCTCCAGGTAGACGTGCACGTCGCGACGCGGGTCGACGACGATGGCCTCGCCCGTCTTCTCGGAGCCGATGAGGTAGCTGGCCTGCGCCAGGTCCTCGTCGTAGAAGCGCTCCAGGATCATGCTCCCACCCTCCCCGCCGGCGACGCGCAGGCCGCGGGCCGGCGGCGCCCGCGCGCGTCGTGGCC
>Ga0065723_101174_pt1 | contig 22445 bp, 21 predicted proteins | sample TheenrcuSG05Z960_FD_59110 | JGI IMG/M metagenome (GOLD analysis project Ga0065723, IMG submission 59110) | Thermophilic enrichment culture from UC Davis - Sample SG0.5Z960 | ecosystem: Engineered > Solid waste > Grass > Composting > Bioreactor | place: USA: University of California, Davis
CATGCACCCGCGAGCCGTCCGCAAGCCGCGCGTCGACGATCGGATTCGTCTCGTTCACCGCGCGGTTGACGCTGCCGACGATCGACTGGATCAGTTCCTCCAGCCGTTCCCGGCTCTCGAACGCTCCCGGATATCGCATGAGGCGGCCGTTCCGTTCGATGAAAATGTTCTCGTGGCCGTTGATCATGATTTCCGTCACGGTCGGATCGTCCATGAGCGGCTGCAGCAGGTCGAGACCGCGAAAGGCGTGGAACAGCCTCCGCACCGCCTGGTGCTTGTCCGCGGCCGTGAGCGGCTTGTCCCGCGCCCACTCGAAGACGACCGTCTCGATGATGCGCGTCAACCGATCGTCGCTCAGCTCTTCATGCAAGTTGATCCTGCTTCTGACCCGTTCCCGCAGCAGGCGCGCCTCGCGTTCCCCGATCATCCGGCTTCCCTCCTTCCGGCTTCCAGCCCGCGGCGCCGAGCAGACCCAGGCATGCGCCCATGAGCGCGGGCGACCGCGCCGCTTCCTCCGCCCTGCCTTCGCCGTGCAGTTGCGGCACGTCCGGAATCCGCGCGGCGAAGCGCAGACCCGCCGGCCGGGCCCCGTCCGTCTGAACCGCGCGCGCCGCGACGAAGCGGATGCGCGGCTCGGCTTCCGCGAAGCGGTCCGGATGGCGGCGCCGGAAATATCCGAGCGCCGACTCGGCCTTGCGCAAGCCGGCGTTGTGGCCCGGCACGAGCCAGAAGATGGCGGCGGATCGCATGAACGCTTCGATATGCGCCTCGGTCGGCGCGGAGCCGAGATCGATGACGACCGCGCCGTAATCCGGGCAGGCCGACAGGATCCGGATCAGCCCGCCGGCCGCATCCGCGCCGAGCAGCAGCTTCTCTTCCGGCGGGCAGCCGCCGGGAAACCGGTCGATGCCCAGCCGCGCATCGTGCGTCCTGAGCCGCTCGAACGCGCCCGCCGCATCGGCCGGACGCGCCTGCAGCGCGTACAGCAGCTCCGGCAGCCCGTGCCCCACTTCTCCCTTGCCGTCAAACACGCCGCCGAACGGGTCCAGATCGAGATAGAACGCGCCCGCTCCCGATCGGGCCGCGAGATGTGCCATGCAGAGCGCCGTCGTCGTCACGCCGCAGCCGCCGCTCGGCGAATAGACCGACACGACCAGCGGCCCCTGCCCCCCGCCTCCCTCGGCCGCGCGCGGCGCCCCATGCCCGGCGCGAATCGCCGCAAGCTGCCGGATCAGGTTCGGCATCGGCTGATACTGCGGCACTTCCGGCAGACCGGCATCGGTTCCGGCCTCGCCGGGCCGACTGACGAGCAGCGCCGCCGGCACGCCCGGCCGAAGTTCCGCCGCCGCGTCCGCGAATTCCGGCGCGACCAGCAGCAGATCCGCCGGATACCCGGCCTTCAAATATTGGCGCAGCGCATCCTCCGCCGAAAATCCGGTCACCCGCCATTCGCGGCCGTACGGCGACTGCCTGATATACTCGGCCAGGCGGCGCACATATTCCGCTTCCCTTGCCGCTACGCACAGACAGATCGGCACCATGCCGCCACTCCTCCTCCGCAAACGAAAAAACACCGCTCGCGCAGACAACACGACCGTTGTCCATACGCGAACGGTGCTTCCGTTCCACTTGCTCATGGTTAATTTTGGATCATTTTAACACGACCGCATCCGCCAGTCAATCCTCCGCAATCACTCATGTCGTTGTTCTGTGATAATGTCACGGTATAACTGTTCTGAGATAATGTCACTATGGGACAGGAGAGAGTGACATTGACCAGAGCAGAATGGAAAAAGGTACTTGTGGTGGAGAAAATCCTCGACGGACACATGACCAACGCGGAAGGAGCGGCGGCACTCGGACTCGGCGTCCGGCAAGTGATTCGGCTGAAGAAGAAATATGTGGAAGAAGGAGGCGCCCAGGCACTGGCCCACGGTAATCGGGGAAGAAAGCCGAAACACGCGATCCCGGAGGAAGTCAAAGATCACGTCGTCGAGTTGTACACCACAACGTATCACGGCAGCAACAACTGCCACTTTGCGGAGCTTTTGGAGGAACACGAATCGATTAAGCTCAGCACACCCAGCGTAAGACGCATTTTACTGTCCAAAGGCATCAAGCAAGCCAAACCGCGTCGGCGCAAGAAGGCTCATCAACCGCGCCAGCGAAAGCCGCAAGCGGGCATGCTGTGGCAGATCGATGCGACGCCTTACGCCTGGCTGGAGGATCGGGCACCGTCCTTCACCCTCCATGCCGCCATCGACGATGCGACAGGTACCGTCGTTGGCGCCGTGTTCAGGCCCACGGAATGCCGCGAAGGCTACTCGCTGGTCATGATGCAAGGCATCCGGAACTACGGCGTGCCGCTGGGGCTTTACAGCGACAAACATACCATCTTCCGGTCACCCCATGAAACGCAGTCGCTTGAGCAGGAACTGGCAGGCGAAACCAAACCGCTATCCGACTTCGGCAAGGCAATGGCGGAGCTGCACATCGAGCATATCAAGGCCCTCTCGCCGCAAGCGAAAGGCCGCATCGAACGCCTCTGGGGAACGTTTCAGGATCGCCTGGTGATTGAGCTGCGGCTGCTCGGCGTGAAGACGATCGAGGAGGCCAACGAAGCGCTGCCCAAGCTGCTGGAGAAGCACAATCGCAAGTTTGCCGTCCAGCCCAAACAAGCGGAATCGGCATACATGGAGCCGGATCCGTCCGTCAAGTTGGAGCATGTGTTCACGGCCCGCAAGTACCGAAAACTGGGACACGGAAACACGCTCTCATACAACGGGAAGGTGTATACGTTCGCCAAGCCTTGCAAGTTCCGTTTCGACGCCAGAGCAACGGTTGAGGTGCGTGAGACGCTCACCGGTGAGGTGCTCGTATGGCATCATGGTCAGGCCATCGCGCTGAAGGAGACGGAAAAGCCGGTACGTGATCCTGCGACTCCAACAAAAAAGGCGGAACCTGCGCCACCCCGCAAGCCCGCCGCCAACCATCCATGGAGGTTGGCATGGAGTCCAAAGCAGCTTCAGCGTAACACAAATTTCGCGCCAGGCCAAGTCACCTGACCGGTGACTTGGTACATTCAAAAAGTGACATTTTCACAGACGAGTTAAGGTGACATTTTCACAGACGATTGACACCTTCCTGCTTGTTCTCCATGGCGTGCTTCTCGAGCAGATTGGTCAGCTCCCGCATGAACATGTTGATGTCCTTGAACTGCCGGTAGACGGAGGCGAACCGGACATAGGCCACCTCGTCGACCGGATAGAGCTGCTCCATGACGAGCTCGCCGATCTCGCGGCTTTCGACTTCGGCCTTCGCCGTCGCCCGGATCTCCTTCTCGACCGCGGACACGATCACTTCGAGCCGCTCGACCGAGACGGGGCGCTTCTCGCAGGCTTTGAGCAGACCGCGCAAAATCTTGTCGCGGCTGAACTCCTCGCGCCTGCCGTCCTTCTTGATGACGACGAGCGGCGCCTCCTCGATCATTTCGAACGTCGTGAAGCGGCGGTTGCAGCGTTCGCACTCGCGGCGGCGGCGAATCGATTTGTTCTCGTTGGCCGGGCGCGAGTCGAGCACCTTCGTGCCGGAATGTTCGCAATACGGGCATTTCATCGGTTTTACCGACCTCCATGACGCAACCGGTTGCATCCTTTTGGCATGGGAACAACTCACCAGCGCCGCACCGTCATGATGTCCCGCGAATCGCGCATAATACAGGTACCACACGCGAGGGAGGTGAAGCGACGATGCCGGGCGCAAACCGCAACAGCAACCAACTGGTCGTGCCGCAGGCGAATGCCGCGCTGGATCAGCTGAAGTACGAAGTTGCCCAGGAGCTGGGCATTGCCCTCCCGCAAGACGGGTACTACGGCAACCTCACGACCCGCGATGCCGGCTCCATCGGTGGTTATATCACCCGGAAGCTGGTGCAGATCGCCGAGCAATCGCTGGCGGGGCAATTCAAATAATCCGTGAATTTCGCGACTCCAGAGGCTTTATCGTAGGGCCCGGGCGAAAGCGGCCGGACGGGCGTCTGACGCCCGGGCTTCTTGCATGCCGAACGCTACAATTCGGGATAGATCGACTTGTATTTATTATAGTAATAATTGACCCGTTGTACATATCGCCGCGTCTCCCCGAACGGGATGTCGTCGCTGGAGGCGAGCGTGCCGTCCCAGACGCCTTCGTTCAGCCAGGCGCTCACGTTGCCCGGACCGGCATTGTAGGCCGCGACGGCGGCCGTCTGGTTGCCGTCGAACCGCCGGAGCAGCGAGGCCAGATACCAGGTGCCCATCTCGATGCCGACGTCCGCCCGGTCCCGGATCATCTCCGTTGTCACGCCCTCGTAGCGCGCCTGCTCCGCGATCCAGTTCGCCGTATCCGGCATGATCTGCATGATGCCCAGCGCGCCCTTGCTCGACACCCGCCCGGTCCTGAAGTTCGACTCGACGCGGATGACGGCCGCGACCAGATGCGACTCCACACCGTGGCTCATCGCGCTCGCCCGGATATCGTCCCGGTACGCGATCGGGTACATGCGCTGCTTCACCCAGTTGCTCTGTTCGGCATACAGAATCGCCAGCAGCAAAATGACCCCCGCGGCCAGCCATCCGCGTCTCCTCTTCCCGCGCCGCCTCATGGCTTCCCCTTGGCCGACAGCTCGCGCCAGAGCGCTTCCACCTGCCGCCCGGTCGATTCCAGGCCGCCGCTGTTGTCGATGACCCAGTCCGCCAATTCCTTCTTGCGCTCGATATCCATCTGCGCGTTGACGCGATCGCGGGCCTGCGCTTCGGTGAGCTCGGGATTGCGCGCCAGCAGCCTTCTGATCTGCGTTTCGCGCGGCACATAGACGACCAGCACGCCGTCATACAGCCCTTGCTGGCCGGTCTCGTACAGGAGCGGAATGTCCGCCACGACGATCCGGGCGGGATCTTCCGCCTTGGCCTGCCGGATGCGCGACCACATCCGCTCGCGGATGGCCGGATGGGTGATCGCTTCGAGCCGCTTCCGCTTGTCCGGATCGGCGAACACGATCTCGCCCAGCTTCCGCCGGTCCAGGGTGCCGTCTTCCCGGATGACGGCTTGTCCGAAGACGGAGGCGATCTCCGCCAGGGCCGGCTCGCCCGGCATGACGACTTCGCGGGCGGTCCGGTCGGCGTCGACGACGAAGGCGCCGCGCTCCGCCAGCATGGCGGCCACCGTGCTCTTGCCGCACGCGATGCCGCCGGTCAATCCGATGATCAATGAAGTCACCTCGTCACATGTCCAATAAGCGGGCGATGCCCGTCGTGATCAGAATAAGTCCCGGCAGGACGGACACGGCCTTCGCGCCGCCGAACTTGACGGCGAATGTCCGGCCGAATCGCATTCCCGCCAGCAGGAACACGCCGCTTGCGGCGGCGATGAGCAGCGAAACCGGCAGCGCGGGGAAGCCGACCATCGCCGCGCCGAATCCCGCGCCGAGCGCGTCGAGCGACAGCGCGAAGCCGAGCAGCACCGCTTCCGGCGCGGAGATCGTCCCCGAGCGGTCCATGTCGGCCGCCTGCGGGGCGCGCAGCACATCGATGACCAGGCCGAACCGGCGCAGTTCGATGCGGGCGACCGGGCGCAGCGGGAACTTGGCGGAAGAAGTCAACGAGCCGTCCGCGCCGTTCGGGACGGGGGAAGCCGCCCTGCCGTTCGCATCCGGCACGCCCCTTGCCCCTTCATCCGAATCCGAATCCGCTATTGCCCCGCTTTCCGCCGCCGCTCGCGCAGCTCCGTCCTTCGCTCCGCGCGCGGTTCCGCCGCCTTCCGCGCCGCGGTTGAGCTGCGCGAGCGCCCACAATCCGACGGCGATCAGCAGCACGGCGCCCGCCGTTTGCGCGGCCGCGCGCGGCATGAGGGCCGTGAGCCACCCTCCGGCCGTCATCGCCGCCCAGACGACCGCTCCGGAGCAGGCCGCGATGATAAAGACGGACAATGCCGGAATCCGGATGCCGCGGATGCCGTAGGATGCGCCGACGCCGAAGCCGTCGAGACTGACCGCCAGCGCGAGCAGCGCCAGCGAAGCGCCCGATGCGAACATGATATCGCCCCGTCCCNNCGAAGGCCGCCCGAAGGGCGCCCAGGATGACAATGCCATCATATGCGGGGAGCTTGGCGGGGTGCATCGGCGCATGGCTCATGCGGCGCCCGCGCGGCGCAATTCCCGCGGAGATCAGGGCTCCGGTTCCGCCGCGCCGCCGGCCAGCCGCCGGGGAATCGCGGCGGGCGCCTTGCCGGCGGGCTTCCGGGCGCGCGCTTTCCGGTAAGGCTGGCAGACCGGGCACACATGGGTGCCGCGCCCGCCAAGCACCGTCTTCTCGATCGCCGAGCCGCAGGTCCGGCACGGTTCCCCCTCCCGGCCGTACACGTACAGGCGGAGCTGGAACATGCCCATCTCGCCCAGGCCGTTCACATAGGATCTCACCGACGATCCGCCCGCATCCACCGCCTCTTGCAGCGTCGCGCGGATCGCTTCGTGCAGCTTCCTCCACTCGACGGGGCGCAGCGACGACGCCGGCCGCTCCGGATGGATGCCGGCCTTGTGCAGCGACTCGTCCACATAAATATTGCCGAGCCCCGCGACATATGCCTGATTCAGCAGGAGCGGCTTGATCGGCGCCTTGCGCCCGCCGAGCAGCCCGCGCAGCGCCTCCGCGGTGAAGGCGTCCTCCAGCGGCTCCATTCCGAGCCTGCCGAGCGGCGGCTGCGCGAACTCCTCGCCCGGCCGGAACAGATGCATCGTGCCGAACTGGCGGACATCCTTGTATCGGAGGTCCGTCCCGTCCGTCAGATGGAACAGCACGTGGGTGTGCTTCTCGAGCGGCTCGTCCGACGGGCAGACGCTGTACCGCCCCTCCATGCGCAGGTGCGATACGAGCACCAGATCGTCCAGCTCGAACCGCAGAAACTTGCCGCGCCGCCCGATGCTCCGGATCGTCCGGCCCTCCAGCGCCGCGGCGAACGCCTCCGGCTCCGCCGGACGCTGAATGATGCGGGGAAGCCTCACCGTGACCGCGCGGATCGTCTTGCCGGCGACAAGCGCGTTCAGCGTGCGCCGTACGGTCTCGACTTCAGGCAGTTCCGGCATTCCGCCTCCCCCCCTCTCCGGCATGCAGCCGGCTCATTTGGCTTCGTACCAATTTTTGCCATAACTCACATCCGCCTTGAGGGGCACATCCAGCTCGATCGCGTTCTCCATCACGGACGGCACGAGCGCCTTCATCGTCTCGAGCTCGTCCTCCGGCACTTCGAACACGAGCTCGTCGTGCACCTGCAGCAGCATCCGGCTGCGCAGCCCGCGCGCCTTCAGCTCCTCGTCCATCTTCACCATCGCGAGCTTGATGATGTCCGCGGCCGTGCCCTGGATCGGCGTGTTCATCGCCGTCCGCTCGGCGAAGGAGCGCAGGTTGTAGTTCGACGCGTTGATCTCCGGCAGATACCGCCGCCGCTCGAGCAGCGTCGTCACGTAGCCGTCCCGGCGCGCCTTCGCGACGATGTCGTCCATGTAACTGCGCACGCCCTGGAAGATCGAGAAATACTGCTCGATGAACGCCGCCGCTTCCTTGCGCGTGATCTTCAGGTTCGTCGCCAGCCCGAAATCGCTGATGCCGTAGACGATGCCGAAATTGACGGCCTTCGCCTGCCGGCGCATGTTCGCGTCGACCAGCTCCGCCGGCACGCCGAACACGTCCATCGCCGTCTTCGTGTGGATGTCCATCCCCGAGCGGAACGCTTCCTTCAGCCGTTCGTCGCCGGAGATATGGGCGAGCACGCGCAGCTCGATCTGCGAGTAGTCGGCGGAGAGGATGTACCAGCCCGGCTCCGACGGGACGAACGCCTTGCGGATGCGGCGGCCCTCCTCGATCCGGATCGGGATGTTCTGCAGGTTCGGGAACTGGCTCGAGAGCCGCCCGGTTGCGGCGATCGTCTGCCGGTAATAGGTGTGAACCTTGCCCGTCTCCGGGCGGATTTCCTTCAGCAGCCCTTCAATGTACGTCGACTGCAGCTTCGAAACGGTCCGGTAATGGAGAATAAGGCCGACGATTTCGTGGTACGGCTCCAGCGACTCCAGCACTTCGGCGTCCGTCGAGTAGCCGGTCTTCGTCTTCTTCCTGGCAGGCAGGCCGAGCTTCTCGAACAGGATCTCGCCGAGCTGCTTCGGCGAGTTCAGATTGAACTCGGTGCCGGCGTGCCGGTAGATCGCCGCGACGAGATCGGCGATCTGGCGCTCGAATTCGCGGCCGATCGCCTCAAGCTCGTCCGCGTCGACCGCGATGCCCCGCCGCTCCATGCCGCACAGCACGCNGGAAAGCGGCTGCTCCAGCTCGTAATAGAGCCGTCGCATGCCGAGCCGCTCCAGTTCCCGCTGCTGCAGCGGCGCGATCCGCCGGACGGCGTCCGCCTTGCGCGCCAGATGCCGGGCGAGCGTCTCCTCATCCGGCACCGCGAATTTGGCCCCCTTGCCGTACACTTCCTCATCCGGCGGCACCGGCGGCAGGCCGAACCTGGCCGCGAGGCTGCCGATCTCGTCGTTGCCCGCGGCCGGATCGAGCAGGTACGCCGCGAGCAGCACGTCGAATCCGAAGCCGCTCAGCTCCATGCCGTCCCAGCCGAGCACAAGCGCCGCCTTGTGCAGATCGTAGCCGGTCTTCGGCCTCTCCGGATCGGCGAGCCACTCCCGCACGGCGGCGGCGCCCGGCGACTTCAGCGTCACGGCGGTCAGGACGTGCGCGGTGTCGCCTATCGCGATCGCAAGTCCGATCAGCGCGGCCTGATGCGGATTCTCGCCGGCGGAATCGATCACGACCGCCTCGGCCGCAGCCAGCTTGTCCGGCGTCAGCTCCGCGGCCGTCTCTGGCGTATGCCGCACGATGCGCAGCTCCGCCTCCGCCGGCTGCCTGGCCCCGTCGGCCGCGGATGTCCCGCCGGTTCCGGCCGCCGCATCCGCTCCGGCACCTGCCGCGGCCTCGTTCAGCCCGAGCCGCTCCATCAGCGAGCGGAAACCGAGCTTCTTCAGCGCGGCGGCCAGCGTCTGCGGGTTGTACCCGTTGTACGCGATCTCCGCTTCGCCCCGATCCAAAGGCACCTCGCGATGGATCGTCGCGAGCCGCTTGCTCATGAGCGCGCTCTCCCGGTGCTCCTCGACCTTCTCGCGCATTTTGCCCTTGAGCTGCGCGGCGTTCGCGAGCACGTTTTCGACCGAGCCGTATTCGTGGAGCAGCTTCAGCGCCGTCTTCTCGCCCACGCCGGGGATGCCGGGAATGTTGTCGGACGCGTCGCCCATCAGCCCCTTCAGATCGATGATCTGCCGCGGCTCGAGGCCGTATTTCTCCTTGATCGCGGCCGGCGTGAAACGGTCCACCTCGCTGATGCCCTTGCGGGTGATCGCCACCGTTACGCGGTCGGAGACGAGCTGCAGCATGTCCTTGTCACCGGTGACGATGAGCGTCTCCTTGCCGGCCTCGTCGGCGATCCGCGACAGCGTGCCGATGATGTCGTCGGCCTCGTAGTTCTCCAGCTCGTAATGCGCGACGCCGAGCGCGTCCAGCAGCTCCTTGATGAGCGGGAACTGCTCGCTCAGCTCCGGCGGCGTCTTCTCGCGGCCGCCCTTGTAGTCTTCGTACCCTTCGTGGCGGAACGTGGTCTTGCCCGCGTCGAACGCGACGAGCATGTGCGTCGGCTTCTCTTCCTCGATCAGCTTGAGCAGCATCGTCGCGAATCCGTACACGGCGTTCGTGTGCATGCCGGCGGCGTTCGTCAGCGTCGGCATGGCGAAGAACGCGCGGAACGCGATGCTGCTGCCGTCAATCAGGATCCATTTGTCCATGGGGGCACCTCTCTGTCACCATCTACCGACTACTATAACACATTCGCCCCGCTGTCGCCCGCCGCCCGCGCAAAAACGCCGCCTTCCCTGCGGAAAGCGGCATCCCGATGCGATTTATTTCGGCTTCACGGCCATCACCCGAAGCCGCCTGTAGTCGATGTGCCAGGCCCCGTCCCGGAACAGAACGTCCCGCGTTTCGGCTTCGACCTTCGCGATCGCGGCTTCTTTTTCCCGATCCGTCAGCCCTTCGAAAAAGAAATCCGCGAACCCCCGAATCCACAGCTTAAGCCCCTCCTCGCCGTCCTTCATCCGCGTCGGGCGGTCGAAATGGACGGCGTACGCGACATGGAACCCATGCCGCTCGAGCAAGCCGGCGTACTCGCCGATGCTCGGGAAATACCACGGGCTCAGACCCGCTGCGTCGATCCCGTAATCCCGCCCGAGCACCCGGATGATCGCGCTGACCGGCGTCTCGACGTTGCCCTTCCCGCCGAACTCGGCGACGAAACGGCCGCCCGGCTTGAGCGCGTCCCACACGCGGCTTATGACCCGTTCCGGCCGCTTCATCCAATGCAGGGCGGCGTTCGAGAACACCGCGTCCACCTTGCGCTCCAGCGCGAAATCTTCGGCGTCGCCGACGCGGAAATCGATTTCGGGATACTTCTTCCTCGCGGCGCCGATCATGCCGGCGGAGAGATCGATCCCGATGACGGAGGCGCCGCTTCGCGAGATTTCATGCGCCAGATCGCCCGTCCCGCACCCGAGATCGAGAATCGTCTCGCCCCGCTTCGGCGCGAGCAGTTCGATCACGCCCTTGCCCAGCTCCGAGACGAAATCGAGCTTGCTGTCGTAGAAGTCGGATTTCCAGTTCGGCGCGGTCATCGTCGGCCCACCGTCCCTTCCTGGTTGTCGGCACCATTATGGCACGATCCGGGCGCGCGCTTCCAATATTTTGTGCCTATATCGTTTATTCGCCGCGCGCATAGACCGGATGCCCGGTTTGGCGCTTTATGCGAGCTCGCCGATTACGCGACCGCGGCGAGCCCGGTCCGGCCGCTACCGGTTCAGATCCGGGCGCCTGTTCGTCACCAGGTAGACGACCGCCTCGCCGATGTTCGTCGCGTGGTCGGCGATCCGCTCGAGATAGCGGCCGACGAAGCTGAGCAGCATCGCCTGCGACGAATCCCGCTCGCCCGCCGGCCGCAGGGCGAACAGCTCCTGCAGCACGCTGCCGTAAATGGCGTCGACCGTGTCGTCGTCGCGGGCCATTTTGTACGCCAGGTCGACATTCTCGTGCAGGAACGAGCGGATCGACTCGCGGGTCATCGTCTGCACGATCTCCGCCATCTTCGGCAGGTCGACCAGCGGCTTGATCAGCTCCCGTCCCTCCAGGCGCAGCGCGGCCTTGGCGATGTCGACCGCGAGATCCCCCATCCGCTCGAGATCGTTCGAGATGCGGAACGAGACGAGAATGCGCCGCAAATCCCTGGCGACCGGCTGCTGCGTCGCGATCAGCCGCGTGCCGAGCTCGGCGACGCGCTCCTCGAGCCGGTTGAGCTCCGGATCCTCCGCGATCACCTTCCGCGCGGCATCTCCGTCTACCGTCCGCAGCGCCCGCATCGCCGTCTCGATCGCCCGTTCCACGCGATCGCCCATCTCAAGCAGCAGCGCCTTCAGTTCGTCCAGGCCTTCATCAAACCCGACCCGCCTGATCAACACGCATCGCGCTCCTTTCCATCATACCGGCCCGTCATCCGAACCGGCCGCTGATATAGTCTTCCGTCCGGCTGTCCGCGGGATTGGAGAACAGCTTCTCCGTATCCGCGCTCTCGACGACTTCGCCGTTCAGGAAAAAGACGGTCCTGTCCGAAACGCGCGCCGCCTGATGCATGTTGTGTGTCACCATTACGATCGTGTAGCGCGCCTTGAGCTGCTGCACGAGCTCCTCGATTTTCAGCGTCGAGATCGGGTCGAGCGCGGACGTCGCCTCGTCCATGAGCAGAATCTCCGGCTCGACCGCGAGCGCCCGCGCGATGCAGAGCCGCTGCTGCTGCCCGCCCGAGAGGCTGAGCGCGGACCGCTTCAGATGATCCTTCACTTCGTTCCAGAGCGCGGCCGCCCTCAGGCTCGACTCCACGATCTCGTCCAGCCGGCTCTTCTTCCGGATGCCGTGCAGCCGCGGGCCGTAGGCGACGTTGTCATAGATCGATTTCGGAAAAGGATTCGGCTGCTGGAACACCATGCCGACCTTCTTGCGCAGCGTCTCGACGTCCACCTCCGGCGCGTAAATGTCCGTTCCGGCAATCGCGATCCGCCCCTCGATCCGCGTGCCCGGGATGAGATCGTTCATCCGGTTGAGCGTGCGGAGGAGGGTTGATTTGCCGCAGCCGGACGGGCCGATGAAGGCGGTGATCGCCCGCTCCGGGATATCGAGCGACACGTTTTTCAGCGCGTGAAAATCACCGTAGTACAGGTTGAGCCGGTCGATCGCGATCAGCGCGCGCGCTGTCCGGACCTTCGCCGGCATTGGTCTGGTGGCGGTCGTGGACATGGCTTTGCCTCCGGATGGTCAGGTTGGGTTCGAGAACTTGTTCCGCAGCAGAATCGCCGCGAAGTTCATGAGCAGGAGCATCGCGAGCAGCACGATGATGCCCGCCGCCGCCAGCTCGTGGAACTCGGGCTGCGGCCGCGACAGCCAGTTGTAGATCTGGATCGGCATGACGGTGAACGGGTCGAGCGCGTGCTTCGGCAGAAACGCGACGTAGGTGAGCGCGCCGATCATGATGAGCGGCGCGGTCTCGCCGATCGCGCGCGACATCGCGAGAATGACGCCCGTGAGGATTCCCGGCAGCGCCGACGGCAGCACCGCCCGCGACACCGTCTGCCACTTGTTCGCGCCGAGCGCGTAGGAGGCGTCGCGGCGCGACTTCGGCACGGCGCGGATCGCCTCCTGCGCGGCGACGATGATGATCGGAAGCACGAGGATCGTCATCGTGAGCGCGCCGGCGAGCAGGCTCCGTCCCAATGCCAGCATGCGGACGAACAGCGTCAGGCCGAGGATGCCGTACACGATCGACGGGACGCCGGCCAGCGTGCTGATGTTGAGCCGGATGAACCGGGTGAAGCGGCCGCGGCCCGCGTATTCCTCCAGCCAGATCGCGGCGCCGACGCCGAGGACGAAGCTGATCGGCAGCATGATGCACAGCAAATACAGCGAGCCGACGATGGCGGACTTCATACCGGAGCGCTCGGCGCGGCGGGACGGGAAGTGCTCGAACAGTTCGGGCCGCAGGCGTCCGATCCCGTCGATCAGGATGTCGACCAGCAGCGCGCACAGCACGACAACGCCGACGGATGTCGCCGCGGCGAACAGCAGATGAAGCCAAAAGTCGATTTTCCGGCGGCGGGCGATCTGTTCGCGGCTTGCGCCTTGCAGCAGGTTCATGCTCAATACTCCTCCCGGAATCTCCTGGCGACATATTGCGCCATGATGTTCAGCAAGAACGTGATGACGAACAGCGCCGTTCCGACCGCGAAAATGCTGCCGTACTCGATCGATCCGCGCTGCGTGTCGCCGAGGCTGACCTGCACGATGTAGGCCGTCATCGTCTGGATGCTCTCGAGCGGATTGATCGTCAGATTCGGCGTCGCGCCCGCCGCCACCGTCACGATCATCGTCTCGCCGACTGCCCGGGAAAATGCGAGCACGAACGAGGCGACGATGCCCGACAGCGCGGCAGGCAGCACGATCTTCAGCGCCGATTCGAAGCGCGTGGCGCCGAGCGCGAAGGCGCCGTCCCGCAGGCTCTTCGGCACGGCGCTCATCGCGTCCTCGCTGAGCGACGTCACCATCGGAATGATCATGATGCCGACGACGATGCCGGCGCTCAACGCGTTGAAAATCCCGGTCTCCGGAAAAATCGTCCGCACGATCGGCGTCATGAAGCTGAGGGCGAAATACCCGTAAACGATCGTCGGCACGCCCGCGAGCACTTCGAGAATCGGCTTGATGACGCTTCTCACCCTGCGCGGCGCGTACTCGCTCAGGAAAATGGCGCTTGCGAGTCCGATCGGCATCGCGACGAGACAGGCGATGACCGTGATCAGCAGCGTGCCGGCCAGCAGCGGCAACATGCCGAACGCCTTCGGCTCGAACAGCGGCGACCACCGCGTGCCGAACAGAAATTCGGCGATCCCGACTTCACGGAAAAACAGCATCGTTTCCGACACCAGCGTATAGACGATGCCGACGGTCGTGATGATCGAGACCGAAGCGCACAGCGCGAGCAGAACCGGCATCAGCCGGTTCATGACGGAAACGCGCTCGTTCTTGAACATGAAATCGCCGTCGCCGTTCATGCGGCGATCCCTCCCGGTGTATGCGATCTGTCGGACTTCCGGCATTCGCGGGAAGCCGTGAACGGTCATTTCCCGATCTTGGCCGCTTCTTCCGCGTATTTCTCGTCCGGCAGCGGAACATAGCCGACTTCCTTCGCCATGCCGCCGATGCTTTCGATATAGAACCGGACGAAATCCTTCACTTCCGGCCGCTCCGCCAGCGCCTTGTTGTCGACGTAGATGAACAGCGGGCGGGACAACGGCGAGTAAGTGCCGTCCTTGATCGTGTCGAGCGTCGGTGTGACCGGGCCGCTTCCGCCGTCTATCGGCACAACCTTCAACTTGTCGGCGTTCTCTTCATAGTAAGCGTAGCCGAAGTAGCCGATGCCGCCCTTGTTGCCGGCGACGCCTTGCACGAGGGTGTTGTCGTCTTCGCTGAAGCTGATTTGCCCGTCGCTGCGGATGCCCGCCTTTTCCAGGACGGCCTCGTTGAAATAATCGTAGGTTCCGGAATCAGCGCCGGGCGAGAACATCTTGATCTCTTCGTTCGGCCAGCCATCGCGGACATCCGCCCAGGTCTTGACCTCGCTGCCCGCGACGAAAATCCTGTTCAGCTCCCCGACCGTCAGGTAGTCGACCCAATCGTTGTCCTTGCTCACAACGACCGACAGGCCGTCATACGCCACGCTCAGCTCCGTGTACGCGATGCCGGCTTCGGCGCATTTCTGCGCTTCCGAGTCCTTGATCGGCCGCGAAGCGTCGGCGATCGGAATCTCGCCCGCGCAGAACCGCTCGAACCCGCCGCCCGTGCCGGAGACGCCGACCGTGATGCGGACGTCAGGCTGCTCCGCCGCGTATTCCTCGGCCGCGGCTTCCGTGAGCGGATAGACCGTGCTGGAGCCGTCGATCTCGATCGAACCGGAAAGTTTCTGAACCGAATTGCCTGCGCTTTCTTCCTTTTTTGCTTCGTTCGCCGGAGCGCCCGTCGATTGGCTGGAAGCATCCGAACCGCCGGCCGCGCTCGTCGTACCCCCGTTGTTCGCGTTGCCCTCGCCGCCGCTCCCGCTTCCGCAAGCCGCCGCGATCGCCAACACGGCCGCCATCAGCATCGGCAGGAACATCTTCCGCATCTTCGACATGCTCTGACCACTCCTTGATTATTGTCTGTATGATGGCTTACTGTCCCCATCCTACCGGGCGAATGTCAATTCTGAACGCCGCTTTTGTAAAGCGAATGTTAAATCTTCATCGAAATTGCGAGAATCCTTCCGCCAGCTCGCGGATTTCCGACGCGACGCGGCCGGCCAGCCCGGAGGCGGCCTGCGCCTTCGCGTTGATTTCCATGGCGTTGTCGCGATTGTCCGCCGCCGCGGAATGGATCCGTCCGAACGCTTCGGCCGCCCGACCGATCGCCGCCCGGCTGGATTCGGATTCGCGGATGCTCGCCATGAACAGGCTGACCGTCTCGTCCACCGATGCGCGGACAAGACCGATCATCTCCGCGATCTCACCCGCGGACCGCTTCGTCCCGTTGGCAAGCTTCCGGATCTCGTCCGCCACGACGCCGAAGCCGCGGCCGTGCTCGCCCGCCCGCGCCGCCTCGATCGAAGCGTTCACGGCGAGCAGATTGCATTGCTCGGCAAGCCGCCTGATCAGCGCGGTCACGCCGTCGATCGCCTCGGCCCTGAGCCGGAGTTCGGCGATCCGTTCCCGTTGCCCGGAAAGCCGGGCGGCCAGGGTTTCGAACGCCCGGTCGGCCTCGGCGAGGGCGTCCCGGCCCGTCTGCGTCAGCTCCGACATCTCCTGCGACAGCCGGTCACCGTGTTGTCCGGCTTCGCGGACTTCGGCGACGGCGCCGTTGATGCTGGCCATCAGCCTTTCCATTCGGCGGATGATCCGCCGCTGCGCTTCGACGGCCTGCTTCTGGCGCAGCTTCGACAAGGCAAGCAGATCGGCGACGGTCAGGACGCCGGCCAGTTCCGTTCCGTCAACGACGATCACGCAGTCGTATAGCGTCGATTCTTCCCGGCCGAGCGCCAAGTCCAGCAGTTCCTGCAACGGCATCGCCATGTCGGCGATAGTCGGCCGCGCGTCCATCAGGCGGGAGATCGGACTGCCGCTGTACAGACTGGCGCCGAACCTGCTCCCCATAACGCGGATCAGTTTGTTGCGCATGACAAGGCCGAAAGGCGCGCGCTCCTCGTCGCAGACGACGACGCATTCCGAATCGGGATGGCGCTCGAACAGATCCATGACCTGTTCGCATGTCATGTTCCGTCCGGCGATGATGGCATCTCTGACAAACGCCCGCGGATCGGCCTCCGGCCATGCGTCCGCGTCTCGTTCCGAATTGCTGTCGGCGGCAAAATTCATCGGTGTGGACAACGGTTTGGGTTCCAAAATCGTCAAGTCCGCCGGTCCCTCCGATTATCAGAATTTCGAGGTCCATCATAACCATGAAAAATAAAAACCGATGACGAGATTCGTCATCGGAATGTAAAAAAGACCGTTTTTCATGTTTTTTCTTCTCATCAGATGTCGCGAACCGTTGAAATCGGCCGCTCTATTGATCCTCAAGATGCTCTTCCAGCCAATCCGGAAGTTCGTCCAGCCGATTGATCCGGACAACCGGTTCGATGCCGCGCTCCGCCATATCGTGTCTTGCGCGATACGCGGCGAACGCGATGCCCGCGCCGGCGGCCGCTGCGCCGTCGATCCACGAGTCCCCCACCGCGAGCCATCGGCCGGGCGGCACATCGGGGCGGCGGGCCAGGACGGCGCGGACTCCGGCCGGCGACGGTTTGAGCGCCGGCACCGATTCGCGTCCGGCGACAATATCGAAGTATTGCCGGATGCCGGTCTCGCCGAGCGCGCGCTCCGCCGCGGCTTCGGCGTTGTTCGTCAGCACGGCGAGCAGCAGACCGCATGCGCGCAGCCGCTCCAGCGTCTCCCGGGCGCCCGGCTCAAGTTCCGCCCCGCGCATCCCCTGCGCCTCATGCCGGGCGCAGATCGCCCAGATCCGATCCAACGCTTCGCCGGCGAGGCCGCGATCGATCGCCGCCTGGATGAGCGAGGCGGTCGTGCCGTTTTCGATCTCATCCTCGGCCAGATACCCTTCGCGGACAAGCCGGTCGCCGACTTCACGGCGCATGGCCGCATAGTCGATCCGGGACGCGAGCAGCGTGTTGTCCATGTCGAACAGGATCGCCCGGACGCAGAGGCGAGCCGCCGGCATCAGGCTTTCTCCAATACGTAGAGCCGCGACGTCTCCTCCCAGATCTCGCCCGGCGCGAGGCTGAACAGCCCGATCTCCTCGGGCGGAAGATCGGTGTTCGGCGCGTTCACCAGGTTGACCTGCGGCTCCGGACAGAAGAACCCTTCGCGGGCGCCGTTGTTCCAGATCATCCACTGCTTCCAGGACGTGCCGACATCGTACACCAGCGTCACGCCGAGCCGCGTGTCGGTCAGCTCCATCCGGTTGCGGCCGTTCTGCGGCGCCGCCGTATAATGGTTGTCCATCGGCGCGTAGAACGGGTAGACGCCTTCGCCCTTCATCGCTTCTTCCTCGGGCGAAAGCGGCTGATGCCGTCCGGTCGGCAGCATCCGTTCGCTCATCTCCCATCGGCTGCCGATCGTCAGCTTCATCCTGCAGTCGCGGGCGGAACTGCCCGGCGCGAACGGCGCGTTGATCGCCGTGTGGAAAGCGAGCAGCACCGGCATGTCGTCCTCGCCCTCGTTCATCAGCGCGATGTGCTGCGACAGCCCGCGCGCCCCCAGCGCATAGCGCAGCCGGATCGTGAACCGGAAAGGGAGATACTCGTAAAGCTTCCGCCCCTTGTCCACCGTCAGTTTCACTTCCGCCCAGGCTTCCTCGTCGTCCGCGCCGAAGCGGACCAGCTCCCATGCCGTGTTGTGCGCATAGCCGTGCAGATGGTTGTGCGACCATTCTTCGTTGACCGGCAATTGATAGACCTTCCCGCGCCATCTGAGCCTGCCGTCCTCGTAACGGTTCGGCGGGAACAGCACCGGAATGCCGTGGACCGACGGATTCGCCTTGAACGCGTCCATTTCGTCGGGCAGCGGTTCGCGCAGATAGCGATGCCCCCGCTCCGCGTCGCGGAACGCGATCAGATTGCCGCCGATGTCCGGCAGCAGCGCCGCCTCGTACGCGCCGGCGCGCAGCCATACCGCGCGCTCGCCCTGATAGACGCCTTCACTCGCCGATATGCCGCCCATGTCTCGCTTCTCCTCTCCCGCGCCGGCCGGTTATCCCCGGTAAGCGGCCAGCGCCTGATTCAATCCCCGCGTCTGATTGTACACTTCACGGTAAATGTCGAACAATCCGCGATACGTCTCAACCGCTTCCGGATTCGGATCATACGACGCGGCGTGCTTCACGAACTTCGCCGCGCAGGCGTCCAGGCTGTCGAACCAGCCGCAGCCGTACGCCGCCAGCATCGCCGCGCCGAGGCCGGGACCCTGCTCATTCTCCAGCGAGACGACCGTCGCGCCGAAGATGTCGGCCTGCATCTGCAGCCAGACCGGGTTCTGCGCGCCGCCGCCGATCGAGATGACGCGGTCGACCGTCTTGCCCGCTTCGCGGAAGATGACCATCGACTCGTTCAGCGAGAACGTGATGCCCTCCATGACGGCCCGCGCGAAATGGTCGCGCGTATGCGCGCCGTCCGCTCCGATGAAGCTCGCCCGGATGACGGCGTCCGCGTGCGGCGTCCGCTCGCCGACCAGGTACGGCGTGAACAGCAGGCCGCCCGAACCCGGCTTGATGTTCCCGACGCCGCGCAGAAAATCGGAGAACGATTCGTTCGGCGCGAACGTCTGCTTGAACCAGCTCAGCGAATAGCCGGCCGCCAGCGTCACGCCCATCGCGTAGAAGCTGTCCGCCTTGCCGTGGTTGAAGAAATGCACCTTGCCGCCGTAATCGGTGTTCCGGTCCGCCTCGTAGGTCAGGATGACGCCCGACGTGCCGATGCTGCACATCGTCAGCCCCGGGGACAGAATGCCGGCGCCGATCGCGCCGCAGGCGTTGTCCGCGCCGCCGGCGAACACCTTCGTGCCGGCCGCAAGTCCCGTCCGCTCGGCGATCTCCGGCAGCAGGCCGCCGACATGATCGTGCGATTCGGCAAGCGGCGGGCAGAACGATTCCGGCAGATCGAACGCGGCGAGGATCCCGGCGCTCCACCGCTTGTTCGCCACGTCGAGCAGCAGCGTGCCCGCCGCGTCGGAGTAATCCATGTGCACTTCGCCCGTCAGCCGATACCGGACGTAATCCTTCGGCAGCACGAACCGCTTCGCCTTCGCGAAGGCGTCCGGCTCATGCTTCTTCACCCACAGAATTTTCGGCAGCGTGAACCCTTCGAGCGCCGGATTGCGCGCGATGCCGAGGAGATCGGCCCCGAGCGCCCGTTCGATCTCGCGGCATTCGGCCGTCGTCCGCGTGTCGTTCCACAGAATCGCGTTCCGGACCGGACGATTCGCCTCGTCCAGCAGCACGAGGCCGTGCATCTGGCCGGAGAAGCTCAGGCCTTCGATCTCCTCCGGCCGCACGCCGGAGGACGACACCAGCTCGCGCAGCGCGCCGATCGTCCCTTCGACCCAATCCTCCGGCCGCTGCTCGCTCCAGCCGGAGTGTTCATGGAACAGCGGATAGCTCTTCGACGCTTCCGCCCGCACCTTGCCGTCCCGGTCGACGAGAAGCGCTTTCACCGCGCTCGTCCCGAGATCGATGCCGATTACGCAGCTCATTCGTACGTTCCTCCCCTGCCGGGAGCCTGGCACCCCCGGAAATTCCGATTTCAGAGCCGGTCAGGGACAAGCAGCCGGCCGATAGCGGCCGGCTGCGTCCGATGGCCCGACAAGCCCGATATCCGTTATACGCTGTAAATGATTTCGTTCAGCACCAGCTTGATCCGTTCCTGACGGCCCGAGCGGTTCACGATCGGCTTGTTCTGGAGCGCGTAAGCTTCGAGGCTCTTCAGCGTCGCCTTGCCTTCGACGATCTCCTTGCCGATGCCCTCGCGGAACGAAGCGTAGCGCTCTTCGATCACTTTGTCGAGGACGCGCTCCTCGATGATCTTCGCGGCGGCCTTCAGGCCCCAGGCGAACGTATCGGCGCCCGCGATGTGCGCGAGGAACAGATCCTCCGGCTCGAACGAGCCGCGGCGCACCTTCGCGTCGAAGTTGATGCCGCCGGTCGTGAAGCCGCCCGCCTTCAGGATCTCGTACATCGCCAGCGTCACGCTGTAGATGTCGGTCGGGAACTCGTCGGTGTCCCAGCCGAGCAGCAGGTCGCCCTGGTTCGCGTCGATCGAGCCGAGCATGCCGTTGATCGCCGCGACGCGGAGCTCATGCTCGAACGTGTGTCCCGCGAGCGTCGCGTGGTTCGCCTCGATGTTCAGCTTGAAGTGGTCTTTCAGGCCGTATTTCTGCAGGAAGGCGATCGACGTCGCCACATCGAAGTCATATTGATGCTTCGTCGGCTCCTTCGGCTTCGGCTCGATCAGGAACTGCGCCTTGAGCCCGATCTCCTTCGCATAATCGATGGCCATGTGATAGAAACGCGCCAGATTGTCGAGCTCGAGCGCCATGTCGGTGTTGAGCAGCGTCTCATACCCTTCGCGGCCGCCCCAGAAGACGTAGTTCGCCGCGTCAAGCTCCTTGGCGACCTCGAGCATCTTCTTCACCTGCGCGGCAGCGTGCGCGTAGACATCGGCGTTGCAGGTCGTGGCCGCGCCGAACACGTAGCGCGGATGCGTGAACATGTTCGCCGTGTTCCAGAGCAGCTTCTTGCCCGTCGACTGCTGGTATTCCTTCAGCATCGCGACGATCGTGTCGATGTTCTTGTGCGTCTCCTGCAGCGTGTCGCCTTCCGGCGCGATGTCGACGTCATGGAAGCAGTAGTAGTTGAATCCCGTCTTCTCCAGGAATTCGAAGTTCGCCTCGACGCGCGCCTTCGCCCGGTCCATGCCGTCGTACTTGTCCCAGCTGCGGATCATCGTGCCGACGCCGAACGGGTCGGAGCCGGTTCCGGTAAACGTGTGCCAGTACGCGACGGCGAAACGGAGATGCTCCTCCATCGTCTTGCCGAGCACGACTTCCTGCGGGTTGTAGTGCTTGTACGCGAAGGGATTGTCCGAGCCTTTGCCCTCGTACTGGATCTTGCCGACGTTCTCGAAGTAAGCCATTGCCGACTGACGCCTCCTCGGATTTGGTATTCGCAACGAATTTGCGTTTATGTAAACGCTTCGATTTCTATTATAGCGTCTTCTACTTTGTTTGTCTATTAAACAAACTAAGAAAATCAAGAAAAAACGGGCTACCGAAACACCCGCGTGACATGACCGCCGCATGCTCGTTGGTCGATATACCGGATTTCCCTGACATTCAGGCATTCATATTTCACGAGCGCGATCAGTTGGGGAATCAGCCAATCCCTCGGATCGCCCAGCGAGCCGGGCGTGACCAGATTGACGCAACGGCCCGCCTTCGTCCGCCGGATGGCCTTCACGCATTCGACGAACACATCCTCGGGATGCTCCTCGAAGTACGCGCCCTCCAGATCGAGCGACCAGTCCCCGTCCTTCAGAACCGCAAGCTCCTGCGGCATCCACGTCGCCCCCTTTCCCTTGCCGCCGATCGTTTCCATTCCAAGAAAATTGCAATACCGCCGCCCGCACGGATTTGTGAGGTTTGTCACAGCGAACCCAAAATCCATACCGCCCGCCATCCATTTTGTGTTATGATTACGGGGATGCGTTCTGTCGAAACAAGGCGGACGCGGGATGATCCCGGAAGTTGCACGGAGAGTCTCATGGAAGGGAATGGACCATGCATAGATTGAGCGGGACGGGCGACGCCGCCCTGATCAGAAGGATCAACACCGCTATCGTGCTGGAATGCATACGCAATGAATCGCCGCTCTCCCGGGCGCGCATCTCGGAACGGACCGGGTTGAACAAAGCGACGGTATCGAGCCTCGTCGCGGGCCTGATCGACGCCGGTCTCGTATCGGAGATCGGCACGGGCGAGTCGAGCGGCGGCAGAAAGCCGGTCATGCTGCTGTTCAACGCCGGAGCGGGCTACGCGATCGGCATCGACGTCGGCGTCAACTACATCCGCGGGCTGCTGACCGATCTGGCGGGCGAACCCGCCGCGCGCCGCGAGACGAAGATCGCGCGGCGCAGCCCGGAGGATGTGCTGCCGATCCTGTACGATGTCATCGGCGGGCTGATCG